>Ga0326513_10000432_pt1 | contig 35300 bp, 51 predicted proteins | sample 2_2465_0518_D_FD_203654 | JGI IMG/M metagenome (GOLD analysis project Ga0326513, IMG submission 203654) | Bovine rumen microbial communities from UC Davis, California, United States - 2_2465_0518 | ecosystem: Host-associated > Mammals > Digestive system > Stomach > Rumen | place: USA...
TCCCTTCTTCCATTTTCATTTCAATCTGCATCAATCAGTCTCATCCCACTTCACCGCCTGACCACAAAATCCACAATACGCTCTATTTAGATACCACTCTAAAACTTGATGGCCTCGTAGGTGATTCCGGTCAGATTGCAGAACGCCACCAGCATCGGATTCGATATGCGGCCTTGTCTGCTTACCCAAGAAAGCGCGTTGTTGGCATACCCCATTTTCACGCCCGCTTCCCGTTTGCTCAGCCCGTTATGCTTCAAAACCGCTTCAAACTTTTTCACATCCACCGGGATCATTTTGTTCATTTGTGTTGCCCTCCTATTATTTCTCCATGTGGTTTTCGATTATCGTGACCACCCAAGCCACGAGGATCATCAGCGCCAGGATCAGGAAAATCATGCTCGCCAGCCCTCCGGCGATCAGGATCAGTCTTTTGCAAATTTCGTACATTGCCCTCCTTTCCGGGAGGGGACGGTTGCCCGTCCCGCTCCCTGATGCGCGGATGGCCTTTGCAGGTGGGAAAGCAGGTACACCGCTCACGTGTACGTTCCGGCCATCCGCGCATATCAAACCGCCGTCAGGCGTTTGATTTCGGCCCTTTAATCACTTTCTCCCTGTCAATCATCTGCTTCACCTCCTTTCCCTCTGCTGTCTAAAAAGCACCAATCGCACCTTTCTGTTTTGTCTTCTTTGAAGCTACACCGCCCGTATAGATGCAAGTCCGCTTCCCGGCGCTTTTCTTTCATCCAATATGCACAATCCCCGCACAGGATCGCCCCGCTTTCCATTGGCACATGATTTGCAAATCTTTGGTTGTGCTTGTAATACACGGGCTTTTGTTCGTCCTCAATCAAGCGGTTAAAATCTTTTGTGCTGATCTTTTCCACGGACAAGCTATAATCTTTTCGCTTCCCCGCCCGAACGCACTTGATGAAATGATAAAAGTGACCTTCTTCCATTCCAAGTTGGGTTCTGCAATCCTTTGCCCCGGCGTTCGCGCAGATCAACTTGTGTCCCGGTTCTTTCCAAACCGTGTAAAGGTTTGTCGTGTGTTGTGGCATCTTTCATCCTCCATCAGAACGGCAAATCATCGTCATCCACTTGCACATAACCGCTGTCAGGTTCGTTCTGGATCGCTTCCCGTTCTTCTTTCAAGTACGCCGCCTCTTTGCGGTCCTGCTGTGCAGTATGCAAATCCCGTTCCGCTTCGGCTTTGCTTGTCAGCATTTCCAAATCTTCTGCCGTAAGGGCCAATGCCGCCCGGTGCTGTCCGTCCTGCCCGGTCCATTCTTCGATGGTCACAGGCCCTGTCACCGCCACTTTGTGGCCCTTTTGCAAATACCGTCCGCACACGTCAGCCAGCCCACGCCAAGCCGTCACCTTGAAGAAATCCGTCTTTTGTTCTTCCCCGCTTTTCCTGCGGTTCACCGCAACCGAAAAGGTAGCGACTTGAATTCCGTTCTGCGTGGTCCTGATTTCCGGTGTCCGTGTCAGGTTCCCGATGATCGTTAATTTATTCATTTGCGTCCTCCATAAAGAATTTTTCGATTGGCTGATTTGAAAGCCATACCGTAATCATGCCCTGTTCGCCGTATTTCTTCCGGCTCCGTTGGTCGATAACTTGCTTATCGTTGCTGTATGCGTACCCTTCAAGCGCGTCCAGTACGCTTTTCAAAACGTTGTCCCCGTCAGGCTTCACCATCGGCAGGATTTCCCCGTTCAGCATCTTTTCCCGCTGTGCTTTGCTTGTGCTTTTCGGGACCGGAAGCGTAATGTCAACATGAACATAAACAGGTTCGTCCGGCGTGAAATAGTGATTCTTTCCAAGCTGGATCATGAAGTTGTCTTGGATCAGAATTTCATAATCTCGCGTTTTTTGTGGCGTGTAAGCGTGTCCCCCCGCCACCCGTGGGCGTTGCTTGCCCACGGGATCACCGACAACCACAAATCTAAACAGCTTCATCTTTTCGTCCCCCTTGTATGATTTTCAGATTTTGTTCCTTTTCCGCGTCCATCAGCGCTTCGCGGATGATGTCCCCGCTTGTTCCTGTCATGTCTGCCCGGATATAAGGCCGTTCCGATTCAAGCCGTGGTTTGCTTTTCCCGCCCTTGGGGCTTGTCGTGCCGATGTGTTCCCATCCTTTCAAGGCAGTCTGCCAATCCTGCATGGGTGTTTTCCCCATCATCCACCCACGCGCTTTGTAATACAGATAAAAGGCTTCACAATCGGTCTTGATGCCTGTTTCCCCTGCGTACTTCCGCACTTCGTCAAGCGTTGGTTCTTTCCATCCCCGCGCATCGTGCGCGGATACGGTTTCAGATAATGTTTCAGTTTCAGTTTCAGTTTCTGTTTCTGTTTCTGTTTCTGTTTCTTCCGTTCGCTTGGATTCGCTTCCGTTCGCTTGGTTTCGCTTGGATTCGCTTGGATTCGCTTCCGTTCGCTTGGATTCGCTTCCGTTCGCTTTCGTTCGTTTTGCAAGTCCTCCCCTTTTCCCGTTCTCAACTTTGGAATCATATTTCTGAATTTCACGATCCATTTTGTTTTTCATGGTCCGATAAAAAATCGTTGCGATTGGGGAAAGGCCTTTAGCCTCTTCCCCAGTCCGCACATACTCAGCCAAAGCCCGGATTACCGTTCCAAGTTCGTCATTCGTCAAAGCATCATCAAAAATGCTCAATTCTTCAAGATAGATCAGAATTCCCGGAATCATGTTTTCCTCCTCAAGCGCTCTTTCTGGTGTTCTTTTTCAAGCATTCAGGACAAACGATCCTGCCACCGGCGTACTTCCTTCCGAGTGCGAGTTGATCTTCGACACTGATTTCTTTACCATCCTTCCCGGTGATCGGTGTCAGGTCCCGTCCGCAATCACAACAGCGGTAAATCCGGTTCCCCGCCATGTCCACCGGATAACTTTCTTCCGGGCTTGTTTCGTCCGGGTCGATCAGCCTTTCCTTCTGCGCCATTTCTTCCGTTGGGATGCAAAGCACTTGGAAAAGCGCGTACTTCATCGCTACCGCAAGCGCTTTGTTCGTGCTTTTATCGCCGCTGTCCATCCCTTCACCTTCGACCACGGCTTCGATGCTGGACCCGTCAGAAGTCGCGTAAAACAGATACTTTACTTTAAGCCGGGTGTAAATCATGTTCCCGCCGTTCTTGGTTTGCCGTTCTTCCCGTGTGCTATCAAGCACCTGAGGAACCATGAAAACGCCGTGTTTCACAAAAAGCGGGGAAACATAATTCATAATGGTGTCGATGCCACGGAAAACCCATCCCTGTTGTTTGTTTACGCTTTCTTTACCGATCGCGGGGAGGTCCCCCATCACCTTGCCGATTTTTCCGTAAATATCCATCATGCTTCCTCCTTGATTTCTACTTCAAAACGTTCCGGTTCAATCTGCACCGATATGCCGTCAACCATTTCTCCGTCTTCGGTGAACCGTTTTTTCAGTCCGACCCAATCCAACTTTTCAACGGTGATCACCTTGATGAATTCCGTCTTTCCGGACGTTTTCAGCGCTTCGATGATTTTTTCATCATCATGCAGGATATTGGCTTTTTGTTTCTTCCAAACAAGCTTAACACCCGGCAAAGCGTAGCTGAATTGCGTTTTTGTTTCCTTCATCGGCACGGTCCGGGAATAATCTTCCAACAAAGCTTTCAACTGATCCACCCGGAACCGGGTTTCTTCTGTGGCCTTTTCAATTTGCTTTTTGTAAAACGCCGTCAGCTTGTCACGTTCTGCTTCCGCTTCCCGGATTTTTCGGACCGCCCAAAGGGCTTTTGTGTCAGAATCAATAATGAATTTTTCTTCAGGCGCGTTCACTTCGTAATCTTCCATATAGGTCATTGCTTTTTTCCCTCCGTTGTGGTATTGTAAGGATGTGGTTTTTCTTCTGCCCCCGGTCCCTTGTAAGCACTGCAATGCTTGCAAGGGCCTTTTTCATTTGAAGTAGTTATAAGCCGCATAAAGGATCAGCCCAAGGCACAGGATGAAGGAATACTTGTAAAGCGTTTTTTCCGCTTCCCAATCGGTGTTATCCGGCGTATACCAATCTTCCCACAGTTCTTTAAGCCGCTTCATTGTTCCACCCCCTTTCCGTCAATCCAATTCAGGAACCCCAACCTCGACACTTTCACACGCCGGCCCATCACGCAGACCGGGAACCCAAGCTTTGACGGGTCTTGGTGCGCCTGAACGTTGATGGAATACTGAGCGCATCCAAGCACTTCGCAAACGTCACCCGGCGTTAAAAATGCTTTGTCAGATTGCCTGATTTCCTGCAACGTCATCGTCTTCTGTCCTTTCCTGCGCCGTATCGATCAACGTATACCACTTAACACCAAGGATTTTGCCAAGCCGTTTTGCGATCGGCGTTTTAGGAATTCTGTCCCCGTGTTCGTATCGGCAGACGGAAGCGGCTGTGATTCCCGCCATTTCTGCCAGTTCGTCCATAGTCAGCCCGGCCCTGATCCGTGCATCATGCAGTCCCAATTTTTCGCCCCCCTTCCTTTCCGATTCGGTACTATTATATCACCAATGCGGTAACTTATCAAGACAAAATTACCGCATTGGTGACATCATGCCGCTTTTAAAACGGCCTCGCGATTTCTTCCAGCCTGATGTACAGTTTCCCATCTTCGATGCCAAAATAAGCCACGATATAATCAAGGATTCCGGTCATCAGCGGCTTGGCGTTCGCGCTGATCTCCTGCACGTTTTCAACCCCGTTAATGTTCAGCAACAGCTTTGCGTCCGATTCGCAATCGTACATCTTCATGAAATCTTTGAAAGTCATTTTGTTATCCTCCAATCATTCTGTATCCGTCATTAAGGTATCGGTTGATGTTTACGATGATCGAAAAATGAATGTATTCCGCATCATCTTCCATTGTATCGGCTTTTGACCGTGCAAAGTACCACTTGCAAGCCTGTTGCCATTCTGCCCCCGCTTCCCGTGTTTCAAGGCAGTAGAAATCCTCGTCCGGGCCGTTGCTGTTGTCATACCTGATCCGAAATTCCTTTGCCATTTCCCGCCTCCATCAATTCATAATCCCTCATTTCCTTTTCGGTCAATGCGCGTTCATATTCGATCCATCCCCAAGCCTCGCGCCTGATTTCATCCACCATTTCCCGCTGATCGAAGTTGGTGATCACCACCACCCCGCGAGGGATCGCCCCCGGCCCCGCCGGACGTTCAAGGCAATAATACCGATACCGCTTTGTCATCTTTTAATGTACCTTCTTTCTTCGTCATCCACGGATTACATTTTCAAAAGGGCAATACTGGAAATGGTTCGGGCAGTTCAAAATGGTTTCTTCCCGGAAGTCGATATCGTGTCCGTCATTAACATCCAAGAAGTGTTCTCGCTGTTCAACTACTTCCCCGGTATCCACGTTCACGATCTGTTCCGTGTGACTATATTCAAACAGCCGTCCGCAGTATTCAAGATATGCCTTTCCATCAATGATGGATTCAAGTTCCGCTTTTTTCATGTCGGTTTCCTTTCTGCCTTCGTAACCTCCGGGGCGGGTGATTGTCACTTGACTTTTACTTCTGTGCCATCCGGCATGATTTCATAAATTCCAACGGGGCCGATTCCGGCGTTCGTCCGGGCCATGCTGTAAGCAAGCTTCAAGGTTTTAGTTGAGCAAACAGGCATCTTGTGAACGATGTTCCCGTTATCATCGTAAAGCTCTTTGTAAACGCGGTACTTCTTCATTTTTCTTTCCTCCTTCATCTGCCGGGGATTGGCCGCCCCGGCTCGGCTTGCTTGCTTCAATACCTGATAATGTACATTTTCGTGTTAAAATTGTAACTGATCTGCGCTATTTCTTCGTATCCGTCTGCGCCCTTGATGCTATAATGCGTGATACAAGCTCTGTGGTTTCCAGTCTCATAGGCGGCTTGATAGTAAAGCTGGCTTTCAAAGCTTTCAACCGCTTTCCGATCATTTGTTTTCAAAATCTGCTTCATCTTGTTGCCCTCCCTTTTGTTGTGGTCCCTTGGATCATCTTTATTATATTACCAAATCGGTAATTTGTAAAGGGGTTTTTAAAACTTTCTTGCCGAAATGGAAATATTATTTTGATTTCCAATATGGTAATATATAAGCAAAGGAGGCGAATAGTATGAAATTGAAGGAAATACGGGAATCAAAAGGAATCACACAACGTCAGGCCGCTATCGGCTTAAACCTTTCCCCAACCGTGTATAATCGTTACGAAAACGGACTGCGCGAACCATCAAACGTGATCCTTCTTTCAATGGCTGATTATTTCCATGTTTCTGTTGATGAACTTTTAGGCCGTGAACCGGAACCCATAGACGAAATCCAAGATGAAGCCTTTTCGATCCGCGAACGCCTCCGGCGTGATCCTGACTACAGATTGTTATTCGATGCCGCTTCCAAATCAAAGCCGGAGCATATCCGCGCCGCCGCCGCGATGTTGAAAGCCCTTGAACCGGAGGAGCCGGACGAATGACAGAAGACGAATATCGGGTTTATTTTGTGCATCTTCCGGGAACCATTCACGGCGCTTGCAGGATCGACAAGGACGGTTTCCCGTCCATCTACATCAATGATGCTTTATCACCTGAAGCAAAAAAAGCCGCTTTCCGTCACGAAATGCGGCACATTGAACGGGACGATTTTTATAATAACAAATCCATCACGGAGGTTGAATCTGATGATCTGCCGTAAGTGTACCAAACAGATACCGGACGGTTCGGCTTTTTGTAACCATTGCGGCGCATCGCAGGACCCGCCACCGCCGCACACGAAAAAGCGCGGCAACGGTCAAGGGACCGTTTGGAAGATGCCAAACGGGAAATTCCAAGCAATCGTGACGCTTGGCTACACAACGGACGATGCCGGGAAACTGCACAGGATCAAGCGGACAAAAGTCTTTGATAAGAAGAAAGAAGCGATTGCCGCACTGCCGATGCTGAAAAACGCTGAACGAATTCAAGACGTATCTTTGTCAGCGCTGTACAATGAATATGTTCAAACGGACGAATACAAAGACCTCACAAGATCATCCCGAAAGCGCTATTCAAAGGCGTGGGAACGCTTGAAAACGCTTTCTTTCCGTGGCATTGCGTCCATAACCGTTTCGGACATCGAAGCGCAAATGAAGCGCACCGCCGGAAGCTATGAAACGGCCCATTCTATGCAGATGCTTTTATCGCACCTTTACAAGATAGCGATCAAAAAAGAAATCATACACATGAATAAGATGGACTATGTGGATAGTCCCTTTCAAAAGCCGATTCCAAAGCGGCAAGTTTGGACCGAGTCCGAAATCAAATCCTTTTGGGATGATCTTCCGAGTCACCCATTTACGGCATATATCTTGATTTCCTGTTATACAGGTCTTCGGCACGGCGAATTGTATTCCATCCGCATTTCGGATATCCACCTTGACGAAAATTACATGATCGGAGGCATAAAATCGGAAGCGGGAAAGAATCGGCAAATTCCGATCCCGGACCGCATCAAACCCTTGATTGCTGGAATTGCTACTAAAAACGCCAAAACCTTAATTGATATTCCACAAAACCGCTTTTATAATCTCTACCGTGAAACGATTGAAAGAACGGGTGTCCGTCCCCTACCGTTTCACACTTGCCGCCATTATTTTTTCAGCCGTTTAACCGCCGCTGGAGTCCATAGCGGCATAATCACAGAAATCGGAGGACATGCGTCCTATGTAACCACACTCAAGAACTATGTCCGCATCCCGCTTGAAGACAAGCTTTCAGCCGTGAATAAAATATGACACTATCCCACTATTATCCAACGGCACATTAAAAACCCTTGATTTTATTGGATTTGTGCAAACATAAGATGTGCAACAACGCCCCCAAGCATTACGCCTTGGAGGCGTTTATTTCTGCCATTCTGTTCTGCGGATAAGTGTAAATTTGAATGCTATTATCCCATCGGTTATCCCATGAATTTACCATTTATTAGGATGGCAAAAAATAGGCAATTTGAAAATCTATGCTTGAAAACCATTATTAATCAATAAAAAAAGCCCTTCTCATTTCTGAGAAGGGCAAAATGCATTTATTTAAGATCATCTTCCGTGTCGGTTTCAGGCGGTTTGAATTCTTCTTCAGCATTGATCCGAGTCGCGTCAACCAGACCTTCCCCGATAACGTAAGCGATAACTGAAGCACCCGCCATAATCAAAGCGGCTGTCTGGTTCGCGCTGGATTCCGTCCCGCCAAGTGCTACAATCAGCATGGTCACAAAAGACGCGACAGCCGCCCAGAATTTACGGGATGTCAATTTACGTTTCCAATCCATTTTTAACGCTCCTTTCAAATACGATCAGTCAAGTATTTTGATATTTCAGCCCGTGCGTCTTCCATCTGCTTTGAATTCCCGTTGTGCAATTCATGATCAAGCAAGGCAACCACGCCTTTGCACATGGCTTTTTGTCCTTCTTTCAGGGCTTTGATGTCTGCGTCATGTCTTTCCAAAGCAAGCTTGTCCGCTCTCAGCTTTTCGGCAACGTCCTTTTCCGGGGCTTTCCACTTTTTGATTACATCAACAAACTTGTCCACTGCAACGATTGCCGCGAAGATCGCGAGGATCACCGTCACAGCGTTTAAAAGCTGATCCGGTTTAATCGCTTCCACCATTATCACCCCCAAGCAATTTTAAAATAGATTGATACAGGGCAAGCGCTTGCTCTGACAAGCTTACAAGTGCTTCTTTGGATACTTTAAAATCATCCTGCGTTGTTGGCTGTTCTTCCGGCGGTTCTGTCAAAGGCGAATCATCATATGGTTCAAGATATTGCGCCATCGCAAAGCCCGTTTCACCTTGATAAGATACCTTATACCATTCCGCTTGCGAATCATCCAGCACGGTCACAATTGCGCCCTGTGGAATCTTCGCAATCGCTTTATAATTCTTTCCCGGGCCTTCCCGCAAGTTCAAATAAGCGCCGGGATTAACCGCGACAGCGTCATACAATCCCTTTACTTCATCGCAATCTACATAGTCCACGGATACACCATCCTCCAAAGCGTATTTAACGGATCGTCTAAAATCATTCATTGTCAGCCCGTACCGTTTCAGCCAGTGTGTGATATCGCCATGGTTTGATGCGAGTCCCATCCCGTGCAATTCGGAATGATCCCGGACGGCATCTACACTTATTCCGTACTGCTGACACAAGTACGCAGTCAAAAGGACGGCTTTGCCCATTACAGCGGTATCAAAATAGGTCCTGTCGGTCAACCCGTCTTCGCAGATTTCAAACCCGATATAGCCGAAGCGATTTGCGTTCCCGCTCGGACCGCTTCCAGACAGCCAGCATTGAAAATCCCACGGCAACGCTTCGTAAACGGCAACCGTCCCGTCCGTTTGTTTGCCAATGTACGCAGACGCGCAGACATTCCCGCCTGGATGATTGTGATCATTCCCGTTTGCATTTTTCCCTATGCGTCCATCATCAGGTTGAACATACCGTTTTAAATAAGGATTGTTTGCCCCTGTGCTATGCACCTGAACGCCGATGGGCTTTATAATGCGTCCAGCCTTGTAACAATCCGATTGATAAAAATAACGCTTGTATATTTTCAACGGCCTTGCTGTTTCGGTAATGATAAACACCTCCATTTTTGATAACAAAATGGATTGCCGGAGGCAAAAGTGCCTCCGGCATGGATATGAAATCGGTCTTTTAACCTTATCCGATAAAAATCATTCCCAACGCTTATACCATGCAATTAACTGATTACGCATATCCTCAACCTTGCCGAATCCGATATCAGCATGGTCATAGTTATCGTATACCACTGCTTCACACATGCACCCGTTCGCCCGAAGAGCCTTGTGCATGATCAGCTTTGCCTTTGTCTGCTGAACGCTATCGCCCCAGCTTTCCCACGTCTTATAAGGCACAGCCCTGTATGCTGTGCATTCTCCGATGACAGAGGCTTTAGTCTGCTTTTGGATGTCACTGTAATAATCCATCCAAGCATCGAAATCAGTTTCTCTGTCCGGCGGATACTGCATAACGCCGTTCTCGTACTTGTGAAGCGTCAGCACAGGCCCCATACCAACGATATGGGACCACTTGTCCTCTTTCATAGCCGTTACGGACGCATAGCCCCAAGCCTGCGCGAATTCGGGATTTGAATCGGTGTAAGTTCCGTTTTCAACCCGATAAAAGTACAAGCTCAGGTCCCGTCCAGCCATGGAGCTTTCTGCCAAGACCAGTTGCGGGTAATTTTTCGTAAAAGCGCTTGCAAGGATACCGCCCATGCTGGTCCCATGTACAAAGATTTCACGGTATACGTTGTAATTTGCCTGAACGTAATCATACGCCTTTTTTGCGGCATCCAACGCAAGCGGACTTCCAACGCAGAACCCTTTTGCGTTTGTTCCAGCAGACGCTGGAAGAACGTTACAGTCAAATACTGCATATCCTGCGTTCAGGATCGCGTCCATCAGGGCATCCCATCCAGTTGCGGCCCAATGGCCCGTTGCCTGATCAATGTATCCTTCCGCACCATGACAAGCAAGAATTGCGCGTGTCGGAGTTCCAATTGAACTATAGTTAGTTGGAAGACGCAAAATGCATTCGATTTCTTGGGTTTCGTTGTTTACATCCGACCCACCGAATGCCAAAGGCCTATGGACGGTCACGGTAAACCATTCGTTTGTCCCTGTCCGTTCTTTCTTTCCTTCAACAGCTTGAACCGTCTTAATGGTGATCAGTTCAAGCACAGATGTCGCTTCTTCTTCCGTGAAGTCATGGCCTTCCATGTCTGATGTATAATAGATTGCAACACGGAAAAAGTTTTCATTTGCCCCAGCCTTGAAGCAGATGAAGTTGCCATCAATAACATCAATCTGCCTTTGCATCGTGCCTTGTGTGTTCCCGCTATAGACAAAAGCATTATACAGCGTATAAGCGTCCGAATCCATTTTAAAGACATAGCAAGTCCCCGGCTGAATGGCAATATACTTTGTCCGCGCACGATGAGGAACCGTTGTATCCCGTCCCTGCTGTGTCACAGCCGCGCCAATAATTAACGGGGACGTTGGATGATGCGCCGCGCTTCCTACAGAATCAGCTAAAGCGGCAATCAAATCACCAGTCACTTTTGCGTCTGCCGATCTGCCGCCATCTGCAAGCGCCTTGTCCGTCCATTTTAGTCCAACAAATTTGGCTGTTCCTTCTTGGATGGATGACGGCGTAATTTCTGTGTCTTTTTCAAGGACAAATCTATAAAAATAGTTCGGATTAATTTCTGCTTCTACACTTCCGCTTACATCCTTAAAAACCGTTTTTACAAATTCACCCGTTGCCCCAGTATTACCATCATATTCGACACAAGTAATTTTATATTCATCAGCAACGATGAACCTTGCTTTTTCGTTTTGCGTCAAATCTTTGCCTTGGAAAAGTCCAGCGCTCCGAACCTTATACGCAGACGTTTGAGTGCCGCCCGTGTCTGTATTAATGCCGCCTTGCAACCACGGCGTTATAGTTTCTTCAGGCATCATGCCGCCAAGGTTTAACGTCTGTTCAAAGGATTCCGTTATACCGTTTAACGCATCATGGATGTTGGCAATTCCTTTAAGCCAAAAATCGTCTGTTGCATCCGCAAGCAACGAAAACCGAGCGTACTTTGCGCCTTCCGGCACTTCAGCATATTTTTCTGCGTAACCAAGCGCCGGAAAACCGGAAAACCCAGAAACACCTGAAATATACGTTTCAACGTTTTCATCCGAAAAGAAAGCGGCTCCCGTTGTCGTGGTTGTTGCTGTAGAAGCAACGGAAGCAAAATGAATATACTTGTATCCAGCAACATCAATATAATTTGTAACTGCATATTGAGCGCTGGTTTTCAACGTTCCGTTCGTATAATTTTGACGTTTGCCGACAGCATCCACAACCCAAGGTATATTTTCAGCGACAGCACTATCAAAAGCATCGCTGAAATCATCAAATTTTTCGTTGCTCGGAACATCAATGTTCGTTCTTGCCTGTGTTTTTTGTGCATCAGTAAGCGTCTGCGCCGTGTCAAATCTTACGGCGTGTTGCGCCGCCGCATTCGCGTTGTCTGTGGCTTGTTCACAAGCTTCAATCTGCGCGATCAGTTCTTCAAGGGAAGGAATCGTTTCTGTGGGATCAATAACATCTTCCGTTGTGGACCGTGCAACCGTTCCGGCAACCGCATAAACCGCGCTTGCAACACCGCCGCCAGTCACAAACACAACCATGCCAAAGCGTCCGTTTACTGTATAGCAGGATTGCGGCAAAGTAATCTCAACGACATTCCCGGAAATACTTCCAGTGAAATAAACCGTTGTTTCATCCGGCCTCAGAAACCGTGCTGAAGCAGTGCCGGAAATGCTTGCCGGGTCCGTTCCCATGTTGCAAACAATTCTGAACGTATGCCCTTCGTTTTCAAGCTGATAAAGCGGCCCTTCAAGTTGATCGGTTTTTTGTACTTTTTGCAAATCAACTGTCTTCGTGATGATCCGCGAAATCATTTCTCATCCTCCTTTTTTTCAAACCCAATTAAATACCCATCTTCCGACTTCTGCACACAGATCAACTGCGTAAAACCTGAAAAGGTTTGTCCGTCATTTTCTTTTCCAGAAACAAAGTACAAAATAGAAGATGTGTTTTCGGGCTTTTCCAAAAACAAGACAGCATCTACGAATGTGATATCTGTAATGATATTAAGCCATAAATTTGCGCCAAAGATTCCGCAACTTTTAACCGGGAATTCCGTGCCATCGTTAAAGCGCACAGACCGCATAACATCACTCCCTTACAAATTTAATAATCGGCAGAAGCGGCTCAAGTTCGTCCATGCTGATCTTTAGATCATCTGGAATTTTGATTTCAATCTGTTGAATGGTTTTGTTCGTTTTGCATTCGCGCAAATCTGCCAATTCCTTCTGAAGCAACGGCATATGAACCGGGTTTTCCGTATGGAAAAAGCCTTTTTCATCAACGCTTGCGTGATACTGTTCAATCAGCTTTTTTTCTTGTTCGACTTGAAAATCAAAAACATCCTGCAATTCCTTCTTTTTTTGATACAAAGCATAAGCAACGTCAAAAGGAAGCTTTTCTTGTCCAAGATTAATCAAAGCTTTGTACGCCTTTACCGCTTCGTGTTGTTTCATTTTTGCCCCTCCTTAATTATCATAATAAGTGTGGGTGTAAGAATTACCGTTGCTCAAAGTGATAGATACGGTCACTCCCTGTGCGGTCCAGCTTGGGTTCCCCCAATTGCTGACAGAAACGCCGCTGGCTCCGGCATCTTTTCCATCATCGTAGATATCGGAACAATCGTAAAAAAAGGATTGTGAATCCGTGGCCCCGTTGGACCCTGTGGCTTTGCAAGTCATGTAACAGCGCTTTCCACTGGTCCAAGCATCCGTCCTGCTGACGCTGACCGTGACCGCCGGGACATCCGCTTGCCCTGCCGCATATCCAGCATTATAGGAATATTGTGTCGATGCCACGCAATTGCCCGTATATGTCTTGCCGCCGATCGTCATGGATACGGACATACTGCCATACCCCGCGCCGGAAGATTGATACTCATTAGCGCTAATATTAGTAGCCTCAGACGGCATTTCCACCGTGCCGGATGCCCGGTTCCCGTTGTCAGCAAAGGCGTAAACCGGAATGCTTCCATTGGACCAGCTTCCTTGTGTGACGCTGACCGTGGTCGATGCGGACTGACCATAAAGCGTTTGTGCGGTGTAAGTGCTTCCGCTCCAACTGCCTGAAACGGTGACTTCTTCTTTCGCCGCCTCCACCGACTCCTGAAAGAAAGCCGTGGAGGCGATGTCAAAAGTTGCCGTACCATTGTTAATCTTTGTGCCGCCGATCGTGACGGTTACAGTCCCGCCGCTTTCTGCCATCTCTATGGTGTGTGAATGTTCAAGTTCAACATTTGCGCCAGAACTTGCCAATACGGACATACTTGCCGCAATGCCACGCATTGTCAGAGTTCTTCCGACATAAGACGTTTGCCCTACAGAAAAACTGGAAAAATCTCCACTATCTGCCCTTATACCTTGCGCGTCAATATCTCCTCGACAATCCAGCCCCGACACGGTGACAGTTGTCGCGGCAAGCTGACTGGTAGAAAGGTAATCGGTTTCCAGTTTTGAAACCGTAACATAACCATCCAGATCAATTGTATTGCCTTTAATTGATATGACATTGCCTGTAATGCTGATGCCGTCCACCGTTTGGCTTAAAGTAGAAACACGCCCGTCAACGTCCGAAACTTCTGACCGGATTTCGGTTGCCGTTTGCGTGATCCGGGAATACAGCTTTGATTCTTCACTTGTCGCTCTGCTGACTTCGGATGTGATCGCGTCTGCATTGATCGTGATTTTTGCGTCAAGGCTTTCTTCCGCATCCGTGGCGCGGCTTACTTCCAAATCTATTTCCTGCGCGTTCATATAGATTTCGGAATAGGCCGTTGTCAACGCGCCTTCTACTTCTTGGATGGAAACGGCTTGCATTAAGATATATTCGTCCGTGCGTTCGAAATTCGTGTATACGGATTTCTTCTGTTCGATCTGATCGGCGTTTGCGCCGCCACCGCCGCCGCCACCGCCGCCGCCACCACCGCCGCCTCCGGCGGCTTCATAATCGGTTTCACGGGCAATGTAAATAATGTCTTTGATGTACTTGCCGATGGTTGGCCTTGTGTTTGCTGGATTCAGCAAGTCTTCGACAAGGCAAATGCACATCAATTCCAGTTTCGCGCCGATCGGCTCAATGTCCACCCGGACGGTATCACCGATCTGAATCTGTTCACCCTGATAACCGTATGAATACAATTCAGAAATGGTGCAATCAATGGTGACTTTCGGCTTGCTTTGATTTTTCAATGCTTGCCAGCACAGCGAAATCAAATCTGTGTCGTTGTCACAGGATGAATTGGAATAAAAGCCGAATCGTGGCTGTCCGTTCCTGCCATACAACGCCGTTGCTTCCGGGTCCTCCAAGTACAATTGACCAAAAGGCTTTGCAGGATGATCGCTTGTCGCGGACCATTCTATATTCCGAATCGTGACATAATCCGCGCCGTATTCAATCGGCGGTTCTTCATCTTCGTTCGCTTTTGATGCCTTTTTTTCTGTCGGCTTTTCCGGTGGTTCGTACTTTTCAGACACGGATGATCCATAGCCATAAACGGCAGTTACAAGCCCGGTATCATCATAAGTCACGCCAACCGAATCAATGTTTTTATTGATGGAAAGCCGCACACCGCGCCAAACGCCGACATTGTCAACGGCATCCAAATAACGCCCTGTAATAGCTGTATCTGAAACTGTTACATACGGTTCAAGCCGCAAACCGTAACCGTCCCGGATTTCTGTCAGCGCATCCCATACGGAAGTCATTTCCAATTCCGGCTTATTTGTATCTGTGACGTTACACTGATTCAGCACCCAGCCCGTCCCGTTCAAAACCGCGTTGATGGCTGTCGTTGCCGAAACTGTGCTGTCCGGCTTGTAAGATATCAAATGCCTGTCCGTAAGTTCGCTTATAATAATGTGTTCTGCCGTGATCTCCTGCGTGTGGTCCGGTTCATGCGTCACAACTTGCCGGATTTCGAAAAGCTGGAATTTTCCGATTTTATCACGGAAGCCGATTCGCATTCCCCGTTCTATCTGCTTGTCAGGATCAAAAGGAAAAGTTGCTGTTACAGAAAATTCCTGATGCGTCCATTCGGCTTGCTCCGCATCGTTTCTATGGAATAAAACATGATCATCACCGGAAAAGAAGATGAAGCTTTTGTTAAACATCCCTTTCCCTCCAAATCAAGTTGCCGCCGGAAGCACATGAAATGTTCATCCGTTTTTTGATTTCCGGGAAACTGCTTGCAAGCGTCAGCAACGGAGAAAGGCTGTTTCCGTTGCTGTGGAATATCGTCTGCCTATTAAGGTCAACCGTTACAGTTCCTGCAGGAATGTTCCCGGAAAGCGTCAGCGTGTTCGTGCCGTCCGTCCATGCCAAGGACGAAACCGCGCTTGAAAGCGTTGTTTCAATCCTCATTTTCGGTTCCGCGCTTCCTTTGACATAGACTTCCGTCCCAAGCGCCGCTGATGTTTCGGACGGCGCATTGTAATAGGGATCATATGCCATAAACACCAATTTCAATTTTGTTTCCCACCATTGACGGAAGGACGGTTCAAGATATTGTGTGCAAACCGCTTCAAGGTATTTGCCGCCGCAAAAAGGAAGGACAAGCTTTTCCGGCTTGTCCCCCGTTGCCCATGCGTTGATTGCTTCGATTTCAGCAATCCGGGTTTCCATATCATTTGTTAAATCGGCAATGGTGATATTTACTTGGCGGGTTGAATCAGTAATTCGCACAAATTCCGCGCCCGGTCGAATCGGCCTTTGCCTTGTAACGGCTGACCGCTTCACGCTTGAAACCACGATATCCGCGATTTCGACCGGGGCAACGTCCCGTATGTCTATCCCTTTATAAACGATCATCCGCGCCAGCCACTCCTTTCCAAGCGCCTATAACTCTGGCCCATCGATGCGCTGATAACACGGCCCACGGTTTTGCCGTCAAGGTATACATTGCCGTTATTGGACGGCATCCCGCTTGCAATGCTGGATGACAACATATCATAATCAAAAGCCTGTTGGTCAGTTGCCCCGGCTGTGCCTGTGAAATTACGCCACAGTGCCGCTTCGTCTGCCGTCAATACGGTTTCACCCCGGTGCAATTCAGCAAGATAGCCATCATAAGGCACATAATCCAAGCCAAGCGCATGAGGGGTTGCACCGGATGCGCCTCCACCACCGCCGCTGGCGTGACCGACCCCGGCCCCGGCCCCGGTGCTTCCGATGATCCCGCCAGACACACCTCCAACGGCAACACCGCCGACATTGCCAAGCTGTGCTATAAGCGCGAGTACTGCCGCGACTTCCGATTCAAGCTCTGTCCTGCCTGTTGATACTGCGCTGACAATTGCTTCGATTGTTGCCGCCGCACCAGCTCCAGCCGTGGCGCTTTGGTCCATCGCTTGCGCGGCTTCAACGGCTTTATCAATCATCGCTTGGTATTCTTTGTCAACGGCAAGGCGTTCGGCGGCAATTTTGCTTGCCAAAGAATCCTTTTTGCCTGTTACAGACGCATATTTTTTGTTGAGGGTATCAACTTCCTTTTCCGTTGCGGACGCAAGTCCCCTCAAATACTTCATTGATTCAATGGACCCATCCGCAACAGAAGAAACCAGTTCGTCCGAAAACCCTTTTGATTTTACCTTGTCGAGCAATTCGGAATAAGTATCCAAAAAACGAACCTGCTCTTCAAGGTTTGCATTCATCTTGTTTGCGCTGACGTTTGCATTCCAATCTTCAAAGTTTTTCCCATCTTTGTTCAAGATGCCAACTTCTTCAAGCCCGTGTGCCACGGAATCAAGATTAGATAGCGCTTCCTGTTTTGCCTTGTTTTGATATTCGATGACATCCTCAAGGGCTTTTTTCAGGTTCTTGATACCTTCTGCCGCTTGTTCTGCCGACAACGACAGCGCATTGTGACCTTCTGCGGCCCCTTCTGCGGATTCCATGTTGATCCCAAGCGCTTCGTTTTCTTCTTCCAACGCTTGCTTTGCCGCATCGATAGCCGCCTTTTCGTTGCCAAGCTGTTCCGTCATCTTTTCGGAATTGGCAACGCGGGTCCAATATCCGTCTTGTTCTTCCTTGGCTACAGTTTTGTTGTATTCGTCATATGCCTTTTGCCGCTCTTCCGTATCAATCTGCATCTGATTCGGACGCATAACGCCTTGATCATCAAGGCTAAATTCAACGCCCAACTCACGCAGTTTTTGCCTTGTCGCTTCGATCCGCGCTTCCGATTGTTCAATGTACCAATCATTGATTTTCTTTTGGGCAAGCAATTCGTAATAACCGCTTGCCGCTTCTGTCAGCGCGGCTTGCTTCGCCGCCTGACGGTTCTGCCACGCCAATTTGATTTGCGCCGCTTCGCTTGCGTCCACAAAATCTTTCAGCGCGTCAATGCCGCCTTTGATTTCGCCCGTGGTTGTGTTTACGATTGATGAAAGTTGCGGGAACATCTGCACAAGCTGACGCAGAATCACAAGTTCAGCTTCGGAAGCATAATAGGATTCATTCAGCGCGTTGCCAATGGTTTCAACTCCTGATGCCGCATTTTGCGCGGCTTCCTGCGCCTGATCACCCATAGCGCCGAGGTTTTCCATGTTCCCGGACGTTACAAGGATTTCAAAAAGCTTGTTAAAGGATTCGGTTTTCGTAGGATCAAGCGAATTGATCCCCTGAATGAACGAATTAATCCAATTACCTGTTTTTCCTTCATCCCACCCAAGCGCTTGCGAAAGCCCTTCGGCATTTTCGGAAAACAGATTGATCAAATCTTTCCATGCGTTTACCTTTGCTTCATCGCCATCCAGCCCGGACAACGCCGATGCAAGCTTTTTGATTTTGTCCGTGTTGCCGGGATCGTATTTATCAAGACTTGTCTTGAAACCTTTAATATTATCGGAAAATGATTTAAGCGCCGTGGACCATGCTTCAAAACTGCTTGAATCATACGATCCTGCATCCGTCTTGAAGCTTTCAAGCGCTTCTCCAAGGGAAACTTCTTTAACGGATTCAACTGCCCCGGTGAGTTCGCTCAATTTTTGAATCAGACTTTCAGTATCGAGGCTGTCATCTGCCGCCGACAAATACCCGGATAACGTTGTAAAAGCGGTCTGCCATTCGTCAACCGATAACGTATAATCACCGGACGCTGAAAGCTGTTCAGCCAATTCTTTCAGCTTTGCGGCAGGATCGTTTGAAGATAGCGCCGCAAAGAATTCGTTTTTATACGAATTGAAATTATCAAATACTTCTTTCCATTTTGAAGAACTGATATCCGTTTTTCCGGCAAGTGCTTCACTCAGCTTTTCGATTTCGCTTGTGACTTCTTCCGCTTTTCCTTTGATATCAGCAGACGTTATTGCGCCCGCAAAAGTTGTAAGGATCGTGTTCCAATCCTCAACGCTGATATCCGATCCCTTTGCAAGTTCGTTTGCAAGTTCGTTGATCGCTTCTGCCGGATTGCTTGAATTCATTGCTTCATTCAACTTCCCGGCGAAACTTTCATAGCTTTCAAGCGCTTTGGTCCATGTGTCCATACTGATACCGGACTCGGCTGAAAGTGCTTCGGAAAGCGCTTGGATTTGTTCTGTCGGGTTTTTTGTGGCGATTGCATCATACAAGCCCGGAATCTGCGTGGCAAGCCCGGAAATCAAATCAGACAATCCTGCCGCTTCGGTTGACACGTTTGCCGCAGAATGCAACTCTTCAAGCGCTCCGATCAACGCTCTTGCTTTTTCGTGCGTTTCTGTAATTTGCGCGATTTGCGATTCAAAGTTTAAATCAATGTCTTCAAACTGATCAAATATGGTTTTTTCGGGCGGCGCGGTCAGCGCTTCCAACAATCCAGCAATCGCGTTTGTTGCCGTTTCTGCAATCGGAAGCAACATCGTCCCGATATTGGTTTTAAGCGTATCCCATGCCGTTTCAATTCTGCGGATGCTGTTGGCGTATCCGTCCGATGTCCGCGCAAAATCGCCTTGCGCGTCTGCCGTGGCTTGCATGATATATTGATAGCGCAAAGCCACCTGTTCGGCCTGAGACATTTCCGAATAGGCTGTTTTGATGCCGTTGGCAAGCGCAAAAGCTTCCAGATTCGCAACGCTCAGATTGATACCAAGCGCTTTCAACGGCTCCGTTTCGCCGCTGATACCGCTTCTGATCTTTTCAAAGGCGGTATCAAAATCCATGTTGTAAAAGGATGCCATGTCGGCGGCAAGGCCAGCCAAAGCTGTGGACATTTCCGTGATTTCGCTTTGCGCCACCCCGGAAGATTTCATCATGGCTCCCAGCGTGGACGAATACCGCAAAGCTTGCGTTTGTGTCAAGCCGAAAGCCGTTTGCGCGGACTGCGCCCAACTGTAAATCTGGCTTGCGTTGTCCCCGAAAACGGTATTCACAACGTTCTGCGTTTCTGCTAAATCGCTTGCCGCGCCGATGCACTGCTTTCCGAATTCAAGGATAGCTTGTCCGGCTTGTTTCGCCGCGCCCATGACAACGCCGCCAAGTGCCTGACCAACGCCCTGCAACACGCCGGAAAACATGCTTGACGAATTCGCCGCTCCTGCCGTACTGCTTTCCCACTGATGCGCCGCCGATGTCAATTGACTTGTCGTTTCGCTTATTTTTTGGCCTACTTGCGAATTATCGGCCTTGATTTCAAATTCAACGCTTCCGTCTGCCATTAGCTTTGATCACTTCCTTTTCGCGCCATCGCCAACAGCGAATTTGCAACCTGATTCAGGCTTTGCCTGAAATTGTTCTGGATTTCCGCTTCGCTCTTCTTGATGGCGTATTTTGCCTTTGCTTCAATCAGCGCCTGACGCTGTTTGTAATTCCATTTCGTCAATTCCGGCAAAGGCCTTGACCGGATATCAATGATAGATGCATACCGGGTCCCTTCTGGCAAATTGTTCAACAGTTCTGTGAATTCCGTCCAATGCAGTTTTTGACGGTACAAATCTATTCCATAAGCTTGCCGGAACGCCGCCCGGATCATATCCGCATCCTGATCAAAATCCGTGACCCGTTCGCCTTTCTTCCCGGCCTTTTCCTCCGGGATCAGCGCCGCCTTTGCCGCCGCCAAACAAGCCAATTGATCCGGTACACCCTTCGGCGGCTTTTCAACGACAGCCGAAACAGCGCACCAAATCCGCGCTTCTGCCGTGTAAGATGGATTTTTCAATGCGTCAAACATCCGCAACACGTCCCGGAAATCCGTTTTCAATTTGTACGTTTTCCCGTTGACGTTGACGCTTTCCACAAGGGAATCCTGCAAGCGCATTCAATCACCGCCTGAAAAAGCCCTTTTTCGTCATTTTCTTTTGCTTTTCGTTGATCAATCCTTTAAGACGGTCCACAAAATAACGGGTCGTGACGCTGAAAATCTGGTGTTCATTTCCGTGGTAGAATTCGATCAGCTTTTCCATTTGGCTTTCCCCGAACATCCGAATGCCAAGGGATTTTGCGGCGTTCATGATTTCGTCCGGTTCGCTGTTGTCGTTCAGCTTTTTCATGTCGGCAATTGTGTCTTGCATGTCATAGACGAACATGAACGGGTCAACGTCCACATACAAAATCAGCTTTTCGTCACCCTCGGAGAAACAAACCTTATCTTTAACACGGTTCGTGGAAATCGTGAACATAAAATCCTCCTATCTGATTAACGTCAAAAACGCCTCCCGGAATGTTTCCGGGAGGCTGTCTGCTTTATGTGGTCGTAACGGTGGGCTGTCCATCAAGCGCAATCGTGCAGGAAAACGGCACGTCATCCGTGGTGTTTCCACCGATGTCGCTGATGTCCAAGATAGTACAATTGCAGATGACCGTGGTGGTAACCTCCGTGCCGGACGAATCATCCACATGGGTCATTTTGAAGCTGGTCTTGCGGTTCTTCCCAAACAGATATTTCAACCCGCAAACGTATTCCTGCGCGGGATCGCCGTAAACGCGCCGTCCGCTTACAGTGTACTGCGGCGCGATGCCAGTCACCTCGTTCGTGGCGCAACCGTCCTGACAAAGGAAAAAGTACTGTTTGTTCTGGCTGTTGATGTTTTCCGTAATTGATTCGATACCAGCGCAGAACGGCGAATAGGTCCAAGTATCCCCGGTCTTTGCCGTGCCGATGCTAAATTCCCAATTATATACAGGATCGATAAAAGGGGTTCCTGCCATTGTCTTAATCTCCTCTCACATAATAATCAATGTAAACTGATGCGGCATAAAGCCAAGTGTTGTCTTCTTCCCGCGCAATCATCATGGGCGTTGCATTCGTCCAGATGCCCGTGATTTTCCACGCATCCGCTTCCGGGTAATTATCCTGCGTTCGTGTGAGTTTAAGCTGGACTTGTTCAAGCATATTCAAGGCGGCTTGCATATCCTTGTGCTTCGCATTGAAAACAAGCGTTACCCGGAACGCGCCGTTTTTGCTGAAAAACCGCCTGTCTGCCGTGCCGTAAGACGGTTCACAACTAATGCAATTCCCGCTCCCACAGCTTCCACGGGTGATGATAAACGGATAGCTGGAAGCCGTAAGCGCGTCCTGTGCAAGGTCCATCACCGCATCAATGACGGCGCTGTGTACGTTCGTCATAGATTCATCCTCATAAGCGCGTTCGCTTGATCGTTCCACCGTTGAGAATAAGCGCCCTTTGCGCCCTCACACCATTGCCATTGCGTCCCCGGCGCGTAAGCCGTTGGGATTTTCCAGTATTGGATTCGTGCGTATGACGTTGACCATCGCAGAATGCCCTCGGAAAAATCACTTGCGGTCTGTGCGCTGTCGTGTAAAGTACCCATGTCGAATTTACAAAATTCGTTGCAGTCCCGTAAGATTTCGTTTGACAATAGCGGCAGGGCTTTCTTCCAAGCGCCGTCAATCTTTGCCATGATTTGGCCCTGATTGATGTTCACTTTCAAATCAACCCCACCTCCCAATGATGCAGTTTGTCCGTATCATCCCGCAAAGCGTCAACCGCCTTGACTGTATAGGTATGATCGCGGACAGTGACTTTCATATCTCCCCCGGCTTCATTTGCCGCTTGAAAAAGCGCCATCCAATCCAGCGCCGGATTTGATATCCGCGCATCCACAAACAGCAAGCCGGAAAGCGTCAAATCCGTGTCCTGCAAGCTTTTCCGCACTTCGTTTGTCGGCTGAAAATGCACCCGCTTTACCGTGTATTCGTCATAGACCGGATTGTGATAACGGTCCACAGCCCTACAAACTTCAACAAGCGCAGTGCTTTGCAATATCCTGCCCGGAATCGGCCTTAACACAGCCACACCCCCCAAGCCGGAAGCTCTCCGGCTGTCGGCACTTGTGGCCCCATCAATCCGCTCTGTTCCAAATACTGTACAGCCAATGGACAAACCATGCTTGCGGCCCTTGCCGTTCCTGCACTTCCGGTGCTATCATGCACGGTGACCTTTCCAACCGTGAACCCTTTTCCGTCCGTTGCCGTCAGGGAAGAAACGCCATTTACAGCAAAATAATCCACTTGAGCGCATACCGCCTTTTTATAAAGCATCTGCGTCAACGCCGGATAGGTTGCAAACGTTTCTTCGGTCACGCGCCAACGTGTCAGCGTGTTAACGATGTCTTCGGCCCTCGCGCACAGGGAAGGGAAGGAGGCCTCATCGGCCTCCTTCCCGATAAACACATCTGTATAATAGGCATAATCTGTGATCATTTATGCCCACCGCCTTTTGTTAAGCGTCCGCATTTACGATAACGCCGCCCGTACGCCGCGCAAGCACGATAGCGCCGTAATAGTAACGCTCATAATACAGATACTTGCCCTTACTCTGAGCCGTGGGAGCGCTCATCATAGACACTTCGTATTTGACGGGAGCGGCTACCGCATCGGGATCGGCAAGGATCATATTGATCTGCTTCGCGCCGGACGCAGGAACAAATCCTTCGGTGAAAACGTAAGAAGATTTCATCAAATCCGCAGGAACCTCGCGCACGTTCACGCCGTCAAGCCGCGCCACATTACGATCAACGCCCCTGTAACCTTCGCCAACATCAATGAACCGGGTGATCCCAGCGGCTTCCTTTAAAAGTTTGTAAGTGCCGGGAGTCATATAGGCGGTAACACGGTCCCGATTTACACGTGCATTCGTCAACGCTTCAAGGTATCCGTCCCAAGTAGTCAGGATATTCGCGGCGGTCAGGGACGTGGTATCCGGCGTAACGGACGCATAAAGCTTTGCGGCAAGATAAGCGTCCATCTCAGGGATTTTCTGAAGCTCCGTGAACGTCTTCGTAACGTTCGCAATCGTGGCAACGTCATTAGTCTCCACGATGTCCATAGGATCGATCAGCGTGGACCATTCCCGATCCATTTCAAGGGTGAACGGCTGGAGGCTGTTGTTCCAATTACGGGCAAAAACGCCGTTCAGGTTATCGCGGTCCACGGAGGTCGCGCCCTTTACGTCAAAAGACGGGATATACATGGTTTTGCCAATGCCCGGTTTGTAAAGCGCGCTGTTATTGCTGGCCCAAATAGGGGAAAAATAGGAATAGTAAGGATAAGCGTTCGCAACTGCGCGGCTGTATTCAGCGGCGTAGTTTACATTCGTCTGCACAAAAGCCATTGTTTAATGCTCCTTTCATTTTTTTGGCGCAATGCCCCAAGCCTTCAAAAAAGCGGCGGTTGCCCCTTCTTCCCCGGACGGCATCCTGCCCTGATCCGTGGACCCAAATTCAGGCTTTTTCTGGTCCTGCGCCTGTGTTGCCGTGAAATATTCTTCGTACTTTTCTTTGATCCCGTTCAACTGGTCTTTGATGGGCTTGGCCTTTTCGCCACGATCAATCATTGAAAACACTTGTTCCCGGAATTTCGGCTTGACTTCGCTGAAATCTTCGCCGCCGATGGCCCGGAGCATATCCCGTTCCGCAAGGATATCCAAATATTCCTTTGTCGTTTTCGGGTCTACCGCTTCGGGCTTGGGAACCGCCGCAACTGCGTCCGCGATCTGTCTCTGAACGTCCGCTTTCGGCACATAACCGGAAAGCGTGTCGTTCAACGTCTGATTCCGCGCCGCCATGATTGCGTCCACCTGATCTTCCGGCACACCATGATCCATCAAAAATTTCCGCGTGAACTCTGCCATTATTTAACGTCCTCCTTTTACGCCTTTTGACGATGGGCGAATCTGCGTGTTTAACGTCCCGCCGGACGATGTTTGTATGAAAAAAGCACCCAGGTGGATACCTTGATCAACTGTGTTTTCTTATTCTTCCGGCCTATTTGCTATATGTAACAGTTATATCTCCGGCATCAGACCACACGTTGTTGGTGCCAAGAAGCGTGGTGATTTCCTTCGGTGTGAGTTGGTAAGTGATGGGCGTGGCGAGTTCATAGCAGAGTTGTGTTGGATTGTCTGCAAACCATTGATTTAGCGCGGTGGAAGTGTTTTGAATATCAGCTGATAACTTAAACTCCATACCAATCGAGTTATCTCTGCCAATCATGGAACCCGGATTACCTCCGTTTTCTGTCGCAAAGCGGTCGCTGATAAAGTTGCTTTTGCCATACGCTTTACCAACCGCGCCAGAAAACCACGCATTGCTTGTCGTACTTGTTGTTCCATTCTCCTGTACAGTTTTATTCACACCATCAATGACCACCATCGTTCTATCCACCGTCAGCATCCCGTTCACCACATCAAGCGTACCGCCGTAAACGGTTCCCGCTTCTGTCGGGAAGGTGATGTCGTAGGTTTCGCCTTGGTATGGTTCGTAGGGGGTGGCGGTGGAGCCGAGTTCGAGTTGAAAGTCCTCTATTGTAATAGATGATCCAGTTGCGTTCGGATAAACACCAACATGCAGAAATACCGTCTTCGCTACGAACGAAAATGAATATTGTGTCAACGTCTCAGTTAGTGAGTCGACTTTAATATCATATCCGAATTTAATCGTCGAGTTAAATTGTATTGCGTATGCGGAGCCTGTTTTTTTAGCTTTGTAGCTAACTCTGTATTGTTCTCCCTTAACAAGCGGAATAACGAATCCTGCCCGTCCGTATGGACCGGTACTCGATATTGTCACGCCACCGCTCGTATACATTTTTGTGCAATATTGCTCAGAACTCAAATTTTCTTCGGATAGTATCCCAAGATTCTTCCCCGTCCTCGTCACCTTCGCCCCTGTCCATCCGGTGATTGGGCAGATGTTGGAGTAGGGAGTCCATGCGGTTGCGGTTGAACCTTTTTCGATCTGGAACTTTATTTGGGCATTGTTGTACACATTGCCCTCATAAATATAGCCATCAGCCGGAGCAGTTAATTCCGATTCAATCGTAAATGTCTTTGTCTGTCTCGCTCCGTTGTTTGGAATGTATAGATAACCGATTCCTTTTGCGTTTAGGCCATAGGCAACAAGATTGCCGCTACCTGTTACGCCAGTTATTTCTACGCTCATGGTATATGTCCCGGGCGCAAGGGTTATGAGTTGTCTGACTGATGGCACAATCCATGTGTTACCCGTGCAAGTACCATTTAAATGAATTTCATTGTTTGCCAATGTGAATGTCACGCCAGATTTCTCAAATGTTCCATCTGTAACTTTTGCGAGATTCTTCCCGCCCCCCGCAGGCCACGGATGGTCATACCCATGCAAATCCTGCACAGGGTTTATTTCAGCCTTGCAATCAATCAACGGTACGGCTTTCGTTGTTCTGAAGGTAACTATACTACCGGAAAGTGTTCTTGTTTTTGGCATTGTTCCATCGCTTGCGGCGTTGAGGAAGAGCAGTTTTTTCAACGCTGACCAATCCTTGTTAACATACAAGCTATTCACTTACGAACCACCGCCTAAAGAAGCAATCTGATTCCATGCCGCCCCGGTTTCATCGAAAGCGTACACATCTCCCGTGTCCACTTCCATAAACAAACTACCCGTTATAATGTCAGTCGTGGGCTTGTTGTCTGTTGAAAGCCCAGCCGCTTCGATATAATCCTTTTCTTCATCGAAACCGTTGCGTACCAAAACCCTGACCATTATTCCATCTCCTTTCTCGTTCTGCGTTTTACGGCATTTTTAGCCGCTTTCACAGGCTTTTCTTCTGCCCCTTCCTGTTTGTCGTGCGTTTCTTCATTCAGCGCACAGCCACAGGAAAGGCAATAAAAAACGCCGTCCTTTTCAATGATTGCCGGGTGTCTGCAGTTCATCTTTTTTCAATTCCTCCTTGATTTCATCCGCTAATTTTAAAAGTTCCCCGAACGGATCAAAAATCGTGCTGTTTTCAATTTCCATTTGTCACAGCCTCCTCAAAAACCTTCCTGATTGCCGGGTCGATTTTGTCCCCTTCGCCGTACCACCAAGCGGAAAAACTTTCTGCAATATATTCTTGATTTGACGTGGTTGCATATCCCGATATTTTGCCGCCATATGCCGCACGGCTTTTAGAAAGCCATTCCGCATAAGAAGAGGAAGACGCTCCTGACGCTTGCCTGATCATTATGCTAAACAAATGATCGTCCAACATATGACCGCATTCATGCACAAAGGTTGCTTCTGAAAAATTATAGCTTTGGCCCACGGTTTGCCGTTTCGTTGTAAGGATCGCTTCAAGATAGGTTTTCTGCGCTCCGGTTTTCTTATCGAGCAAAATATGACCGTTGTCCAAGACTGTACGCATCAACCCGTTTACTTCATCCAAATGCTTTTTGAATGTCGAAACAGATTTATAATAATTGGGATTGATAAAAAGATCGCCGCCGATTCCACCCCATCTGTATGCCGCTTCCGCTGTGCTATCCCGAAAAAGCTTTGTCCGCATATTCATCGCTTGCACGGAACCAAGCTTGAAAGGTCCAAAGGTTTCCTGCACGTCTGCTAAAACACGATTGCAATCATTTGCGTATTCCAAAGCAATGCCTTTGTATGAAGCTGTGCCACTATAAGCCAAGAATTGTTTTGCATACGCTTCTGCTTCCTGTATGGTCTTTGCTTGTGAAAAACGAACGTGCTTCGGCCCTGAAATTTGCGGCGCTGTTTCGCTTGCGCCTGATCCCCCTGGATTTCCGGCGTTTCCTTTAAACGGGTTGACACGATACGCAAACCCGCCGTTTGTTTTCAAAGGCCATGTTGCGTTGATCGGCGTATACTCCCTATTCTTTCTGCGCGGCAAACCGTTCGTTTCGCAGAAATCCGTTATTTTGTCGTTTAATTCATCAACTTTCCCCTTCCACCGTTCCCATTCAGCTTTATCGCCGCGCTTCTTTGCAATGTCTTCCTGCAACCGCGCTTCCCGGATTGCCCTTTCAAGCGCCCGTTGTTCCTGACTCAATTCATACGTCTTCTTATTTTCTTCCGGCGATTGGATCAAATCCGGGTTACTCAGCCCGGAAAAGCCCGGAATAAACGGTGTTCCAAAATGCCTACAATTTACGCCGAAAAGCCCAGCCGCTTCCCCGTAACTGGTTTCGGAAAGCGCGTACACATGGACAACCGTTCCATATAGGTCCTGCACGTCCCGCGCATTGTCCGATCTGCTGATTAACTTCCCTTGCCACGGATAACACAGTGGACGCGCCCCGGCATGAGAATCAATCTGTATAATGTCCGATCCGAAATCATCGCACCGATCGAAAGCGGCTTGCCGTGCGGCGTTCGCAACCGTTGTCCGCACGTCCATCATCGCATAAGCTTCCGGCCTCCAATGCCGTCCGGCGTGATCCACAAACCCAGTCAGCCCGTTTTCAACCATCCGGCTGACTGCTTGGCGCATTGCTGAATTGACGGTTTCAACGCCTGTCGCAACGCTTCCCGCCGCAGTATTCAGGATGGTTTGGGACCGCTGTATCTTTGCGGTCACATCCGAAACGAACATAGAATAAGCTTGTTCCGTGCTGTCCAGCATCACCGTATTCACAAGGTTCATCTTGTCGGCGGCTTGTCTGTAAAAAGTGCGGAACGTGTTCTGCATCGTTTCGGACGCTTTCGGGATGACTTCTTCCCCAAGTAAAAGCCCTTGTTCGGATGCTTTCTTCAATTCCGGTTCAACCGCTTCGATAGCGTTCAGGATTTCCGTTTCCAATTCCTTTTTCAACGCTTCCGGCACGTCTTTCAAGCTGTCCCGGATGATCTTGATGTTCTTTTGATTGACTTGCCCGAATTCCGCTAATTTTGTGGCTTGCCATTCAAAAGCGTCAAGCGCTTCGTCACTGTCTTTGATATACGGGAAATTTGCCGCGATGTTTGCCAAAATCCGATTGCAACACCATTCATAAACAAGGCTGATGCTTTCCCCGAAATCATAAACTTCAGCCGGAATCGGCATTAGTATTCAACCCCTCCGCTTGCCGAAAAGATATCAACGGTCTTTAAATCGCCTTGTTTTTCTGCCTTGATCCGGTTCAATTCTTCTTCGGCCTGTTCCGGCGTTAAGCCTTGTCCGTACTTTTTGTCTGTCAGGAACGTGTATTTACTGAGCAACCCGGAATTAACCAGCAACACGCCCTCGTTAATGTTCGTCTGTCTGTCCTGCGTGATGCCGTCATCGAACACAATGTTGACGTGATATCCGTTTGCGGCGAGGCTTTCGATGCTTTGCCCGTCCCATTCCATGCCGTAGAGGATCGCAACGTCAATGATGTTTCGAACGACTTGGCAGATGCACGGTTCGATTTGATTCTGGACGGTTTTGATTGTTTTGTAAGTCTTGCTGTTTTCGGAAACCACTTCCGTTGCGGTCTTCAATCCGCTGTGCTGATCGAAAGAAAACGTGCTTGCGGAAAAACCAAGTTGTAAACACAGGATAGAAAGAAACGCGTTGATCGCCCGGATGTGTTCTTCTACCCTCAGTTCAACGCTGTTGTCCGTGATTTTCAAATCGGCAGGATCATCACAGGCAAGCGCTTCATACGTTTCATCCGTTGCATCAAAGTAACGGCACAGCGCACCTGTTTGAGGATCAACCACCATTTTAACGGCCCGTGCCGGGACGATGATCCTTTTCTTGCCAAGCCGGAATTCACGCACGAAAGAATCATAACAGATATCCAGTGCGTGAAGCGTTTCAAGCGCGTTCCCGTAAATGCTCATTCCAAGAGGGCTGTTATCGTCAAGGTTGTTCGCAATCGGCGTTCGCCAATATGAAAACAGGCTTTCTTTGACCTTGATTTCTGTATGCTCGTCAATATACGGATAAATCAACGCAAGCGGAACACGAATGCCAAGGATATCCTGAGAATCTGCATTCGGGCCTTTTGTCATATCCGCTCTATACAGTTCGTTGTCAATGTAATAAGTTTCCCCGTCCCATTTGTGCCATTCAAGCCGGGTGTAATAATACCCGCTTTTCGCAATCCGGCTGATGAAAATGGCTTCCTTCACTTTTGCATTTGTCCATGAAATAGGGACAAACTGGTCAGCCATCGCATAGCCAAGAATGATTTTCCCGCTGTCGGGGATTTCGTTCCCTTCCGAATCCCTGTCTGATTTATAAAAGGTTTTGATTGCGCCGCCGCCAAGCGCGAGGCCCTTTTCAATGCTTTCCTGCATCTTTTCATGGAAAGCGTTTTCTTTCAGCACGTTACAAACGAATTCCCCCAACGGGTCCGGGTTTTCGTCCGTGCTTTCCCGCCCGTCCATCGTCACGTTTACTTCGCACTGTTCACCCCAAACGAGGCTTGCCAATTCTGCCGTAACAGCCTTTGCAACGTTCAGCCGGAAAAGCTCCCTTTGTGCCTTTGGGCTTGCGATGGTCGGCGCATCGATCCAATGCCACGGCTTATAAAAGCCACGATACAACGCCTTCCAAATGAAAATGCCGAAATAATAAAACTGGTTGAACGCCGGAACACCGTTCAACTGAAAAACGTCTTTATATTCTCTACCGATTCCGGTATCAGCGCTTATTTTCTGCACAACACTCTTCACCCGCTTTCTGATCGCGTTAAAAAAGCCCATTTTATACACCCCATTGCCACATATCAATCAGGTTTGGAATGTCCCTTTCAAAGCTATATTCCATCGCGTCCAAACTGTCGATGTTCGTTGTTCCGTCATCAAGGCGCACGTCTTCCGTTTTATGCCGTCCGTCCCACAAAGCCGCTTTCAAAGCGTCAATTGTTTCTTTACATTGCCTGTTTATCAAAAATTTATCGGCGCCCATCAAAATGCACGTTGCCCGGATACGATCATTGATCATCCGTTTTTGCGCGTTGCCAACGTTCAGCCCTAATCCGGCATTTGCAACCGCCGAACGTAAACCGTTGATCAGCGTCTGTTCCGCGCTGTCACACCATGCGTCAGTGACGATCCAGCGCCGCCGACAACGCCGGACGAATTCAACGAAATCCAAGCACAACTTTTCAGGCGTAAGCGCCGCCTGTTCCCGGTATTCGTCAAGGATAATGATCCGGCCTTTGCTTGTGAATCCCGTACAGCAAAAGGCGTGTGCCGATGTGCCGCCGCCAAAGTCAACGCCGATGCACGTTGACCGGATGAATTCCCCTTCCGGCAAATCATCCACGATGTATCTTTCCGGCGTATCGTTAAACAGCTTGTAAACCACACCTTCGGCGGCAACCCATAGTCCCAAGATATACCGCTGATAATAAACCGTGCCTGTATATTCCTTTTTCAGGTTCGATACAAACGCAGGATCAAGAAAAGGATTGTCATCTATCGTGTACGCTTGCTGAAAGATATCCGCATCGGAATCAAGAAACTGTTTCAGCCAATGTGTAGGCCCCGCCGGGTTACAAGTGCCGTCAAAAAGGCTGTACGGCTTATCAAGACGGCTTTTCAGCATGTCAAACACTTCTTCGTTCCATGTCGTGATTTCGTCCCCGTAGCAGTATTTGATGGATGCGCCTCGGATTTTATCAACATGGTTCGCGTTGTCCGCGCCAAGGACAAAAACCTTTTCTCCGAACATGTCCACGGAATTGTCTGTATGAATGCCGCTGATGTAATCCGCGCCGTACATTTCGCGCATGGGGCTTATAATGTTCCGTCTTAATGTTTCACGGGTGTTGCCGAGCATCACGTTTAATCCCGGCTTCCCTGACACGCTTAACAGCCTTTTCGGGATCAAAAAATAATCCTGATAAGTCTTACCGGACCGGGTCGCGCCCGTCTTGATGTTCCAACGGTGATCAGCGTTTTTCCAGAATTCCTTTTGCATCGGACTAAACGCCGCACTCATCATCAAGCCTCCGGATCAAATCATAAATCGGCCCGTTTGTGTCCGTTTTTTGCTTCGGCAAATCGTCCGTCAAATCCTTATAAGCCGCCGTCAAATCCCTGATTCTGAATATCGCCGTGCTGTTCCCCTGTCGCGTTCTGATTTCCGTTGCGTCCAACGGATATTTTTCTTCAATTCGTTGTAAACGCAATAAAAGCCGCTTTTTTATATCGGCGGCAATAATGGCATTTTCGGATGCGGCATCAGCGGCTTTTTGTTGCGCCTTTGTTGCTGATTTGTTTTTTGCTTTTTCCCTGTCATCCTTCCAATGTTCCCGGTTTGCTATTCTCAGCAATTTATCAACAGGAATCCCGTGTTTCGCCGCTAATTTTCTTTGACTGATGCCTCCGCCGATGTATTCAGCCCTAATAGCGTTCCAATCTATCCGCTTCTCTTCTTCAATGGGAATCACCCCCGTTTTTGGTAACGATCATATATTTTCAAATCCTTCTGCAACTGGTACAGATGGCGTTGGAGGTCTTTCTTGTGAATATCCTTTGCCGTCAGCAGTTCCGCTTTCGTGCGTTCTATCTCCTGCAAATGCCGTTCCCTTACATTAGGCATTCAAAAGCACCGCTTTTTCACCCGTCATGTTTTCCCAACGTTTAATGATTACATCGCAGTAATGCGGGTCGAGTTCCATGCACCTGGCTTTTCTCCCAGTTTGCTCTGCGGCGATGATAGTGGTTCCGCTTCCGCAGAATGCATCAAGGACAATCATTCCCTTTTCAGTTCCGTCTAAAATGGCGTTTGCCACAAGCGGAACCGGTTTCATGGTCGGATGCAGATCACATTTACGGGGCTTGTCATATTCCCAAACGGTTGTTCTGTATTGACCGTGTCTGAAGTTGTGATGCTTTCCAGTCCAGGTATAAAAAATCGGCTCATGCTGATAATCATAATCAAGCCGCCCTAAAGAAAACGTTGCACAATTCTTTTTCCACATCAGAACGTGCCTTACTTCCAATCCGGCATCCTTCATCATCATCATCATCATCATCAGACCCAACGAACCGCCTTGTGGGCTGGTGACAAAATACACGGCATCTTCCGTACAATTCTCCCGGACGTTTATAAAAGCCATTTTCAACATTTCGTAAAGCTGATCTTCGGATAATGTATCATTTTCGATGTTTTCGCAACAGCATCCAGCCTTCTGGACGCTGTTGAGCATGGCGTTTTTGTCTCCAATAGCCACACCGTATGGTGGATCGGTAAACACCATGTCAGCCTTTTCGCCGTCCATCAGTTTTGCCCAGGCATCAGAATCTGCGCTATCCCCGCACATCAGCCGATGCCGTCCAAGTTGCCATATATCACCCAACTTTGCTATGGGGGTTTTAGGCGGTTCCGGCGGCTCATCTTCCACAATGTTAGTTTCGGGATTGCTCCCCCCATTCATCGCATCAATGTCGAATTTCAGCCCACTCAAATCCACACCATCAATTTCAAGCGCGGCAATTTCTTCTTCCAGCTTTTCAAAATCCCATCCCGACAGTTCTGCCGTCCTGTTGTGCCTGATCGCATAATCCCGGCGCTGTACGTCCGTCATATGGTCCAATCGGATACACGGCACGGATTCAAGGCCCATTTCTTTTGCGGCGATTTGCCGCCCGTGGCCTTCGACAATCAGATTATCTTTTCCCCATATACCGATAGGATCATTAAACCCGTTTTGTATGATGCTTTCTTTGATTTGTTCAATGTCTTCCGGCGTGTGCTTCCGTGTGTTGTTTTCATACGGTTTCAATTCATCCGGCGAAAGATAAATGATCTTCAATTCCATGTTAAAATCCTTTCGTTTTTGTACGCCCTGCCCACCTCGTACACTTTCGTGTCGGCGCACCCCGTTTGATGTTAGAAGGTCCATCAAACACCCACAAAAAAACAGGACCCGTGCTGACCCGCCACGGTTCCTGTTTATAGAATAATCCAGATGAAACTCACATAACTCTCATTTTTCGGAATTTACGCTTTCTTTTTCGACTTTTGTTTCCGCTTTCTGCAAAATTCGGAAAATGTGCTGTTCCGAATAATTGAGGCAGTACGCGATTTCCCGAACGCTCCTGCATTCGATATACCGCATCCTTAACACGTTTTTTTGTAAAGCATCATCCATGTTTTTTATATACGGACTCAGCCGCGCTTGAAGTTCGTTCAGTTCGGCTTGCATGGTATCATACTTTTCTCTTGCCAGCATCACCAGCAAAGCCCCTTCCTCCGTCTGACTGCCGCCGCCGCTTCCCCTTGGCATTCCGGTCAATACCGTTGTCACCTTCGTTGCGCGGCTGATAGCCTTATCCAGCCTAAAACGCGCCATCGGAATACGGTTGATCAATTTCCGCATCTTGTAAAAATCACTTTTCAGCATTTTCCAACCTCTCCAACCAGCGGTTATATTTCCGGTCCCGTGCTTCCATGATCTGATCTTCTACCATAATCACCGATGTAAGCCGTTCAAACGATAAGGCCACCTCCAGACAACAAAGCACGTCCCCGGTTTCTTCAATCAGATTTTGCAAGGCACTGTCTTCGCTGATGCCGCCGACTGTATCGCATTGTTCGGGATCGACAATCCGTGACAGCTTCAAAGCGGCGTGTGCTAATTCGGTGCATTCTTCCGCAAGCTGTGAATATGCCACCCTTTCCGGGATATAATCGGAAACCTTTCTTTGTTCGCTCATAAATACTTTCCTTCTTTCATCAGCTTTTCAATTGTTGTTGGCGCAAGCCTTTTATTTGTTTCGTCTATGATGCTGGAATATTCTTCTTCGCCTACACGTTCCCGGACAACCGCCCTGAATTCTTGATTGAAGATTTCCCCTGTCACCTGTGCATTATTCTGTTTTACAACTTTTAAATCTGTAATATCCTTTAACAATTGATTATATTCCGTTTTCATTCTCAGATATTGCGGGGACTTGTTTAGCTGTGTCCTGCTGTTATAGGATTTCAAATCAGCCATCATGGCATTCAATTCATTCACCCGGCGAACCATTCTTTGCATCTTCCATTCCATTGGGCCTAAATCCCAAACGAATTCATGCTTGCATTCAGGGCAATGAATCTGATATTTCCTCATTTCGTTCATTCCCTTTTCCCCCCTTCCAAACAGTATCGCGCATAATACACGGGTTCCCCGAAACGGTTTACCCCTTTTTCCATTTCCTTTTTGATGCTGAATCCAAGTTCCCTGATTTCAAAAATCCGTGCGCCCAACCGATAGCACCCGAATAGGTCGATTGCTTCCCGCTGTGAAATCGTCTTGTGTTCCTGCAAATAGGTCAGAATCCGTTCCGTCTGCGTCATGGCTTCCCTTTCCCTTCTTCCATTTTCATTTCAATCTGCATCAATCAGTCTCATCCCACTTCACCGCCTGACCACAAAATCCACAATACGCTCTATTTAGATACCACTCTAAAACTTGATGGCCTCGTAGGTGATTC
>Ga0326513_10000433_pt1 | contig 35294 bp, 76 predicted proteins | sample 2_2465_0518_D_FD_203654 | JGI IMG/M metagenome (GOLD analysis project Ga0326513, IMG submission 203654) | Bovine rumen microbial communities from UC Davis, California, United States - 2_2465_0518 | ecosystem: Host-associated > Mammals > Digestive system > Stomach > Rumen | place: USA...
ATTTTCTCTTTCGCAACGTTTCTTGCTATGATTTCAGTCTGCTTCATTCTTCTACCCTCTCATAAGTCTTTTCAAAAATGTCGGGTTTGCATGGATAATACTCCCCGTCAACCCCGCGAATAATGTAATCGCCAACCGATGCTGTCATTGTTCCCTCAAGCGTTTCTATCGGGATAGCTCCGTAATTTCTAACAACGGAAGGATATACACAAGGTTCTCCAACAATCCAATCGTTGATTTCGGGGAAATTCCATCCCGTGTACTGCTTCGCTTCAATTACTACCGGCTTCTTACGATACTTCATTCACGCCTCCTGCATACAATCTTCTAACAAGTCCATTTGATACGCCGCTTTGCTTATCCTGCGCTTTGCTATCTCTACATACTTCGGATTAAGCTCTATTCCAACATAGTGTCTCCCAAGGTTGTGTGCTACAACACCCGTCGTTCCGCTTCCTAAAAACGGGTCTAAAACCACTCCATGTTTCGGACAACCCGCCAAAACACAAGGGATAATCAATTCTTCTGGGAAAGTGGCAAAATGCGCTTCTTTAACAGGCTTTGTTGATACGCGCCAAACATCACGTTTATTTCTCATCTCGTACTGAACGTCCTGCAACCCTTCCGCTCTGCGAATGTGCATCGTGTTCGGCTGCTGTCCCTTCTCTTGAAGGTTTTTATAATGTTCAGCTCCCTCGCTCCAAACGTCACGCTTGTTGCGCTTATCTGTTATCGAGACGAACGATTTACCAACATTAAGGCTTTCTGTATCGCTACGCTTGCCGTCATACTCCAATCTTCCTTTTCCTGCGCGTTTGTCGTTTACAGAAACGGCTTCTTCTTGTATGGCTTCGTTATCAAAGTAGTATTTCTCGTTCTTGCTTAACAGAAAGATGTATTCATGCGACTTTGTGCATCTGTCTTTAACGCTTTCGGGCATATTGTTTGCTTTCGCCCATATAATATCTTGCCTCAAATACCATCCATCGGCTCTTAACGCAAACGCAAGCATCCACGGTATTCCTATCAAGTCTTTGTTCTTATAAACGCCTACGTTCCCGACCAACTTCGGTACAGCAGACAAATCCAACGTTCCTTTTGAGCCTTTCTGTATTTGAGAATGCTCTAACGGAAGTTCTGTGAAATCAAACCCTCTGCTTCCGCTTCCCCAATAGCTGTCCCCTATGTTCAGCCACAGCGTACCATCATCTTTAAGAACACGCTTCGCTTCGTGAAATACGTCTACGAGCTTCTGAATGTATTCTTCGGGCGTTTGTTCAAGCCCTATTTGTTCGTCCATTTCATAATTCCGGAGGGCATAGTAGGGGGGGCTTGTTACGATGCAGTTCACGCTCCCGCTTTCCATTGTCTTTAATGCTCGCAGCGCATCGTCGTTGTAGATATAATCAATGTTCGTCTTTTGTTCAGCCATATTACCTCGCCACGCTCGTAAACATAAACAAATCTCCCTTCCAATACAGCGGAATCTTCTTAACTGCTCCGTTTCGGTTCTTTGCTATAATCAGTTCCGCTTCCGAAGGTTCTCTTTCCCTGTCGTAAACCCAAGGTCTGAAAGGAAACAAGATAACGTCCGCATCTGCTTCGACAGCGCCCGATTCAGAAAGGTCTGATAACATCGGTGTGTGATCTGAACGAGCTTCGCTATTACGGTTAAGCTGTGAAACAAGGATAATCGGGCAATCCAAGTCTTTCGCCAATCGCTTTAACGCGTGAGAAATCTCTGCTACTTCCTGCGGTCTTGTCTTTCCGCTCCCGCCAAAACCATCGGTTTGAATCAATCCGAGATAGTCTATTACTATCAAGTCTAACGAGCCTTCCAACGTCATTAGTTTCTTGCACTCTAACGCTATCTTGCTCACGGAGACGCTTGAACTTTCGTTCAAATAGAGTTTCATAGGCTCTATCTCTTGTCCCGCCTCAAACACCTTTCCCGTAATAACAGGATTATCGGATTTCATGTCGCTGACAATTTCGTTTTCTGAATGGTTTGTCAGCCCGTAAATCATTCTCTGCACAATGGAAACGCTCGTCATTTCAAGCGAGAAGTACGCTACAACGTGTCCGTCTTTCGCTACGTTCGTCGCAATGTTAGCTGCAAACGATGATTTACCCATAGACGGTCTGCCCGCTACAATTATTAAATCCCCTTTGCACAAGCCGCGTATTGAATCATCCAAATCGTAAAAGCCTGTCGGAATACCTTTGTCTTGGCTTCCGAGCTTATTGATTGCTTCGGGGACAAAATCCCGTGCCAATCTCATGCCGCTTTCTACGCCTTTAGAAAGCTCATTAAGCACGTCTTGCGCTTTGGAAAGGAATCCATCGTCTCCGCTCTTTGCACGTTCTACAATCGCTGTAAATTCGCTTACAAACCGTCTGTTGCGTGACGCTTGTTGAAGCTCTTTTATGTAGTAATCTACATTGGCAGAAGTAGGCAGCTCCGAAGCTACGGAGACAACCTTCATCGTGAAGTCGGGTTCTAAAACGGCGCAGACGGATTGTAAATCTATGTAGCCGCCGCTTTGATGCACCATCTTGATTGCGGAGAAGATACGGATGCAATCGGGATCGATAAAGTCGTTTTTTGACAGAATAAGCAAGCAGCGTTCAGCGCAAGCGTTATCCATAATCATGCAGGATATTACGGCTCTTTCCGTCGTAGCGTTTATTTCGCTCGTTTCTTCAATCTGCCGTAGTTCCTCCATGCCGTTTGCCTTTCTGCTACATCAAAATAGCGTTCCTTGCCTTAGTTCTTTGTTAATGTGTTCAGATGCCAACTTATAGTAGGTTTTGTCTATCTTCCACGGCAATTATGCACATCGGGAGCAAGTTCTTTTTCATCTCCACGGTTCGGCTCTCTGTACTTCTTGTCTCTGCTTCCTGTTCTCGAAACCTTGATTGCTTCGCCAAGATGATATTTCTCGAATCGCCCACCAAATCTTCCGACTATCGCGCCCTTGTATTCGTTATCGTCTCCACCGCCGCCGTAAGGCGGGTCAACAATAGCAAGGTCAAAGTAATTGTCGGGAAACTCCTTCATGGCTTCCAAGCAATCCCGATTGTAGAAGTGAATCGTGTCTGTCATTACATTTCCTTATCAGCAAACAGCCCGCATCTTCCTTCGCCTTGCTTTGGCAGAAAGTGTCCGTGCTTAAACTTTGCCATGCAGAAGCATTGCGGTTCGCCATAAACATTTTCGGAACGGACTACAAAATGTAAGCAGTTCCGACAGTACATACGCTTGTACTTTCCAAGTCTGTACTTATAGCAGAGCCTATCCCAACAATTAGCAATCTTCCGCAACAACTTCATAGCTCGCGTAATTCGGTGAAAACGTCAGCGTTTCCAACTTGCAATCTTTGCGGATAAACCCGTGTTCATACTCCTTTATCCGCCCGTTTCGTTCACCAATCAATCCGCAGTAAACGAAACCGTCTGCTGTTGTTTTCAGAATCGGACAATCCCAACAGCTTTCGGGCTGTTCAAAGTCGTTAATCACTACAGCTTTCTTCGGCATTGTCGTGTTCCTCTTTCAAGTCGCGGATGAAGTATTTAAGGTGATAAACGTGAACATCGTCCGCGTCCAAAGCCGTCTTAACTTCGTTTTCCTTGTCCTTCCAACACTTGATAAGTTCTTCGTCCTCGTTCTCCGTCTTAACGACCTTGGTGACTTCAGCTTCGTAAGTAATCGTAATCTCTTTCATTCTGTTTCTCCTTTTAATCTGTCAATAATAGTTCTTTTGCATACGGAAGTGTTTCAATCCACTTGCAAAATGTCTGCCATTCGGGAAGCCTATGTTCCTTGCGTTGCCGATATATATTCTTCAAGCACCGATAATTCGTTGTCATACGTGCCGTTAAACGGAATCCGCTCGGAATGTTGTACAGGATTCTTAAATACTGCAAACGCTTCTTTACGGGGTCTTGCAATTCGTTGTAACGGTCTACATATTCCTCAAGAATGTCAATAATTCTTGGATCAACGTATTCGTTGCATTGTTCTTTTATGTCGAACTTTGTGATGCGGTGCATGGTAGACTCGCTTGATACGAAGCTCAAAAATCTGTACCTTTCGGCTTCTACCCATGCTTTGTTTGAGAACGTAAGGTCAAACGAAACAAGGATTCCTGTTAAGAACTGTTCGTGTCCGCCGTTGCGTTCTTCCGTCGCCATCTTTGACAGCTTCATGCAGCGGTTCAAGTCTTTCTCTGTCGGCGTAGGCTCATATCCCATATCGTTCACATCTGTACGCATAGGGTAGCCGCTCGCTATCAGCGTTTCCTCAAGGTCATAAACTCTAACGTTACTTACTACTTCCATCTGTTATCCCCTTAACTTTCGCTCCTTCATCTATCGTCTTAACGGTATTTGCGATTGCGTTATTCAACCACATCGGTCTTGTCGCATCGGACTTCTCTCTTTCAATTTCAGTCCTGTACTGCTTCATAAAATGCGTTTTCTCGATGCTGAACGATTCAGATTCCGTGTTTAGAAGCCCTATACTAATAAATCCTCGTCTGCCGCCTATCGCCCGTTTAATCGCGTTTGGCAGCTTCTCGAAAGCATCATCCTCTGCGTCGGGTGCATAGATGTTATATCGGCATCTTGCTTTCATCAGTATCTCGAACGCTTCCATTTCGTTTGGAACGTTTTCAAAACGATGGTCGTTCATAATCGCCTTTATTTTTCCAACACGCGGCATAAAGTCATCTGTACTGCGCTGAATGAAATCCCATACCGCAAGGCTCACGTCGTTGTAGGAATCGTCAGCGAAAGACTTTTGCCAAATGTCTATGAACATTTGCGTCTGCTTATCGTCCATCCCCTTAAACGTATCGGGATAGTAGCCCATCAGAACTCCGACTATCTTGGCGGTTTCCTGCTTGTTCACGCGTCAAATGCTCCTTCCTGCATCAGCCTTTGAACACGCTGAAAGCTGTTCTCATTTGCCTTGTTGCCTTTGAGCTTGTAAACCTCTTGCTCGTTCAAATAGCCTTCAAACTTAGTACCAAACAGCGTTTCGGGACGCAGGAACTTCTGCATCTTTGCATCTCCGCTCCAATCCCTAACCTTTTTGTCGATTACGGTCTTGAAATCTTCTACCGTAAATCCTTCTTTCATTCTTGTGCGGATAAGCGATCTCGTCTTTGGCGTTGAAACTCTGTACGAACTTCCGCTTACAAGATTGAGATATTCAACAATTTCTTTAATATCGCCGCAATCATCTGCGTTTGATTTTATAATTACTTCCGCTTCTTCTAACGGACATTCCGAAGGACGGATTGACGGATTTTCCAATGTCGTTTTCAGAACCTTGCAATAATCAAACCAATCTCCTTTGATTGGCGTTTGCGTCCACATGGGGCATACTGAACACCCCTTCGGCATTTCCATTCCTTTCACAACTATAGCCATATTGATCCCCCCTGTTTGAGTACCCGCCAAGGTCGCCCACCCTACCTTGGCATTGCATCCAAGCGACATAGGCAAGTGTCGCTAAAATCCGCAATTACAGGAATGCAATCCCCGATAGCGCGTCCGCCATCCAATCTTAAAACGATGGGTCTACGGATTCTCCCGTATCAAAGTCGTAGTCCGTCCCTTCGGCTAACCTATCGCTATACGTCTTTTTCTTCATCATGTCGAGTTCGTACTTCATCGTGGATTTATGCCAAGTCCACAACTCTAACATGGCGTTCGCGGGTATGATAGTGGAAGCGACAAGAATGTATCTATCCTTCCCAACGGCTTCCTTTGGCGCGTTAGCATCGACTTCGTAAGTCGCAAACATGAGGATTCGGCTTTTTTCCTTGACAGCCATTCGTATGAACTCCGCATTGATTTCCCCGTATGCACAGCACTTATACTTGTAGTATTCATCACGCCGCACATCGTAATGATAGGAAATCTTGAAGTTTGTTTGCAACTTACCGCTATACCACCGAGTTTGGAATCTCGGATTAACGTACCCATCAGCAACCGCGCTTACAAGCCCGTGTTCATCCTTGCTTAACAGAAGCATCGTGAATTAAATGTCGGGTTCTGGGAAAACATCGTCGGGAACGAGTGCCGAATAGTCGAAAGGCGGTTCTCCGTTCTGCGTGTTCGACGTGTGTTGAGCGCCAATTTCCTCCGTTTGGTTCAAGAGCGAAATGACTTGATTGAGTTGGAACAACTGTTCGCCAACGTTGGACGGAAAACCGATTGTCGCGTTAATCAAGTATTCCTTTTTCCCGCTCTTTTTCGACGCATATTCATCGTCTTTCACTTCGCCCTCAAGGTAGATTTCTTCTCCTTTAAGGAAATTGGAGAAGTATGCCGCCTTTTCGCCCCAAACTTGGACTAAATACGATTCGTATTCTTTGTTGTTTCCAAATCCAAGCGTGTCAGTCGTAATATAAAACGACGTTAGCGGTGTGTTTTTCGCGCCAATCGTTTTGTATCTTGGGTCTGAACTGATTCTCCCTGTCCCAACAGCGAACAACTTTCCGCTTTTTGTCTTACAAAGTCCAATCATTTACTCACCTCAAAAATCCAAATCGTCGCCAATGTCCATAGCAACGGGTTCTGCCGTTACCGACTTTGCGGGTCTGCTACGCTTAACTGCTTGTTTAGGTTCTTCTTCCGCGGGAACTTCTTCTTTCACCGTCTCTGCTTGGACAACTTCGGCTTCGACAACATCGTTCTGCTTCGGCTCGTCTCCCGTAAGGTTCATCTCGAACAGTCCGTCCGTTGTGCCGTCCTTCATGTCGTTCTTGAAAGCGTCAATCATTTCGACGGAAAGAACGCCCTTCTTTGAAAGCAACCTTTTCAGTACCGTTTTCTCCGCCATGCTCGTGAATGAAGAATACCAAGGGGAAGAACAAGCTCGAAGTTCTTTATCTGTAAGCCCTTCTCCCGTTTCCAAGTAGGCAAGATACTTCTTGTATAGTTCAGCGTCGAATGATTGACTGTATCTATCAGCCCACGCAAGCGTCTTTGCGTGTGAGAAATACTCTTGTGCGTGGAAACCGTTAAGAAGCGTGAAATACGCAAGATAGCCTACAATGGGAAGCGATTCTCTCGTGTCATCGTCCTCGATGAACTCGAACACCGCTTTGCCGCAGGACTTGTCGCGTCCCTTGTACTCGCCTTCGCGTACTTCAATCGTGTCAATGTCAAGATACTGTCCGCTACGCATGGCAAGCTGAACATAACCGCGAGCGCCCATTTGGAACTGCGCCACGGGATTGTCTTTTCCGTAAGGAATCAAGTAAGCGTCTCCCAAGCCCGGAGCAAGTCCAAGAGCTTCCATCTGCAATGCGGCTGTAATGATGGAATTGGGGTCGCATTCTTTGAGCTTCGGCGTTGAATTAACTGCCGAAATAATAGTTGTAACAAATCTCTGTCTGCGCTTCGGGTCTTGAATTGCGCTTTCGAGCATTTTCTTGTAGCCTTCGCTCGAAATGATTTGCGAGAATGGTTGTCTCTTTGCTAAACCGCTGTTACCGACTCTCGGTGCAATAGTCTGCTGTACAAAAGCCATGCTGTTCCTCCCTTAAATTCTGCTGTACTTATATCCGTTCGTCTTAATGAACTCTGCGAGCTTCGCAAGTTCAGCCTTCGTTCCGTATACTTCAAAACGAAGTCTATATGTAGGTTCTGTTGGAACTTCTTCCTGCGGTTCATCTTGTACGTTTTCCTGCACGGCTTCCTGCGTATTCTGCTGTTCCGCAACCTTTTCCGCTTCGCGCTTTGCGGCTTCTTCCGCTTCTAAACGTCTGCGTTCTTCGGCTCTCTTTCTTGCTTCATCTTCCGCAGCCTTCCGACGTTCCATCTCTGCTTCAAACTCGTCAAGTTCCTTTTTCTTTTTGAGTGCGTCGCTCATGTCAAGCCGTTGCAGGAAGGCATAAATCATTTGGCTCTCGTGCTTTGTCGCCAAGCCTCGGATTGTTTCGATTCCGTCCTTCGACTTTTCTACGCAAGATACAATGTCGTTTTTAATATCTTCGATCTTGCATCCTTTGTTCATCCACTTTGCGCCGCAGAGTGCTTCGATTTTTTCAAGTGGCAGGAGGCGGTCGAGATTCCCGATAACGTCATTGTAGATTTCACGAATCTTCTGTTCCTTTTCAGCCTTTCGCTTCTCGTCAAACTCCTTGACTTGAGTATCAATGTTTGCCGAAGCGTCTTGATATATGGCTGTAAGCTCCTTTAACTGCGCTACCGACTTTTCTATCTTTCGCTTGTAATCTTTCTCGAATGCAATTCTAAAGTCGGAAATTCGCTTTCCCTTTTTGTTCAGCTCTGCCCTAAACTTTGCTGCTTCGTCAAGAGTATCTTCTTGGACAATAAGCCCGTTGAATACAGCTACATCGTCAAGCACAGCCGCCTTAATCGCATCGAAATTTGCAATTCCGTTCTCTGTTACATTCTCAATGTCAAGAACGATATTTGCTCCTCCAAATACTTCTTCCATCGTTTCGTTCCTTTCCGTGTGTTAATTAAAACTTGATAGGCGGTCTTTTATCTTCTTGCACGTACCGCCAAAACTTCTTTGCTTCCGATACAACCCACGCTATATCTTCTTCCATAGCTTCTCGGCTAAAATCATAAGAGCGCAGTTCTGAATCACCATTCAGTTTTTTCAGCTTTGCATTCAGAACCGAGAACGTATATTCTTTGCCTACGCACCAAAGCTGTTGACATAACTGAATGTAGTAGTTATCGGGAACTTTACCGTTCCATTTTTCCCATTGAGCTTTCTTTGCGACTTCCGCAGTTTTTCCTTCGTATATGCCAAACGTTCCTTCATTTACGTTGAACAGCTCTCCATCAAGTGTCGCCGTAAGAAATGGCGTTTCTTCTTGAAAGTAAACGCGGTACGGATGATATTCGCACTTATAAATCGGGTGTTCTAAAACGTATAGATCACGGATAAGTCCCTCCGCGTTCTGTCCAAACTGAACCTTTTCGTTGGTTGACAAGTCCTTCGGTTTTTTCCTGCCAGTCTTGACTTCCCATAGTTCTTCGGGTGTCTGCCACGGTGACATTCCGATTGCCGCAGCTACTTCCGATGCTCCAATGCTGTTTCCACGTCCCGCAAGCCAAGATTCTCTATCGGGATATTCAATAAACTTCGTCGCCATAAGTTCTCCTTGCTTGGCGGTTAGGGGACGGGCTTGCAAGCTACAGGCGATCTTTTACGTCGCAACTGTTTACCGTCCCCGCGTAGTCACCACAGCCCTTACAGACAACACCATGAGCTGCTTTCTCTCGCGTTCCGCCTAAGTTTTGCTCCGCGTCAGCGCATCACGTCTTACGAGCATTCCATCTTGCATTTGCAACTACAAGTTCCCATTTGCGGTAGCTATTCGCTCGTGGTCGGGTTGGAAAACCGAAGCGTACAGGTTAGCCTCGATAACGCCATGCGAGGTGGCGGGGATAGTAGGACTTGAACCTACAACGCTCCGGTTAACGGCCGGATGCTCTGCCGATTGAGCTATAACCCCATTGGCGCGGACGGTAGGATTTGAACCCACGGTGCTTACGCACAGAAGTTTTCAAGACTTCCACCTTAAACCTCTCGGACACGTCCGCAAGTTGGCGCGGACAAAAGGATTTGAACCTTTGAAGCGTTTCCGCTTAACTGTTTAGCAAACAGTCGCATTAGACCACTCTGCCATGTCCGCATACTTCGGCTTGATTTCCCGCTCAAGCCGTTAAGCGGGAGGATGCCTTTGTATATCGACGAGCATATCCATTCGACGAACGCCGCACCGTCTTTCCGATGTGCCAAAGGACAATGGTATGGAACTCCCTTTCGGGATGGAGCTAACGGACAGAATCGAACTGTCAACCTATGCTTTACAAGGGCATTGCACTACCGTTGTGCTACGTTAGCAGGAACGGCGGCGTATGGAAAGAAAACGAAAGCCTACGCCGCCACAGGCAAGGAAGTTTCCCCTTATGGGGTGGTACAGGCGGATGGAATCGAACCATCAACCAACGGTTTATAAGACCGTCCCTCTAACCATTTGCGGTACGCCTGTATGCGGAGCGCACGGAGAAAACCATGAAAAGCCATGCGCTCCATGAAGGAGAACTGCCGTCTGTCCGAGCTGTCAACCGTCTATCCGATTTGTACTGTCTGCAATTTGGAGGAATCATGGACAGTTGGCAGAGCGTGATTGAATCGAACAATCATGTCGGGAGTCAAAGTCCCGTGTTCTACCTTTGAACTAACGCTCTACGTTAATGGCGCATGGCGAGGATATGGCAATGTCATATAGGGGGTGGGAGTTGCACCACGCGCCAATCCTTGATTCCTTAATTCAGTCTGTTCTTCAAATCCTTCGAGACTTGGAAGTGAACCGTCTTGTAGGCAGGAATCGTAATCTTCTCGCCATTCTGCGGATTGTAGCCTTGACGTTCCGCCTTGTTCTTCACCTTGAAAGTGCCGAAGGTCGGAATGCGTACTTCTTCGCCGTTAATGAGTGCTTCCGTAATCGCATCAACGACCGCTTCCGTAGCCGCAGCGGATTCCTTCTTGTTCAGCTTTGCAGCAACCGAAACGTGTTCAATCAAATCTGTCTTGTTCATTCTTCAATTCCTTTCTGTTCCCGTGTTTGGGAAGTATATGTACATTTTCTTTTCGCTCTCTCCGATAATGGAAAGAATCTTGTATATTTCATCGAGCCGCCATTGTGTCTGTCCCGAAAACCTTTGTGCTATTGCCGCGCAGGAAAGTCCGAGTTCATAGGCGAGCTGCGTTTTCTTGATTCTCCTGTTCTTCAGCGCGTCTGTTAGCCGCCAATAGCGAACAGGCTTATTCGTCCGTGTCGGGTCTATCTCCGCTTTCATCGAAAACGTCCTCCGAGCATCTAAGATGTAAGCACATCACACAGCCTACAACTTCATCATCACTATTCACATAAAGGAAGTCTGTCGGCTCTCCGCATACCGGGCAACAGTATTCCTTTGGCTCAACGTCATAAGGCGAAAGCGGCATCTTTCTTTCTCCTTCCACGGTTCTCAACTTTGCTTGAGTCCCCGTTCTTTCTGCAAGCTCCAACGTAATAGTCCCACATCTTAATGACTTCTTTCGATAGCGCATACGCTTGTTCAATGTTCAATACCACGCGTCCACTTCCGCAGAGAACCGCTATTCTGTCATCGTCCTCGCAAGTTGCGTAGTACAGCCCATCGGCTTCCGAATCCGCAAACAGCATTTCGGGATGCTTCTTTTCGAGCTTGATAATCATTGTCTCCGTTGTTTTTTTAGCAGCCATTTGCGTCTCCTTCCTTTGAAACAAATCGGCGGGGGTATCACTCTTACGTTCTTAACAAATCTACGGGTGTTTTTAACCACCCACCCCCGCCTATATCACCATAGCCGTTCGAGTTTTGGCTTCGGGTTCTTTGTTTTACCCATGCCTATAATATAGCAGAGTATATCCTACTTGTCAAGCCCTAAATTTGAAATATTTCAAATTATTTTTTTTATTCAAATTTATGGTATTAAAACGTTTTGAGGATTTGTGCAAGGAACGTGGAGAATATCCTACCAAGGTGGCTGCGGCAGCAGGATATGATAAGAGCGCATTGACAAATTGGAGAAAGCAAGCTGCTGAAAACGACGAAGAAGCAGCTCAATAAGTGGACTGCTTCTCTCAAATTCTTGGGGGCGTTTTTGGGGCGTTTTTGTTTAATTTGTGGGTACGGATTCGCCGTTGTAAATCAACGGTTTTCCGTCACTATCAACCAATACGGTTATGCCGCCGTGCAGTCTGCTAATGTACTGTACTCCTGTTCTTCTATCGTAAAAAACAATATCTCCGACTCCTTCGTACAGAACCCCAAACATATCTTCAAACTCTGTTTTTTGCTTCTTTGCATTTTCCACGCGAGGTGCAGCGCAAGCTATGCTAATAGCCGTATAAAACGCTAACGTTAATACAGCAAGAATGACTATAATAATCTTTTTCACTTCTTCTTACTCGCTTTTTCTATTTGTTTTACCGTTCTGCTCATTGCTATGTAATACCATATCGCAAACCCAAGGTATATTATCCCAAGAGTGCAAAGGCATATTAACGGAAACAGGCGCATAATTCAATTATCCTCAATCAAAATGCAGTTCACGCTTGAAACAAGGTATCTTGTACCGTCCTTGCTCGTGATTGTAAGTTGCTCCCCATCTTCTGCGTCAGCCCGTGTTTTAATTTCGACCTCTACCGTTTCTCCGTTCGGCATTTTTATGATTGCCCTGTCGAAATGGTAGTTCGTATCAACAAAATCATATCCCGCGCAGTTACATCCCACAGCCGCTAAAAGCATCAAGGATGCGATAAGACCTAAAATCAGTTTCTTCATGCTTTTTCCTTTCTAAATATCCACGTTAAGATAACCCACAACGCTCTTGCCATTGCTCTTTGTACTACCCAAAAGTCATGCCACGACTTAGATTCTATCTCCGTAGCCATGCAGCATTCTTCCATAGCGTCGAGCGATTCCACGAGCTTTCTGCGTGTGTACGGCATACTCGCATATAATTCTGCGTCCGTACTAAACTCCTGCTTCTCAAGCATTTCTACAAGTCTTTTTGTTTGTTCGTGCATTCAATCTTTCTCTCAATCTGCTCTTTTGCGAAGCAAAATATAATTTGTAATAATCGGCTCGCCGTCAAGCTGCGCCTTTTCTTTTATTAAATCCATTATTTCTTTTATGTCCGAAAATTCCTGTATCTTTTTCGTTCTATTGCATATAACCCATCCTGCCTTATTATCTCCCTGTTCTCCATAATAAGCAAAGGTGACGTAATAATCGTATTTCATACTGCATTCCTCAAAGGCTTTTCTTCCATCTTCAAATTGTAATACTTTCTCCCACAGGCTCTTACGGAATGTTTCGGCAGATAAATAGCTATTTCCTCGAACGAAAGCCCGTCTCCGTCTCTCAACTGCACCAACGTTTTAATTTCTTCTTCGCTCCAAAATATATCTGTGTTATTATCCTGTGTTTTTACGGGTAGATCGAACCCAAGTTCCATTATCTTTTGCTTCGCCTGTTTAACAGACTTTACGTTAAGGTCGGCAATAATCTTTATTTGATTGCTCTTGTTTGCCGCCTGTTTATACATAACAGCGATTTCTCTATCTGTCATGTACCATCCTCGTTCCTTGCTTGAAATTGCCAATATTATTCTCCTTTGGCTATCACGTTCATAAGATTTAATATAAAACGCGCACAGTCATAAAACTGCTTGTTTTCGGGAATGTCCTTATTGTTCTCGACCAGTTCCGAAACGGTTTCCTTTAACTCGTCCCACCACTCACGCGGCACAGCATCAATCGAAGATAGTTCTTCGATCTCTCGCAAAACGCTCCGCTTCATTGCTCTCATGCCATTGCAATAATCCGTTGAAATACAGACGCTCATGGTGTCAACGATTCCCGATACATTCTTTAGCGCATCATCTTTGTTTATTAAACCCACGCCCATCTTATCTCCTGCGGTTAATATACTTATAATTTCCGATAATTTTAATTAGCGTAACTATCGTTAGAAACGTTACTTCTATAAGAATGATTACAAGCAACGGAATCATTTATCTTCCTTCCTGTGCTTAACGTACTTCGCTTCTATTTCAAAAACGTCGCTGTACAGCTCTGCGTCCTCGTCAAAGCACTCTGTAAGTTTTTGCTTCGCAGTTCCTTGCTTCTCAACCTTGATGTACCAAACGCCAAGGTTAGGCTTTGAATATCCCGCTCTGATTTGTGTGCCATCGTCGAAATCAACAACAACATCTTGGTCGAAGCAACCAATCTCGTCCGCAGGATATGGTGCGCCATCAAGAACAAGATTATCGTCTGAATATCCGTAAACTCTTATCATTCTCGGTTCTCCTTGTTGCTAATTATTATCAATGCTACATATCCCCCGATAACTGCCGCAACGCCGACCAACAGCCAAAGCGTTAATCCCATATTATCCCTCTGCGAACATCGGACATTTCTGCACGATGAAACTATCTATTTCTTGTGTCTGATTATTGGCTTTGTAATGTGATGCACAATGTGCTACCTTAGTAGGAATGGCTTTCCATCCTTTTACCGGCTTAAACTCTATACTCCATGAGCATCCGTTGCATTTTTCCTTGCTCGGAACTGCGTTGATGCAATCCCAACAGATTGTTATTTGTGCCTTATTCGGCTTCGTTACTTTACTTTCCATCTTGTTCTTCTTCCTTGCTGCTCAATACTCTGTGAAGTGCTTTTAACTGTGGCGTTGATTCTTCCCATGCTTTTTTGCTTAACGGCATAAACGCCCACGCTGTTACCTTTTCTTTGAATATCGTTTCCACATCAACATCTATATCATCGTAGCGATACCATTTTCCATCGGCTTTCATAAAGCCTTCGCATACAAAGTAATCGCCAACCGTAATAAGAACTCTTTCTCCAAGTATCGGCTTCTTATCCGTAGAAAACCACGTTACCATTTCTTACTTTCCTTTTCTTCTTTGTACTAACTTTCGCGTACTCGTGCGTATCATCTTCAAAGTCTGGGCAATTAAACACATCGTATGATTTCAATATCAGTTCGTTGTTTTTCCCGCTTCTAACAATCGTTGGCTTCGCTTCCCATCCTGTTACGGGAACTCCAAATATCGACCAAGCGCACCCCCTAAACGGCTTATCGCATGGGACGGCGTTCTTACAGTTCCAACACAGGGTCAGTCTGTGTCTCCTGTTCGTCAACCCACCAATCGTAGTCGATTCCTCTGCCATCTTCGTTTCTATCCTTTTCAAATATGCAAGCTGTCTTTACAATGTCTCTGAACTTGTTTCGGACAACCGCTACTCTTGTTTGTGAAATTCCAATAGATTTCGCTGTTTTTTTAATCGAAGCCCCGTTTCTGATAAACTCCAAGAATATATACTTTTCTCTATCCGATAAGAGTGTCAACAGCTTTGTTATCTCACTCGCTTGTACCGAAGTTATAGCATCGTCCTCGATACCAAGCTGTTTCTGTATTGTCTCAATCGGCAAAGATATTCTATATTCTCCTGTTTCTCTGTCCTTCCCGCGTTTGCCGTCCACCTTTGACGGAAGATTGTCGAGAGATACGGTTGTCGCCTTTTTCAGCAATTCATCTAAAGCATCTTCACCCTTGCGGAATGCTTCGTGTTGCTTCTTCGGTGGAACATGAAGATCAAAGCGATTAAGTTCAACGTAGCGCCTTATAGCCATTCGTATGCAATATACGGCATACGTAGAGAACTTCGATTGATTCTCGTTGAAAGTCCGTATTGCCCGTACCAACGCTATCGCGCCTTCCTGCCACATATCTTTCTTTTCGAGTATTCCTACCTCTGCGCCGAAATACTTTCTGATAGTGTGGTCTATCAGCTTTTCGTTTTCCTCGAAAACTTGTTCTTCCGTCTTTTCATCAAGAAACATATCGGTACACCGTTATACATTCGGGTTCAATACATCCCTTGCATCTTTCAGCGCCCGATAAATTAGGTATCTTTTCTTTAGGGCTTGCGGGAGTGCTTTTTGCGTTTGAATATAATCGTCGCGTCCTGTACGTTTCTTATAATTCAACGCCGCTTTATCAAGAGACTCGAAGTATGTTTTCTCCGTATGTCTCCACATACAAGTATCGGGGTCGCACTTAACATCGTCACGCATAGCAGCGCAACCATTATCAAACCTATTGCTTGAAAAAATGCAATCTACAAACGTCAACTTTCATTTTCTCCCTTATGCGCTCTGTATGAGCTTCATTCTTCTATAAATTATGCCGCTAATAATACTTCTTCTTTTGTAACAGGAATTATGCCGTTTTCCGTCAACTGCTTTTCTAACGCGGCGATTCTCTTGCGCTGCTGCATATCCCACAGTTCCGCCGCTCTCTTGTCCTTTGCTCGTTCGTCCTTTTCCTTGTTGTACATTCTCTCCATCGAATCTAAATTATCTTTAGTAATAATGTACACATCCTCGTAATCAGAAATCGCTTGTGTAGAGCTTACTTTTTCTTTCTTTAGCTTTTCGATTTCGTTAGGCATGGACAGCAGTTCTTTGCAATGCTCGTAGATATAGAAGATAACCAATGCTGCGAAGCAAAGTGCTAACACGCTAACCATGATAAACATAAAGATGTTTCCAACAATATCTTCTGCCAACTGTAATTCCTCGATTGGCACGTTCTCAAGATTTTCCCACATTTTCTTTCGTTCCTTTCCTTGCCTTTTAAGATTGGGGCGGCTTTACAGCCCCGCCGCCCCTTTAACCGTTTCTATTGCGTCAATCACATCTAATTCAAATTTTGATGCCTTTCCCTCTGACGCAATAATCGCCGCGAGATAGAATTGAAGCAAGCTCAACGTTTCGATTGCCTTTTCCAATCCGTCCATGTTTGTTTACCATTCCGTCTTGATGTATTTATTGTGTCTGTCTCCGCTGAATCGAAGGACTTGTCCGCCGTCTTTTGTAGCGTTTGAAGCGGGCATGAGCATTTTCTGCAAACCGTAGCCGCCATAGGACAACCAACTGCATACGCTCACGCACACGTAAGGCTTGAACAACATTCTGCCATAAGTCGCATTAAACACGTACTTACCCGGCTTCGTAACGCTTCCTTTGTGCGTGTGCGCCGTTATCATAACATCGAGATTTTCAAATGAATAAGCGAACCGTTCATTTCTATTAACAGAAGAACCTGTTAAAGCTCCGCCTCCGCTTCCGTGTGTCATACCGATGTTATAAGTTGTTCCCGACCATTCCTTCTCTTTAGATTTTCTGCTTCCGATTTCCAAGTGTATAAAAGCTGCATTTTCTCTATACACATCTTCCAAATCGAGCTTGCAAGCAATGTCGTATGTCGGGTCGTCGTCCGCGTCCTTCAAAGATCGCCTTTCGTGATTTCCGCTTACAATACCGATGATTTTATCTCTCAACGGTGCAAGCATCTCCGCCATAATCTTCTTTTGTTCCCTCGGTCTGACGTTATCTTCGTAAGGGCTTCCAGCAGAAGAACGTGTGTTGTTGTTGATTAAATCTCCGAGAAGTAAGATGTAAGTGTTATCTTCTTTTACAACTTGTTCTCGAAAATCCATCCATGCCTTCTCGTTGTGCAGGACACTTCCAAAGTGTATATCGCCTATCGGTCTTATCTTGATTTCGTTCGCCTTTGGAATCCGTGCTTGTATAATCTCAAAATCGTCTTTAATAGTAGTGTCCCCCGTTGTGTTTCATTCTTCTACATTTATTATCCGTTCCTGTACGGGCATAACGTATCTTTACCCGCAGGAATAACCAACGAATGCAGGAGCGCCTTGCGTATCGGACATGACTTTGTTTCTTTTTCGTCTAAATCGCAGAACGCGCAATCAGCAGTCGCGTGTCGCAGAAGGACTTCCAACTCGTCTCGTGAAATGATGTATTCTTCCGTCTCCGCTGTAACGTTTGACTTTGGCACAACTTTTAGCGAAATTCCGTTCGAGTATCGGACGATACCATTCAGTACGTTTCCGTCGAGTCCTTCACAAACGGCATTGAGAGCATTTTGAATGCTCTCCGCCGCTTCCTTCAAGTACGCGTCCGCCTTTTCTTTGTTTCTGTAGTTGGAACGCGTAAGAGATTCGCAAAAGCCCTTCGACCCCGACAAGCACAGAATCGTTTCTTTTGTTGCTTGATTCGCATAAGGTGTCAACATTTACTTTCTTCTCCGTCGCTACCTACAAAATATTCGTCGTAGACCAAATCTATCCCATCTCCGTAAGAAGCAGATTCCCACGCTTCGTCGTTCACATAGCGATACTCCTTACTTCCTTTACGTGCAAATCGTATTCGTTCGCCGCGTCCGTTTAGCAAGCACTTCGCTAACGCAATCGTCAGCTTGTCTTTCTCCACATCTGTCAGTTCTATCTTCCACTTCTTCAAAAAGCGTTCGATGCGAACCTTGGCAACTAATCTCGCTGCACGTTCAATGAAATTCGGTTTGGTTGTCAGCCTGTCTTTAGGTTTTTGTTCTTTTGCGTTACTCATGTGGCTATTGTAATTTACTTTTCTCTTTTTGTCAAGCCTATTTTTAATGAATTTATGAAATTATTTTTCCCGCAATCTCCATTGCTCTGTAAGCATTGTACAAAACAGAATCGAAATACTAAAGTTAGAAAATGTTTCACGGATTGTTTCACGGGCAAAATATATGAACAAAATGTAAACAATAGATATTCTTCTGCATATTCTTCGGAAAAATGTGCAAATCCTGCACAAAAGTCGTTTGAAAAATGTGCAATTTCCGCATAAATTTCCCTTGAAAAATGTGATGTGCGGAAATTTGTACCTTAACGGGTATAATCACGTTCAGATTCTTGTAGATTGCCCCCTAACGGGTATAATTTCGCCTACGCTTCGGCTGATCTTCGCCACCGTCACGCATTAGCCGCACCATCAGCTCGTCCAAGCATCGGAATAGCCGCAGCACCGCGTCGGTACTATACCCGTATCGCGGGTACATTAAAATTGATGTACCGACCCAAAACCTACCCACGTCAGTCGGTGACAAATTGTCATCAACTCAAAAGTTGCTCACAGTTTGGCAATAATCTTGCTCATTCAACAGGAATCGATAACATACGAGCAAAAGATACCATGTGGTATCAAGTGGTATCATGTGATACCAAGTGGTTCTGAATGTCTTGTTTTCTCTATCCAATGTCTTGTTTTCTCCGATGCTGAATCGTAAGTCATTGAATCGTAAGGAAACAAAAATGAACGATAGAAAATAAGAAAAATTTTTATTTTTATTTTTTACCGTTCATTCTTAAATTACAACTTTCTCGTTGTATTACAACTTATAAATTGTCAGATACTATTTTCTCGTTGTATTTGATTCACAACTTATTCGTTGTAACTAACAACTTTTTTATTGTATTACAACTTTTCCATTGTTTAATCAAATTGTTAAATTACAATCTATGTGTTGTTAATACTATTTTTTCATTGTATTTTATATTGACAACTTTTTCATTGTATGATAACATTTGGAAAAACTGAAAGGTGCAACAATGAAATGAAAGATGTAGATGTAATTAGAAAAGCTCTGAAAGAAAAAGGTGTAACGCAGTTGGAACTCGCTAAACGCTGCGGATATGCAAAGCAAGCAAATATCTTCTCTCTGCTGACAGCGAAGGAAGGCATGAGAACCACAACGTTTATTAAGCTCTTGGATGCCCTTGGATTGGCTCTGAACGTAGTAGACAAGGAAACGGGCGCATTGTTTGCAAAAGTCGGAGAAAACGGCTTTGAGATAACGGACAGCCTATATCTATATCGCAAGAACCAAGCTCCTGCAAAGGCAGCAGCAGAAGCCCCAAATATAACAGAATCGAACGAAGCGCCTTCTGATCTGTTATCTCAGAAGCTCGAAGAACTGACAATCGAAGAACTGCAAAATCGCATGAAGCTGCTTGGAGAAGCCGTTAGAAACGATAATATCCCGCAGCAGAACCGCGAAGCCTACGCCAAAGAGTATGTCGATGTATTTTCTCTTGTCAAACAAAAGGCAGCCATTGCAGAAGCCCAAGCAAAACTGAAATAAAATTTGAAAGGTTGTTAAAAGGTTTTTGAAAGGTTGATACAAGAAAATCCCCATTTTCGGGGATTTTTTCTTTTTCCAAACATCTGACAATTTGTAAGGTACTGAAAGGTTTCGAGCGAAGCGAGAAATTCCGATTCAGATTTTAACCTTCCCCCCTACCCTAACATCTACATAGCAAAAGAGAGCCTGTCTCCAAGCCCTCTATATAAATATATATTTATAATTATTATATATAAATAACTAATAATCTATAGAAACTATGGTGAATGGTTTCCACCCTTCAACCCTCTTGTTAGAGATTATATAGGCGCTCCAAACCCCTTGTCAAGTAAAATATTTTGCTGAATCAAGAGCAAATATCCCAAAAATCTTCTATAGTGGCTTGACAAGCGGAATATACCTAATTGTAAAATTTTTATGAACAGATAGCAGGAAATCTATCTCTATCAGACCGTCAATCTACGCCCTTCTAAACGCTCCTAATTTCCGTTTTTGCCCTTAAAGGCATAATTCCCCTAACAATATCCCAAACATGGAAATCTGACGCTCTCAATGCGTTGTAGCCCTATGTTTTTCATATCCTAATATCTAATTCTTTCTGTAACGCCCAAATTTGCCCGTTTCGACCTTAAGACGTAAGATTTATCGTTTAAGGCATAAAAATCAAAATTTGAAGCTCTCACGAAGCCACAGGGGTATTTTATGGGGATGGCGGAGATGCAATATGATTGTGGTGGACTGTAAACGTAGACACGTAAGAGCGAAAGTGGATAGGGTTTGTGGAATAGATATTGTGGAATGGTTATGGGGGAATAAGAGCTTCTAGGCTATCCGCGATTGTATATAATATACCATTTGTAAACCTTCCCCGTCACGCTTGCAATAGATGGATATTGAGAGTGATGAATCGATAAAACCGTATCGATATTATGGTATCGATATAACTTTATCGATTGACCGATTGCCTTGCGTCCATGCTTTGACCGTGACCATATCGGGAAAGCTCTGAATGTTACCGCGGCTGTCCCATTCTATTATTATATATTTATAATAATATAATAAATAGCTATAGAACCTATTATTTTATAATATTATTATTATATTTCAATCTATCCAATACAATAACTATATATTTTAGAATCTATATAGAATCTATATAGAAAACTGAATATATACAATAGATATACAATGGATAGATATAAGATAGATATATAGGCATTAGAATATAGATTTTGGATATATGTTTTGGAATATATAGATTTTAGATACAATGTGATTCTATATAGATTTTTAATATTGCATAATATATGATTTTACGTATAAACGGATTATATACAATTTTACCTTGGATTATTCTTTTATGCTTCCCTTTACTCTTTACTATGCTTTTATACGCTCCCAGACGCTCTATTTTTATCTGTTTTCGGTCAAGGATAAACTATATTGAGACTATGCGAAAACAGCGAAAAAAGCGCATATAAACAACGGTTATTTATACTGTATAATGAATATTTTATTGCATAAACGCCGTATTTTTAATGTTTAACGTTAAAAATGTATACAGTATGCAATGGTTAGAAATAAACGGATAAAAACAGTTTCATTATGCGAAAAAGCGATAAAATATCTATACATTTTTGCGTATATCGTGTATATATTATATATAGTGTATAGGTTTTTGACCATTCAAAAAAGCAGAATTGTCAAGCTGATAAAATTTTCTCATTTTTCGATTATACAAGAAATGTATAAAAAGAGTGTATATTGACGTATAAACGGCTGTTTTTCTGTATATAGACCGTGATTTTATGCACAAAAATTCCGTTTATTCATTATTTTATACGTAAATTGTGCATAAAAAGTTTGTGAACAAAAATTGCATAAAAACGGCTGTTTTATGCAGAAAATCCCCTATTTATGCACGTTTTTTCATGTTTTTGTGCATAATATGCAAAAATTTTCTCGTTGGAAATAAAACTCCGCCGCGCCCATATGTTACAATAAAGAAAAAAAGGCAAAACAGTACGGGGGAGGTTGTATATAGGAATTGTAAAATAATATAATAAAAAAATCTTTCGTTTCCTTGTTACAAACTTGAAAAAATCACAAACTATAAGCGACCATGATAGGAGGATAAAAACATGGAAAATACTATTTTTGAGACAATAACCCCGAAAACGCTTGACCTAAAAGACTATGAGACAATAAAGCAATATGACCGCGATGTTAGAACATGGGAAAACGTGACCGAGGATGAAAAAATCGTTATGGTAGAAAAAGCTGTTCGCGCGTCGCGTAATAAAATGTTACGCAAGTATAGCAACGTCCCCATGATTGATAAACTTTTGATAGAAGAGTTTACCGACCTTGTTTCCCAAACATGGGAATATGCAATCAAAAAAGCGGAAAAATACGGAGATGAAAAAACTTGTTTCGGAATCATTTTTGCGTCGGCGTTGTATGCTTATCAAAAAATACTTGATGAGCGCCTTGGAAAAAGAATACAAAAGCGACCGAACGGCAAAAACGGAAAAGCAATCACGGTCGGTCGATATACTGAAGAGGCGACCGATGATATTATGACCATGAAAACTAAAACCGAGAGAGTTTTCAAAACGAACGATTTTATTGAAATGACCATAGATATGGAATTGACCTTGACCGAGGAGGAATTGAAAATCGTTCGCTTGCGTCATGCGGGCTATACCATGCAAGAGATTGCCGACCATAACGGAACAAACAAAATGAACGTATCGCGGGAATGCAAGAGAATCCGCGAAAAGATGGAGAAAGCATGGAGGGAATAAAAACAGCGAAAACAGAAAAGCGACCGCGAAAAACGGTCGCTTTTTTCTTTGCTCCAAAAACTTGAAAAAAATCGAAAATTTCTTGTTACAAACTTTTCGGAATCACAAACTAATAGTGAAGAAAAACGGGAGGCAATAAACACTATGAAAAAGTACACGTTTTACATCGGATGCAATGACCAAGAAACGAAAACGCAAATTGTATCGCCCGAAAAAGCGCGGCATATTGTGGAAAGTATTTTTCTCGATGTTATGGATGGATGCACAATTTACGACGGTCAAGGAATTTACAAACACGAAAACGGTCAAAAAGTGAACGAAAACACATTTATTGTAGAATGTTTCGATTGCGCGGAAAAAGACGTTTATTTTGTCGCAGAATATTTGAAAAAAGCATTGAATCAAGAATCTATTGCCGTGAACGTGACCGAAATAAATTCCATGTTTATTTGAAAAAACTTGTTACAAACTCGATTCAATCACAAACTATAGACGGAAAGAAAACAGGAGGAAAGAAAAATGCAACAAACTTATTACGCTGAAGCAAAGGGATTTTGGTTCGATATTTGGTTCGCTGATAAAGAATCTATGTTAGATACTATGGTACGCAATTTAGCGGCTGACCTCGAAAACGGTTACGATTATTTCGGGAAAAGCGCAACAGAACAGCGTGAACAGATTGCCGCATACAAAAAGCAATTTGACGAAGAATGCGACCTACTGAAAAGCATGACAGATGAAAAGCACGTCGATAGATGGTGTTACATTGACTTGAAAAAGCGCGGCGCGATTTGATGCCGCGCTTTACTCATTTTAACACATTTTAATAAAAATACTCAATTTGGCTGTTACAAACGCAATCTAATCACAAACTAATAACGAAAATAAATAACGCGATTTGGAGGAAACGCAATATGACTTATTCCGAATATCTTAACAAGTACCGTTATCCCGATACGCTGTGTTCTTACGCGCAATATGTGCAAAGTTTTGACGCGAACGCGAAACACATGAAATTAAAAAATCTGAACAATTATGTTAAGGTTACATTCCTTTCGCGTTTTATGGATGCAAGCATTTAATTTTGAAAAATACACGATTTAAGTGTTACAAAAGACTTTGAATCACAAACTATAAACGAAAGAAAATAACACATTTTAGGAGGTTAAGAAAATGTTTGGAATGAATATTATCAACGAAATGCGGATGCCCGAACACGAATCGGCACAATGCAAGGTACTTGTACGCGAGGACGGCACAATTCTGTTGCAATCGTATCGAACGATTGTTTGCTCGATTTCGCGTGACGGTTGGCTCGATTGTAGCGGCACATATTCTGCGACCACGCGCAAGCATATCGGTTGGTTTATGAAGCTGTACGGTCGCGGATGCGGTTACTATACGGCAAAGGAAGCGTATGAAACGCAATCTGTCGTGAATCTCGAAACGGGCGAGGTTTTAACCTATGCGGAATACAATGCCATGCGCGAAAAGGAAAAGTCGGAGGCGGTTGCGTAAAATGAACAGCGTGACCGTGAAAAATACAGAGGGGACGCAATCTGTCCCCTCTATCTATCTTTCGGATGAAAAGATTGAACAGAATGCAATGGACGCAATTTGGCTGTTGAATTTGACAACATATTTTGACTTTTGATGTTACAAAAGACTTTGAATCACAAACTATAATCGGGAAAATCAATAACACATTTTAGGAGGAATAAAAATGGACAAGTCCGAAGCGGTTTTTGTTGTGCTTGATTATTTCATTCAAACTCAATTTGATACTGATAGAGCGTGGGGAATGATTGCAAAGCTCGAAACGACACAAGATGTAAAGTTTTCAATGAAAGACGCAGAAATGTTTCGGGATATGTTCAACAGAATTAAAAATTTGAAATAACACAATTTGGAGGCAAAAAATGTTGGTTCACTTTGATAATAACGGAACGCAATTTGAGACAAAACAATATCTTGTACAGATTTTCGATGCTGATGACGGATTGTGCTGTGCAAGTATGAAAACAGCGTTGGAAATTATTGATTGGCTCGGTATGAGTGATTGCTACCCAGAAATGAAGATAAAGGTTTACGATGTGGAAACGCATTTTGGCTCGATTGAAGAATTAGAAGTGCATGGAACTTGGCACAATCATAAAGACCCACTTTATATCAAAGTTACACATTCTGACGGTACTGTGGAATTTGATGGTTACGGAACAGACCACTAAAATTTACACAATTTGGTTGTTACAAACACGGGCGAATCACAAACTATAGTCGGAGGTGAAAAACGTGGGACGAAATGAACGCGAAGCTATCTGCCGCGAAATAGTTGAAATGATGTTTGACGCAATGACGGAAGAAAAGCGAACAGCGTACAAAAACGCTTGCGCTCGGAATTGTTATCTTACGTCACATTATGGCATGAGCAGTTATAATTTGACAACGTACAAGGAGGGATGGCATTTCGTTTGTGACGGTTGCAGGACACATTATAGCGCATGGGCATACGATAATGATGGTGAATTGATTATAGGACGCAAACCGAACGAGGAAAAGCTGAACATGATTTGGTCGCACACGTTTTCGGATAATCCGATTGACTTGAAAAAAATCTAAAAAATACACAATTTAGCTGTTACAAAATCTATTGAATCACAAACTATAAGTGAAAGAGAACAGACACAATTTAGGAGGTTCACAATGACTTATTATCGCGTAAAAGAACAGTATGACAATATGCGACGCTCGGACGGTTCTATATATGTTGGCGGTGAATTGCTGACGGAAGCCGAAACGAAGAAATACAACACGCCCGAACACATTTTAGATGCGGTAAATGTTTCGCGCAAGAAAACTTATTGGTTCTTTGGGGCGCGGTTTGCCGCATAATTTTTTTGAAAATCTTGTTACAAACGCGAACGAATCACAAACTATAAGTGAGAAAAGCAGGAGGTTAATAGCAATGGTTAAAATCAAAGAGATTTTCAAAATCAACAACAAAACGAAATTTGCTTGCGGAATCACGGAATGCGGCGATTTGTTTATCGGGTACGCAAATCAACCTCTTTCGCTTGAATATTTCAAGTATAGCGAAGCAATGAAAAAACACGTTTTAGAACAATGGAAAATATATAAAAACTTTTACTCGTAATACTGTTACAAATAACGATGAATCACAAACTATAAGTGAGAAAAGCAGGAGGCAAGAATATGACCGAAAACGAAAAGATGATTGTGGAGCGGATTGATGCGATTGCGAGGGCAATGAGCGACATTAACGCGATTATTGAACGAACGACGGACGAGGAAACGATTGACACGTTCGCGCTCGATTATCCGTTCGACAAGTCGCTCGATGAAATGGTTTGTGAGATGTACGCATGGCGCGACAATTATTACGGAAACGCATTATATAGAAACGGAAAGGAGCAGTAAAATGCGCGAAATGGACAAAGTTGATTACGTTGGAATGAATCTTATGATTAAATGCCCCGATAATGATTGTGCAATCTATCGGAATACCTACAAGATGTACAAGGGAATCTGTCAAGATATAAGCGGCTGTTTATTGAGTTCGTATGGTGAATATGTACTAAAGCGTGAGGCGGAAAAACTGTACGCAGAATTGCGCAAAATGTATTATACGAATCACGCAATACAGGAGTATAAGAAAGGGCTGAATTTTGAGCATTGCGGAATTGATTGAAAGATTGAAAGCGGTTGCGGATGTTGTCGGTTATGACAAGTCCGTTTTTGTTTGCGATAGTGGAAATGTTTCCGACATTTTCAATGTTGGCACAGATTTTGACGCAAGTGATTTGACGGACATTTGCTTGATTTGGGCTGAATAAAATATTTCAAAATGAGTGTTACAAACACGATTTAATCACAAACTAATAACGGAAATGAAAAGCGAAAAGGAGCAACACAAAATGGAATCTATCGGATATACCTATTACTCGAATCCGTGCCGCAAGGTACGCGCACACAAGTCCGAAAGCGAATTAAAGCAGATGGCTGAACACATTTCAAAGTCTATCGTATACAGATATTACGACAATGGTAACAGCAGAGACGAACGGCGCGAAACGACACGATATGAACATGATGTGCTGTACAATATCGCGTATGGTGCTTTACTTACTTTGAATTGGGGAGAGGATAACCGTGGACGAAATGCAGGAGCAGAACAGGCAATTATTGATGCCGCAGAATTTACTTGCGACCTTTTTGTTGAAAGATTGACAGGGCTTGAATGTAACGGATATATGACGATTTACATTCCTTTGAAAGATGCCGTGAGTGATTGGGAAAAAGAATCTTAAAATAAACACAATTTGAGTGTTACAAATGTTCTTGAATCACAAACTATAAGCGAAAGGGAGTGAGAACATGAAACAGAAAATACTGAAATCGACATTGCTTTTAAGGAAGCTCGGAAACAAGACATACACGATTTGGGAGCAGAACGAAGAAACGGAAAAATGGTACGCGAACGACGAAACAGCTTTGGATAATTGGATTGAATCCATGAAAGAGGAATTATCAAAGACAAAAGAGCAAAGAGAATTAGAAGCAGAACTTTTTAGGCAAGAATTGTCATACAAGGAAGCAATGGGCGAATTTGTAGAAAGAAAAGCTGAACGCGACGAATGGGACGATTATTGGGACGATGTTGCGAAATCGGTTGGAGCAATTCCAAATTATTTTTGAAATTCATGTTACAAAGTAAAGCGAATCACAAACTATAAGCGAAAAAGAAAACAATAAAAACGGAGGCAATAACACCATGAAGCGAACGACGGAACAATTCTACAAAGAGTATTACGAAAAGAAAGCGCACCTTTCTTGGCGCGAATGGGACGATGTGGAACGCAAAATGCGTGACGAATGGTATCACGAGATGGATGTAGGAGACCATGCACATATCTGTCACTATTCCGATGTGTCCCCTGTCACCGTGATTAAGAAAACGGCAACAACATTGACCGTTCGTATGGATAAAGCGACAAGGGACGAATCTTGGAAGCCCGAATGGGTTGTAGGTGGTTTTTCCGCGCATTGCACGAACATCGACGAACAGAAATGGATTATCGAAGAAGATGAAAACGGAAGCGTTGAGGTTTTCCGTTGGAGCAAACGATACAATCAGTACAGAAACACGTCGGGCGAAAAGCTGTTTCCCGAATGGAGAAAATACTATGACTATAACTTTTGAGGTTGACAAATGAAGCGTAAACACATTTTAGCTTTCTGTGCGGCGATTTTAGCCGTTCTTTTATTATGCGTTGGGAGTTTTGCACTCGGACGCGAAAACGGCATTAATCACGTTGTAGAAGATGCAGAAATGTGGATTATGGAGTTTGGGGACACCTCTATCCCCTATCCTTTCGATGTGCGGATATGGATTGACCTCGATGGCGAAACCTATGAGCATTTTGCTTTTATAGGATGAGCGAAATATCGTTCATAAAAAAATATTGAAAAAGCTGTTACAAATCTTTCTGAATCACAAACTATAGACGAAGAAAAAGTAAAGGAGTTAAACAGAAAACACTATGGAAACTATTACGAAAAAGATTGGAAACAATGTGTACGATTTTTACTGTGAGTTTGTGGATTGCCGTGACGGTTTTTCCCACACTTGCGATATTTACAAGAATGGTAGACATTTGGTATCGGACAGGAGACATTACATTAACCGCACATGGGAATCGTATCGGTATCAATCTGTTATGCTTGGCGCGGTGCAAAACGAATTGAATTATATCGTGCAGAACGCAATCGACAAATACAAGGAAGCGAACGGCATTTCAAGGCTTGTAAAGGCACGGCGCGAAAAGGTGCTTGACGCTATTCACAACAGCGCGGAATACGCTGAAATGAAGCTGTTATATGATATGGTAAACAATGCAAGATACGGCACGGAAGAAGAACGCGAGAGGCTTGAATCACTTGACAAGATGTTGAAGCTGACGGAAGCCCTTGCAAGCATTGGGTTTTTCGGACACAAGGCAGAAAAGAGCGCATAAAAAATGTGCGCTTTTTTCTTTTTTGCTGTTACAAATCCGAAGAAATCACAAACTATAGATGTAAGAAAATGAAAGGAAATTAAAACACATGAAAATCGTTGCACAAGCTGTTAAAGGACATGAGTATTTCTACAATGCAAGGACGGCACACAAAGTCCCCGAAAAGAACGCACAGAAAGTCGCTGATGCGTTAAACGAAATCAAGTTTAATCTGTCGGAAGATAGAGTTTGGCACGTATTTGATGTGGATATGTACGACAATGCCTATTACTATGCGGAGGGGCAACGGTTCACCTATGGAAAAAACGGAGCAATCAAGAGAATCGCATAAGAAAAGGAGCGCGGGAAAATGACAAGAAAAGAAATTGAAAAGCGTAACGAAAATTGCGCGAAAGAGATTAGACAGTTTTTGCTTGATAATGAAATGTGGGTAGATACTTACATCTATTTCAACGGCAAGTGCTACGGAACATCGTACACGGATGAAAACGGCAAGGAGCATTTTGTCTACAATGACAAGGAACATTTAGCGGAGTTTGAAGCAGACCCCTCTCGGTGCGTGGAGTATTACAGCAAAGATGGAATCACAATGACTTTCGAGGGTGATCTATACAGAATTATAAATTGCTATTGGGAACGCAGAGACCTTGCCGAAATTAAAAAGAAGTTTGACGCAATCTTTGAGAAGTACGGATTGTACTATGAACAGGGTTACGCATGGTCGCTGAACACAGGAGAGCTTTGAGGAAAAAGATATGACAAGTATATCGGTTTTTGATGTGGAAGCAACGGAAATTGAACGTTTATCCGAAAAGTTAGAATGCTCGGAAGCGTTTGTCGTGGAAGCATTGTTTAATATGCTTGAAAGCGAGGCACGATTGCTTAACAAGAAGTCTGAAGAACTGTTGGAGGAATATCTTTGATATGAGCAAGTGCAGAGAATACGCAAAAGAACACAATATAACAATCGTTGGAAAGCTGAAGCGCGTGAAGAATAATCTTGGTTATGTTTTGAACGACAGCAAGATTTATGCGGACGAGGACGGAAACGAATTTTGGGTAACAGCAGACGGTGTTGTGTTCGTCGATAAGAATGGCGGTTGCATTTGAAAAAATCTCAATTTGATGTTACAAAATACGCTCAATCACAAACTATAAACGAGAAAAACGAAAGGAGTTGCACGAAATGCTTGCAACATATTACGAAAAGTACATCGGCAATCAATACTATGTTTCGGCAGACCGTCACGAGGATTTTGATGTTGACGAATGCTCGGTATCTGTTATGGATTTAGACAACGGATTCTTTATCGAAGAAATTGAATGTGAGTTTTACGAACTGTTTCACACATTCTGTGATGTTCTTGAGAAGTACAAGAAGAAGTATTACGGTTTGGATTAACACAATTTGGATAAGGATGGTAAACAAGATGTACACTATTGTTATTGTGAATTTCGACACCATGAGCGAAAAATATACAAGATGCCTTGGACTTTATAAGACAAAGGACGAAGCGTTTGACGAACTGCAAATGTTGCTTGCAGATGTTAAGGCAGAATTTGGAGAATGTGTGTCGCTCGAATACGAAGATGGATTCGGTATTAGGGATATGGACGGAAACGTTTTATTGGAAGCGTGGATAACTGTTATTGAACAATAAGAGAGGATGACACAATATGGCAGACGAAAGAAAATACTTTGTGAAAATGAATTATCGTTTCAATCTTGACAGCATGATAACGCACATTTGGTGCTTGATTTACGATATGCAGGACGGAGTGATTAAAGGAAAAGTCAATTTGCTCGGCAAGGACTACGACGAGGATGGGCTTTACGATTTGAAAGACGAGATTGGTGAGCTTTTATCTGCGGCAATGTGCGGCAAGGTAACAGGCAAGCAATACGGACGCATTAAGGCAATCAGCGACGAACGCAATTTGATTCGGTACGCAACGTGTATGGCAAAGGGCATGAGCGAAGATAAAGCCGCTTATGCTTTTTTCGATTAGAGGAATAATTAGGAGAGCAAGAAGATGCAGGATATTAAGGTGACAGGATTTGCAGTCATAGACTTGTGGAAAACAACGCCACATGGGAAAATTCACGTTGCAAGAACGGCAGAAAAATACGAAGAACTTGTCAATACCATTAGCGGACATGAAGAAATCATACTTGTGTTTGAAGAAAACGGAGAGAAGTTTTTCAGCCGCGACATTGTGACTCCAATCCACACATTTATTGCGTTAAAATAATTAAATAAATTTACGAATTGATGTTACAAGTTTCGATGAATCACAAACTATAAGCAGAAAGGAGCTAAACACAATATGGGTTGTCCGAATTTTGAAACACAAGTCCTCTTCCCCCTCTACGTTATGGACGATGAATTTTGCATTGAAGTGGAGTGCGACGAGTGCGGTGAATTGGTGCAGAGAGACGAATGGGAAGAAAAAGATTGCTGTCCGTTCTGTGGATGCAAGACGCACAGAGAAACACAATTTAACGAATGGTTTTGGTACGACGAGGTTGATCTGTTACGAGGCGATTGCAAGGAGCAGAGCGCAAATTTGCAATTCTTTGAAATCACAACACAATCGGGCTATAGCTGTGGAGAACAGCTTTTTGTGCGCTTGACGGACAATGCGAACCACGCAGGATTTTATATCGACGGAGACACGGAAGCCGTTACAAACGAAGATGCACATTATTACTTTGATTGCTGTCGCTCGGAGTGCATAAGACGCTTTGAGCGCGAACAGCGCAAGGTATTAAAGCTGATGGAGCAGATCGCAAGCAGACACAATATGGAACGCTTGGTATCGGGAGCAATCATGAGCAACGGTGAGTGCTTTTATTACAGAGCAGACAGCTTGATCGGCGCGGCAAAAAGCGCGTAAAGAGGTGCGACACAAAATGATTACGACTCGTATAGACGGAAAAGAGATAAACGGATATGAAGTTAATTTGCGTGAGACATTCGATGGATGGTGTATAGAAGCAAATAACGTTAAAACAGGGAAAATGGATGCTTGGGCAGACCTTTATTACGTGGATTATGAAACAGCAAAAGAAGTATATATAGCGTTTGCAAAGAAGTTTTATAAGTTAGGAGATAACTAAAATGGATATGACAATGGAAAAGTATAGAATCGGACACGAAATACCTACATATAATATTGCTGACGGAGATTACTGCTCGCATTGGGGGTTGACAGATTTATACAAAGATGCTGAAGCAAACTTGAGAGACTTAATCAATTCACATAAAACAGGGGAGTTTAGGACAGGATGGTGCGATTCTAAAAAAGAACTACAATCGTTTAGATTGTGGTTTTTTAATAACGAAATCATGGTGGAAGTGCGTGAATGGATGGACGATCTATATGAGGATGGCGATTTGATTTATGACGCAATTTGGTCGTGTTTTGGAAAAGAGTTTGAATTGTCCGAAGAAGAAGAAAACGAAATCATGGATATATGCTCCGATGGTGACATAGTGGATGGAGTTAAGATGCAAAAGAAAATTAAGCGAGACGCAACATATTCTGAAATTATGAACGCAATCGACGAGCTTGCGAATGAAACATCAAAATTCCTTGAAGATGAATTTGAGAGAGTAAAGAACATTGTAATGTATTGGAACGAACATATCCGTGAAACATCGTGAAACAATTTTATCATAAACACATTTTAGTAAAATATTTTTCGGAAACACGTTACAAGAATGAACGAATCACAAACTAATATCGAAAGAGAATGGTTGAAAAGGAGAGCAAAAAATTGAAACGCGAAGAAATCATTGAAGAAAAGATTGCATGGCAGATTGAAGAAAAGTATGACGGAAATTGGTGGTTGGTTTGTGAAACATCAAAAGAAGTTACAGAGGAAACGTTAAAAAAAGAATACGAAAAGATGAAAAATCGCGGACAATGTGTTCGACTTTTGAAGTGGAGCAAGATTGTGAAATATGAAGCGATTGATGGGGAGGGATTCTAATGTTAAGACAAATAAAGATTGTATTTGAGATTGAAGATACGGACGAGGCTGAAAAGGAACTGTTGGAATCGTTGGAATCCGTTCTTGAATACAACGAAAAGATTGACGGATATTACGAAGATGGTTTTATTGAAGAAGTCATGCAGGAGGAATTTGGAGAATGACTTACGCAGAAAGAAAAGAAAAGGCGCGAAACGAAGCTATTGAGTGGTCGTTTTGGGCAGGAGAAAATCCGTTGTCGTATGAGGGGCTTGCTATTGCTTGCAATTACTTTTACAAGCTCGGCAAGCGGTATGGGCTTTTGAAAGAATTTAGAGAGAATGGGATTTGCTGAAAAAATTGGTAAAAGTGTTACAAACGGAACTGAATCACAAACTAATAGCGTAAGAGACTGAAAGGAGAATGATAATGCGAGAAGAAACAATCACAAAGTATATTGCGGATGACGGAACAGAATTTAACAGCAAGGATGAATGTATACGACACGAGGAAAAAGAACACAGAAACTTTGCAGAAATGTTTCGTGGAATGAAATATTTGTATGCAAAATCGGAGGAAGTTTTTCCCCTTGGAGAAGCTGATTACGGTTTTCTTTTTGTGAACATTAGAAACATTGATGAAGCAGGAAGATTTGCAAAGTGGGCTTGGGCTTGTTCATCCGCACAAGTAAATTTAGACGTGAATATTATGGTGGGAGAAACGATGGTCGCATTGTGTTATGACATGGACGAGGACGAGCATCACATAGATTCCGTTCTCGATGTCTACACATCGAGCGAACTAATTACAAAAGCCATAAAAATTTATAATCAAAAAGTAGCGAAAGTGCTTTCAATGTGAGGAGTTATGAGCAAGCTGTATCGAGTAAACTTCGATAGAGAAAAAGGATTCCTTGCACACTATGTAATCGACATTGAAGCATCGAACAGAGACGAGGCAAGGAAGATTGCAGAATCAATGTGGAACGAACATTTTTCGGGGAAGAACGTGCCACATATGTTTCATGTTCATGTTCGCAAGCTGAAAGGCACAGAAGAATTTTTGTATCACTATTTCAAGCGCGGAGAGTATTACAAGGAGCTTTAATCAAAGGAGTAAGGAAATATGTACGGAGATTATCACGGAAGTTATGGAGAAAACAATTTGTTTGGAGAACAGGAAATAAAGAGAGTTTTCCATTTGGAACAGTACCTAAACTATTTGGCAAAAACGTACATGGGATTTGAGCAACCTATGGTAAGAGCATTCGCAAAAGAAGCAATAATGAGAGTGTGCTATAGTAGCAACCCTGTCTATTGGGCTTGTGATATTGACGGACTTGTGGACGATAGAGAAGAAAACAGCATTGCGTTTTTCACGGACGAATGGATTGGAAAAGACAAACTGTTAAAAGAATACAAGAGAGAGTTTTGGGAAAACAATAATCCGTATGACTTCGGATTTGACGAGCGCGGTGCTTATTAAAAATATTTGAAACTTGTTGTTACAAATTCCTGCGAATCACAAACTAATAGCGAGAAAGAAGAAAGGAAACAAGAAACAATGAAACGTAAAACTTACAGAAACTTCCTGTTAGTCATGGACATTTTGCAGGATGTAAAGCACTACACAAGAGCAGAAAGCGAACGGTTGGCTCGGAAAGTTTTCGAGAACGTTGAAGCTGACAAGGGGCATGGAAACAGAACCGCTGAATGGTTTCTGTCGCGCATTCTTACAAAAGAAGAATACGAAGCACAGTATGGAGCATAAGAAAGGAGAAAAACGAAAATGAAGTTTGTTGCTGAAGATGGAAAGGTTTTTGAGACTATGGAAGAATGCAAGGAATACGAAGAACAGAACATGGCAGAAATGCTTGTCGGTAACATTCCGCATTACATTATTGATGCTGACGATTTGTTCGGCGGCAGTAGTTGCAATTTGTATGTATTTTTCCGCATAGAAAATAGCGAGCAAGACAAACGGTTTAAGAAGTGGATTAACAGAATTGATTCCGTGATGAAGTTAGACGATTGTTCTTTTGTTGGTAAGAACATAATCGTTGATTGCTGTAACGAAAGAGACAGCACGTTGCGATATATTGATTGCATTTACGGCATTGAAACCGTGGAAGAACATATCTGCAATTATGCGAACAAGATTATGGACATTGTGAAAGAGATTTAAGGAGGGAAGCAGCATGAACAAGCAAAGAAGAATGAGATTGGACGAAGCGCACAGCAAGCTGTTGGAAGCGCAGGAGATTATTGAAGAAGTGATGAACGAAGAACAGGATGCGTTTGATAATTTGCCCGAATCGTTGCAAGGCTCGGAGCGTGGCGAACAGATGGAAGAATACATAGGAACGATGCAGGATGCTTACGACGGAATCGACGAATTTATGTGCAATCTGTACGAAATAATTGAGGGGTGAGCGCGATATGGTAGAGAAGAAAAACAAACCAAATATTTGCCCGATGTGCGGTGACGAGGATATTGACTATCTTGACGCGGATTGGCAAGATGGTCTTTTCTTTTATAAGTGTGTTTGCAGACAATGCGGAGCAGAGTTTACAGAGGTGTACAGGCTCGAATATGACGGATACAATATGCCCGACGAAAACGATGAAGAACACATTTTTGATGTGGATGGAAACGAGCTATAATAGGAGAACGCAAAATGAAGAAAGATGAATATGTTTTAATTGTTTACGACGCAATCGAGGATGGTATGCTTGGTGCGTATGGGACTTATGAATCCGCAGAAGAGGCTGACAAACGCATGGACTTGGAATTGCAATCCGCAGTAGAATACTATAACTCAAATCACGATATGGACGTGGAAATCGGTGATGGATGGGCAA
>Ga0326513_10000435_pt1 | contig 35215 bp, 52 predicted proteins | sample 2_2465_0518_D_FD_203654 | JGI IMG/M metagenome (GOLD analysis project Ga0326513, IMG submission 203654) | Bovine rumen microbial communities from UC Davis, California, United States - 2_2465_0518 | ecosystem: Host-associated > Mammals > Digestive system > Stomach > Rumen | place: USA...
AGCAGGACTTTAGAGAGACGCTTTTTCCACATGGAGGTGACCGCATGGATATCGTCAGCGCCGCCGCGACTGGTGACAGGCGGGCAACTCTTGTCGCCCTGCGTGACGCAATCGCAAGAACGATTCAGACATGCGAGAGCGGGCGCGACATGGCGGCGCTTTCCAAGCGTCTCATCGAGGTAATGGACGAGCTTGACGCAATCGCAGACCCCGACAAGGAGCTGGGCGAGTTCGACCGCGTGCTGGACGAGCTGTGAGGTACGGCAACCAGTCGCCGACGTTCGAGACGGTGGGCGCGTACCACCACAGCAGCGGAGAGCGCCTGTGCGACGTGTACGAGTCCTGGGGGACGAGGTTCTACCCGTGTCAGCGGCGAGAGCTGACCCTTTTCATGGCCAGAGACGCAGAGAACCGGTTCGCCTGCCGCACCATCTGCATCAGCAAGCCAAGGCAGAACGGCAAGAGCTTCGCGGCGCGCAAATACGCGATAACGATGGCCGCGAAGGGCAAGCACGTGCTATACAGCGCACACAACGGCTCTACCGTGCGCAAGATGTTCAAGCTCATAGCCGACGAGTGCGAGCACACGCCCGACCTAGCGAAGCGCGTCAAAAGCATCTATCGAGCAGCTGGTACCGAGGGCATCTACTTCGCCAATGGCGGATGCATCGAATTCCAGACTCGCACGAATTCGGGCGCACGTGGCGAGACGTATGACGTGATCGTGATAGACGAGGCCCAGGAGCTGACGTATGACCAGCTCGACGCAATCAAGCCCACCACGCTCGCGTCTGAGTCGGGCGACCCGCAGATGATATTCGTGGGAACGCCGCCAAACGAGAAGTGCGCGGGCGACGTGTTCGCCGACTACCACGAAGCCGCGCACGCTGGCAAGGCTGGCGGCATGTGGTGGATGGAATGGTCGGTGGACGAGATACCGAACCTCACCGACCGCGACGCTGCATTAGAGCTGGCATATAGGACCAATCCGGCGTTGGGCTACCGCATCCGCGAGGACGTGATGCTCGACGCAATCGACAGCTACGTGATGAAGCCTGACAGCTTCGCGCGCGAGTATCTGGGCAGATGGAACCCAAGCATGCGCGTCGCCGATTTCCTCATCACGTCGCTGGCATGGCACGACACGCAGACGAGCACACCGCCGTCCAACGTCTCGAAGCTCGCCTACGGCGTCCGCTTCACGCCCGACGGGCGCAGCGTGACGCTCGCCGTGGCCGTGACGCACTCCGGTGGGTGCCACGTCGAGTACGTGCGCACCGAGCCGACCGTCGCCGGCATCGCGTGGCTGGTCGACTGGATCGTGGCGCGCAAGGGCAGGGCGGCCGCGGTTGCCATCGACGGTAGGGCCGACGCGGCGGACCTCGGGCAGAGGCTCGTGGCCGCCGGGATGCCCAAGCAGGCCGTCATGGTCGCGCGCACGTCCGACGCCATCACGGCGAGCGCGATGCTGGTGAACGCCGTGAACGACGGCACGCTCACCCACCTGGACGACCCCGCGCTCGCCGAGAGCGCCCTGGGCGCGACCCGGCGCCCGATTGGCAAGGACGGCGGCTACGGCTTCGGCGGCGAGTGCCCCGAGCGGCTGGACGCCTGCGCGCTGGCGCTCTGGGCGGCGCGCACGACGAGGCGCGACCCCAGACGAAAGGGGAGGATAGGCTGATGGCTTCCAACCTCTGGACCCCGCTGAGCATGGCGGAGGTCGACTTCGGCGGCATCCTGAGCGCCGACGGCCTGAGCGCCGACGCGCGCTGGTGGCTGGGGCTGCTGGTCGAGGAGTACCAGTCGCATGCCGGCCACAACAAGGACCTGCGCGACTACTACGAGGGACACGTGAAGGTCTCCGACTACGGCAGCAAGGCCGACGTGCCGAACGACCAGACGTGCCACTGGCCCAGCAAGGCCGTGGACGCACTGGCCGACCGCATCCGGCTGGAGCGCTTCAACGCGCCAGACGAGTACGACCGCGCCACGCTCGACGCCGTGCTGTACAACAACAACCTCGTCAACAGCTACAACCGTCACCTCACGCCCAAGCTGCTCTACGGGTGCATGGCGGCGACGGTGACGCGCAACGCGGTCGGGCATGCGGTGGTGCGGTTCCATAGCGCCGAGACGTTCACCGCCATCCCATCGCCAGACGGCAAGGACGGCGTGGTCGCCGCTGGCATGGCCATCGCGCGCATGGAGCCCGTGCCATGGAGCAATAAGCGCATCGTGCCGACGATCATCAACATGCACCTGCCGAACAACGTGGTCGAGCTGCGTCAGGTCGCGCCCGGCAGGTGGACTGCGGAGGACGGCCTCACGCCCGAGTCGGAGCCGAGCCTGTACGTGTTCACCCACGACGGCACCGGCACGCTCAATGCCTTCGGGCGCACGCGCATCACGCAGTTCGTGCGCACGCTCACCGACGATGCCATCCGGTGCATGTGGCACATGCAGATATCGGGCGCCTACTACTCCGTGCCGAAGCTGGCGCTCCTCAACCTCCTGCCCGAGCAGTACGAGTCGGTAATCAGCGACAAGCTGAAGTACCAGCTGGACAAGGTGCTCGCCACGGAGGTCGACGAGAGCGGCGGACCCGGCACGACCGTCCAGCAGTTCAGCGGCAACAGCCCGCAGCCGTTTGTGGACGAGCTGCGCGCGCTTGCGTCGCAGTTCAGCGGCGCCACGGGCGTGCCGCTCAACTCGCTCGGCATCGTGCAGGACAACCCCAGCAGCGCCGAGGCCATCGGCGCGAGTCGTGAGGACATCTGCCTCATCGCCCAGCGCGACATCGACGAGGACAGGCGCACTATCGAGCGCGTGGTTCGCGCCGCCGTCGCGGTCGAGCAGAACACGACCACCGACCGGCTGGACGAGGGCGCCCTCGGCATCCGCGCGAGCTTCGCCGACCCGCTTATCCACAGCCGCTCCGAGATGGCCGACTGGGCGGTGAAGATAAACTCCATGCGCCCGAGCTTCGGCCAGACCGACGTGGCCGCGCGCATGGTGGGTATCGACGACGCCGACCTCGAGAGCGTCAAGAGCGACGAGACGCGGGCGGCGAGCGCGGCGGCGTTCAACGCCATCTTCTCGACCCCGACGGCTGGTGAGTAACCCATGCCGCCCATTCCGCGCGCGTACGTCGAGAACTACACCGTCGCGCTGAACGGCATGAGCGCCAAGTGCCGCGCCGGGCTGCTGGACGCCCTCTCGCGCATCGACATGACGCAGGATGTGGCCACCGTGCGCGAGCAGGCCATCGCCGCGATGCAGGTGTGGTGCGGCGGCGCGGCAGACCAAGCCGCCGTGCTCGCCGCCGAGTTCTACGACGGCCTGCGAGAGCTGGAGCTGGGTGCCCGCATGGGCGCCGTGGCGGTCAGCGGGCGCGAGCCGGAGGCCACTGAGGGCGCCGTGCGCGCCTTCGCCCAGAAGCTCGTGGACGGCGACGCGGACGCGTTCGTGCGCATGTGCTGCGACAGGCTCGACTACGAGGTGAAGGTCTCGGCTGCGCGGACGGTCCTGCGCAACGGCAGGCGCGACAGCTCGAAGCCGCGATACGCCCGCGTGCCAACGGGCGCCGAGACGTGCGACTTCTGCCTGATGCTCGCCAGCCGCGGATTCGTGTACCAAACCGAAGCGGCGGCGAGCCACGCCCACGCGGGCTGCGACTGCCGCACCGTGCCGAGCTGGAGGGCAAAGGCCGTCGAGGGCTACGACACGGAGGACCTGCGCAGGCAGTGGAACGAGTCGGTGGACGCCCTTGCCGCCGAGCGCGCCGAGCGCAACGGCACGACCGTAGCGGAGGAGCGCAAGAGGATCATGGACGGCTACAGGCGCACCGCATCCAACGCGAGGAAGCGGAACAAGAGCTAGTCCATTGTGCAAACGCACAAACCGATGAATCAGACCCCGCATGGGGTCTTTTTCATACCTACGCAATGCGCGGGGCGGTCAATCCGCGCACCGACACCCGCTAGGGCGGGGAAAGGAGGCCATCCATGGCCGAGAACACTCAGGTCACTGAGGGCACGGACAACCAGACTGCCGCAGCTGCGCAGTCTGGCGAGCGCACGTTCACGCAGGAGGAGGTCAACCGCATGGTCGGTGACGCCCGCGTGAAGGAGCGCAAGAAGTACGAGGGCTACGTGGACGGCAAGGAGGCATCCGAGGCCGCCGAGCGCGCCGCGAAGGCGGAGGCGGAGCTCGCACAGCTCAAGGCCGACGCCCAGCGCGCGTCCGACGTGAGCGCTGCGGCCGAGAAGGCGGGAATCCCGCTGGAGGTCGCGCAGATGCTCAACGGCAAGGACGCCGACGAGCTGATTGAGCAGGCGAAGAAGCTGCTGAAGCTCATGCCCGTCCATCCGACCCGCACAGACGACGGCGGCGGTCGTGCCACCGCCAAGAAGACAAACGCGCAGAAGTTCGCAGAGTCGGTCGCCGACCTGTTCTAAGCGCAGAGAGAGGAGCCAACATGGCTACCACCCGCACCACCACCAACGTCATCCTCGACCCCGAGGTCAGCTCCGAGATCTGGGCCAAGGCCCTCGAGGAGTCTGCCTTCATGCAGCTCGCCCGCCATATCACCATCCCCGGCCCGGGCGTCAAGGTCCAGACTATCACCGGCGAGCCGCAGGCCAACTGGGTCGGCGAGACCGGTGTCAAGCCCGTGAGCGACCCCGCCTTCGGCACCAAGACCATCACCCCGTACAAGATGGCCGTCATCGAGGCGTTCTCCGACGAGTTCCGCCGCGACAAGGCCGCTCTGTACGCTGAGCTGGTCCGTCGCCTGCCCTATGCTCTCTCCACCAAGCTCGACGCCACCATCATCGGCTCCACCGCCCCCGGCACCGGCTTCGACGTGCTCGGCAACTGCACCGCCGTCAGCCTGACCCCCGCGTCCGGCAAGACCGTCTACGACCAGTTCCTCGCCGTCGACACCAACGTCTCCACCGCGGGCGGCATCATGTCTGGCATCGCCCTCGCCCCGCAGGGCCGCGCGATGGTCCTCGGCGCCGTGGACGGTGACAATCGCCCCATGTTCACCGCCGGCGTCCAGTCCGGCACCATCGAGAACATCCTCGGCGCCTCCGTCGTGGTCAAGAAGGCCGTCTACGCCGCCGGAACCCCTGCGACCGTGGGCGTCGCTGGCGACTTCACCAAGGCCGTCTGCGGCACCGTCAACGGCATCCAGATCGCAATCTCCGACCAGGCAACGCTCGGCAAGGGCGACAACGCGATCAACCTCTGGCAGCAGAACATGTTCGCCGTCCGCGCCGAGTTCGAGGTCGCGTTCGCCGTTGAGGACGCCGCCTACTTCAACCTGCTTACGGCCTAGCCATGGTTGAGGTCATTGCGCCGAATGGCGTCATCGTGAGGGCGTCTGACGCGGACGCCGAGCGCCTGTTGGCAAATGGCTACAGCAGGCCCGAGCCTAAGCCCGCGCCCAAGCGCCGCGCGCCGCGCAAGGCGCAGAAGGCGTCAGAGAAGAAGTAGGAGGTGGTCGGCGTGGCCTACGCGACCATTGACGAGTACGAGGCCCGCTTCGGCGCAGTGTCGGACCACGCGCTCCTGCAGGAGTGCCTGAACGACTGCAGCGAGGCCATCGACCTCGCGCTGGAGCGGCACGGCGCAGGGTGCGCCGACCAGCCACGCCCGTCCGTCGAGCGCCTGAAGATGGTCTGCCGCTCCATGGCGAACCGCATCATGCCCAGCGAGGGCGGCGCGGACATCCCCGTGGGCGCGACGCAGGCCAGCTTCACGGCAGGGCCGTACAGCCAGCAGTTCACGTTCCAGACGACGTATGGCGTGCCGAAGCCGAACGCCGAGGAGCTGAAGATGCTCGGCATAGGCGGCGCGCGAATCGGCTTTGCGAGGCTGACGTGATCCGCGGCGAGACCGTCGCCGTGCGCCATGTGACGGGCACCGCCACCGACAGGCTGAACGTCGAGGTGCCCGTCTATGGCGAGCCGGTGGACGTGGGGAACGTGCTGGTGGTCCCGTCCACGATGGGCGAGGCCGACCACCTGCGGCCCGACGGCGTGCGCATTGCCTACACGCTGCACTTCCCGCGCGGGTACCCTCAGAGCCTGCGCGGCGCCCGCGTCACCGTGCGCGGGGACGAGTGCCGCGTGGTCGGCGACCCGAAGCCCTACACCGAGGCGAACGTCCGCGGCCCGTGGACGATGCCCGTCGAGGTGGCGATGTCGGATGGCTAGCGACTTCAAGCTCAACATCGGCAGCGTCCGCTCCGTGCTGAAGTCCGAGGGCGTGAGGTCGGCGCTCCATGGCGTCGTTGACCCCATGGCGGCGACGGCCAACGGAATCGCCGCGGCCAACGCGAACAGCCACACGCGCGGCGCGAGGTACGTCGGCTACGTGGACGTCGGCGCATACACGGCAATCGGCAAGGTGGTCTGCGGCAACGCGGCCGCGCGCCACGACAACGCCCACAACAACACGCTGCTGAAGGCGAGGTGATGGCATGCGCTCGACTCTGGAGGGCGTCGTCGACCACCTCTCGGACGCGCTCGACGTGCCCGTGTACGCCGAGGCGCCGCGGAGCCGCCCCGACGCCTACGTGCTCGTCGACCCCGTGGGAGGCACGCCGTCGCTCGACGCGCTGCACCACGACTACGCGCTGCAGGCGTGGGCGACGACCTACGCCGACGCGGAGTCGCTCATCCGCGAGTGCTGTGACGCGATGCGCGGCACCGGCGCCACGCCCTACGCCACGCCCGTCCCGCTCGGCAGGGACGAGACGCACTTCTGGTGGCAGGTGACTTTCACCGTCCATGCGCTCTGGTAGCGCAGATTGGAGACAAAATGAACAACACAGGACTGGCCAGCTTCGGCCGCCCGGTAGGCGAGTCGTACTTCTCCGTCGCGCTCGCCAGCAGCAACCCGACCATCCCGACCACGTCCAACGCGAAGCTGACCGGCTACGAGACCGTGCGCGTCGCCGAGGACGGCATCACGCCGTCGGTGGACCTCGGCAAGGAGGACCCCGTCAAGGACTGGGCCAAGAAGGACGTGCTCAGCTCGCCGTCCAGCCCGTCGGCGTCGCTGGCCGTGCCCATCATCGACAACTCCATCGCGGCCAAGAAGCTGAAGTACGGCGCGTCCAAGGTGGACGAGAACGGCGGCGCGACCTTCGACGGCACCACCGACACGTGGGTGGTCATCGTGGACGAGCTGCACAACGGCGCTGACGGCGAGCCGACCCAGCTCGTGCGCACCGTCTACCCCAACTGCGTCCCGCAGGAGATCGAGCTGGGCACCCACAGCGCGGGCGAGCTCATCATCGACACCGTGACCTTCCGCGCGCTCTACGACTCCACCATCGACGGCTACTTCAAGGAGCTGCCGCCGGTGACCAAGACCACGGAGAGCAACGGCTAAGGAGCTGCAATGTCTGACTTTCGCATCGTCGCGCCCACGCCGTTCACCGTCGAGGGCGTCGACGGCACCATCTACGAGCTGCCGCGACTGAAGGACATCAGCGCGGAGCAGCTTGCCGAGCTGGGCAGGGTCGACGAGGTGGACGGGCAGGCGGCCAAGACCAAGGCCATACGCGAGTTCGTCCAGTCGCTGTGCCCGGCCCTCGCCGACGAGCCGCTGGCCGACATGGGCTACATCAGCCTGTTCAAGGCGCTGGCCGAGGGGAGCGACATCAGCCTGGGGGAATACTAGGCGTCGCCGCTGTGGTCCGCCAGCACGGCGATGCGCTTGACTTCGACCTATACGACAGATGGAGAGTAAGACTCGCAGACGTGCCCCTCAGCATCGGCTGGGGGGCCGTCGCGCTGTTCCTGCGCCATCTGCCGCGCGACAGCGAGACCCTGCGCGAGGTCGAGCCGTGGGCGGAGTGGAGCGACGAGACGCACATGCTCGCCAACATCGCGGACCTCATCGGCGACCTGTTCGCAAGGGACTACGAGCACATCAAGCGGCCCGGTGAGACCAAGCGGTTCTCGACCGCGAAGGCCGTGAACAAGGTGGACCACGACGCGCTCATGGCGCTGTTCGGAGGTGATGCGTGATGGCTGACGCGGCAATCGGCACGTCGTACCTGATGGTCGTGCCGAAGTTCGACGGCAACGCGCTGCGCGTGGAGGCCGAGCGCGCGGGTTCCGACGCTGGCAGCAGCATCGGCACCAGAATCAGCGATGGCATCAGCGCGAAGGCCGTCGTCATCGGCAACGTGGTGAGCGACGCCCTTCGCAGCGCCGTGGACGGCGCCATCAGCATCGGAAGCGACATCGCCAACGGCATCTACGACGGCTACTCGCAGAACGAGCAGCTGGTCGGCGGCATAAAGAAGCTGTTCGGCGACGTGGACTACCAGACGGTGGTCGACAACGCCAACCAGGCGTTCATGACGGCCGGCATGAGCGCCAACGAGTACATGCAGAACGTCACGGGCATCGCGTCTGCGCTCGTGCGCTCCACTGGCGGCGACACCGCCGCGGCCGCGGAGCTGGCCAACCAGGCCATGGTTGACATGTCCGACAACGTCAACACCTTCGGCAGCGACGCCGGCATGGTCCAGAACGCCATCCTGGGCATCGCCAAGGGCCAGTACAACATGCTCGACAACCTGAACCTCGGCTTCGCGGGGAACCAGCAGGGCATGATGGACCTCATCAACGCCTCCGGCGTGCTGGGCGAGGAGCTGACCGACACCTCCCAGCTCGCAGACGTGGGCTTCGACAAGATGCTCGAGGCGATCCATGCCGTGCAGGAAGAGGCGAAGATAACCGGCACCACGCAGGACGAGGCCATGGGCACGCTGGAGGGCAGCGCGACGGCCGTTAAGTCCGCGTGGGAGAACGTCCTCACATCCATCGGCTCGGGCGACTCGTCTCAGGTCGAGGCGGCGGCGTCCGGCCTCGTCGACTCGCTCTTCGGCACCGTCAACGAGAAGACGGGTGAGCGCGAGGGCGGCCTCATCGAGAACCTGACCGGGCTTGCCACGCGCGCCTTCACGGCTCTCGGTGCCGCGCTCCCGGGCCTGCTCGACATGGCCCTGAGCGCCCTGCCGCCGGAGATAGGCGGGCCGCTCAAGCAGGCCTTCGAGAGCATCGGCAAGGTCGTCGAGACGGTCGCGCCCGTCGTGAGCGCCGCCATCGGCGGGCTCGTCACGGCCATCGGTACCATCGCGCCCGTCGTGGCGCCGCTGCTGCCCATCATCGCCGGCGCGCTCGCCGCGGTGAAGATCGTGGGCGTGGTCACCGCGATCGCTGGCGCAGTCAGCGGCTTCATCGGCATGGCGTCCACTGCCATCGGCATGATCAGCGGCATCCCGGCGCTCGTGAGCGCCATCGTCACCGTGCTGGGCGGTCCCATCACCATCATCGCCGCCATCGTCGGTGCCATCATCGCGTTCATAGCCACCAACGAAGACGCCAGAAACAAGGTGCTGGAGATCTGGAACGCCATCAAGGCGGCTGTGACGAATGCCGTCACTGGCGCCATCGACTTCCTGACGAATGCGTGGACCACGGCATCGTCCACCGTCGCCACCGTCATGGGCAACATCAAGGACACCATCAGCAAGACGTGGAACACGGTCAAGAGCACGGTAGGCACCGTAGTCGGCAACATCGTCTCGACCATAAGCGGCAAGCTCTCGGGCATCGCTGGAAGGGTGCGCGGCATCTTTAACAGCGTGAAGAAGGGCATCACTGACCCCATCAACACGGCGAAGAGCCTGATTAGCGACGCCATCGGCAAAATCAAGTCAATCATCGGCGGCGTGAAGCTCCAGCTCCCGCACATCAACCTGCCGCACTTTAGCGTGTCAGGCGGCAAGGCCCCCTTCGGCATCGGCGGCAAGGGCTCGCTGCCGCACTTCTCCGTGAGCTGGTACGCAAAGGGCGGCTACTTCGACCAGCCGACTCTCTTCGCGGGCGTGGGTGAGAAAGGCGGGGAGTTCGTCTGGCCGAGCTACGCGCCCTACCTCGACCGCTACGCCGACGCGCTGTCCGAGCGCATGGGCGGCGGGGGCGGCGTGAACGTCTACCTCACCTACAACGGCAGCGGCGACGCGGACGAGCTGGTATCCACGCTCACGCGCGACCTGCGCATGATGCGCATGACGGGGGCGATCTAATGGCAAAGACTATCAAGTACGCTCCCAAGGGTGGCGCGAAGTTTCTTGTGGTGAAGCGTGAATCTGGCTACAAGATGACCGCGACGTGGAAGATGCCCGAAGCTCTGACCAAGGATACCGAGTACCGCGCTACAAAGATTCAGGTCATTTGGGTGCTTGGTACGACAAGCGGCAAAAGGCTCAAGCGAGTCATTACTACGACTGACATGAGCATGGAGACGCATAGCATCTTCATCAGCCACTTCGACACGGGCACCAAGCTTTATACGCGCGATGACTTCTATCCAGTCTCAAAGGATGGACTCAGATATGTAGGTGTCTACGTGCGCGTGGGCAACGCCAAGGGCTGGTCCTCCACCATGCCCAGCGCGTCGTACACCTACGAGAGACCTTTGCCGCCGATGATTGGCAATTTCGCCGTGAGTGCAGATGGAACCGTCTCTGTGAGCGGTACCATCCCTGATGGCGTTGGGAAGTACGAACGCTACGACACTATCTATACTTGGACGGCAAAGAATTCCAAGACAGGAGCAGTAATCACTAAGCGCACCGGAACCGTGCGCGGAACCAGCTTCACGCTGTCCGTAGACGTGCCTGACTTCCAAAGCTTGGGAACAGCATACGTCGAATGCACCTGCGCTTTGCAAGCTCGAGGATTCCGTGGCACAAGTGAGAAGGTGACGAAGAGCTACTGTCTCGCATACCCGAATGCGCCGGTAATCACGGAGATTAAAGCACCGAACGGACTCACCGGCACTGTAATTGCAAGCATCAAGACCAATGCGACTCATTGGCATCCGGTGACTAAAGTGCAGCTACAGGCACTTGTAAATTCGGAATACGGCACTGTGACTGAAGCGGCAGGAGCTGGCGACGAGTGGATTAATGTTGGTGGTCCCGACAACGGCAACTGCACTGCGCTCGCGGTGCCTGTCGCCGATGTGCGCCCTGCAATCGCAGGGCGTCACTCGTGGCTCCGCGTCAAGAGCAGCGGTCCCATCGATGGTGTGCTGGTATCCTACAGCAGCCCGAAGGAGCTGACCACGCTATACAGGCCGCCATACACGGCAACCGGTGACGTGGTGAGGATTCTGGACGCCCACGCTGGCGAGGACGGCAAGAGCGTCGTGGTGCTGCTCGCATGGGCACCGACCGGCTCGACCGACCAGAGCACCGGCACGGAGCTGAGCTGGTCGAACGAGCTTGACACGTGGCGCTCGACCGACGAGCCTGACACCTTCAACGTGCTCTATGACGATGGCTCCGTCACATGGGCCGACCCATCCACTGGCGTCGAAACTACTTACCAGCACAGCGCAACCATCACCATCAAGGGGCTGGACGAGGGCGAGACCACCTACATCAAGGCGCGCCGCTACCACGAGGGTGATGACGCTACCACCTACGGCGACTACTGTGAGACCGTCATGGTGACGCCCGCGCAGATTCCCGCGTCCGTGGTGCTCGAGGTCGATGCATTCGTGGCAGAGGGCGATGGCGTCACCGCGACGTGGACGTATGACGGCGGCGCGACCCAGGATGCGTGGGCGCTCTTGGACGGCAGCGGCACCGTGATCGTGGACGGCCAGAACGCATTAGGCACCGCGACCATCAGCGCGGAGCGTGCGGCAGAGCTGGCCGTGGACGGCGAGATTGAGCTGTCCGTCATGGTGAGCATGGGCGGCGCGTGGGTGACAAGCGAAGCCAAGACCGTGACCATCGTGGAGCGTCCCGAGCTGACGGCCACGACTGCCGCCACGCTCACAGCGCAGCCGATGCAGATTGCGGCGACCTGTGACAGCGGCACGGCATCGCTCACCATCATCGTCACGTCTGACGGCGTGAGTGGCTACATGCCCGGTGGCATGGCGGTGCAGGCAGACGGAGACGTGGTTTGGTCTGGCGTGGTCGCCCCCGAGTGGACGAGCGGCGCGGCGACCGTCACGCTGCCCGAGGGCTTGGACTTCTGGGACGGCGCCGGATACACGGCGACCGTCACCGCGAACGACCCCGACACTGGCCTGTCGAGCGAGACCGTCGAGCTGCACGCGGACGTGGCTTGGAGCCATCAGGCACCCGACCCCGACGGCTGCGTGACGCTGACGCCCATCGACACCACCGACCAATACGGCGTGGTGACCAAGGGCGTGCAGATTGACCTCGTGCCACCGGCCGGCTACGCGAGCGGCGACCTGTACGACGTGTACCGCCTGACAGGGGATGGGCCACAGCTCATCGGCGAGGGCTACCCGCTCACCGTCACGACGCTTGACAGCTTCGCGCCCTACGGGACTGACATGCAGCACGCGTACCGCATCGCCTGCCGCACCGCAGACGGGGACGTGCAATGGGCTGACGTGCCGTATCAGCTCGACGGCGACATGCTGCGCATCGATTGGTCTGACCAGTACGTGGAGCTTCCGTACAACCTCGCGCTGGATGACTCCTACGCGAAGGATATGGACGTGCACGAGTATCTGGATGGCTCGACTGATGTGTACTTCAATCAGGGCATCCGTCGTACCGCGAAGCTATCGACGGACGTGCTCAGGCTAGAGGACGCCGACGTGATCGCAGCCGTGCTCGACCTTGCGCACCACATCGGAGCCGCATTCGTCCGCACGCCGAGCGGCGCGGCATACGAGGCGGCTGTGCAGGTCGATAGCGTCACGCCGACGCACGAGCTGGCGGCGGTGAGCATCAGCGCGACGGAGGTTCGCCTGACCGCTGACTACATGCTCCCGCCCTTCAACGTCGTGGACGAGGATGGTGGTGAGTGATGGACTGGCACCGCTCCTACGCGTCCACGTGGCGCGTCTACCGCGTCAACCCCGACACGTGGGCGGACGGCGACCGCGTGGAGGGCATCGACTCAATCACCGTCACCAAGGACGGCACAGGGGACGCGCCGCTCATGGAGAGCGGCAGCGTCAGCGCGACCAACGCCGAGCTGGGGCGCGGCTACTACCGCATCGCCATGGTCGCACAACAAGACGGCGAGACGGCGCGTGTGGACGTAGCCACGCTCGAGCTGGTGCGCAACGGCGGCAGCGTGGACTACGGCGTGCCGTCCGATAAGATTACGGCACGGAGCGTACTGTATCCAGCGAGCGTCTACGAGCTGAGTCCTTCGCAGTACGCACCACAGGGGAGCGATGGAGCGGAGTACGCAGCGCGACTCCTGCGGCTCAACTGCGTGGCTCCCGTAACCGTGGACGGCGACGGCTTTGCGCTGGCAAGCCACGTCGTGCCCGAGGACGGCGAGAGCGCGCTGGACGTGGCGTGGGCAGCTTGCAAGGCTGGCGGCTACGTGATTCGGGTGCTGGGCAACGGCGCCATCCACGTCATGCCGCAGCCGACCGCTCCCGTGCTGATGCTGGACGGCGCAAGCGCGACGATGCTCATGCCATCGGTTGACTACGGCGACACCTACGACGGCATCCCGAACCGCTACCGCGTCACCGAGGGCACAAATCGAGTGGTCGTGGTCAACGACGATTTGGCAAGCCCGACCAGCAGGCAGGCCGTCGGCTACTGGATCGACAAGAGCGAGAGCAACCCCACGCGAGTGGGCGGCGAGACGCTTGACGCCTACGCCCGGCGCAGGCTCATGGAGCTTTCGACCGTTCGCCGAGAGCGGACGTACAAGCGCAAGTGGTTGCCTGACGCGTATCCCTTCGACCTCGTGCACGGCTCGCTCGCGTCTGTGCGACTCGACGGCGACCTGCGCATAGAGCGGCAGTCGCTCGCGTGCGGCGCTGGCATCACCGTGACAGAGAGGGCAGTGATGGAGGTGACCACATGGAGCTAGACGCATCCGTGGTGTGGGACTTCGCTGGCGAATTAGTAGGCACGCTCACGCAGCGCAAGGGCAGCACGCTTGCGACCGTCACGCGAATCGACCCTGACGGTACCACGTGGGTCACGACCGACGGCGAGGGCGAAGCGCCTGCCGTGGACGTGGCCGCTGGCGTTGCGGTGGGCGACACCGTGGCGCTCGAATGGGACGGCTCGACCATGGGCATCCGCGCGAACGTGAGCGACCCCGCGCCGACAGGTGCCATGGTACGACACGCGCAGGGCATCGCAAACGCGGCGAGGAAGGTGGCCGATGCGGTCAACCAGCACTTCTTCGCGGACACGCACGGCATCCACGTGACCGAAGCCACGCAGGAGGAGTGGGAGTCTCAGCAGAGCGGGCCGAACGTCCTGATTAACTCGCTGGGCCAGCTCTTCCGCGACGGAATGAACAACCTGCTCTCGCTGCTGCCAGCCCAGCAGACGCAGACGGACACCTTCACGGGTGACGGCACGACCATCGACTTCACGCTGTCCGATACGCCGACGAGCGTCACGAGCGTCACTGTAGGTGGCACGGCAACTACCGACTACGTGCTCGGCGGTGACATGCTCACGTTCTACACGGCCCCGGAAAGCGGCGCTGAGGTCGTGGTGACCTACAGGACGAGCGAGACGGCCATCGCCATCTGGGACGGGCTGGGCAACGACTCCGCGAACGTGGTAGCGCTGTTCGCGGCCAACCTCATCGAGATTGGCCGCAACAGTGCGTCGGCGGTAATCAGCTTCTGCAACGGCACAGGCTACCTACGATATGACACAATCAACGGGTTCATGCTCTCCACGGAGGACGGCACGGGCGGCTCGACCCCGACCGCTGGCGTGTCTGTCGGCGCTGACACCACAGGCGCGAGGGCGAGAATGAGCGCGTCTTCCACCGGCACATCGAGAAACTGGTCGCGCATCGAGTGCAGAAGCGGCCCGAACGGCAAGTACATAAAGATGGACGCGCCGGGCCTCATGCTTGCCAACAACGGACTGACCAGCGATGGGACATACGTCACCATGCGCAAGGTCATCGAGCTGTTCACCGAGGACATCAGCTGGACCAACCTGCAACTCAGCTCAACCGTCGCCATATTCGGCGGCGCGTCGTACACGCCCAAGTACTGCCGCAGGCACGGCATCGTCGACCTTGTTGGCGAGGTCTCACCGAAGAACGCCGTCGCCTCTGGCGGCACGTTGATAATTGGCACGCTTCCGTCAGGGTGCAGGCCGATTGAGCGGACAACGGTGGTCTGTCAAGGCTCGGGTGGTCGCGAGTGGGTACTCACGGCTAGCACTGACGGCACGTTGGATGCGAGCCGATACAGGGCCGGTGACACCTACGAGGCGATGTCGACATCCTCGTGGCTCCCGTTCCACCTCACTTTCGTGGCAGCAGAGTCCTAACGGCTGGGAGGAACAGCAATGAAGTACATCGTAATCGAGATGCAGAACGGCGTCGTTGGAGAGCGTGCGTGGACCTACGACACTCAGGAGAAGGCCGAGGTCAAGTACTACCAAGTCCTTGCCGAGACGGTGGAATCGCCCATCGCCACCCACACGGTCATGCTCGTTGACAGCGAAGGCGTCCAAATCAGCGTCAAGTGCTACACGCACGCAACGGAGTAGGAGGCCGCATTGATTACCCTGAAATGCGACACACGCCGCGCGGAAGCCTACTCGTGCGACGCGATCACGACGCAGTCGGTCGGCATCCCGGTCAGGCTCGACCTGTCCGTCGCGTTCGACGGGCTGGCCGTGACGCTCGTGTGCAAGGCGGGCGACGCGTCGGTGGACTTGGCCGTGCTCGACCGCGACGCGCTGGAGGTGCCGGCCGACGTCCTGCAGGAGGCTGGCTGGACGCTCATGCTGGGCGTCTACGCGCGCGACGCCGCAGGGACCGTCGTGATACCGACCGTCTGGGCGAGCGCGGGGACCATCCGCGAGGGCGCCGTCCCGTCGGGCGTGGACCCCGTGGGACCGGCCCCGAGCTGGGCCGCGCAGGTGCAGGAGTGGGCCGAGGACGCCCACGACACAGCCGAGCGGCTGGCGCAGGAGGTGGACGGCTGGGAGACGGAGATAGGCGCCGCAGTCACGGGCGCGGAGAGCGTCAACGCCACCGCGACCAAGAGTGGGAACACCGCAACCGTAACAATCACCGACCGCGACGGCACCGAGCACAGCGTGGAGCTGCGCGACGGCGAGACGGGTCCGCAGGGTCCGCAGGGCGAGACGGGACCCGTCGGACCGCAGGGTCCGCAGGGCGTGCAGGGCCCCAAGGGCGACACGGGCGCACAGGGTCCGCAGGGCATCCAAGGCCCGCAAGGAGAGGTCGGCCCAACGGGTCCGCAGGGGCCAGCAGGCCAAGACGGCACCAGCCCCACAGCCCGCGTGGAGCGCGTGGAGGGCGGCGCGGAGGTCACGGTCACCGACGCCAGCGGCACGACCACGGCCATGCTGTACGACGCCACCATCGAGGCAGGCTCCATCACCGACGCCATGCTGGCCACAGACGGCATCAAGGCACAGGTGGCCTCCATGTGGGGCAACCGCCTGACCGGAAGCATGAGCGGCACCGTGCTCACCGCATCCGACGCCTACGCCGCGCCTCCGCTGGCCGTGGGGGTGGGCGGCAACTCCACGCAGGCAGGCACGCCGACGCCTGACGCGCCAGTGCCGATTCGGAGCGTGTCGGAGCCGGTGGTGACGTTTGCGGGGAGGAACCTGTTCAATATTGCAACAGCCACGTTCAGCGGCAATGCGACAAGTCCGGCAGTAAAGACAGAAACAGGCGTTACGGTAACGGCAAGTATGGTATCTGGATGGGCTTATGTCGTAACGTCAGTTGCCATCTTTGGCAAGCAAACCGTAACCATATCGACAAAGCCTAGCACAGATACGCCGCTAATTAATGTAATTGGTTATACCGCAAACGACAGTACTACAGTGTCTCAACGGGCTTACGCAAATACCGCTACCGTAAGTCTGCCTAGCGGAACGGTGAGGCTAGCGCTCTACTTCTATGCGAGAGAAACATCGTCCGGTGCAGTAGGTGATACATGCACCTACGATGACATCCAGCTCGAACTCGGCTCCACGGCAACCGCCTACGAACCCTATCAGGGCACCACCGTCACCATGCCAGTGACCCTGCGCGGACTCTCAGACAGCGCACGGGACAGCGTGACGTACACCTACCTACGGCCCTCCACGCGCGAAGGCTGGGCGTGGTACACACCCACGCTGACGAGAAACGCGGGCGAGTTCGCCATCTCTGGCACGGAAACGGCCATCGGTGGAACCGTTGACCTCGGGGACGGGTACCGCAGCGTGTACTTCAACAAGTCAGGCATGAACCGCGCTGCCGCTGGTGGCATGTGCACGCACGCGCCATACGTGTACGACACGACTGGCACATATCCGCACTACTGGCTGACGCCATCACAAGTGCACCTGATAGCGCAAGGGGACACGCCACAGGATGTGGTCGCGGCATTCGCTGGGGCAATTGTCACGTACCCGATTGCTTCCACCACCGAGACGCTGGACCCCATAGAGCTGCCCGTCCTGCCAGCGCCGAGCTGCACCATCTACGCCACCGCAGACGCGACGCCCGAGCTGCAAGTGACCTACGAGAAGGACGTGAACATCACCATCGCCGCACTAGAGGCCGCAATCGCAGACCTCGCCACGAGCTAGGAGGGGGCGATGGGCTTCCTGAAAAGGCTGCTATGCCATCACGAGATGGAGTTCGAGCGCAACATCTACGGGGACGAAATCAACTGGGTCGGAGGGTGCCGCAGCTGGTACCGATGCAAGAAGTGCGACAAACGCATCCCGTATCCGCACCTGTACAAGCCTGACAGAAAGGGCAAGAAACTATGATTGACTACACCGAAGCCATCCGCACGGTAATCGCCACTGGTGATTACGACCTCACTGCCTTGGAGGACCGCATCGACACGCTGTGGGTCGAGGGCCGCATCACCGCAGAGACCCGCGCTGAACTCAAGGTGCTGGCGGCAGAGCACTCGCGCGAGACGCTGGCCGACCTCACCGCAGCCATCCAGAGCCTAGAGGCCCGGGTGCTGAAGCTGGAGGACGAGCAGTACGCCGAGTGGGTCCCCGGCTACACCACCACCAAGGGCGAGATTGTGCGCTGCGATGTCACGGGGGACGGCACGCTGGACCTCTGCCAGTACGACGGCGGACGCGCCACCACGAGCATCGGCGTGGGCCGCATCAACGGGTGGTACCTGCTCGACCGCTCGCTGACGCGCACCCACACCATCACGCGCGACGCTGACGGCGGGTACGTGCTGACGCCGATTGAACCAGAGTAAAGCTGCGTTTGTACACATATACGTGTACGAATCAGACATGCAAGACACGGCGGGGCCATCCGAGAGGGTGGCCCCTTTCTTGTAAGGAGGCAAGCCCCAAATGGAGCCATACAGCTACTTCATCGCGCCCGTGCTCGACAGCAAGGCGCAGGTTGCGATCATCGCCATGTTCATCCTCGCGCTTCTGGACGTGATATTCGGCACGCTCAACGCATGGTTCGTCCAGCACGATTTCAGCACCCACGAGTTCAGGCAGGGACTCATCCGCAAGCTCTCCAACTTCGGCATCGTGGTCGCCGCCGACGTGGTGGACGCGATGCTGCTGGGCGGATTGGAGCTGGGCTACCAGCCGGTGCTCATGACCGTCACGGTGTCGCTCGCGCTGATGGAGCTGGGGTCGCTCATGGAGATCTTCGCCGAGATGCACCCGGAGATTTCGGAGTCCGAGTGGTGGAAGATGCTCGCGCACAGCAAGGACTCGCTGCACCCCGACCCGCAGCCGGTGGCAGTAACAGTGACTAACTACCCCGAGCAGCCATTGGACCCCGACGCCACCAACGACCTTGGACGGCACTTCGGAGGTGAGTGACCATGCTGAGGCGAGAGGCTGCCGCGCTGGTCATGGAGCACATCTGCGAGCATGACGCCCATGGCTACAGTCAGCCCAACCGAGCCGGTGACGGCACTATCGAGGCCGTCGAGCTCAGCGACGGCTCCACCGTCACCATCCACGGCGCCGACTATGACTGCTCCGAGGCGGTGCGCATGTGCTATCGGGCTGTGAGCGTGCTACCCTACGGCTCCTACATGTGGACCGGCAACGAGGACGAGATGCTCACCGATGCGGGCTTCGTGCGCGTGCCGCTCTCGGCAATCGTGCGCGGGGACGTTCTCTGGCGCTCTGGACATACGGCGCTCTACCTCGGCAACGGGCTCATCGGCGAGGCACACCACGGAGACTACTCCGGCGGCCTGTCAGGTCGGCAGGGCGACCAGGACGGCACGGAGGTGCGCATCGCCACGTACTACCAGAGCGCATGGAGCCGTGCCTACCACTACCCGGAGGACGGCGGCACGGTCGAGGAAGATTCGGAGGGCTTCGAAGTGACTAAGACGGTAACTGTGCGAAGCGACTCCCTCAATGTCAGGGACGCGCCCAGCACCAAGACTGGCAAGGTCGTGACTAGCAACGGCAAGCCTGTGCGCTATGTCAAGGGAGACACCATCAACATCGACCGCGTCCACTTCGGTGACGATGGCCTCATCTGGGGCTCTTACGTCGGTGCGTCCTCCGGCAAGCGGCGCTATATCGCGCTCGGGACTCTGGAGCTCGCGCGATGAGCCGCCTGCAGTACGACCCGATGCCGCGCAGGCGCCCGAGCGCATCGGTGATCGTCTTCCTCATCTGTCTGCTGGGGCTCGCGTTGAGCGTGGCGCTGCTGTTCTGGATCCATGCGACGGAGAGCGCCGACCTGCCCGACGAGGCCCCGGCGCCGGAGGTCATGCGTGACGCGCCGGACAACTCCATCGGCTCGATCGTCCTGCGCGACGGAACGGTGATGCACCTCTATCCGTTCACCGACCCGGAGACTGGCGTCGAGTGGCTGCTCAACGACAGAGGCGGCATGGAGCCGCGCGTCGACAGCATGGACAGGGTGATGGTCGATGATGGAGCATGAGACACGTCGGTGCCTCCGCTGCGGAGCGCTGATGCATGTGGTGGATGGCAGCGACAAGACAGTGAGGGATAAGGTCTACTTTAAGCTGCGATGCCGCAACTGCGGCCACGAGGAGATGGACTGGCACCCACGGCGCCAAGGTCCGAGTAGGTAAGAGCAAGGTACGAGCACAGGCCCTCACCCTTCGGGGTGGGGGCCTTTTTTGCGTCCCAGCCGCGTCCCAAACGGGCGCAAAACGCGCACTTACCGCACACGTCGCGCATGGAACCGCAGGCAGAGCGAGTGTTGCACATTGCGCACATTGCGGAGGAAACTTAGACGGTATGTGAAAAAATGCTTCTACCTGCGGAAATACGCTCGCTTGGTCCCAAATCGTCCCATTTAGGAAAATAACCACCCGGAGTCGAAGGGCCGCGCGAGGTAGGCATCGGCCATGACCTCCGCGAATAAGTCGGCCTGCGGGCGGTCGTAGTACTGCCCCGTGACGCTCTTCTCCTTGTGCCCGAGCATCGGCTCGACGTACCAAGGCGGCAGCTTGAGCGTCCAGCGCATGAAGGTCTCGTAGGAGTTGCGGAGGTTGCGGTACGGGTGGCGCATATCGCCCAGCGGCAGGGCCTCCCACGCTTTGTGCAGGCGGAAGCGCGTGGACGGCCCGCCCATTCCGTCGCCGCTGACGAAGCCGCCGCAGGCGCCCGCGATCTCGGCAAGCCGCACGGCCGCACGACCGGGGATGGCCACCACGCGCACACTCTGGCGCGTCTTGGGCGTGTCGGTCCCGCCGCGCTTCGTGGACTGGCGCTCGACGCGCACGACCGCCACGGGGACGCCCCTCACCTCGCGCAGGTCTATGTCGGACGCCCGCACGCCAAGGGACTCGGAGACGCGCAACCCGCCGAACGCGGCCAGCAGGAACGCCCCCTCCATCCAGCGTCCGCGCACGATGCGCCACAGCTCGCCCAGCTCGTCGAGCGTCCAGATGCCCTTGTCTCGCTCCTCCACGGTTGCCCGGCTCGGCATGAGGTACCTCTCGCGGGCCACATTATGCGCACAGAACTCGTAGCGCACCGCGTAGTCGAACACGAGGCGCAGCAGGCCGATGCCCTCGCGCGCTGCGTTGAGCGGCATGCCGTAGAGCCACTGCTGGATGGCGAGCGCCTTCACGGCGTCGCACTGCACGTGCGACCACTGGCCGTCCACGTGCTTGCCCCACGCGCCGCTGTACTGGTCGAGCGAGGACTGCTTGAGGTCGCCCGCCTCGACGCGGCGATTGAGGTCCGGGAGCGCATAGTCGCGCCACACCTCGCCCACGGTCGGGCAGGGCGCGTCCGCGGAGTGCGCGAGCATGAGGGCACTGCGCTCGCGCTCGGCGTCGAGACGCGAGCCGCGCACGGTCTTGGACCTTCTGCGATAGCCATCTGGGCCGGATGCCCAAAAGCGAATGCGATAGACGTTCGGCTCCACCTTCGTGATGGACGCCCATGCCGCCCTGCGCTTCTTTCGACGTGCCATGGCTACCGTCCCTTCGGCTCATCCGTCAATTCGAGAAGGTAGTCAGCGGTGCAATCGAGCGCCTTGCATAGGGCGCGCAGGTTGTCCGCATCGGGCGTGCGGCGGTCGTTCTCCCAGTTTGAGACGGTGGGCTTTGTCACGCCGACCAATGCGCCAAGCTGCTCCTGCGTCATTGTGCGAAACCCTCGCATGGATGCTATTCGTCGGCCTAGGCTCATGGTCTACCCCCTTTTGTTAAAAATCAATGTCAGTAGAATTATTACCAAAATCCGCTTGCAAAAGTTTTCAAACCGAATACTATTAGGTGTGGGGTGCGAGAACCCCCGCGAACTTTGAAAACTGAAAGCGATTTGTCCGTGTTCCCGTATCGAATGGAAACGGACGGGTATCTGCCCGTCGGCCGCGATTGACGCGGCGTGAGAGTGTAGTTAGGAGGATTAATGAAAGAGCAGAACTACCGAAAGGCACGCGAAAACGCAGGCGTCAGGCCGGAGCGTGCGGCAGCAGAGCTGGGTGTATCTATTACCACCCTGTTCAACTGGGAGCGTGGGGATACCGCGCCGAACGCGAACAACATCCGCGACATGGCAACCCTATACGGCACGAGCGCCAACTATCTCATAGGGCTGGAATAGGTATGCCGCGAAGGTATTCATAGCGAAAACTCTGCGTTAGAAAAACGCCCCCACTGACGCAACCAGTGAGGGCATATCCCAAGGACAGGAACATGTTAATCGATATCAACAAGATCGTTGTGGGTGACCGCATCCGCAAGGACTTCGGCGACATCCAAGAGCTTGCGGAGGACATCAAGGAAAACGGCCTAATCAACCCGCCAGTCGTCAACAAGAGCTACGAGCTGTTGGCAGGCGAGCGCCGACTGAGGGCGTGCAAGTCCCTCGGCTGGCCGCAAATAGAGGTCCGCATGATGGATACCCGCGACGCCGAGCACGAGCTGAACATCGAGATTTCAGAGAACGACGTTCGCAAGGGCTTCACGAAGTCCGAGCGGGTGGACTACATCAGGCGACTCCTGCGCATCGAACAGGCGAAGGCGAAGGAGAACATGTCGGCAGGCGGCGAAGGTCGTGAGATTTCTCGCACCCTTCGTTCAGACGAAGCCACCGCCGAGCAATTCGGCATCAGTTCCAACACCATGCGCCGCGAGCTGTTCATCGCCGACAACGCCGACCTGCTGGACCCCACCGACTTCGCCGAGTGGGACGAGGGCAGGCTGTCAACCAACAAGGCGTACCAGCGCATCAGGGCCGCGAAGGAGCAGGCGGAGCGCGAGCGCGACGACGCCCGCGAGAAAGTCGAAGCGCTGGGCGAGGACATCGGCGACCTGCAACGCGAGGTGGCCGCGCTGGAGAAGCAGGCGGACAAGGCCTACGAGGACGGCTACAGGGCGGCAGAGTCGGCGGCGCAGAGGCATGCGGCACAGCCGCAGGTGGTCACGCGCGAGGTCGAGTCGGAAGCCACGAGGAACCTCATCAAGCGATACGAGAGCGAGAGCAAGCGGCACGCCGAGGAATACGAGAGTCTGCGCCATCGCTACGAGAGCGTGAAGAGCGAGCTCGACCACGTTCGCAAGGCGCAAGAGGATGGCGTGAACACACCACACGGAGACGCCTTCGCGGACGCGCTGGGAGAGCTTGTCGCAACCAGGCACAGGTACTCCCACGTGGTCGAGTTGGCCGACGTGTTCGCCGAGATTGACATGCTCGCTAGCCAGTCGCTGGAAGGAGGTAGCGGCAAATGAAGACCCCAAAGCATCCGTTCGTGTACGGAAAGAACATCTACCACGCGTACCCCGACATCACGGTGACCCTCGAAAGAGTCACACCCGAGACGGCGAAGAGCATGCTCGGCGTCAACCTGCACAATAGGAGCAAGAAGCGCGCGCTGCACGCATACGCCAAGGACATGGCAGAGGGCGAGTGGAAGGTGAACGGCGCGACGATCGTGTTCTCCGACGAGGGCATACTGCTCGACGGCCAGAACCGCCTCTTCGCGTGCATCGATGCGGATGAGCCGTTCGACACATTCGTCGTGCGAGGCGTCACCGAAGTCGCGCAGGAGACCATGGACATCGGCGCGGCTCGGACGCTCTCCGACATGCTCAAGCTCAGGGCGTATCCGAATGCGACCACGCTGGCGGCGATAACGTCAAGCCTCGCGCGGGTAGACGCGGGCGGGAGCATCGAATGCGGCTTCTACAAGGCCGCGACCGACACGTTCACGCGCCATCAGCTCCTTGCGTACGTCGAGGATAACTACGAAGACATGCACTTGGCCGACATAGCGAGGTACACGAATCAGGTCAAGTCGAAGAAGGAGCCGTCCGGCATGTGGGGCGTCCTGATTCGTGAATTCCTCAAGAGCGGGACAGACAACACGATGGAGTTCCTGCGTCAGGTCAGCGAGGCAAAGAAGCCAAGCGACCAGGTATTCGTGCTGCTGAAGAAGCTCAAGGAGAACCGCGAGTCGACGCAGAGCGAGCAGCAGAAGGTCATTGCCGCGTGGATCATCAAGACATGGAACGCGTGGATGGACGGCACTCCGCTCACTCCGCAGAAGCTGAGACTGACGCTCGGCGGCGCTCATCCGGAAGCGTATCCACAAGTCAAGGTGTACGAGTTCACTGAGAGTGGCGAAGCGGAATCCGCATAGCAACCTAACCACAAGGCCCCTCGCATGTGGGCGCATGCAAGGGGCAACGGCCAAGAGAAGGAGAACCCTATGACCGAAATCGATTGTACCGCACGCGCCGCGCCGACACTGGAGCGCTACCACAGCGTCGCGGAACTCTCAGAGCGCACTGGCATCCCGAAGCGCACCATCTACGACGCCATCGAGCGCGGCGAGCTGGCGGTGTTCGTGCCGAACGGCTGCGTGCGCGGCTATCACATCGCCGAGTCCGAGGCTGCGCGCTGGATTGACTCGTGCGTCTTCACGATGTAGACAACTTTTCGACAACGACCAGTGGGGCGTCCGGGGCGCTCGCGTCGTGCCGGGATGGCACTAGGCGCTCTACTCACACGGCCCCGAGAAGGAGACGGCGGGAGGATAAAGAACCCACCTGCATGTGGCCCCCTCCTTTCGACGCATGGTCTCTTTCCCTTTACCCGCAAGCCCACTCAGACTCTCGCGGACTCCTGCGCGAGCGTCCCGAAGGCCCCACTGGCAAGAACGGAGGACCCCAATGACAACCACACAGGCGCTGCGCATGGAGCGCAGGGCGGCGCGCCGGGCGCAGGAGCGCGAGCGGCGCATGCAGGCCATGAAGGCGGCCGTCGTGATCGTCGGCATGCTGCTGGCGTTCGGCTTGGCCGGGGCGGTCGACTACCACGACCGCGCGATGGACCTGTCCGGCTGCGCGACCGTCGAGGCGGGGTGGTAGGCGATGAACGACAAGAAGCTCCGCAAGAAGGCCAAGCGCCTCGTCGAGTGGGCCAAGCGCCACGGCTACGAATACGTGGACGCGAGCGCGTACAGGACCGACGAGGGCGATTGGTACAGCGACATCACCGTGCAGATCGCGGATTCGATGCCCCTGCACAGCGTGAGCGACTTCTGGAAGGAGGACGAGCAGTGACCGACATTGAGCGCCTCGCCATCGAGCAGGCCGTCTATAACGCCATCGGCGCGGACCTGAAGACGGGCGTCCCGGACAACCTGCGCGGGCAGGTGAACGGCTTCTACCTCGACCTCTACCAGTCCACGGGCGCCACGGGCTTCGAGGTGCGCGTCAACGGCCAGAAGGTCGGGACGTACGGCTTCTCCAAGGTCAAGGGCACGCCCGAGCGCACCGTGACCGAGCTGCGCGTCACCGACCACGCCGCGCTGGCGATGGACGAGAGCGACGAGTTCAACGAGTGGCTGAGCGCCTACGTCAACGCGCACCTAGACGAGCTTGCCATCGCCTACGCCACCGAGACGGGCGAGCTGCTGGACGGCATGGAGTACGTGACGGAGACCATACCGGCGACGCCCGACGGCATCAGGCCCAACGGCACGCTGCGCGTCAAGCCCGAGAAGGTGGCCGCGGCGCTCGGCAACGCGCTGCCCGCGACCATCGCGGGACTTCTGGAAGGTGGTAACTAATGGCAATCCCCGTCCTCATCATGGGCGCGAGCGGCGCGGGCAAGACCTACGCGCTGCGCAACCTGCCCAACGACTCCTACGGGCTCATCGAGTGCGAGAAGACCATGCTGCCCTTCAAGGGCGGCAAGAAGTTCGCCCGCACCAAGGACTTCAACCAGCTCACCGAGGTCGTGAAGGCGTACGCCGAGCACTATCCCATCGTCGTGGTGGACGACTTCGGCTACTGCATCACCGACATCTACATGCGCGGCAGCTGGGGCGACGAGAAGTACCGCGACCAGTTCGAGGTCTACAAGGAGATCGCGGGCCGCGTGTACCGCTTCATCGAGTTCGTCAACGACCTGCAGGGTGAGGTGATCGTCTACCTCACCATGCACACCGACGTGGACGCGGCGGGCAACCTCGTCCCCGCGACCGTCGGAAAGCTGCTCAACGAAAAGGTCAACCTCGTGGGCATGTTCAACGTGGTCGTGCTCGCCGAGACGAACGGCACCGACCACCGCTTCGTGGTCGCCAACAAGCCGCCCGCTAAGTCGTGCGGCGCGTTCGACTCCGACGAGATGCCGAACGACATAGTGCAGCTCGACCGCGGGCTGCGCGAGTTCGTCGGGTGGGCCGATGGCGATTCCTGAGTCGTCCACCGTCTGGGCGATGCTCACGGCATGCAATGACCGATTCAACCAGCTCATGGCAGACGGCTGCGCGGAGGGCGTGGCGCTCGACCGGACGTGGGACGCCTACGTCTGCGCGTTCGACCAGTCGGACGCCCACTGCTTCGACCCGCGCGACCGCCTGTTCGAGAACAAGCTAAGGACCATACGAGAAAGAGGATTCTAATGCGATCTGTCAACTGGAACAACGTCACCGCGACGAGCGACGGCGGCTTCACCCAGCTGCCCGCAGGCCCCTACGTGGCGCGGCTCACCGCGCTCGAGGACAAGGAGGGCAAGGAGTACGTGGAGGTGGTCTTCGACATCGCCGAGGGCGAGCACGCCGGCTACTACTCCGACGAGTGGGGCAAGAGCCACCCCTACGCCCACCACTTCTTCATGAGCTACAAGGACAAGGCGCTTGGCATGCTGAAGGGCCGTCTGGACGCCATTGCAAAGAGCAACCCCGGATTCGACCCCGAGGCCGCGTGGAACGCCGGGCGCCTCGACATGTTCGTCAACCGCATCGTGGGCATCAACCTGCAGGAGGAGGAGTACAGGCGCAACGACGGCGAAACCGGGGTGCGCCTGAACGTCTGCCAGGTGGTCGACGCGCAGGCGGTGCGCGACGGCAAGGTGAAGGTGCGCGAGAAGAAGGCGCTGGACGGCGCCAAGCGCCCCGGCGTGGGCGGCGGGCAGACCGTGGGCGCGCAGCCCGCGCAGGCCTACGGCGGCCCGATCCCGTTCGACTAGAGACTACCCGAGGGCGGCGAGCAATCGCCGCCCGACCACTAGGAGCAGGCGTTGATTATCTACGAAGACACTAGGCAGCAGAAGGGAAAGCACAAGGCCAAGCGCCAGTGGTTCGAGGCCCACGGCATCGAGGTGGTCAGCAGGAAGCTGGACACGGGCGACTATGCCACCGACACATCGAACGTCCTCGTGGACACGAAGCGGAACCTCGCGGAGGTGGCGATGGACGTGGGGCGAGACCACGACCGCTTCGCGCGCGAGCTTGCGCGGGCGAGGGACGCCGGCTATCGCCTCGTCATCCTCGTGGAGGTCGGCTTCCCATACCGCACCACCGCCGACGTGGCGAGGTGGACGAACGACGCGTGCAAGCGCTGCGACTACTACAAGCGGCTCATGTGCGACCCGTCCGCGAGCGGACGCTGCAGGAAGTACCACGGCAAGCCAATGCGCGGCTCCACCATGGCGAAGATCATCACGTCGCTGGAGCGCGACTACGACTGCCGGTTCGAGTACGTCAACCCGCGCTACTCGGCGCGGCGGATATGCGAGCTGCTTGGAGTGAGCTATGAGTGAGCTGTCAGAGCTTGGCAAGGCCGCCGTCTGGTACTGCGAGCACGGATTCGCCGTCGTGCCTCTGAAGGAGCGCAGCAAGCAGCCCGCCATGGCCCACGGCCTCAACGACTGGTTCGACGACCCCGAGTCGGCGCGCGAAGTCTGGACGAAGTTCCCCGACTTCAACATCGGCATCGTGTGCGGGGCGCCCAGCCACGGGCTCCTCGTGCTCGACTTCGACATCGACGAGGAGCGGGAAAAGGACGGCTACGCGACGCTCCGCGCGTGGGAGCGGGCGCAGGGCGACCTGCCCGACACGGCGGTCGCCATCACGGGCAGCGGCGGCATGCACTACCTGTACCGCACGAACCGCAACACCATCAGGCCGAGCGCTAACCCAGAGCTGGGCGTGGACGTGCGATGCGACGGCAGCTACATCGTGGCCCCGCCGTCCGTCCACCCAAACGGCAACCGCTACGAGTGGCAGGACCATCCCGAGGACGCGCCCATCGCCACGGCGGACGGCAACGTGTACGACTTCCTCGACCACATCCAGCGCAACGGTGGCGTGGACGAGACGCTGAAGGACAACGGCAAGTTCCGCCTGCCCGACGCGATACCGGACGGCACCCGCGACACGACCCTGTTCAAGTACGCCTCGCACCTACGCGCCATCGGGCGCAGCGACGAGGAGATCATGAACACCGTCATGGGCGCCAACTTCACGCGCTGCGAGACGCCGATGGACTCGAAGGACATCCAGCGGCTCGTGAAGAGCGCCTGCAGGTACAAGCGCGGGAGCAACCCCGGCGAGGACATGGAAGTGGGACGCCCCGGCGAATCCGGCGGCACGATTGACGGCCGCATCCAGCCGTTCCGAAGCGACAAGGGGAAGATCCTAACGAACGTACTTGGGCGCAACATCATCACGGCCGACCACGCGCGCTACATCGACGGCGCGCTGGCCGTGTGGAACGGGCAGCGGTGGGTGTTCTCCAAGAGGGCCATCGAGTGGATGTGCCTGCACTACGCCGACGACGCCAAGAGCGCTGACCGCATGGAGGTGGTCAAGTACATCGAGGTGCGGGCGCCGAGCGTCATGTCCGCATCCATGAGCGGCGGCCACTTTGTGCAGTTCCGCAACTGCACCTACGACGTGGACAACGAATGCGAGGTCACGCCGACACCCGACATGTACATCACAGCGACGCTGCCCATCGACCTGGACTTGAACGCGCCACCCGGTCTGGCGGACCGCTTCCTGGACTCAATCGCCGACCACGACGCGCCGACCATCCGCGCGATGCAGGAGGTCATAGGCGTCTGCATGTGCTCGAAGCGCGTGCTGTCACAGTCGCCCATGCTCATCGGCAGGCCGACGGGCGGCACGTCCACGGCGGCGAACGGCAAGTCGACGTTCATCGACATGCTGCGCGCGCTGCTTGGCGACGAGAACGCCACGGCGATGGACATCGCGTCGCTGGGCGACAAGTACGGCCCCGCCGAGCTGACGGGCAAGCTGGCCAACCTTGGCGACGACATCCCCGACGAGTTCCTGAAGGGCTCTGAGCTGGCGCTGTTCAAGAAGCTGGTCACGGGAAACAAGATCAAGGCGGAGCGAAAGTACCACGACCCATTCGACTTCAAGCCGTCGGCCACGATGGTGTTCTCCATGAACGCAATGCCGAGGCTCGCCGACACGACCGACGGCGTGTTCCGCCGCCTCGCGTTCGTCCCGTTTCGACGCACGTTCACGCCCGAGTCACCCGACTTCGACCCCGACATGGGTGAGAAGCTGGCGCAGCCCGAGACGCTGCGGCGCTTCGCCGTGCTGGGCCTGATGGCGCTCCACGACATGCTCGCGGACGGGCGCGACCGCCTCACCGAGATTCCCGACATGGTGGCGGAGGTCGAGGAGATCCGAATCGACAACAGCGTGGTGCGCCGTTGGATATACGACGATGAAATCACGGACGCTGACCTAGACCACCAGACCGTGCAGAGCGTATACGAGCGGTTCACACATTGGTGCGACGATGCGGGGGAACGCTTCACGCTTCGCAGGGCTTCTTTCACCAAGGAATTGTTGGCAACGCGTGGCAACGCCAAAGTGACCACTTTGCTCAACCATTCGAGCGGAAAGAAAGAACGAACACTTGTAGTACAGCCGAAAACGTAAAAAACGGCAACGCTTCGACGGTTCAAGCGTTGCCAAGCGTTGCCGTATGTTTTCGCAGGTCAACTGCCAAAAACAGACCCATGGCAACGGGCAACGCTTTGCCAATTCTTGCGAATTACAAAAGAGGACCAAAAAAGAGAAAGAAATACGCGCGCGCGAGAAGCGTTGCCGAAGCGTTGCCGCGTGTTGAAAAGTCAGAAGGGAGACAGACCATGGCGCTCTACCCGATCAGCACTAGCGACCGCATGGAGCCGCTGGACGAGGACCCCACGCCCGCCGAGGTGATGGAGGGATGCGCCCATGCGGACGCATGCAGGCGCGTGCTGGAGATGCTGGACGGCCCCGTGAACGACGAGTCGTTCGCGTGGATGGACGACCTCGCCGCGCGGCTCGGCTGCGCGACGTGCGAGGAGGTGGGATAGATGGCACGGTGGATGGCGTTCGCCATCGGCATGGTGGTCGGGGGCATGGTCGGCTTCGCTGCGGCGGCGGTGCTCGCGTGCTGCGCGTGGGACGAGGGGGAGGGGGACTGATGGCGCGCTACGGCATGCCGTGGCAGGGGAGCAAAAGCCGCATCGCCAAGTGGGTGGTCGGCCTGCTCCCACCAAGCCACACGCTGGTCGACCTGTTTGCGGGGGGGGGTGCCATCACCCACTGTGCGCTGCTTAGCGGCAAGTGGGAGCGCATCGTCGCCAATGACATGACCGACAGCATGATGGTGTTCTGCGCGGCCATCAACGGCGAGTTCGATGGCTACGCCGCATGCCCTGCACGAGACGAGTGGTTTGCCTATCGTGACACGGACACGGCAATGGCGCTGCTCCATTCGTTCGGGACCGACCGCACGACCTACATGTGGTCACCCGAGCTTGAAGCCGTGAAGCGGCCCGCGTCGCTCATGGTGAGCAGCCCGTCGCTCTGGGAGAGATACCAGTGGTATCACCGCTTCTGCGATGCGTTGGCCGACTACATGGAATCAAACGACGGCGACCTGCCAAACAGGCTTACGGAGTTGGACGACCGCGAGCGCGTTGGCCGTCTGGTGCAGTTGGAGCGCGTGACTCGCTTACAGGGCTTACAGGGCTTACAGGGCTTACAGGGCTTACAGGGCGACTATCGCCTCGTTGATATTCCAGACGGGGCCACGGTCTACGCCGACCCGCCCTATCGCGGCACGCCTAACAGCTCGCGCTACGGCGCTTTCGACTTCGACGCTTTCGACCAGTGGCTGGGCGGCGTGGACTTCCCCGTGTTCGTCTCGGAGTTCGATGCTCCAGCAGGGTGCGTCGAGGTCGCGCAGACCGAGCGCACGACCAGCATGGCGGCGAACACGACTGACACGCGCACCGAGCGCATCTTCGTGCAGAAGCGCTTCGCCGACTCCGTGCAGGTGGGCGAGCCAACGCTTTTTTAGCCCCCCGCAGGGGCGATATGGACTAATTGCCCACGATGGGCGCGTGCGGGCCTACATCGTGGCGTGAGAGCCTGAGAGGGGCATTCGAATGGCACTTACAGAGAGACAACTGAGCGGTGGCATCCGCTTCGGCGACTGGATGCTCGCGCCGCTGGACGACAAGAACTGGGAGCTGTGCCACTGGCACGTCTCGCAGGCGGTCGGCAGGCACCCCGGCGGCACCGAGCCGCAATGGCACCGCCTGGGCCGCTACTACCAGAGCAATACTATCTACAACGCAATCCTGTACGCAGCGGACGCGGAGCTGCGCGAGGACGCGCGCGGTAGCGTCGTCATGCTCGACGGGGCGCTGCGCGTCTGGCGCGAGACCGTGGAGCGGCTGAAGGCCGACGTGATCGCTGCGCTGGCGTAGCGATGCAAGGCACATACGCGGCATAGGCCAAGCAAGGGCTCGCTCCGCACAGGCACAGCACAGCGACGCACAGCTACGGCATTGCGTTGCTTGGCGCGGCGACGGCAGTGCTCACGCTCCGCACAGGAATGGCAGAGCATTGACTCTCGGCGCGAAGGCACAGCATGGCGAACCCCCGCAATGGCCCTGACACGCGACGCCCCGCAAAGGCGAAGCATGGCGCTGGGCAGCATCGGCATAGTGGCGTTAGCAGAGCATCAGGCACAGCAGCCTGTGGCACGGCCGCGCGCAGGCAACGAGTGGCTTCGACCTCGCATCGGCGTGGGCTCGCACAACTCACAGCATAGGCATAGCAATGCGTGGCACTGCCACGGCATAGCAACGCTACGTTACGCAACGGCAGGGCATACCCGTGCACGGGCATGGCATCGATGGGCGTTCGCGTAGGCATAGCCCCGACGTGCATTGCCGCGGCATAGCGATGAGAGGCTATGGCATAGATTGGCACCGGCTTCCGCGTGGGCAAAGCAGGGCCGTGCAGAGCAGCGCCAAGGCACAGCGAAGCCCGGCAGTGCGTGGGCGTAGCGCGACTTGGCACTGGCAAGGCAAGGCAGCGCATCGCATCGGCGTAGCTAAACGAGGCAATGCACGGGCATAGCGATTCGGTCCTGTGCGAGGGCATTGCACAGCAAGGCTTGGCTTAGGCATAGCATCGCGCGCGCTTGGCGTGGGCATAGCCCAGCGCTGCGTGGGCATAGCTCAGCAGAGCGGCGGCAACGCGCAACACCGCACTGGCTTGGCACAGCGATGGCAATGCGTGGCATGGGCAAGGCTACGGATAGCGGCGGCAAAGCCGTGCTAGGCGTGCTCGCTGCTCTGGCAGAGCACATCGGAGCCTTGGCAACGGGGGCGCGGCTGGATGGTCCGGTCGCGCCCACACTTTCAACCAACAAGAGAAGGAGAACAGACAATGAAGACCATGAAGATCCGCATCACGTTCGAGGAGCCGGTCCTGGGCACGCGCCCGGCAGACCCCGAGATCCACGCGCACTACATCGCGTCCAAGGCGCCCGACGCCAAGACGATGGCGGAGGAGATCGCCGCCCACGGCACGGAGGAGGTCGAGGAGCGCGGCAAGACCATCTTCGAGAAGATGGAGGACGGGACCCCGTTCCTCTACACCTACATGCTGGAGGGCTTCTTCAAGGAGGCCGCGCGCACCCTCAAGAAGGTCCCCGGCACCATCACGAGCAAGACGACGGCGTACCTCAAGAAGGTCGACAACTTCATCTTCGTGGAGGGCTTCCTCAAGGGCAACCGGCGCATCATGCCGCTGTACCTGCCAATGGACCTCGACCTCACGGCCACCGACAACCAGCGCCCGCTCCGCGCGTCCACGCCGCAGGGCGAGCGCGTGGCCCTCGCGCACTCCGAGGAGGCGCCCGCGGGGACGTACTTCGAGTGCTCGATCACGTGCCTCATCGACGCCGACGTAAAGCTGGTCATGGAGTGGCTGGACTACGGCCACTGGAAGGGCATGGGCCAGTGGCGGAACAGTGGGCTCGGTCGCATGGTCTGGGAAGAGCTCGACGATCTGGGGAACGTCATCGGCGGCAACGCCAAGGAACTGATGCATACAGGTGCCTTGCGGTTGGCAGAAGGGGAGGACGCATGAGCATGATTAGCGCCCAGTGCGACGAGCTGCAGGCCATGGCTGAGAGCGTGGGGTTGGAGGTGCCGCAGGCGGCGACGCTGATGATGGGCGCGGCAGACGCCATCGACCGTCTCGACGCTGAGAACGCCAAGCTTCGGGAGCTGGTGCGGCATCTGCGCGAGTGCACGCGCCACAACGTCTGCGCGGCGTGCGCATACGCCGATGATGCGTGCGACTTCGACTACGACATGCGCGAGCTGGGGGTGGACGATGGCTGAGATCGGCAACGTTACGGTCAGGGTCGATGCGGTAATCACCGACGAGCAGTACCGCGAGGCCATGGGTGCCGTCAGGGCCGCAAACGAGCGCATGGACCTGCTTGAGGCCGAGAACGCCAAGCTGCGGGAGCTGGTGCATGCACTATTGCAATGCAGCATCGAGGGCGATGACATATGTGCCAAGTGCAGCTACCAAAGTCCCCTGCATGGCAGATGCATGGCAGACGTGAAGGCCAGCGAGCTGGGAATCGAGGTGCCTGAATGACCGATACCGAAAAGCTGTTTTGGCTGATTGCAATCATCGCTTGCCCGTTTGCGGCATTGGCAATGCCAAAGGAGCTGGAGAGAAAGCTGGGGCATGAGCTGTGAGTGAACCGACTAATACGATCGTCGACCTGATGCAGTCCCTTGCCATCATCCTGCTAGGCTTGGCCATGATGAGGAGGTAGCCGATGCAGACCGCCCGCGAGTTCTTCGAGGCCGCACGCGACGCCGCCCGCGACGCCGCGAGCATCGCCCGTCAGCTGGACGGCATGGAGTCCCGCGCGCTCTCGCTCGGGGGCGGCGGCTTCGAGCCGCGCGTCCGCTCAACGCCGGACCCCGACCGCATGGGCGCCGCGGTGTCCGCGAAGGTGGACCACGAGGGCATCCTCGAGCGCCGGCAGGAGGGGGACTACCGCATCATCGACGCGGCGTGCGCCGTGCTCTACGGCCGCGACAACCGCTCGGGCCTGTACGCGCTCGTGGGCTGGCCCGCCGACGCCATCTACCACCACTACCTCGCCCTGCGGACGTGGGACGAGACGGCGCGCTTGATGGGCTACAGCACGCGGCACGTGCAGACGTGCGTGGCCGCCGCGCTTGACGTGGCCGACGCCAATGGCCAGATGTGGACGGAGCTGGGGGAGGGGATGGCAGAGTGAGCAGGACCGCGCACTACAACGTCACCTGTAACGACTGCAGGCGCTTCGGCTCCATCGGATTCCTCACGCACGAGCAGACCGGGTGGCCGCCGCACGACCCCATCGAGGTCACCGCGTGCTGGCCGGGTGGTGGCCTGCCGCCCATGCTCGCCGACCCGCTGAGCGCTCCGTGCGCCCTTTTCGTCTGCCGCCACTACCGCTGGAAGTCTGGGGAGCAGCCGACGCTGCTGTGCCCGTGAAACTCCGCGCACAACTGCGCACCGTTGCGTGGTCATGCGCGCCGCATTTGTGGTATGAGTAGGTTGAATCCATAGGCCCCTGCGTGAGAGCGCGGGGGCCTTTTCTGTTAGCCGGGGGAGGGGTGCGCGATGCCGAGCAGCAACCCCCGCTACGCGGACTACCAGGGGCGCGTGAACACCCGGAGGTGGCTGCGCTCGCAGGGCAGGCCGTGCTGGATCTGCGTGGCCTTCGGCAAGTCAGGCACCATCGACTACTCGCTCCCCGCGCTGCACCCGTTCAGCTTCGAGGTGGACGAGCTCGTGCCCGTGAGCAAGGGCGGCTCGCCGACCTCTCGCTCCAACGTCGACGCCACCCACCGCTGCTGCAACGAGTGGCGCGGGAACAGGAGCGTCGCCGAGGTGCTGGAGCTGGCGCGAAAGTCGAAGGCAAGCAGTGCTGACTCTGCCATGTGGGCGCCCGAATCCAAGGGCAGGCCGCCCATCGTGGAGCCCGTGCGCGGCGTGACCTCGGCGCTGTCCGACTGAGGGTGGGTCGCATGCCCTCCCGTGCCCGGCTCTAGCCA
>Ga0326513_10000436_pt1 | contig 35200 bp, 16 predicted proteins | sample 2_2465_0518_D_FD_203654 | JGI IMG/M metagenome (GOLD analysis project Ga0326513, IMG submission 203654) | Bovine rumen microbial communities from UC Davis, California, United States - 2_2465_0518 | ecosystem: Host-associated > Mammals > Digestive system > Stomach > Rumen | place: USA...
GAGGGCTATTTCTGATGATTTGAATGCACTGACTAATCGTCGGCCTTATTGTCGACTGCTTGCCAAACAATTGATGCCTGACCATATACATGTGCTTATATGGATTACAGAAGACTGCGGCATATCAGTGAAAGAGATTGCTCGCGGCATGCGGCAAGGCTGGAAACAAATGGCTGCCATCGAAGCAAACTCAGCCGTTGAAGCAAACTCAGCCGTCAATATAAATCGGCAGATGGCATCTGCCGAGATACATAAACAGCCGCCGCTTTTCTCTGCTCCTTTTATTCGCACCTTATCGCGCAAGGGGCAACTGAACCACATGATTGCATATATCCACGACAACCCCCGCCGTGCTATGCTGCACAGGCTGAACCCCGACTTATTTCGTTTGCGCCGTGAACTGCAAATAGAAGGGCTGACCTTCACCGCCTTGGGCAATCTCTTCTTGCTCGACTACCCACAGCGGCAGGCCATTGAATGTTCGCGCAGTGCCTCTGAAGAGCAGATTGCTACTTTGCAGGCATCAGCGATGCAAGCAGCGCAAGACGGGGCTGTCAGCTACAGCGGTGCAATCAGTGCGGGTGAGAAGCAGGTTGTGCGTGCCCTATGCGAGGCATGGTTGCCCGTTGTAGTAGTCTTAAACGACGGTTTCCCTGCTGTCGGCTCTGGACACGAGCGGTTCTTCAAACCCGGGGGAGTATATTTCGAGGCATGCGCAGCAGGACGACTCCTGCTGTTGGAGCCTACGGCTACCACATTGGAGAGCGAGCGCGTCATAGCCATGACCGAGCTGGCTCTGCGCAACAAGGCGGAAGCCAAACACCAAGCCTATGAACCCCTGCCGCACACTTCCCAAAGATGGCGAATGATGGCAAACAACTGCATAGCGGAGATTTTGGCGAACAGAGGCTTTTGACTACGTCGCCAATCATAGCAGCAATTATTTTCATCAAACGAAGCGCAAGTTCGCGCAGAAAATATACAACAACATGCCACAGTTCGTGCAGAAAGTTTTTTTGCATAATTCAAAAAAATGTAGTAATTTTGCAACCCGATTTTGAGGCTGCCTTGGTAAAGGCAAGGGTTGAACCCTATAATATTCCACCAATAATTTAATTTTAGGGTACAACCAAATGAAGTATTTAAGATTTCTATTGGGATTGATGTGCCTGCTGTTCATCAATCCTTTTTCTTTTTTATGTGCACAGGTCAGTTCCGACCATGCCACAATCAGTACAGATAGTGTTGTCAATACGGATAGCGTACAGATGAGTTTGGAGACTGTCTATCGTTTGGCAGACCAAGAGAGCAAAGTCATACGTATCAGCGAACAGTCGCTGCATGCTGCTCAAGAAGCTGTAAGACAGGCTAAGAACAATATCCTGCCCGAATTGAGTATCGACCTGAGTGGTAGTTATATAGGCGATGCCTACCTGATGAGCCGTGGGTTCAGCACAAGCGGTATGACAGAGGTTATCCTGCCGGGATTAGGTCCGCAACAAGTAAGTAACGGTAGGCAACCATCGCCGCATTGGGGCAATATGCTCTCCGTACAAGCCACGCAGGTCATATATTCCGGCGGAGCCTTAACTGCCGGTGTCGAAATGGCTAAGATAGGTGAGCAAATCGCTGAATTAGACGTGCGCAAGAACCGTCAGGAAGTGCGTTTTATGCTGACCGGCTTTTATCTTGACATGGTGCGGTTGCTTAATCAGTTGGAGGTGATAGATGTACATATCGCGCTGACACACGAGGTACTACAGCAAATGCAAGCCAAAGAGCGTGCCGGAGTGGTACTGCATAACGATCTGACCCGTTATGAACTCCAACTCAAGCAGTTAGAACTGACTCGCATACAACTGCAAGACGCTCTTTCCGTCATACGTCATCAACTTCAGACTGCCCTTCATCAACCGTCAAATCAAATTATCATGCCTGACACCGCAGCAGTGGCGCAGGCATATATGCGATTAGAAAACTCATTGTCTGAACTCGCGTGGCAAAACACAGCAACAGACAAGAATATCACTATCCGTCAGGCTCAGGCAGTGTCCGAAATGAGTAAGCAACAGGTGCGACTGACCCGTGCGGCATCAATACCAACCATTGCGGCAATAATAAAAAATGAGTTATTCGGTCCTTATACCACCGACCTTATCCCTGTCAACGCCAATGTCAACGCATGGTTTGTAGGTATAGGCATACACTACGACCTCGGCTCGGCATGGAAAAACCATCGTGCCATCCGGCAATCGAAAGCCGAAAGTGAAAAATCGAAAACGGAAGTGGAACTGGTTCGCGAACAAGTTAATAATCAAATTCATGCGGCATACGTCAGTTTTCTGACCTCATTCACCGAAGTAGATACTGATCAGAAGCAGGTAGAACTTGCCGACGAAAACTATGCTGTCGTCGAAAAGCGGTATAACCACGATTTGGCTCTGCTCACTGACCTCTTGGATGCTTCGGGCATAAAACTGCAAGCCGATATGGCTCTTGTCAATGCCCGTGTCAATTTGTTGTATAACTATTATAAACTCAGATACTTAACACACTCATTATAATTATGGAAAAGACAAAAATAGCAACGTATATCTACAATATAGTTATCGTTATTTTACTACTTACAGGTGTTGTGTATGTAGTACTGCAATTCACTCATTTTGGAAATGTCGAATACACCGACAATGCTCGCGTGTGCCAATACATTGCACCGCAAAACACACGTGTTCAGGGTTTTATACGTGAAATCCGATTTCAGGCATATCAGCATGTCAATCGCGGCGATACGCTCGTGGTGATTGAAGACAGCGAATATCGGTTGCGTTTGGCTCAGGCGCGCAGCGACCTTGCTCGTGCAACTCAACAGCAGAAAGCGTCAGGTTCGTCTATCTCTACGACCAAATCAAGTATGAGCGTAACTGAGGCATCAATTGAAGAGGCTCGGGTGAATATGGAAAATCTGGCTCGTGAGGACGGACGTTATGAGGCATTGCTGAAAGAAAAAGCCGTTACGCAACAGCAGTATGACCAGATACACACTGCCTATCTGAGCGCAAAAGCTCGCTATCAGCAGGTTATGCAGACGCGAACAATGCAGAGCAATGTAGTAGCCGAGCAGAGTCACCATCTCTCTGCGGCAGAAGCGACATTGCAACAAGCCGAAGCGGCAGTGCGTTTGGCTGAACTCAATCTGTCGTATTGCTATATCATAGCCACTCACAGCGGAGTAGTGGGCAGTCGCGACATCAGTGTCGGTCAGTTGGTCAATCCGGGGCAGACGCTGTTGAGCATAGTGGATGAAAACGATATATGGGTCGAAGCCAACTATCGTGAGACTCAACTGCCTAATATACACGAAGGTGCTGAAGTGAGTATCCATGTCGATGCTGTACCTGACCAAGAATATAAAGGCAAGGTAGAACGCTTGTCGGACGCTACGGGAAGTGCTTTCTCGCTTATTCCGATAGATAATGCTACCGGTAATTTCGTCAAGGTCGAGCAGCGACTGACAGTCCGCATCTCGCTTGCCGACAACGATGCAGAGGCGTTGCGCATGTTGAAAGCCGGATATAGTGTGGAGTGCGAAGTGAAGTATTAGAGTTATGAAAAATGCTGTCCCTTTTTCGATGCCTATGTTCAAGGCATGGGTGCCACGCCGTATTCAGCCTTGGATATACATTGTACAGGTGTTCTGTATTCAATTTTCTGGCGGCATATATCTCGGTGCCTTGGAGGCTATTCGCGGCACTACATGCTTGATGCTCGAAGACCTGCTGATGCTCTTGTTTGCCGGATTGGCAGGTATGGCTGTCTATTTCCCGCTGCTGTTTCGCATGAAGTTTCGGTTTACCAACCAACAGCTGCTTTGCACAGCAGCTGCCGTAATCGGAATATGCAACCTGATAACCATGTCAACAACCAATATGGCTATCCTGTTGCCGGTCTGTTTCGTTTCAGGCATGGCAAAACTGCAAGGTACATTCGAGTGCATGAGTAACATACAACTCTGGATGACACCCGAACGCGATTTCGGCATATTCTTCCCTATCCTTCATATCGTCCTGCTTACTGCTATTACGGGCAGTGCTTGGCTTGCAGCAGTCATCGCCTTCCATTTCTCATGGCAGATGATGCACGTGTTCACTATCGGAACAATGTCGTTTGTTATTATTATCCAACAGACCTTATGTCAGCCTTTTTGTCCAATGCCGCAGCGTATGCCGCTCAAAGGTATTGACTTTATGACCGGATTGCTTATCAGTCTGCTGATGCTTATGGTCAGTTATTTTCTCATTTATGGCGACTATCTGATGTGGTTTCACTCGCCTCGGTTGCGTATGGTGCTCGGAATGAGTTTGATATTACTCGCCTTTATTATGTACAGGCTCAAAACGGTAGAGAAACCATATATCTCGTTAGACATTTTCCGATACAAGAATGTGCTACCTATTCTGCTTGTTACCATTATAGCCGAATTGCTGCTTGGTGCAGAGCATACGCTTGAAGAGATTTATTGGACTGAAGTCAGAGGATTGGAAGAACATACGAAGACGGCTTTTTGCCTATGGTCGCTGCTCGGAGTGTATGCCGGAGTTCTGATAACTCTCTCCTGGCTTGGACATAAGAAGTGGAAAGTGTGGAAACTCTTTGCCATAGGGTTCGGCTGTATATTCGGATACGCACTGCTGATGTATTTCCGCTTGGATGTCAATATAGCCTTGTCGGAATACCGCCTTGCACTTGTGCTGCGCGGTTGCGCCTATGCCATACTTGCCGCTTCGCTTATGTGGAGTCTGCATGAGTCGGTACATGAGTTGGAGCATTTCTTCATGGCACTGTTTATCTTCAATATCCTGCACATGTATCTTGCCGGTGCTATGGGTTATGGACTTTACACCACACTGTTCAAGCATCTCATGGCTGACAATATGTCGCGCTATGGGGCGTATCTGACGCTTACGTCAGGGGCTTCTATGACCTCCGGTGCCGGATTAGTCAACAGCGTGTTTGCCGTATCGCTCAAGCAGATTTTCGGGCAACTGATTTGGGCATCGGGTTTTATGACCATGGCGTTCTTGTTGCTTGATATTCCACGAGTCCGAACCGGCATTGAAAAAGTACCATACTGGCCCGTTTATGGAATCAAATTGCTGTCAAGACAACGAAAATAACAAAGATTATTAGCGTTCGGTTAATCTATCTTTTCCCATTAGGGAATTTCTTTTAATAGCAATTTGACATATAAGCAAATAAGAAAATCCCTACGGGATATATGTTTGTAATTAACGGTATCCCTCCGAAATCGGTCGTATTGTTCGATAAAAAAAGAAGGAGGCTGTCTAACTAAACTTGTTAGACAGCCTCTTTGATATAGTTCCCAAATCATTCTATTATAGAGGGTTGGCAACTAACATTCCTTGCGCATTATATACTCTGCCATCGGCAGTGAATATATATAATTTGCCATTGATAATACGTTTTTGCACGCATCCTATTTCACTATTTACTTTCAACAAAACAGGGGCTTTGAGCGAACCGCAATGACTATTAGGACTATACCGGATATTGTGTGTATCCGAATTATATTCTGAAATAACCGACCCTGGTTCATCAAGTTTTGTTGTCGGAGAAAGGCTGAAGGTAGAACCTCCTGTTTCCATTTCGAAGTGCAAATCGTCTATGTTGTCGCTTTGTATTGTCAGGAAGAACAGCGTATCGCCGTTAGTTACAATCGGCTGCGCCACGGCGGCGAGTTCGCTGCCTACATAGACGCGGAGGACTGAGTTGAGATCAGTCAATATTGGCTGATTACTTTCAGTGAGCGATGACGGCTGCCCCACACCAGCGGGTGCGGATGGATGCGCAACAGTGGCTATCATGGTCATGTTGGTGGCGGCGCGGGGGTTGCGGAAGTGGCTGATGTTGTCAGCCATGTATGGCTGACCCTCAACCGTGGCGGCAGAAGAAGAGCGAGGTGCGGCAGACCGAGGTGCGGCGGCTGTGCGTTGAGCAGGGGCGGCTGACTGACTGACTTTCTTATTATAGAAGTTAACCACCACATCGCCCGGAGTTACACGCCTCATAAAGTAGCCTACACCCGGTCGGAGATGTGTCAGGTCGCCTTCCCAGCGGCGGTTTTGTGAGAATACGGCAAAGCGGTCGTGGCTCTTGATGACATCTCCCGGAGCAGCATTGTCGTAGTAGTCGGCAAGCGCGTCGGTGATGGTCGTGGTTTCTTGCAGCAGACATGGCAGCGGACTCCATACGCCACCGCCACGGATGGTGAGGTGCATTGAGTCGTCAGGCAGAATGTCGCCGCTCACACGCATTGTGTTGCCCTTTTCGCAGTATATCATGTGCGAATAGATATAATGGAAGTGGTAGAGCGAACCTGTGAACTGCTCGAGCGAATCGCTGTAAACGCAGAAGTTGCGAGTGATGGTGTTCTTGATAAGGTCGCCTTCCGTCCACGGTTCGGCAGCGGTCATCACGTTATTGATAACGCCCGTCTTGTCGGCTCTGACGTTGATGTTGAACGAAGTCCAGTTCCAGCCGGCATCGAGGGTGATATTCTGCGTCTCGCTACCACCGGTGCTGAATATCACAGGTTCGTCAGCACCGCAACCGATGATGTTGCCATCTGCGAATTTGATATTCAGTGGTTGATCGTCAAGTGAGGTTGACAGATTGAAGGTCTTACCCGTTGAGGCTTGCCACAAGAGGAACTTGAGTTGTTTGTTTTTCATCTGCTCGTTGCCATAGACGGTAAGGAAGAGTTTGCTGTTGAACTCATCTTCGTTGAATTTCACATTCGCCATGCCTACACACTCGTTGCGGTGGAGGGCGATGATTTTGTCGCGGCTATCGGTGTCGATATCATCGTCCACGAGTACCATGCCGCATATCGACATATTGAGCGGATATTTTTTCTTGTCGGGTTCGGCATAGGGGCATATCGCCTCGATATTATATTGCACCTGCAGCGGTTCTGACAGTCCTTTTTCGTCGGTCAGATAGATGAGGTCGCTGTATTCGCCTACCGGCACACCGTCGGCGAAGATGAAGCGCAATGTCTGATACCCCATCGGGTCGATAGAGCCGTAAGAGGGGCTTACAGTGAGCCATTGGGGCAGACTCTCGATGGTGAACTGATGGCGGTTTCCGGAATGGTTGGTGAACGATACATATACCGACTGTACTTCATCGTCACGGCTGTCCTGCTTGAGCATATTCACTTCGCGCTCGTCCCACTTAAGACTGTTGTGATCGACAAATGCTGTCCACATGGCGGGCGATGGCATCGGGTTGCCGTTGAGGTCCTCGACATCGCGCACGGTGATGAACATCGACTGCTTGTTGATTTCGCGGTCGGCGTTCTTGATATTGATGAGCAGTTCGTCGTCGTTGAACGCCCAGCCGAAATACAACTTGCTGAGCAGGCCGTGGCTGCGTACTGGGGCGTAGTTGGCTTTGTCGGCGAGGGTGTTGAGATCAGCCAAGCTTGGCTGATTCTCTACCACTAATGGCACCACCTTATCCACCACATTGCCATTGGCATCGCGGAAGACGCGTTGGTCGTTGGTCGAGAATACGAGTTCGAGCACGCCGTTGGCGTTCTGCTTCTGCTCCTCGAAAGGCAGGTAAGCCATCAGTCCCATCTCATCGCCGGCAGGCGAGATATTGTCATAGGTCTCTACGAATGCCTGCGGCAGAGCCTGCTCGAAGATAACGAACTCATCGAAGTTACCAACAAAGCCATTACCGCCAAGATACATGGCACCGCTGATACCTGCAAGTTCTACAGCCGGGAAGGTGGCGGTCAGCTTACCATCGAGGAATACTGACGCGTTATTGTATGTCCGATTGACAGTGAGTACGAAATGGTGCCATTCGTTGTCGGTTATCTTACCTACCGAGCTTATCATCTTGTCGGAATGCAGCACAAGGTTGCCATCAACCAAAGCGAGTAGAGTGCCAACGCTGTCGTTAGCATGCCCTGCCTTGAACAGGTCGCCTGAGGCTGAAACAGGTCGGAACCAGAACATGAGTGTCTCATCGTAAATCTTTGAGCGTCCCATCAGGTTGCCGTTGAGTTGTACCTGCTCGTCGGCTTTGACTGCAAGCGAGATGCCCTTTGGCAGATTCCACGAGGCATTGCCCATATAGAGCGTAGCGCCGTGAGCACGATCGGCAATTGTAGTGCCGCGACCTTCGCTCATAGGATAGTATGCCAATAATTCTTTCTCGTAGCCGGTCAGACGCTTGCGGTTGGTGACGGCTATCTCCTCTTGAGTAAGCACCTTGGTCCAAATGCGTGCCTCAAGCATATTACCTTCCAAGCCTCGTCCGAAAAGTAATTGCGAGTTGCCCTGATAAGTGAAGTCGTCGGGCAGTTTCTGCGCATTCTCATCGGTCATATCTTGCGTGCCGGCATAGAAGCGTATGGCATGGGTGGTATGGTCGTAGGTCATCACTACGCGAGTGAACTCCAACATCGGCTCTAAGACTTTTGAAGTTATCTGCTCGTCTTTTACGGCAACATACAGTTTGTTCTCGCGGTTGATACCGAAGGTGAAGGTCTGTTTGTTAGTCTGGTCGTCCTGCTCGAAGAATATGTTTTCTACTCCCGATGATGTGGGCTTCACCATCATGTCGATAGAGAAGGACTTGCCGTTCAGGTCGCGCTTAACCATTGACTGTGCAAGCGAGAATATAGAGCCGGTGAAATGCACCGAAGCATCGGCGGTGAAGTCCGTTTCGTTGGTAATGCCCAAGAGTTGGAAGTTGTTGTCCTCGTCGAGGTAGTTGCCGGCTATAGGTTCGTTGAAGCGCAGTTTGAGGTTATCACCCACGCCGAGTATGGCGTTAGCGGGTTCGGGTACGCCAAACACTTGCGGCGGACGGGTGTCTTTCGTACCGCTGATGACAGGTGAAGCTTTTGTTACGAAGCCTGAGCCGTAGCGGCAGAACGCAACGGCACGCAGGTCGTAACGCTGCTCCATCGGGTCGCGCTCGCCGTAGAAACGGAACGGCTCGATGCGTCCGTTGCGTATCATAGCCTTGCTACCGGTGGCAAGGTCATAGAGCGAGTCGTTGGCATAGAACGAGCATTGGTTAACCCACATCTCCTCCGACTCGGTGGAGAGTTTGTATTGGAACTCAATGTGGTCGAAATTCTTGTGATGAATATCGAAGCCATCGATTTCCACAGGTATATAATAACCCGTTGAGTCTTGCTGCGAGAGGGTGTTCATTATCCAGTTCTGTCGCGGCATGGTGATGCTCACATCTGAAGATACAGGCAGGAAATGAACGGAGAAATTAAGGGTTGTGTTGGTCTTGGGGCAGTCGCCAAGCGAGAGCATAAGTGTGAGGTTGTCGTAGTCGTCAACCAATCCGCGTTCCACTTCAAACACTTTGGTAACAGCCTGTCCGGGTATGAGCCATATCGGCACTTCTGTTATCAGCGGTGCTCCGTCCATATAGACCTTTGCACCATTGGGGTTGCTATCACCGATAAGCGAGAGGTAGAAGTTGGTTCCCAACATAGCAGAGCCTGTCTGCAACTGTCCGTTGTTCATCATAGTGATGCGGAACGAAGCACGCTTGTCGGGCATGACGGCGGTCTGCTCATGAGTGTCGATACTCAGTTCGGGTTTGTGTACCCACTGCGTCTCGTTGTTGAGAATAGTACCTGCGTTGTAGAACAAGGTCTTCTCCTCATCTTCATGCGGGCAGTACGACGAGCCTGCCTGCGTGAAGAACACATACGAGCCGTAGCGATAGTCATCTGCTACATTGTCTACTAAATTATCGCGTATTTGTTCTGTGTCTTTTCCCCATACAGTGTCGAGTTCGGCACGATATACCGACACCGTGATGTCGCCTTGTGCATCAGCGCCAAAAGTGAAACCGGCAGACTTCTTGATGGTCTTATCGGTGGCAGAGTTATCGTTCGAGTCGAACACAAAGACAGGGTTGTAGTCGAGGCTGAACTTTGATTCATTAGTTTTTGTTCCGAGTGATTGTTTATCCTGATTACTCGGGCGGGATGGGTCGTCTACTCCGCTTTGATTAGCCATTTGGTTCAACGCATCGGCTACCGATGTGCCAATCTTATCTTTACTCATACCCTTGAAGAATTTGACAATACCTTCCATATCGGCGAGCAGTTTTTGTCCGGTCTTCGAAGCATTGTTGGCAGACTCAAAACCGAATAGTTCAGCCGATTGCGGCATCTCGTTGTAGCCGGCAGTAGCAGTATAGTTGTCGGAGTGCGAAATGGTAGCCCCCGCACTGACCGACCATGTGCCGACAGTTCTACCTGCCATGCGTGCGTCAACCTTCTCTTTCTCGTTGAGATAGATTATCTTCACCCAGTCGGCTATCATAGTGTTCAGTGCGGCGATGCGGTCGGTCTCTATAAAGTCCTTACCTGCAGGTTTGAGCATTCGATAAGTGCCCGTACTCATCGACTCAGAGTTGTTGGCTGCTGAAGCCCCTTTGTTCCAATAGACTACCACGCCTGCATTGTCGGCATACTGTTGTGCTGACAGCGAGTCGGGGAAATCCATCAAGAGATTCATGCGTTCTAAAGCCAACTTAGGTATCACTGTGTTGAGTATGTAACTCTGTGTATATACAAAGGTGTTCGGTATTGTTGTTCCGAGCACTATCTGCTGCCCTGTAACGAGGTGATACCGTTTGCCGTCGGCGGTGGTACCGTGTCCGAGCACTTTCATCACGCCTGCATCTATTGCCGGCTTGCGAGCCGTGTACATACTATCGCTCACAATAGCAATAGTCTTTGCCTTACCTGCCAACTGACTGAGCGTGGTGCCGAGGAACACATCTGCGCCGCTACCTACAACCGACTTGCTGCCACTGCTGCCACTGGTTGAGATACGCTCGTTGGTAGTGAACTGATAGTTATATTTATAGCCCCATTTCCACTCATGTGTGATAGGAATCGTGAAACTCAACAGACGGCTACTTTCGTAGGTAGAACCGATATACGAACCTGCACCTTCAGGGGCTGCCACTGCACCTATGTCCTGCGAGATATTCACACCCCACTGCGGAGTTAGTTCAACTCCCACTTCCCAGTCGTAACTCTCGGTGTAGGAGAAGTTATATGTCGTACCTGACTCAACCCATGATGATGAGCCTGCTCCTCCCGGGTCGCGTATAACGTCGAGCAGCACTACTGCTGCCGGTGTCTGCATCAGTTCGCCGGGCTGAATATCCGTACCGCTCACAAAGGCACGGAACACCTCTGTCTCGACCCAGTTGCCTTCCACCTGCAAGGCAGTGCTGACGCTACGCAAGGCTTTCTCGCCACTGCTCTCGGTGTCGATATCTTTCACCTCGAGCATCACTGACTTGTTCTCACCCATATTGTCGAGGGCATAGTCCTGATAATCGGTGGCTGACAAGAGTCCGTTATGCACGCGCACCTTGCCACCACGCTGCGGTACCTCATCAACCTTGCCGCTTTGCGGGTCGTTGTTGTAATAGTAACGCTCGTAAGCGTAAGCGATGAACTGGTACTTGCGGTTAGCCATAAACACGGGGTAGCCTAACAGATAGTTGACCGGTCCGTTTTCAGGCTTGGTATAGAGGCGCACCTTCTCTTTGTTCTTCAGGCTCATACTGCTCACCTCCATATTCTCTTCGCCGAATCCGGCTTTCTCTATGCCATAAAGCACCTGTCTGAGGCTTACCTGAACAGGAGTGTGGTAGATACGGTCGTAGATAGCATTATAATGAATAGAATCGCCTGCATAGAGAGGATTGTCGCGCGATAAAATGTAGGTTCGAGAGGTTTCATTCTTATTCGCTTGTGTGCGCTTCTCGGTCAGCGTGATTTGTTTGGCATCGAATGTAGCCACATATTCTTGCAGCGGTGCGTTTGTGAGGTCGAAGGTCTCCGACCCTTGACCATTAGCAAAGAGGGTGGCATAGCCTGTTGCCATGGCTTGCACTACTTTGTATTTAACGGGGAACAGATCGACCGCATACTCACCGGTCAGGGGGTCAGGATTGATAATAATGCGCTTCTTCTCTAATGTCGTGTGTGTGGTGCCGACCGTGCGTTCTTTTTCTGTAGTAAGCGGGTCGGTGCTATAGATGATATGCGGCGTTGTTACTTCTATGGTGTCACGCGACAGGTCGTCGGGGTCGTGCACGAAATGAGCGGTGTTGTCGCCCTCGAGTTGCAGCACAAGTTGCAGGTCGTCGCCGAGGTTGTTATTGCCCAAACCGACACCATGTGGCAGGTCGCGCTGGTCGTTACCGCCAGCCACACGACCTACGAGCCGCACTTTGGTCTCGTCGTAGAACCGCACACCGTCTAAGGCTTTGGTCAGAGCAAACTCTTCCGCATCACCTTCTACATGCAGGATACCATCGCCCTCGAAGGTATGCCCTGTCTTGAATACCTGCAAGCGGCATGGTTGCGACTTAGGTACGAGCAGTTCGAAATTGCCGTCGATGCCTGAGGTGAGTGGGTTAACGCCTCGCCGCACCGTATCGCCGTTCAAGAGGAACATAGCCCCGGGCACGGGGATAGTGGAGCTCTTGTACAGCACTCGTCCTGTCAGCCGCACTGCTGAAGTGTTCACAAAGTCTATTCCTGATGCCACCGCATTGTCCTGCGAGAGGGTTATACTTGCCGTTGCAGCACTCGTGTTGTTGAACGAGAAGGTGCCATAAGTATGCGTGGGGATAACGCTGTAGTTGTTCAAACCAACGATAGATATGGTTATAGTAGTATCAACTTTTAAAGTTGACACTAATTCGGTTATCATAACGTATCTGCACCTATCCGAGATTTTTTTAATATTTGCACTGAATGTATAAGTTTCAACTCTTTTTTCCCAACCGTCATCGTTAATATAATCAATATCGTATATTATAGAACAAATAAGCTGCGAATTATTTTCAATCACAAAAGAATATATTTGCCCGCTATTTGTCCATTTTCTATAAGGGTTAATATCGTTTATATCAACTTCATACTTTGCTTCAACAATAGAACCGGTAGGGCAAGAATAAATAGCACTATCATTTATATTATTATGCCAATCTTTCAAGACAACTCCATCAGGACTTAATATGCGGATGTATGTATTTTCCTTTGGAACCCGACTGCCCCAATTTTCGAACGCAATTTTCACTTTCGGGTCTTCACATTTATATGTGCTATCTACTACTATTTCAGAAATTTCTTCATAAGTGTAGGACTTAGTTTCTATATGGTTAGCATACTCAAGGCTATCGAATTTATATGCGCCGCTTGCATCTGTTTGAATAGTACGGATGATATTGCCATCGCCGTCTTGCAGTTGCACCGTAACACCTGCCATACCACTATTGTCGGGCATGTTTATCGTACCGCTTATCTCGCCGTAGGGCGTGCGCCAGCCTTCTGTCGTTTGGCTGTTAGAGGTCGTATTGCCGTTGCAGGTGTAAGTTGCCACTATGGTATAGTCGTAATGTTGGTCAGGCACTGCCGAGCGGTCGAAATAGTCGTAGTTAATGCCACGATAGATAGTATCGGGCGCAGCATCGCTGTTTTTCAGTTTGCGTAGCAAAATAAACTCATCCACAGCATTGCTGTTTGTTTCCCAACGCAGCAGCACACCGGGCTTCATCGCGGTCGTGGCATCTCCTTGCGTTGCCTCAAAACGCGTTATGGTGGCTGCCTCGTCGAAATATAGGCTCGGACCGCTAATCTGTATGGGATTCAGCGATGCCGAGTCCTGCACATGCAGGTCGCAGCGCGACTGGTCGATACGCACCGAGTATTTATAGTGCGAGCAGCCTTGGTCGGCTATGTCAGAATAGGTGGCAAGCCACGAGCCGTCTTCCTGACGACGGATACTATCCTGCGGGATGATGAACTCCATCGTCTGTCCCGTCTCCTCTATCGTCCGTTGCAATACAAGTTGCGCCGTGCGGTCCCACATACAGCGGCCATAGGTGATAGAGTTAGTCTGCTGCATAATAGTGTACAGACTGTCAATAACAGTCTGTTTGACGACATTGATTTGAGTTGCTATAGGATTTTCGTAATAATTGATTTTAGCTTTCCACTTTAAAATATCCTTTTTTAACGTATAAGACGTCGAATAATTGCTCTCGATTTTGCAATTGCTTTTTAACACAAAGGTATAAACTATATCACCTCCTTCTGCGCCGTCATGCCTATTATCGAGTTTTACTTCTATTGTGTAATTGATAGGAAACTTATATGTAGTCCCTGAAGAATATTTTTGCCAATCAGCATATACCTTGCCGTTGGTGTCAAATATTCTATATGAAGTATAGTCTGTAGGATCACGATGCCAATAACGCCAACTCCCCCCGCTATCATAGCCCTGATCGACAGCTTTATATGAAAAAGTAACATCCACCATCTGCTCTTTCAAAACTCTGTTGACGCTGTATGTCAGATCGCATTTGCTCTTGTCAATAGTAGTTGAAACAGGTTCTTTATTCTCAATCTTAAAGCGGAAATTCACTTTATGGTTATTGACATAGTCTGCATCCTTTTGATAGGCTTCCTGCGTAGTGGCAAGCGGTGCAAGGAAGTTTTGATTGAATAGCGTTGCCGTTTTTGTAAAATCCATATCCCAGTCCCACATCGATGATGAAGCGCGTCGGATACGATAATAAACCGGCACCCCCGGAATACTGATGTCGCGCGCATGGAGCGTTGCGTCAATCTCAGCTATAGCACTATTTTTCGCATCCACCACTATATACTTGTTGTCTCGTGCCGTAAGATGGTAACTTCCGTTTTTGTCTTCCGTATTTCCCGTCCATGTAGAGCGGTCGCCGTCAACCGAGGTATATTGTCCGATATTGTCGCGCACCATCTGCACGATATCGACGCGCTTGGCATCACTGAAGTCGCTCTCCAACGCCCGCTGCACCTCGAAATAATCATTGTCAATCAAGTCCTTCAGCAGTGGGTTCTTGATGTTCCATGTCAGCACATTGTTGCCCGTGAATGTGCCGGTGGAGTCCGTCTCCTCTTTTACCGCAAAATCATATATACGGTGATAGGGCGGTATATCCTGTGCAGTGGATTTGATATCCACAGTGCTACCCACACTATTTCGCACCACGGTAAAGGTGGCACTGAGTTGCTTCTGCACAGTGTCGTTGGTCGGCACATAGATTATACCCGAACGGTCGATGTCTTTGTCCCACACCGTTGAGGGGTCGAACGAATTATAGTACTTCACCGGTTCTTGAAACACCATATACGGCACAGCAGCATAGCCGTAACCTGCCACACCCTTCTCGTTCAAGGTATAGAGATAAGGTGTGTAGAGTTGAGGAGTGATGGTGGTTACCGTACCTTCAAAACCATACTCCGGTTTTGTAGTGGTCATAGCATTGCCATCGGTATAACTGCGGCGGAACTTCGACACAATCTTTGCCGAGAATTTCTTACCCTCCAACTCAACAGGTATATACCAGTCTAACTCAAGCACCGTCACCTGCGGACAGTTGTCGAGTTCTTTCTGTGTTACATACATCTTGCCGGTCCAAATGTCAATCGGTACCTGATAATTAACGCCGTTAGCCATTGAGGTAACGATAATATCACCTTGACCCTTAAGCAGTTTGACATACGCCGTACCCTTATTCGAGTCTTTATTCTCGTTCTCGTCGTACTTGTCGGTTTTGTACCACGCAATCCGAGTTTCCGACCCGCCTTCGGGGGTGTAACAGATATAACTGTCGTCGTAGGCATAGTAGTCGTAACTCTTGCCATACGCCCATACGGGAATCACAAAGTGGATCTTATTTATGCCCGTAGCATAAATCTTGTAGTGATCATCTTTCTCTAAATAGTCGTTAGCCTGAACCTTGTTTGAGAACAAGCAACAACAAACAATGAGCAACACCAGCCACATTGTTTTGTTCGTAAAGAATTTGTTTGACATATATTTGTATTTATTTGATATCAAGAATGTTAATTTATATAGAACTGCATTTTTTCGTGGCGTTCGATGACCCGAAAAAGCATTTATTTTTATGAAATTACAAAATTACTAATAATTAAGCAGATAACAAAATCCTCGACTATATAAATTGCAATAAATAACGTTTCGCAAACAATGTGACATTACATCGCAGTACGATGTTAGTTGTGCCATGTTAATAGAAAATGAATGTTTAATTTTTCCCCTTATTGATCTGATTTTTTCGGGTGTTCGTCTTTGACAGACCATTGGCTACGTCATGACAAAGCAAATAAATTTTCTTTGTTCATTTGACTTGCTCAATGGTTCGATACACCGAAAAAATCAAACAGAAAGGATAGAGAGCTAACGCGATAAGCATTAAAGAACGTCGTAATCATGTATACATGCAGTATTTACCATGTGCGAAACTTAAATAATAAACTTAAAAAATACAATTATTACTGCAATTTGTGCTTGTTCAGTTTATCAAAAAGCAGTAACTTTGCAATCCAACTAACAAACTATAAAAACAAACATGAATATATAGCATGATGGCACCTCCAAAATTGAAGAAGATGGCGATGCTCGTGTCGTCATATTCTCCTGCCGTGTATGATGCTGCCATTGCTCAATATCATTATCTGCACAATTTCTGGAGATCAGAGGATTGCGGCATTGTAACCGCTAAAAACGACGAGCAAAAAACAGATGCTACAAAGCAGAAAATTGCTGATATAGTTAAATTGCTTTGATATTTAAATTAAGTTTCTCTTAAATAAAAATCGTTATGAAGACAAGTACTAAAATCTTGATGTGCCTTGCAGGTGTGGCACTTGGGGCACTCGGTGTACTCTGTATCATGTATCCGGGCGACACTATTCTTTCTTTGGCATGGGTTTTCGGTCTGATGCTTATTGTTTCAGGCTGTAGCACTTTTGGTGCATGGGCTACTTTTCGCGCTATCAACCCATTTAGTGGTCTTACCTTTCTTGCTGCTCTGATGCAAGTTATCCTTGGCATCGTGCTAATCGCTAATCCTGCTCCTTTGGCTTTCGCCTTGCCTTTTGTCTTTGCCTTTTGGGTATTGTATGAAGGTATAGGTCTGATGGTTGACTCATTCAACTACAAGCGTTTCGGATGGAGCAAATGGTGGGTACTCTGCCTGATTAGTGTCCTCGTCATTTGCGCCGGCTGCTATGGTCTGTTCTGTGACCCTGTAGCCTCAGCAAAGGTTTTGGCATGGTTAGTAGGCATAGGAATCATACTTGACGGCATTGGCAACTGGGTTAAAGTGGCAGCCGTTAATCGTGTGGAAAAAAGAATGCACAAACTTACCGATAGTTTCAGGCAGGTTATTGACGCAGAAGATGTAGAAGTATTAAACTAATGGAACGTAAAATAATTCTTTTAACAGGTGCAAGTAGCGGTATCGGCTTCGATACCGCTATTGCTTTAGCCAAGCAGGGGCATAAGGTCTATGCCGCTGCACGTCGTATGGAGCGTATGGAACCACTTCGCAAGTATGACATAGTGCCGCTGAAAATGGACGTTACCGACGAGGAGTCAATGCACAGCGGTGTGCAAACCATTCTTGCTAACGAAGGACGTATTGACGTGCTTATCAACAATGCCGGTTACGGATATTTCGGAGCCGTAGAAAATGTACCGATGACTGATGCACGTAATCAGTTGGACGTAAACGTCTTCGGTCTTGCAAGACTATGTCAATTGGTGCTGCCTCACATGCGTAAGCAACATAGCGGTCGAATTATCAACACCTCTTCGGTGGCAGGCAAGTCGGTGCTTTACTATGGAGCATGGTATCATGTGTCGAAATTTGCAGTTGAAGCCTTCAGCGATGCACTCAGAATGGAAACTCAACCCTTTGGTATTGATGTGGTGATTATCGAACCGGGTGCAATTAAGACCGACTGGGGTATTATTGCCGCCGACCATCTTGCCAAATCATCTGAAGGTACTGCCTACGCTCAAACCGGCAAGATGATGGCAGAGAACCTGCGTGGTATGTATCAGTCGGCATCATTATCTGACCCATCGGTGGTTCGTAAAGCCATCTGTCGCGCTGTCAATGCTCGCCGTCCGCGCACGCGCTATCGTATCGGTCGCCTGTCGGGTGCCATAGTCTTTTTCCATTGGCTGCTGCCTACTCGATGGTGGGACGGCATGATGCGAATGATGGGAAAAAAGAAATGGGTGTGAAAACTCATGGCTGAAGACTCGTAGAAAAATGATAAACATTGGTCATAAAATAATGCACTATCAGACCGATTTTTATCATTTTTTTACATCAAATGTGAAAATATATATATTTTTTTTGTAACTTTGCAAAACTATTGTACTTTGGGTTAGTATGTATATGCAGTCAGTTACCAAACATATCGTTTTTGCAATCTTGCTAACGGTTCTTTTTACGCTCAATTCTTGGGCACAGTACAAGACTCAAACTTACAAACCTGACATCAAAACTCTCACTACGAGACTTATCACCGACGAAACGGTCGTGCAACTCGAACGACCATATCTCAGCCTTAACGACCCCAACCGCCTCGAAATAGCCTTCGACCAACTGTCCCATCTGTCGCATCACTACACCTACACTCTTATTCATTGCAATGCCGACTGGACTCAGTCAGGACTTATGTCGTCGGAATACCTAAAAGGCTTCACTTCTCTTGACATAGACGACTATAATTTTTCGGAAACGACCCAACAACTCTACACTCACTATCGCTTTGAATTTCCTAACGATGATATGACACCTTTAGTGTCAGGCAACTATTGTATCAAGATCTACGAGGACTATAATACCGACAGCGTGATAGCAACAGTATGTTTCTGCATTGTCGAGCCGCAAGTCGAAATCAATGCCGACATACATAGTCACACCATCATCGAACTATCCGGACGTTACCAACAATTAGATATCAATGTTGATTTCCGCGATTATTATGTTCAGAATCCAGACCAAATAACCTTGGTAGTTAAGCAAAACAATAGGTTCGACAATATGGTATTCAATCCCAAACCTACGTTTATCGACAAAAACGGACTTCAATATATCAACAACAAAGACTTGATATTTGAGGGCGGCAATGAATATCGAACTTTTGATACCTATTCGGAATATATTGTAGGCTCAGGCATCGACCATATAGTGTTCGACCGCAACGACTATCATGCTCTACTCTACCCTTCCGACAATTTGGCTAAAGACGCACACTACATGTCGGTTGACGATTCCAATGGTCAGTTTATCATCAATGCCGAACGCGCAGGCGATGAGTTCGACTACCGCGCCGATTATATGTATGTTCATTTCATTCTGCCTGCCGACCAACCTTGGTTCGACGGCAATCTTTATGTCAACGGCGATTTCACCTTCAACCAACTCAACAACATGTATCGCATGCAATATAGTTATGAAGACAAAGCCTATTATTATACGGCTTTCCTCAAACAAGGCGGCTATAACTTCCAATACCTCTTTTTGCCCAAGGGTGAGACTAAAGCCACAACTCAACGCACCGAAGGCTCATTTTGGCAAACCAACAATGAATATACGATTTACGTCTATGACCGACCATTCGGCTGTAGATACGACCGCCTAATCGGATTGAAAGTATATAGATAACAACCATCGGTCAGACGACCACAATAAATTCATACCTTGTCATGAAAAAACTTTTCTTTATCTCATCAATCTGCTTGTTGCTCGTAAGTTGTCAGCAAGTCAAGTATTCAGACATCGCTTTTGGCAAACCCATAATGCCACTGCATCGAACTAATGTACCAGAACAAATTGTCTATCTCACCGACTATACTCCGGCACTTAATGATATTGACAGCGTAAGTGCAGAAGGTTATGTGTTTGCAACAACAGGCACTTCTGACATTTATCTCATAACTCAATTCTGCAATAATATATCCACGCTCAAGATATGGAAAGACCAACACCTTACTGAAGTTCCCATACTTCCTGACAAACCATTCCGCAGCGGCATGACCACTACAGGAGCACACGATTATACATTCACTATCCAACTGCCATTCACCATAGGCAAGCCGCAACTCAACGCCTATTGGCAAAACATCAGACTTAACAATAAATATCTCAAATTCAATGCCGACAGCACTTGCACTATCACTATTCCGCAGGAGATGCGTCGCAATGGTCGCTCGTATGTCCGCGTCTATGCCAACGACGACCTCTCTCTTTTCAACGACCTGCTCATTCCTTTGCAAGACGGCAAACCTATCGTTGACGCTAACCAACTAACGCGCCATGATGCCAACTCGCAGGTGCTCTATAGTCTGATGATCGACCGCTTCCAAAATGGCGATACCACCAACGACCGACGACTCAATCGCCCTGATGTTCTGCCTATAGTTGACTATATGGGTGGCGACTTGGAAGGTATCACACAACGTATCGAAAGCGGATTTTTCGACAGTCTCGGCATATCTACCATCTGGATAAGCCCTATAACCCAAAATCCTAATGACGCATGGGGACAATATCATAACCCTGAAACACGTTTTTCCGGCTACCATGGTTATTGGCCTATCTACGTAACCGTTATCGACGACCGTTTCGGCAACGACCAGCAACTCAAGCAATTACTTGCCACTGCTCACAAGCATAACCTCAACGTCATTCTCGACTATGTTGCCAACCATATTCACATCAAATCGCCGATCATGCAGGCTCATCCTGATTGGGTAACCGACTCAATTATCACCTTGCCTGACGGTACGACAAAACGTAATTTTGAACTATGGGACGAAGCACGTCTGACCACATGGTTTGACGTCCATATTCCAACTCTCGACCTTGAACGCCAAGAGGTCTATGAACCAATGACCGACTCGGCTCTCTACTGGTTGGAAAACTACGATTTCGATGGCTTCCGCCACGATGCTTGCAAGCATATTCCTGAATGTTATTGGCGCACTCTGACCAAGAAAATCAACCAGCGTTTTCCCGACCGCGACCTTTGGATGATAGGTGAGACCTATGGTAGCCCCGAACTCATATCAAGTTATGTCAAGACAGGCATGCTTGACGCACAATTTGACTTCAACGTCTATCATACTTCTATCGATGCCATCGGATGCCGTCCGAACCACAGCATGGAAGAGGTAGCACAAGTGGTTGAACAAAGCCAAGCCGTCTATGGTGCTCACCACACTATGGGCAACATCTCGGGCAATCACGATAAGGCACGCTTTATCTCACTTGCAGGCGGTGCATTAGATTGGGACGAGGACCATAAGCAAGCCGGTTGGAACCGCACTATCACCGTTGGCGATACAGCCGTAGCCTACCGTCGAGCAATGCTCTTGGAAGTCCTCAACTTCGGTATTCCGGGCGTTCCATGCGTCTATCAAGGCGACGAATATGGTCAACCCGGTGGCAACGACCCTGACAATCGACACATGATGCGCTTCGATAACTACAATGAACACGAACAGCAATTCAGAAACGACATGGCTCAACTCATGCATCTGCGCCGCCACTCCATGCCACTCATGTATGGCGACTATCAGACTCTTTACGTCAACTCCGATGTCTATGTATTCGCCCGCACTTATATGGGTGAAACAATGATTTTTGCCCTCAACCGAGCCAGCGAGCCGGCTCATGTCGAACTCAAATTCAACGACAATAATCTCAATCTCGACATCGACGCTATAGGTTATCAGATCGTACATATACCATAAAACTATTTTTACCATAGAAAACACATGAAACGTACGTTTTATTCAATCATCATTCTGACTATCACTGCATGCTTTGCTTCATGCTGCAAGACCGAACCATCAGCACGCCAAGAGACATTGCTTAGCGATTGGCAATTCACCCACGACACTCTGATTGGTCAAGAACAATGGACCAACGTCGTTGTACCTCACGATTGGGCTATCAGTGGTCCTTTCAGCCGCGACAACGACCTGCAAGAAGTCGTTGTAGTGCAAAACGGCGAGACTCAACCGTCATGGAAAACAGGTCGCAGCGGCGGACTGCCATGGATGGGAAAAGGCCATTACCACACACGCATTGCCGTTGACTCAACGAAATGGAACACATTAGTGTTCGATGGCGTAATGTCGCACGCCGATGTGTATATCAACGATGAGGAAGTATGCTATTGGCCCTACGGATATAATACTTTCGATTGCTATATCCTACCTCAACTCATTACCGGCGATTCGGTCGATATAGATGTCTATGTCGAAAACAAACCTCAACAGAGCCGCTGGTATCCTGGTGCCGGAATATACCGCAACGTGCATCTCATCACGACCGACAAAATACACATACCCACTTTCGGCGTCTGCATTCGCACTCCACAGATCAGTGAGCAACAAGCAGTTATTGATATAGCCATCGAACTGCAAAACGGCACCGATAGCACAAGTGCTGAAGCCGAAAAGGTTGAAATCCTGACTGACATACTCTATAATAATCAAGTCGTTGCAACCATCAGTGGTCAGAACGGCATTGCGCAAATCAATAATCCCGTACTCTGGAAAGCCAACCAAGCCAATACTCTCTATGTGGCACGCACCCGCGTCAAACGAGGCAAGACTGTATTGGACGAAGTCAACACTCGATTTGGCATACGCTCCATCAGTTATACCAAAGAGCGTGGTTTTCAACTCAATGGCGAGTCGATGAAATTCAAAGGTGTATGCCTGCACCACGACCTCGGTCCGCTTGGTGCCGCCATACATCGCGATGCTCTTCGACATCAAATTACCATGCTTAAAGAAATGGGCTGCAACGCTATACGCACAAGTCATAACATGCCGGCACCCGAACTTGTCGAACTATGCGACGAGATGGGCGTAATGCTTATGATTGAACCTTTTGACGTATGGAACCGCGGCAAAACAGACAACGACTATCATGTGGAATTTGACGATTGGTGGCGAGCCGACATTACCAATATGGTCAAACACTACCGCAACAACCCAAGCGTAGTAATGTGGTCAAGCGGCAACGAAGTTTGGAACCAAGTGCTCGACGATGGCATTGAGATTGTAACCAATCTGCAAGACTTGTTTCATCAACTCGACCCGACACGTCCTGTTACCAATGGTATGGATCAGGCACGATTCGTTATCCATAACGGTTTCGGTGCTGCTGTCGAAATTCCGGGCTTGAACTACCGCACCGGTCGCTACCACGAAGCCTACGAAAATCTACCACAAAAAATGATACTTGGCTCTGAAACATCTTCTACCGTATCGAGCCGAGGTGTATATAAGATTCCTGCTATACTCAAAGATTTCGCTATCTACGATGACTATCAGTCAAGCGGTTATGATCTCGAATATTGCCCTTGGTCAGGACTTCCTGAACAAGATTTCCAACTTCAAGACGACTATGATTGGACTTTAGGACAATTCGTCTGGACAGGTTTCGACTATCTTGGCGAACCCTCACCTTACGATACTGATGCATGGCCATCTCATTCATCGTATTTCGGAATTATTGACCTCGCTTCTATTCCAAAAGACAGATATTACCTCTATCGCTCGCAGTGGAACACAGAGTCGTACACCTTGCACCTATTGCCGCATTGGAATTGGTCTGAGGGCGACACGGTGCCGGTGTTCTGCTATACGTCATTTCCGGAAGCCGAACTCTTTGTCAACGGCAAGAGTTACGGGCTTCTGCGCCACGCTACAGCCGAAGAAACCGAACGACTTGCTAAGGGCGAAATAATTGAGGGTGTAAGCCCTATGCCGCAAGTGGCTGATTTTGAAGTGCCAGAATGGGGTTCCGCACCACGACCGGAATTGCTACCACGCTATCGACTCATGTGGTTCGATGTTCCATACGAAAAAGGACAAATAGAAGTGGTGGCTTACGATAGCAAAATCAACAAAGCGCAACGCAAAAAAATAACCACCGCCGGTGAACCATTCCAACTGATAGCCGAATGGAGCAATAAAGATGAAAATCCTGACCAACTATGCTACGTTACCGTCAAAGTTGTGGACAAAGATGGCAATCTATGCCCGGCGGCTGACAATCTGATAACTTATTCAGGCAACGGATTTGTAGCCACTGCCAACGGCGATGCTGCATGCTTAGACAGTTTTGTCGAACCTCAAATGCACGCTTTTGCCGGACAATGCACCTTTATTGTCAAACGCAATACCACAGCCACATTCAAGGCTACTAACCTCAAGTCCGCCACCATCCAACTCTAACACATCAGCCGACACCAAACGCATCAGCCAATCTTGGCTGATAAAAAACATACCACGATGAAACGATTATTCCTTTTCCTTTTCGCAGGTCTCGCACTGATAGCCTGCAACAAACAACAAGACCGGCCCCAAAAGCAACCTAAGTTGCACACCGAATGGGCATACGATGCCACTATCTACGAACTCAACACTCGCCAGTTTACTCCCGAAGGCACTTTTGCAGCCGCCGAAGCCCAACTGCCTAAACTCAAAGAACTCGGTGTTGACATCATTTGGATGATGCCTCTGCAACCTATCGGAGTATTAGGACGTAAAGGTACGCTCGGCAGTTATTACGCTATTCGCGACTATTGCGATTTCAACCCTGAATTTGGTACTCGTGCTGACTTTGAGTCATTCCTCAATAAGGCTCATGAGTTAGGCATGAGAGTTATTCTCGACTGGGTTGCCAACCATACTGCCCCCGACCACCCTTGGACAAATAATCCGACTTGGCACGAGCGCGACTCTCTTGGCAATACTGTCGTTCAATACGATTGGTACGACATAGCCGCTCTCAACTACGACGACCCCAATATGCGTCTTGCCATGATTCAATCAATGGCATGGTGGATGGATAGCATCGGTATTGATGGTTTCCGCTGCGATGTGGCATTCGAGGTTCCGACCGATTTCTGGGAACAAGCCATGGATTCCATTCGTCCTAAACATCCTGATATGTTTATGCTCTCCGAAGCCGAACATCCTGAAGCACAACTCACCAACAAGGCTTTCGATATGTACTATGGCTGGACTCTGCACCATATTATGAATGATGTGGCACAAGGCAAGAAGTCAGTAGCCGACTTATGGGCTTATTTTGACAAAGCCGACCGCCTCTACAACGAAGCCAAAGCACAACAATGCTGCAATGCTAAAGATTCTATTTTCGCTATTCTGCCGGCAGCACAAGATAGTCTATTCCCTGCTAAAGCCATCCGCATGAACTTCACATCCAATCATGACGAGAACTCATGGTCAGGCACCGAAATGGAACGTATGGGTGATGCCGCTAACCTTTTTGCCGCTTTCACCTATGTTGTTCCGGGTATGCCGCTCATCTACACAGGACAAGAATACGGCAATCATCACCGCCTACAATTCTTCGAAAAAGATACTATTGACATCGTACCTGATGCTCCTCAATTTGCTATGTACCAACAACTCAACCAACTGCGTAAAGCCAACTGTGCTCTGCGTTCTAACGAGTGCGGTGCCGCTATGCAACCTCTGCAAGTCAACAACGACAATGTCTTTGCATGCGTCCGTCAAAACTGCAAAAACACAGTTATAGGTCTGTTCAACATGTCAGCTCAAGAAGTTGAAATAGATATCGAGTGCAACAATCTGGAAGGCACCTATCACTGCACACCATGCAACAAAGACATTGAAGTGCAAACAACAACTCACATAAAATTGCAGCCATGGGCATGGCGCATCTGGACTAAATAATATGAAAATACTTCATACAAGCGATTGGCACCTCGGTCATATTTTATACAACTATGACCGAGGTGTTGAGCAACTATCTATGCTCAATCAGATGGCTGAAATAGTACGCACCGAACAACCCGATGTGTTTCTGCTCTGCGGTGATGTATATCATACTTCCCAACCTTCTGCCACAACTCAAACTATGTTTACCAACGCATTGGTCAAAATCCATCAGGCATGTCCGACAATGACCATAATCGCGACCGCCGGCAATCACGACAGCGGTATCAAACATGATATTTTCAAAACGCCATGGCGCGCCTTAGGCGTTTACACATTCGGCAACCTCGACAGAAACGACATCACGCAGCATATTATCGAAATCCCCGACAAGGGATACGTCATTGCCCTTCCTTATATCAACGAGCGCAATATTCCGGACAATCTCTTTCAACAACTCCTCGACATAACTCAACAGCGTAATAGCCAATCTATGCCTGTCATAATGACTGCCCACACTACCATACGCGGTTGCGACTTTACGGGACACGACAATACCAATGATTACAGCGTAGGCGGCATCGACTACCTCGATATTGAGCAACTCGGTCATGGCTACGACTATTTGGCTCTCGGTCATATTCACCACCAGCAATTCGTGCATACCGGCAAGCATAATGTCAGATACTGCGGCTCACCTATACCTATAGCCTTCGACGAAAACTATCAACATACTGTCAGCATAGTAGAAATCAATCAACACGGCGCAGAGCCTGCTGTAAGGCAGATACCTATCGACAATCCACACCCGCTCGTAACCATTCCGACTAACGGATTTGCTACATGGGATGACGCTAAATCAATGCTTATGCAATTCCCCGACGATATTGAGGCTTACATCAGACTGAATATCGAAATAACAGATTTTCTGCCACCTAATGCTAAAAATGAAGCCGAACAAATAGTGGCTGACAAGAAATGCCGATTCTGTCTTTTCAATACTAAAAGAATATCTACAAAAAGCAATCAATGCACTACACATTTAACTATCAATGAGTTTCAGACTCGTCAGCCCATTGATATTGCTCAACAATATGCAGCAGATAAGGGAGTCGAATTCGACGACCGTCTGCAACAACTCTTTCGTCAGGCTCTTGAAGAAATCAAAACCGACATCGAATAATTTACAACATGAAATTACAACAACTTACTATCCATAATATAGCATCTATAGAGCATGCTTTCATTGATTTTCAAGCCGAACCGCTCGCAAGCAGCGAAGTGTTTTTAATCACAGGCAAGACGGGTGCAGGCAAGACCACGATTCTTGACGCTATATGTCTTGCCCTCTATGCCGACACACCTCGTCTGAGCGGCACCAATATGCAAGGCAGAATAACCGATGGCGAACAAGACATCACTATCAAAGAGCCACGACAACTAATGCGTCGCAACACAGGCGAAGCCTATGTCAAACTAACTTTCACCGGCAATTCCGACACTCATTACGAAGCCACATGGGCTGTTACACGAACCAGAAAGAAAGCCGACGGCAAACTACAATCGCGCACTTGGCAACTGCTTAATCTTGATACCAACGAACTCTATACAAAAGATAGCGATATCAAGCAAGAAATAAAAAACGCTGTCGGACTTGATTTCAGTCAGTTCTGCCGCACTACTATGCTCGCACAAGGCGAGTTTACCAAATTCTTAAATAGCAAAGACGAGGAGAAAGCCGAGATACTTGAAAAAATAACAGGCGTCGATATCTACTCAAAAATAGGGGCAAAGATATTCGATATCACTTCACGCCAAAAGCGACTACTCGACGAAGCAAAAATTCGTATAGAGGGCACACACACACTTTCCGACCAAGAAATCGCTGAAAAAAACAATCTGCTTGCACAACTTGAAGCAGACTATGAAAATCAAAAAAATCTGCTCAACGCCGAAAAGGTCAAACTCCAATGGCTTATAACTCTGAGTGAGATACAGCAGACTATTCAACAAGCCACCATAGCGCACACCAATGCTATCAATACTATACAAAGTCAGGATTTTCTGACCACTCAATCATTTGTTGAACAATGGAAAGCCACCATCGAACAGCGCGAATGGCTTAAAGCATTGCACCAAGCAGACTTGCAACTCAATCAACTCAATACCAATCTCGACAATCTAAAAAAACAATATTCTGACATCTTGCAAGGATTCAGATACGAGCAAGAGCAACTCACTATTAAGCAAGATAAAATCCAAACAATACAACAACGATTGCAACTATGTGAACCCTACGTGCATGTTTTTGACAACGCACAAACAATCATTCAACTCCTACTTTCCTACAACGATTGCAACACCTTCATTATCACCAAGCAACGCGACATTGAAGCATACAACAACCGACTCAACGCCGAACTTATTCCGGCTCAGAAACAAGCACAACAACAATGCGACATCGTTCAGAATGAGGTTAACCGACAGCAGACTATTGTCAAGACGCAACAGCAAGTGGTTAACCAACTCAATCTGCCACAACTACGCCAACAAGCAGACCAACTTGCAACACTACTGCACAACATCAACATCGCTCGCGAACGCATTGAGACATATCATAACGCCAAAGAGCGGTACGAAAACAATGCTAAGAAACTCAATCTTCTGCTTGCCGATATCAAACAACAAGAACAGCAACAAACCAACCTTGCACAACAAGTCAAAGAAGCAAAAATAAAGTTCGACACATGCAAGCAACTACTTGAAAAACAGCAGCAAACAATAAATGATTTTGCTCAACGCATGCGTCTGCATCTTAAAATTGGCGACACATGCCCTATCTGCGGACAAAAAGTCAACGATTTGCAAAAGATACCACACCAAGAGTTATTACTACAATTAGTCAACCAGCAAGAAACTAATTGTCGCCAAGCCGAAAACACATTCAACCAACTCAACAATGAATACAACGCCCTATGCGCACAAATCAATGTTGCCACCGCCACATATCGCCGCGACCAACAATCATTCGACACCGACCAATCTGTCAATATCGCTCTGCAAAAAGTAATTGAGATATTAAGCAAATGCAATATTGAGCAATTCGACTCGCAAACAGCACAACAACTCAATGATTTAGAAACACTTACCAATAGTAAATCACTACAACTCAAACAAGATATTCTGCAAGGCGAACAACAAGAGCAACAACTCCGACAATCTCTACAAAACCTTGAGACACAACGGGCTAATCTGGAAAAGGCGCAAAAAGTTTTACAACATATATCAATGCAAACCGACGAATGCAATAACAACATCAAGACTCTCAACTCTATAATCGACAGCAAACAAATCGAAAGGCAAAGTACTCAACAAAAACTCAACCAACTCATCTCCATTCAATTATTCGACATCGATTGGCATACACATACCACGCAATATGCACAACAACTTCAAAATGCCACACAACAATATCTCAACGACAAGCAGTCATTACAACAACTTGAAATTCAATTATCTAACCAACAGACCAACCTTAATAACATTAAAACAATAATAGATAGTATAGTCCAACAACAACCACAATGGAAAGATATTCAACCTTCAAAGTCCCAACTCGTCAGCAATATCTACGATGCCGCCAATTCTCTGCATAACAATATCATCCAAACATGCACTCAAATAACTACCGCTACTACCAATATGCATCAATATCAAACTCAATTAGATACTTATTGTTCTGTCCCCAACAACCCTACCCTCGAACGACTTGAAAAACTCAACACTTATACTCAAGACGTTATTCAACAAGCCGAACAACGCCTTAACGCAGTCCGACAAAAAGAAATCGAAACCAGAAGTACTTTGACCACATGGCAAAAAAGGCTTTCCGAACATGAACATACCAAACCCGAACTAACCGACAACGACTCACAAGAACAAATCAATCAGCGAATTAGCGATATCGAACAACAAATAAGTCTCAACGAACAACGCAAAGGGGCTATCCGACAAGAACTGAAGACCAACACTGATAATCTCGAACGCTTGGGCTCGCTGATTGCTGACGCACAACAAAAAGAAGATACCTATAACCAATGGGCACGCCTCAATCAACTCTTAGGCAGCAGTGATGGCAAAAAATTCCGCATCATTGCCCAAAGTTACGTACTCGCCAATCTGATTAACACCGCCAATCAATATATGCAGACGCTAACCAATCGCTACACTCTGTCAGTCAACCCTGGCACTTTTATTATCATGCTTGAAGATGCTTATCAAGGCTACACCAAACGCGCTGCCACTACTCTTTCAGGCGGTGAAGGATTTCTCGTGTCGCTCGCTCTCGCACTCGCTTTAAGCGATATAAGTCAGCAACTTGCCGTAGATACACTCTTTATCGACGAAGGTTTCGGAACTCTCAGCGGCGAACCTCTCATCAATGCTATTCAGACTCTTCGAACCCTGCATAACGCTGCCGGACGACATGTAGGAATTATTAGTCATATCGAAGAATTGCAAGAGCGCATACCCGTTCAGATTCAAGTCATTCAAGAGGGCAACAACTCAAGCAGCCAAATCATAATAACAGGCTGATAATGCAACTAACAACAAAAATTTTGCAATCTGAAAAAAAAACACTAATTTTGCAAGTTATTTATAAACCAATAAACTCATAAACTTATAAACTAATAAACTAATAAACTAATAAACTACACAATGAAGACTCTACTTATGATACTCGACGGTTGGGGAATAGGTCCTAACGATAAAACAAATGCTATCTACTCCACTCCAACACCTTACATGGACTATCTCAATGCCACCTACCCTCATTCACAACTTCAAGCATCAGGCGAAAATGTAGGTTTACCTGATGGTCAAATGGGCAATTCCGAAGTCGGACACCTTAACATAGGTGCCGGACGTGTTGTCTATCAAGACCTCGTGAAAATCAATCGCGCATGCCGCGACAATTCTATACTTGACAACCCTGAAATAATCAATGCTTTCACTTATGCACAACAGCATAACGTAAGACTGCATTTCATGGGTTTAGTTTCAGATGGCGGTGTTCACTCATCACTTGACCATCTGTTCAAACTATGCGAAATATCTAAGCATTATGGTCTCACACAGACATTCGTCCATTGCTTTATGGATGGTCGCGACACCGACCCTCATGCCGGCAAAGGCTATATAGCACAACTGCAAAAGCAATGTGAGGCAACCGATTGCCATATTGCATCTATCGTCGGAAGATTCTATGCTATGGACCGCGATAAACGCTGGAACCGTATCAAAGAAGCCTACGACCTGCTACTCGAAGGCAAAGGCTACCATTCAACTGACATGGTGCAAGCAATGCAAGAAAGTTACGATGCTGACGTTACCGACGAATTTATCAAACCTATTCAAGCCGTTGACAATCAAGGCAATCCTATAGGACTGTTACAACCGGATGATGTCGTCATTTTCTTTAATTTCCGCAACGACCGCGCCAAAGAACTGACTATCGTACTCACACAAGAAGACAAACCTGAAGAAGGCATGCACACTATGCCACTGCATTACTACTGCATGGTGCCTTACGACTCTTCATTCAAAGGCTTACACGTTCTTTTCGACAAAGAGAATGTAACTCACACGATGGGACAAATCATCAGCGAGCGCGGACTCAAACAACTACGTATTGCCGAAACAGAAAAATTCGCACATGTTACTTTCTTCTATTCAGGCGGAAGAGAAAGCGAGTTTGAAGGTGAAGATCGCATACTTATTCCTTCACCCAAAGTTGCGACCTACGATCTCCAACCTGAGATGTCGGCTCCGGAAGTAACTAAAGCACTTGTTGAAGCCATCGAAAGTCAGAAATATGACTATATAGTTCTCAACTTTGCCAATGGCGACATGGTTGGACACACCGGTGTATATACCGCTATACAGCAAGCCGTAAGAGTTATCGACCACTGCGTTGAGCAAGTAATCGAGACAGTCAAACGTTGCGGCTACGAAGCCATCATCATTGCCGACCATGGCAATGCCGACCACGCTATCAACGAGGAAGATGGAACACCCAACACTGCCCACTCGCTTAACCCTGTTCCGTTTATCTACGTTACTGAAAAGAAAAACGTCAAATGCCAAGACGGTATATTAGCAGATGTGGCACCATCACTGCTGCATATTATGGATATTCCGCAACCTAAAGAGATGACAGGTCATAATCTTATCGAGGACTAATCAAAATCTTACCAAAGGCTGATAAACGCAATCTGGCTCATGACTTACCAACAAACGATAGAATACCTCTATGCCCTGCAACCACCATTTCACCTAATAGGTGCCGCTGCCTACAAACCCGGATTCGACAATATCCTGCTACTATTGCAGCACATTGGCAACCCACACTTGAAATTCAAAAAAATACATATTGCTGGTACCAACGGCAAAGGCTCAACATCACACCTTATTGCAGCAACACTACAATCAGCCGACTATAAAACAGGACTTTACACCTCACCACACCTCGTTGACTTCTGCGAACGAATTAAAATCAACGGCTCATGTATCAGTCAGGATTTTGTAGTCCGCTTCGTGGAAAACAACAAGACATTTTTGGAACATATCAAGCCCTCGTTTTTTGAGACTACCACTGCAATGGCTTTTGCATGGTTTGCCGACCAAAAGGTTGATATTGCAGTCATAGAAGTAGGCCTGGGAGGCAGATTAGACAGCACTAATATCATCGAACCTGAACTTGCCGTTATCACCAATATAGGCTACGACCACACTGAATTTCTGGGCAATACGCTTCAAGAGATAGCCGCAGAAAAGGCGGGCATAATCAAACCCAATACACCCGTGGTGATAGGCGAGACGAGCGACGATATTACTCCTGTTTTTACTGCCAAAGCCACACAAATGAGGGCACCACTAATATTTGCTGAACGCGAAATGCCGATGCCTGATATGCCATGCCAACTGCAAGGTTCGTATCAAGTCAAAAACCATCAGACTGCCTTTTGCGCAATACGGCAACTGCAACGACAAGGCTATCACATCTCCGATGCAGACATCGCCAATGGATTTGCTAATGTTTGTACGCTAACCGGTCTGCAAGGCAGATGGCAAATAATCAGTCGGCAACCTCTGACAATCTGCGACACAGGACATAACTCACACGCTTTTCGTTATGTCAGCAGCCAACTGAACGACATCAAATGCAAGCGTTTGTTTATTGTATTCGGAATGGTGGCAGACAAAGATGTTGAACAAGTGATGCAACTACTACCTCAACATGCGCACTATTTTTTCACACAAGCCAACACCAAACGCGCAATTCCTGCAAGGCAATTATGCCAGATGGCCCAACACTATGGTCTGCAAGGCGAAGCCGTCGAATCGGTCAGCGAAGCATACGTCAAAGCATGCAGACAAGCAGACAACGATGATGCAATTTTCGTTGGTGGCAGCAACTATGTTGTAGGCGAATTCCTATCATGGCTCAAAAATAATGTCAAAAACAACTGAATAACACTACTGAAATTATGGCTAATAAGAAATTTCAATTCAACCCCGAAACACTCAATTACGAAGAGGTCGAGACATCAGTCAAATCAGTGATTATCCGCACTCTGCTCATGATTTTTGTCGGTATGCTGGTCGGCATTGGTTTCTTTTTCCTTTTCTTCTCTATATTCCCGTCGCCTAACGATAGAATCAAAGACCAACAAATCAAAAATCTTAATGCCCAATACGAGGTACTCAACAAGCAGATTGACCAGATGCAACTGCTTATGATAGACTTGCAACAACGCGACGACAATCTCTATCGCGTACTGCTTGAGGCTGATCCTATCCCTAACTCGCTACGCTTTGCAATATCCGATAAGACCAATTATTACGACGAGATTTTGCAACAAACCAATTCCCAACTTGCAGCCAATCTGACCACTAAAGTTGACCAACTCGAAAAGTCAATTTACGTCCAAAGCAAATCATACGATGAAATCATCCACCTTGCCCAAACAAGCGAAGAGCGAATGAAGCATATTCCGTCAATTCAACCCGTGCTCAACAAGGACTTGCGACGCATAGCGTCAGGTTTTGGTTATCGTATCGACCCTATATACCACACCCCGCGTTTTCATGCAGGTATGGACTTCACCGCTCCTAAGGGTACTGAGATATTCGCTACCGGTGCAGGGCGTGTCAGTTATGCCGGTTGGAAACAAGGTTATGGCAACTGCGTCATGATTGACCATGGTTATGGCTACGAAACACTTTATGCTCACATGCACAAAATCAATGTCCGTCAAGGTAAAGAAGTTTCACGCGGCGATGTGATAGGTTTCGTTGGTAGCACAGGTAAATCAACCGGACCGCACTGCCACTACGAAGTGCACTATAAAAAGAAAGTAGTTGACCCACGCAACTACTATTTCCAAGACCTCTCGCCTGAAGACTACGACCGCATGGTTCAAATGTCTGATAACTTCGGTCAAACACTCGACTAATAAAAAAGGTTAAACTTCAATGGTTTAACCTTTTTCTTTTAACGCATTCACTAACATTCCGCATGCTGCCATTATATCTTCACCTCGCGAACGCCGTATCGTTGTAGTTATACCATTAGCGGTTAGATAATCTCTAAACATCTCCATCTGCTCCTGACTACACGACTGAAAAGCCGAATCGCCCGTGCTATGAAATCTAATCAGATTAACTCTGCAATCCAACCCTCGCAACAAACGACGCAATTCCATGGCATGACGGCGGCTGTCGTTCATACCGCCAAACATTATATATTCAAACGACAACCGACGCTGATGCGAAAAATCATATTGTCGCAACAAGTCTAATACTTCTACTATCGGATATCGCTTTTGTATCGGCATTATCTGCTCACGTTCCTCTGCGTATGGCGCATGCAACGAGATGGCTATATGACACTCTGAAGAATCCAAAAAACGTTTCAATCCTGGTAATAAGCCAACACTTGATACTGTAATACGGTGCGGACTCCAACCGCAACCATAGTCAGAGGTCATAATTTCCAAACTGCGCAGGACAGCATCTATATTGTCCATCGGCTCACCCTCACCCATATACACTATATTGGTCAGACTTGCCGAATCAGGAATAGAAAATATCTGATTGATAATATCACACGCTGTCAGATGACCATGAAAACCTAATGTGCCGGTCATGCAAAACTTACAACCCATCTTGCAACCCGCCTGCGTTGACACACATATAGTTGCACGATCAGCATCAGGAATATACACGCTCTCAATAAACTGTGTTTCTTTATCACCTACCGAAACATTAAAGAGATATTTCTTCGTTCCATCAACCGACACGGCCTCTGCTATAGGTGCTGTACGTCCAACACAATATCTCGCTGCAAGGCGTTCGCGACCTTGCAACGAGATATTTGTCATTTGTGCAATCTCTGTAATACGCTTCTGATATATCCATTGAGCAATTTGCTT
>Ga0326513_10000437_pt1 | contig 35197 bp, 30 predicted proteins | sample 2_2465_0518_D_FD_203654 | JGI IMG/M metagenome (GOLD analysis project Ga0326513, IMG submission 203654) | Bovine rumen microbial communities from UC Davis, California, United States - 2_2465_0518 | ecosystem: Host-associated > Mammals > Digestive system > Stomach > Rumen | place: USA...
TCCATTCTTCCCGATCCAAATAATAAGCATGATCCTAATTCATTGAAGGTAGTTCTTGGTAATGTGCAGGTCGGGTTTGTTCCGGACGATAAGGTCCAGGAGGTTCGTGACCTTTTAGCCATGTACCCTGACGCTGAGATAAACTGTTATATAACTGGTGGCGACTACAAACTTATAAGCGAAGATTATTCTGAAGGCGACCGGCCAATTTATACCTCTGAACAAGGCAACGATCCTGTTCAAGTACGGATTACTATCCGCTATAAACCCGCCAGCGAAACCAAAGAGTCCGCAAACTGAGTTTGCGTTGTTCAACACATTTAACGCGTTGGGATGGTTGGAAATGAGTTGGAATTGAGTTGGAAATGAGTTGGAAATTGTAAGCGAGTTGAGCCTTACGATATTTACGTTTTGTTGGCGTCAACAAGACGTAGCACTGAGAATGGTATGTCAATGGGGATGGAATGGAGTTCATAAAATAAGAATCCTCCCTTTTCTATTATATAGACACTCTTAAAACAAAATCATCCGCCCCTGCGGCAACAGGGACGGATGAACGATACGGAGCCCGAAGAGCTCACTTGTGTGGATAACTACAGTATACCTTCTTCGGGCTTTCATTTCCATACCCAAAAGGAGGTTTTATTATGGCCAGAAAAAGAAACGACGGAAGGAAAGAAGCAAAGTACACCCTGGACGGAAAGCGCTACAGCATCTATGGCGCCACGAAGGCCGAGCGGGATGAGAAGTGGGAGATCAAGAAGAAGGAGCTCGAAGCGCAGGCCTATAAGAAGAGCCGGGAGCTGAACATGTCCGAATACATGGAACAGTGGCTCGATTCCCGAGAGAAGGTCGTGAAGAGCTCCACCATCCGCACGTACCGGCGTCTGAACCGCCGCATGTGCAGCGAACAGGTCTATCGGAAGCAGGCATTCGGCGACCTGATGCTCGTGGAGCTGGAGACCAGGAACATCCGGGATCTGCAGAACCACCTTCTCCGCGATCTGAGCACCCGGACCGTGAACGATACCACTTCCCTGCTCAAGAAGGCTCTGACCGCCGCGTGTGACGAGAGGATCCTCGACTGGAATCCCGCTGCCCCGATCGAGCGCATAAAGAGGACCGAGGAGCCGGCGCGCGAGAACATACACCGCTGCCTCTCTAGGAAAGAGGTCGACTCGTTCTTTGAGTTTGCGGGCGGTACCTGGTACTTCAACCTGTTCCAGTTCCTGCTCCACACCGGGCTCAGGATCGGCGAGGCGTCCGCCCTCACTCTCAGAGACGTCGACGACTATATCCATGTCTCTAAGACGGTGATCCGCGACGAGCACGGCTATGTCGTCGAGCAGTGGACCAAGACTGCCGCCGGCCTGCGGGATGTGCCCCTGCTGCCGCAGGCGAAGAAAGCATGGGAGGACCAGAAGAAGGTCAACGAATCCCTGAACGGCGTGATCGACGTGGCGCGGCCTGTCTTCCTGCTGCCCAGGGGCGGGATCATCCGGCCGGACCGCGTGAACACTGACATCCGGAAGATCTGCAGGAACGCCGGGATCGAGTCATTCACCTGCCACGCCTTCCGCGCGACGTTTATTTCCCGATGTGTCGAGGACGGCGTGCCGGTCAAGCACCTCATGGAGACCGTCGGCCATAAGGACGTCGAAATGACGCTGGCCCTGTACGCCCACGCTGACAGGGAAAAGGTCAGGAAAAGCCTGTCCGCTGTCAGCTTCTAACCCCCATTTTTATAGTTTGTCGTCAAGTTTGTCGTCAGAAGCCCGATTTTCCCTTTAAATAAAGGATTTGGGGGAAGAATCCCTCTTCCCCTGTTTAACCTCAGTAATGACCGCTATTCTTCAGGGAATAGCGGTTTTTCCTTTATCTACGGTATTTTCGTCCCCTGCTATCTTCCAGTGTTATTTGATATTTTTTAATGTTTGACGACAGGTTTTTAAAAGTTTGTCGTCAGATCTGTCGTCATCGCTGTCGTACTCTTGCGCCGGCGCAAATATAAACATATCACCGAATCGGTTATTTTCTCTTGACATATCACCGAATCAGTGATATTATATAAGCATAAGGAACAGGAAATACAGGAAGCACTAAGGAGGATATATTATGAAGACATATGATTGGAATTTAAAGGACGGTCGCAAGGTAACACTCGAAGCTGAATACAGCGAAAGTGTAGAGCAGCGTATTCTCGACGCTGACGGATGGAAAATTGAAGCCGGCGAAGAAATCAGGACGCGCGCAATGCTTACCGTATATATCGACGGTCAAAAGTTTGATTCGTGCTGGGACGAAAATTTCTGGCGCATCATCGACACAGGGCGGCCCGGTATCAAAAAGATCTGGGGGATCAAGGGCATTGGTTTCACCGATGAAAGAGCTGCTGAGATTGAGCAATTCCTTGCTTCTGTTATTGAGGACGGCAGGTCCCCGAAAGCACAGGCGATGCGCGAAGAGAAAAAAGCCCAGGAAAAAGCGGATCTGATTAGGAGTTACGAAAAGATTTTGGCGAAGGCGTCTGGGCAAAGGCTTTACACAAAAGATGAGGCAGCCATCGCGCGACAGAACTGGATTAATTTCAACAATGAAGGCGCCGAAGGATATGTGCCCCATTTCTGGACGTACGATGAGGTTGAGGGCATAAAAAAGAAGCTCGAAGAGCTTAGAGCATGAATAGGAGGCGGCGATGAAAACAATGCCGCAATACCCGCAGGGGATCCGAAAGGCTCCCCGCCAAAAGAAAGGAGAACCGATATGTGGTACGCAGTATTGAGAGATAGCGAGGATAATGATTGGGGATACGGTTCCCACGATCGCAATGAAGCCGAAAAGATGGCTCTCGATATGGGACCGGATGCATTTATCGCAGTGATCGAAGAAGGAAGTGATCCGGTCTGCGTCGGAGAAATTAGTCGGGAGGATTTTGGTATGAGAACAATGTACGCGATCAGAGACGTAGCTTACGATTACGACATGGCCGACGAGCCCACCGACCGCCACATCTTCGAGGCTGACAATGTGGAAGCCATCAATGCGGAGCTGGTCCGGATCGGAGCCAACGATCAGGATTTTAGCGTTGAAGAGTACAAGGTCGACGCGGACGGCGAGTTCTGCGAAGGTTCTGACTACGATACGCCTTCGAACTTCCGGAAGCGCGTAGCTGCGCAGAGATCTGTCAAGGAGATCTGCAAACTGGCCGGCATGAGCCAGAACGCAGTGGCCGATCGTTTCAATATCCCGCGGAGGACTTTCGGAAACTGGTGCACAGGTACGAATGAATGCCCTGAGTATACAAAGCTCATGATCCAGGAGCTTCTCGGGCTTTACCGCAGATAATTAAAAAGAGGCCGGGTTTTCACCCGACCTCTTCTATTTGAAAAAGATATGCATGCAGAAATTCTTTTTCTCCTATTATAATGTGCTGATCAGCGCATTCCATGTGAGCGGGCCAACTTCTTCGTCGACCTCAAGGCCTTTTTTCTTCTGGAACGCACGGACCGCGCTGCCTGTAACAGGTCCAAAACTGCCGTCAAGATCATCTCCCTTGAATCCGAGCAGGACCTGAAGGATCATGACCGCTTTCCCGCGGTCTCCTCTCTTGAGCAATGGCATAAGCTCCCAATCTCCTTTCTCAGTGAGCGGCGTCACTTCTCCGCTCTTGATCCCGTTGGTGATGACCGTGCATGTGTGATGCTGGTCATTGAGCAGGATGTCGCCTGCGAGCAGATAGTCGCCGCAGGTAAGGTATTTCGATTCCGTCAGCACCTGGAAGCCTCTGTTCCTCGCTTCCTGTCTCATGTTGCCCGTGTATGTGGCGCCGAACTTCTTCAGGCCGTCGATGCCGATGATGTGGCCGGCCGCGATGATGTTGTCGATCACACCTTTCGAGCAGTCCGATTCGACATCTTTTTTGATCTTCGAAGGATCCCATCCTACTTCTTTCAGCGCTTCGCCGTAGGTGTTGCGCTGGTTCTGATCATAGCCGATGTGGTCATTCTGCGCAGCCTTTGCGGCCAACGTGGCCAGACACAGCCTCACTTCTTTGTTCGGATGGCGCAGCACGCACTTCCATCCGGAACTGTAGCCGTACCAGTCGCGAATATACCACTCTTTCCCGGTCTGATCGCCGGCTTTCCCGTTCCTGTAATTGCCGTGTTCGTCAGACCCTGAATTGGAGATCTTCACAGGGTTCGTGGTCTTATAAACATATTCTGACCACTTCGTTTCCGCCGGCTTTTCCGCTTCCTGCTTCTCAGGTTCCTTTACGGCTTCGCCGGCTGCCAGCGCCTTCCAGTCTTCCGGCGTCAGATACGCCTTGTTGATATCGATGTATCCGGAATACCCTTTGATGTCTCCTTTAGAGGAATACTGTCTGATTGTGTCGCCGTTCCATGCACCGAAGCCGCTGCTATCGGTCCATGGATTACTCTGATAATCCGTCGCCTTATTCGAGCCGTACTGCGCGCACCACAGCTGATATTTTGCCGCCACTTTAGACCAGTCAAATCTTCTGCAGACCGATTTGCTCATATAGAGCACAGGTTTCACGCCCGTCAGCCGGTAGACCTCGTCCATGAATTTCAGGCACCAGTCCACGTCTTTTCCGGTCCCAAACGTCGGATTCTGCATCCCTTCCCAATCGAGGCCGAGTGTGCATTCCCCTGCCCTGGCGCCGAGCTTGTTGACGAAGAACCGCGCCTCTTTTACCGGGTCCCCACCTTCTCCGTAGTGGTATCCTCCGAGCAGTTTCCCCGCCTCTTTCGCGCCGGAATACTGCTGATCAGCGTATGGATTGACGTACCATGTTCCCTGCGTCATCTTGACGATAACAAATTCCGTCGTGGACATCTTCTTGGGCTGCAGGCCTGACTGATAGCTTGCCACGTCTACTCCGTTCAATCCCATATTACACCTTCTCCCTTACCCCGAAAAGCACGTTGATGTAGTCCTGGACCAGCTGGCCGTAGCCCTTGCCCAGCTCCTTGTCGATCTTCGCGAGCCTCGCTTCGTTTTTGCCGTAATTGGCCTTCCCTTCCTTGATGAGCTTCGCGATGCTGATCACGCTGTTGACCTTGCTCTGTGCTGTCTTCGGTCCGAATCCCGCGGCGATCACTTTTGTGATGCGCGTGTCGCCGGAGCCATAGTCGCCGCGCAGGATCTTCCTCACGATATCGACCGGCGGCGTTCTCAGGATGCTCTTGCCCACATAGCTGCACTTATATGTGACCTGTTTCCCTCCGTGGTACCAGTACGCGGTCCCGCCGAAAAAGAGCACATTGATGTCGCCGACCGACTCGAACACTTCGATCCCAGCCTGCAGGCAGCGCCTTGCTCCGAACGCCGTGAACTCTTCCGTGCCTATTCCGTTCGGTTCCAGGTCGTTGTACCAGCACACCACAGCGCCGTCCTTTTTAAGGCCCTGCGCATTTGACTGGCTGAAGAAGTTTCCGTGGTGGCAGATCAGGAACGCGAGTACTTTCGCGCCCACCGATTTCATTTTGTTTCTCGGTTCGTCCGGGCCGTCAGCTGATGTCCAGTAGTTTAATTCCGGGAAGTAACAGCAGATCGATCCTTCGTTGACATAATCCCATCCGTGTATATCCTTGTCTTCAACTCTCGAAGGCTGCCAGCGATATGTGTAGAAGCGAATGTCGCCATACTGGAATTTCTTGCCATGCTCCGCATAAATGACCGGCACGCCTTTTTTCTTGGCCAGCGCAATCAGGCTTTCCAGATATGCGATGTCGTCTTTTACCTCTTGCGATCCTTCGTTATTCCTGAGTCCTTTTTCCAGGGACGACGGCTTGTAGCAGATCAGCGCTTTCGGGTGGAAAAAGCTGTCGTTGAGAATGTCAAAGAATCCGTTCCCGTGGTCGCCGTGCGCGTGCGTCAGCAAAAGGATCGGCTCTGTGACATGGAGCATCTTGAGGAATTTGATGAGCACCTGTTTTCCAGCTCCGAGGAAAGCGTCAATGATAAGCCAGTACGCAAAGTCCGTGATGACCTGCCCGTCGCCGTAGCGTGTCTCTTTTTCGGGCCTGTCAAAACCAGGGACGTGTAACCACAGCATAAATTACCTCCTATAATAAAGAAGAGACCTGATCTCTCAGGCCTCTTCCGGTCAGTATTATTTTCCGGCGGCGATGTTCATTTCCTTTACCGCGGCCTCAATTAAAATATCGATCTCTTCGTCCGACAGCGCGATGTTTTTCTGCTGCAGGACTCTTTTCAGGAAGTCTGTCACGATCGCTTTCCTTTCCGGACCCGGCAGGGCCTGATGAGCCTGCTCCGCAGCGTGTACCGCTTCGAAGGTCCAGTCAATGATCGACTGCATGACCTCGTTGTTGGTCTTGGCCTTGATCCACGGGACTGCGTATCTTGTGATCAGCAGTGACGCGACCATGATCAGAAGTTTCAAAAGCTCCAGTGTGATTTCTCTCATAATGCCTCCTTAAAAATCTAGGCTGTCAATCGCCTGTTTGCGAAGGAACTCGCGCTGCTCGTTTTTTATCTTTTCCGCATAGTGCAGCGCGCCATCCATGTCGCCGTTACAGTGCGCTTCCGGGATCCTCTGAACAGCTTTGGCCGTAGCCTCCGCCAGCGCCATGCACGACACCGTCATGTTCAGCTGACACTGTTCATATTCCCTGCGCTTTCTGTCTTTCTCAGCCTCTTCCTGCTCTCTCTTTTTTCTCGCCGCTTCCGCCTCTTCGTCGCGCTTTTTGATCTTCATCTCCAAGAGCCAGAAGCAAAAGCCTGTGATGGCCGACGGGAGTCCCATCGCCGCCACAAATGCGATCAGTAATGTCCTTGTGTCCATTGGATTTGCCTCCTTTCTTGCGCCGGCGCAAGCGCCGCGCGTTTCCTTGTCGCCGTTATGTCTCGCCGGCCGGCGGAGCTTTTATCCAATGTGCATTATCCCGCAGTCTCCATCGCTCTGATCTCCAGCTCCTCCGCAAGTCTCTTGATAAGCTCAACAATCTCAGTGACGGATAGTTTTGCGATCTGTTCATCGTTCATCGCACCTTTTCCTTTCGAAGCTGAATTTAATTCTTCCGAACAATGTGTAATGCGGCACCTCCGTTTCCTCGAATACGTAGTAATTGATCGCGTCGGCGAGGAATATGGCCAGAACGCTCAGGAATACCCATGCGATCGAAAACGGGAGGCAAATGATCCCTGCGATATTAAAGGGAATGTCGGAGTAGTCCCACATCCGCGGTACCCATGGCACGCACAGCATGATAATGCCTACGCCCGCTTCCATGAGTGTTATAAGGGCACCTCCGATCAGCGCCTGCAGCGCGAGGTCTAAATCCCACGACATTTCGTCATTGATCCCGTCGAGCATGATCACCGCGAAGCCTCCCATGACTCCCGATACAGGATAGCTGTATCCTCTGAACAGGACCTCGATCGTGATAAATGCGCAGAATCCTGCGCCGTACAGCGTCAGGCTCTTTGCAGTCTTCATGTCGTGCCTCCCTGCGTGAGCAGATAGCGGAGCACCTCTGACTGGAACTGTTCCGGGATCGGTGTTCCGTATGCGATGGCTGAGACGTCCTCGATTGTCTGCAGGCTGTTGATATAGTATTTCAGGCTATTAAAATAGGTCGTCTGCATCGTCTGGATCCTCTCCAACTCTCCATAGATCTTCATTACGTCTGCCGCGCTGTAGAATGTGCAAAGCTCGCCGTCCGGGTGCCAGTAGAGCATCTGGTCCCCTGACTGCGCTTTCAACGCGAGCGCCTGGATCTTCAGCTGGTCTTCCAGTTCCAGGGAGAAATGATGTGGTTTCCCGTCTGACAGTGTAACGTCGAAGCCTCTTTTGATGGTTTCCTCGCAGATCCTCGACATCTGCTTGATCTTAGCTTCCTTGACAAATTCGAGGGTGACATCGGGATCCTCTGTCTGTGGTTCCGGCGTGGGTTCTTCTGCAGGCTCTTCCGGGATCTCAATCTCTTCCTCTGCCAGGAATGCTTCTGCGAGTGCGCTGTATTCCTCGAATTCGATCCTGACGATCGCAGCGTAGTCCGTCCTCACCGTCGCTTCCGGAAGCGCGCGGAGCCAGTCGTCGCGGTAGTATTTTTCTTTATACTCCACGAACTGCCCCGTCTCTTCGTCGGCAAACAGGATCCTCTTGTGTTTCTCCTGATATTTCCGGAAGTCGATGCTCGCGATGATTCCGATAATGTTCTTCCCCTGGATCAATTTGTAATACATCCTGCTTTTCCTCCTTTTCGAAGGCTCTCGCCGCCGAACAGTTTAATATATAGTTTTGTCATGTTCTTAACAGTTCTGTAAGAATCCGCTACCTTTGCATGTGCGCGCCACGACTGGAAGGAATCATAGACGTTCCGGATTGTGATCTCTCCCCGGTCCATCTTCCTTTTGAATTTCTTCAGCTTTCGCCGCATCCGGATGATTCCTTTCCTGGTCAGTCTTTTGACGATCTTTCCTGTCTTTGTGACGCGGTATTTCACCTTCATGAACGTAAATCCCTTGCGTGCTTTGGCGATGCGGGTCTTCTTTTCGTTGAATCTCAGGCCGAGGCTATCAGCAATTTGCTTCATTGCCTCGTAGATGTCCTGCAGCTCTTCCTTGGTCTTCGCAAACAATACGCCATCGTCCATGTATCTGCTGTACAGCTTCACGCGGGCGACATCTTTGATGTAGTGGTCGATGTCGTTCGGAACGATCAATGCCATGTCCTGCGATTCCTCACTTCCGAGGCAGATGCCGCAGGCCCTGTCTTCTGTCAGCTCCTTCAGCCTCCGTTTCGCTTCTTTCCTGTCGACAAGTTTCCTCGCCTTTCCTCTGAGCGGATTCTTAATGATCTCCATCGCGGTTTCCACGAGGTCTTCCGAAAAGTAGCGTTCAAGGATCTTCCTGCAGAGTTTGTGCGGGATGGATCCAAAGAAATTTTTGAAGTCGAATGTCATGACATAGAAGTCCTGACCGAATTTCCTTGCCGCCCTCTTCAGGTGTTTCTCCATCCTTTCCCGGGTGAATCCCACGCCCTTTCCCTTGAGGCTCGCGCCGTTGTCATAGATTAGCTTCCTCGTGAAGACCGGAAGCAAGGCATAAGTGCAGAGCACTTTCTGCACAACTCTGTCCTTTATGTGGATCGGTGTGATGATCCTCGTTTTCCCACGTTCCACGATCGCAACTTCCCGGCCTGAGTAGCATTTCGGCACCTTGCCAGCCTTTATCCTCTTGTGGTCGCCATAGGTCCTTGATATCGGATAAATCATGTAGAGCTGCACGCTTGCCTTCCAGCTGACGCCGTGTTCGCTCTTCGCAGCGCTCTTTATAAAGTGTTCGTATTTAAACACTTTGTCTGGCGTGTACGTTTCTTTCTCTGCAAGCGTTTTCTGCCGTTTCCTGTATATGTCTCTTTCGATTTTCTTCCGTGCCCTTAGTTTCTTTCTCATAAAACGTGAGCCATGTGCGTGTCTTCTTGAATCTGCTGTCATCACGCTGATCAGGCTGCGTTGTTCCGGCGCGGAGCAGTTGCCGCGCAGGTCATGCCGTTTCCAGCATTGCACGCAGTCTGAAATCATGGTGGCCGCCGCCATGACGCCTTAGTCAGGCGCCGCACTATTTATCAGCTGATGCTGAGAGGTTATGTTCTCCTTCTCCTATCGATCAAATGTTTTCGCCCTTTATGGGTTACTGCCACGATGAAGAATCCGGGGAGCAAGCCATTGACGTTGTTCGCGTTGTTGTTGTTGGCAGGGTTGCCGTTCGTGTTGCAATTGAGGAAGTTCGTCGAGTTCGCCAAGTTAGCCGAACGCAAGACCTATTGTTCAGAACATAACCTTTTATGGAAGAGCGCCGAAACGCTCTTCGTCAGAATCCATCAGCCCTTTCAGGAGCTTTCCTGTCTCCGTGATCAGAGCTGCGATTTCTTCCATTGTTTCGTTCGAATAGTTCATCAGGTTGAAGACCGCAAACATTGGCTGTTCCATGCTGCGGATGCAGTTCATTGCCCGCGAGAAGTCTTTCTTCCTGTTTTCGTATTCTTCTTTTGTTTCCGGGATCTTCTGATTCCCTCTGGCCATGTGATAGAGTGCCGTATCCGCCAGCTCCATGAGATAGGATCCCTTTGTCTCCCTGCAGTATCCCGGCAGTGATATCGACTTCGTGTAGATCATCTTATGGAGCCGCGACATGTTGCCAAAACAGTCGAGCCGGTTGACCGCTTCATAATCCAGGATGAACATGTAGCTTTCTCTTTTCTTAAATCCTCCAAGATCCGCAAGGAGATCTATTTCCATTTCGATGAGCGATATCCATTTCTCCATTCTCTTTTCCGTATAGCCTTCTATGTTCCATAGTGCCAGTAATGGTTTCTGTAAGCTGAGAAGTCCCATGATCACGGAAAGGCACTGTTCCTGCAGCGTCTTTCCGTTTTCGTAATACGGGTCGAAGATCTGCATGATCTCATCGCGCATCCGGTTCATCTTTGCCGCGATCGGCGCCGCGAGCCAGTGATACTTCCGCTTTGCCATCTTGGACAGCTTTTCTTCCGTGTATTCATAAAGCCGGATGAATCTGTATGCGTAGTCGTATCTCGATACGTCTCTTTTGGATTTAATTACACTCATATCAAACCGCAGGGTATCGGGCGGTCACGGCCGCCCGATAAGTCCCTGAATGTTGTTTTGTCTCATGCTCCAGGCTGTGCTTTTCTCAGATGGAGAAGCCGGGGAGCAAGCCATAGACGTTGCCCGCGCTGCCGTAGCTGGCAGGGCCGCCGTTCGTGCCGCAATAGAGGAAGTTCGTCGAGTTCGCCAAGTAAGCCGAACGCAGCCACCAGTACCTCGCCGTGATCCATCCGCCCTGCGCATAGTTCGAATCTGCCGCAATGTCTGCGGTGATGCCGTACTGGTCGAGCAAGCCCTGCGGAACAAAGATCCTGCCGATGTTCGAATCGTTTGTCTTGATCCAAATCGTGCCAGGCGCGATATCCGTCTGATACAGCGCCGCAGGATCCGTCGTTTCCTTGTAGATCGTGGCTACGCCCTCGTATTCGCGGAAGATGCCCTGGAATTTGAACCTCTGCAGGTCCTTGTTCATCCAGCTGATCGGGTCTGTCGAAACGCCGACTTCCTCGATATATCCCGCTGCAGTCGTCGTGTTGCCGATCTCGCGCGTGCTCTGCAGGTAAATCTTTTCGTAATCTGTTATGATTTCCGTTGACTGATTTCCTGCCGTCGCCCTGATCTCGACCTCCGCCATAATCGACTGCCAGGTCTCCGGGAACGCCTTGTACATGCGGCCAGCCAGGAACGGCCTGATATCAGACGCATGCCATCCTCCGGCGTTTGTCGCCGACGAATGGTGTCTGATGCCTCTTCCTTTTATGCCGCCGAGGATGCTGTTTGCAATAAAGCTCGCGCCGCAGGGGACGTTTGAATTCTTGAGGTAGTATTTGTTCTTGCCCCAATATTCCGCCCGCATGACTTCCCTTGGCCACATGGCCATTTTCTCTGCCATGGCGTCGCCGAGGTCGTCGAGCCAGATTTTACACCAGTGCAGTGTGCCTTTCCCGTAATCACGGAATCCGGTCGAATACCTGCGTGCTCCGAACGTAAGCGGCTCATCTGTAAGCGTCGCATTGGTCCTGAGCAGTGTAGTTTTCGTAACCGTGTCTGCAAATCTGTCTGCTGCCAACGCGCCGGCAGAGTAGACATACAGGTACCTGCTCCCTTTCGGGTGCCGGATAACAACAATGTCCCTGTACTTCTGGTATCCGACCGTCACGGACTGATCGCCCCACTGGATCGTCGGCACGGATCCGTTGTAATAGAAGCGGAATCCTTCCGCCGTCGTTCCTTCGTGCGTGGAGATCAGTGTTGCGCCGGACGTCGCCGAATTCAGCTGGAAATCAATCGCCATCGTGAAGGCCGGCGCATCCGCATCGAACAGTTTGATCCCCGTCGTAAATGCGCTCGCTCCGTCAAAATAGTGGCCGCCGCTCACATACTGGTCTCTTGCGATCCCGGTGAGTGTAACGTCCTTACCTATCTCGATGGTATCCACGTTGGAGAATTCCGGATCGTGACCGAGCATGATGTCCACATAGTCGCCGTCCGTCCAGTAGGTATCCTGGAGGCCGGCTTTTCTGATGCCGTAGATCTCCGCCACGCTCATGTCGTCCATGTCGGTACCGACCGCGGGGAACTGAGACATCGTTTCCCACACAGCGAACACATCCATGTTGCCGCGGACGAAGCCGGTGCTCTTGTCCCATCCCTTGAAGACGTAGTAGATGTTGTTCGATTCTCCATCCGTCCTCGTGGGCCTGATCGTCGGGACAACTTCCGAGCCATATTCCTGCCCCGTGAACGTCTCTGAGAGCACGCCAAGACGGGCCCAGAAGTTGACCGTGTAGGACCTCGTTGTCTCCGTGTATGTGGCATTGATGGTCCGTGCAGTGATCACAGTCGACAGGTCATCGAACCCGGTGAACGTGTAATCATACTGGTCTGTCGACGCCATGGAAGGCGTGAGGATGTCGCTGTGCGCCGCTACGCTCCAGGACGTCCCATCGGAGCCGTATATGATGCCGTTGGTGACGTCGAGGTAGTAATCTCCCTCATAGTCCCCTGCGTCATAGCCGGCCGCATCCGGATTCCCGCTGCCCGAGATCTCAATGGTATATCCCATCGTGATAGGGTTGTACGGTGCGGATCCGGAGTCCACCCACTGCACATACGCGTTCCCGCGCTTATCGAGGATCGGCGAGCCGTCCCCGTTGAGCCATGTTGTGAGATACTGCGTCACCATCGTGTCATAGGTGAGCGTCAGGTATTCCCACGCCTCGTTATACACCGTCAAAAGACCCGAGCGCATCACAGGGACGTATGCCTGGCCCTGCAGCACCGATTGCGCAATGTCGAACGAATCGTCGTCGATACCGGCCATGTTGAGTAGCTTATCAAGCAGCGACGTGTCTGTCAGCGTCCAGTCGACGCCGGTGAGCCTCACGCGGGAAAGGTTGCCGGCCGCATCGATCAATGTGATGACGAAATCTTCGTCTCCCTGTGTGGTCGTCACGCCATCTATCGTGAGCTCTGCAGCGCTGTCAAAATCGCAGTCCTCAATCCTCAATGTGGTGAGGTTGTCGGCGCTTTCGAGCGTCAAGTCTGAGAGATAAATCAGTCCTCTCAGTGTGATCGCCGTCGGCTCCGGCAGGTGGGCCACTTCCAGAAGCCCGCCCTTGGCGAACGTGATGCCGGTGAATCTCGTATTCTCCAGGTACACTTCCGAAAGAGATACGCATCCGGAAAGGTCGAGCGCGCCGGTGACGTTCGGGCAGTTCCTGACATCAAGATATTCCAGCATCGCATTGTTCCCGATCGTGAGGCCCTGCAGGTTCGGGTTCTCATATCCGGCCACGCCGGAACCGATCTCCAGCCTCTGCAGGTTGGACGCCATCGAGAAATTGTTCTGTTTGAAATACAGGTGTGCAAGATCTGACAGCTCCGTGATCATCGGCGCCGTGCAGAAGTACAGCTCCGTCTCACCCATGGCGCCGATCGTGGAAAAGTCCATCGTGTACACCTGGCCGCGCTTTGCTTTGGTCTTTGCTACGACGTTGTAGCTCGTAGAAGCTACGACGATATAGCAGTCGATGTACATCGAGACCTTCGCGGTGTTGGCCGGCGGCACCACTTCGATGCTTTCGCCTGATGTCGGAGTATTGCCGCGGACCATGATGTTCTGCGATGTGCAGAGGTCAGAAACATACTTGGACGCATAGTAATATGCGTTGTATGTCTTAACCTGTTCCCTCTGGTGGATCTTCCGGCCGGCGAGCATGTCGAGATACGTGGTCGTGCCGTTGTCCTCGTAGGGCCTCAGGTACTTCCGCTGCGCATCCGCTACCCACACTCTTTCCGGGCGTGTAGCCTGCCAGTCTCTCATTTTCTTCAGGAAGTTCGCGGTATTGAAACACCCCGCCGACTCCCTGTTGCGGTACATCGTCTGGCACGCCGGGAACAGGCCGCGTGCGAACGTGATCCATGCCGCGTCGTGCGCATTAAACACATAGGAGGCGCCGACTGTGTCATCGGTCTCAAGGCCATAGGTGAAGGACAGGCCGCCCACGTTGTCATTGCCGAGTGCCGTGTCGTTGTCGTAGTCCTTCGACGGCTCCCAATGTACCAGGTCGTCCGATGACCAGAATGTGTTCTTGGCCACGTTGTCCGTCATAAGGAACGACTCGATGAAGATGAAGTGGTAGATCACAGGATCCATCACCATGTACTCTTCGCAATGCTCCAGGAGATACGCCATGCGGTAGTTTGCCGTGTCGTGCGTGTACGTTCCGGCGTAGGTGCCGACTGTAGTTCCTCTGAGTACGTTAGTCGTATCTGGGATCCAGTCGAGCTCCAGGCCTTCTGTCCATCCGTAACCGTTGCTGCTGTAGATCTTGTTGTTACTCATGTTGATGTAGTAATAACAGATCTCCGCGGTGCCGTCGGCCACATAGTCAGACGGAGCATAGCCCCACTGCGCCGGGTAGCCGTACCCGTAAAGGTAGCACACATTGTCGTCGTCATAATCCGACGTGTCGTAATGCCCGCTGCCCTTGAATGTATAGGCGCCGAACGTCACGGATTCCGGAAGCGCGTTTCCTGTCGCGAGGTTCGGATTGTGGTCGTAAAGGAATGCCACGAATCTATCCCATGCGTTCTTTGCTTCCGTCACATGGTCGCCCACATAGCGGAATTCGAAGACCGTCTGGTCCACGAGCTCTCCGTCTACGATTTCCTGCACTGTTGCCTCGTCGTCTGCGTTCCACTCGTATGTCTTGGAAGACATCAAGCAGGGGAGGGAAGTGTTATTGGACACTTCCACGCAGCATGCGATCGGATTCGACGTGTCATGGAAGACCTTCGTGTTCTTCTTAGAGTTTCCGATGTCGCAGATGCCGTACAGGTGATATCCGGAAGTTTCCCCTCCGAAAAGATTTCCGGACCTGTCGCGGATGAACACCACGCCGGGGACGAACTCGATCGTATCCCTCGCCTTGGCATTTTTCTGACGCGCCGGGCTCCTCCAGGGCTGATACTGGTTGTACCAGTCAGCGATGTTGGCGTTGTTCGCGTTCTCAGAGGACGCGACGTTCACCTTGACGTTGAGGTAGTCGACCGGAATCGCATTCTCGGAGATGGAGTAGCCCTTGTTTGAGCTGCTTCCGTCGTCGAAGGCGATCGTGCCCGTCGTGTATGATTCGTTGTCGCTGGTGAATACGCGGCCAGCTTTGAAGTTGATATCCATGTTGCCCGCGGACTCGAGGTATCCGACCGAGGATGTTCCCTGTACGGTCACGCAGGCGTTGGCCACCGTGAAGCACTCTCCCTGCCCGCCCCGGTTGTAAATGTGCCGGAAGGTATTCGCGACCACGTTGTCCTTCTTGCCGGTCGTCATCCTGTTCAGATCGAGCAGGATGATATGGAGATCAGGATTCGCGTTCGCGAGCTTCTGGTAATCCACTTCGCCGGAAGCGTTCAGAACGTCATTCCGGTTGAACCTGTCCACCATCTCATAGGCGTTCGGAGCGTCCATGATGAAATTGGACAGCATATTCTCATTGCTGAGGTAGGTCGGATACGCCTTGATCATGTAGATGTAGACGTCGCAGTCCGGCGAGCCGATCGTGATGCCGACAGGCGTCACCTGCTGCATGGAGTCTCCGGAATCGTAAAGCTTCGAGCATTCCGGCGCGCCGTCCATCCAGAACTGCAGGTATCTGTATTCCCCTACAGGATGGATGTTGAACTCAAATTCCATGTAGGAATCTTTGCAGTAATGCGAGTCGATGGAGTTGTTCGCCGAGTGCAGCTCCGCCTCGTTGGCTGTCATCACCAGGCCGACGCCGTTATTGCCCACGCTCTCGTCCATGCAGCTCAGGACCTGCGCGTCATATGTGCGGCAGTTGACCGCCTTGTAGATAAACTTGAAGGCTTTGCCGTACTGTTTCGGATCGTAATTGTTCCCGAACAGAGGATAATTTATCGTCAACGACGTGCCCGCCCTCACGCAGAGATACTGGCGCAGGTGGTTGTCTTCGTCGAGCTCCGTGTGGAGTCCGCCATTCACCCAGTCAAAATTCTGTGAGAATGTGAAGTACACCGACTGCGGTACATTGCCGCCGGCAGGCGTGTATGAATCGCTCCACGCCTGTACTGCAGCATTTGTCGCCATCTCGGAGGCTTTGAACCGGAAGTCATAGCCGGTCACTTCCGCCTCATCGATGTCGAGCTGTTCCACTTCGATGATGATCGTCTTCACCGTCGTGCCGCAGGTGATCGTCAGCGTCTTCGTGCCGTAGGTCGTCGGCGAATAGTTCCAGTAGTGGACCGAGCGGTCGACGCCTGTCCATGTCGAGACCGTGTTCCCGTCTTCCTTCAGGACGACTGTTGAGGATGTCGAGGAAGGATTGTAAACCACGATCGGGATCTGAACAGTGTTGTACTGCGTCATCTTCGCAGTGTTGAAGGATACCGCGATGACGGGATCCGTCTCGCCGGCCTCGACGAAGATCATGTCGTGGGCCTGCTGCGCGGTCTTGATCTCTTCCCCGTTGACGGTGCCGGTCATGTACCTGACGATCGCGTGAGAGCCGTGTTCCTGCATCGGGATCGTGAGCGCCTGCTGCACGCCTGATCTTGTGGTCGTATTTACATTGAGAATTGCGCCGGCGCAAGGCACGAAGTCCTCCTCCGTGTCGTCCCAAACATAATGTGCCCATTCTCCGTCTTCCTCGACAAAGTAGTTGATACCCTTTACTTCATCCGGGTCAAAATCCTGCGCGCTTGTGTCAGGCAGCGCGTCCACGATCGACGGATTGAAGTTCATGGGATCCACATCGATGAACGTGTAGATCGTCTTCTGCAGCGCACCGTAGGGTGTGTAGTAGTCCGTAGCCGCCGCGTAGTTGATCTGCGAGTCCGTGTAGTTCCATGTGAGATACATGTTGATCGCGTTCACGCTCCACGTCTTTGTCGCCACGAAATTCGTCTCGCCGCCGACGTCGACGCTGACCGCGATCTTCACCGCATTGGATCCGACCGCCAGGTATTCGCCGACCTCGATGCTGTTGCGCGCTCCAATCTCCGATGTCAGCACAGAGAATCCGGAAAGAACCTCCACATTGTTGATGTAGAGCGTTCCCACGCCTGCACCAACAGCGTCACCGGAAGAGTCCATGGCCATGACCGTGTAGTCGATCGTGCATTCGTCGCCGTAGATCGTCTGGACATTGGAGCCGGTCACGCGTCCGATGGATGCGGTTCCGCCGGTCGACCCGCCGCCTCCGCCTCCGCCGGTGATCATGACCGCGAGGTCTTCCAGCTCATTGCCGTTGGAATCGTAGAAGCGCAGGTAGTAATCGTCGTTCTCATTGTATTTTGCCGAATCGAGGTCCGTCCCGGTGTCGAGCTCAATAGTCGACGTCGAGTCGTCCATATAGGTGATCGTCAGCACCGTCTTTGACGCATTGATGGTCACATCCTTGACCAGGTTGTCGAGGTTGTTCATCCTCGTCGTCAAGTCTGAGATGCCGCCTTCTACGGTGGCCACTCTTCCGGCGATCGACGCGATCTTGTCGTCGATCAGGTCTTCCGTCTCTTTTTTGGAGTAGGCGTCGGAACCAATCATGGCAAATGCGGTGCCGTTGTAACGGAAATGGAAATAAGCCGTTCCGTTCGTGCCTTTTACGAAATAATCCTTCGTGGACGAGGGATTAGAAACCAGCGTATCCGCCAGAGTCCACTGCGAACCGTCCGACACATAGGTCTTGAGCGTCGCAGTGTCGAGATAGTATTTCCCCGTCTCTCCCGCTGCCTCCGGTGCTCCCGTACCCACATAATCGATGTTGTGCGTGTAGTTGACCGTCACGGAATTCGTTCCGGCAATCAGCTTCCACGAATTGTCGATCCACTTGTAATACTGATAATCATCGTTGGCGTCCAGGATGTAATCCACATCGGGATCCCCTGTTTCCGGAAGCGCTGAAACGACCAGCGTCGACGATGACCCGAAGCTGTCCCACATGTGGCCACCTTCCCCATCATCGACATACCAGTATTTCTCGTATCCATTTTCCTTCTGCACGAGGTAGAAGGTCCGCTCTGCCCCTTCCCCCTGTACGATCGCCGCGAACTCTTCCGGCGTGCATACCTGGATGTTGATCGGTGAGTACCCGGCGAGCTCCGCCGCGATCAGTGCCGCCGCCCTCGTGTTGGACAGCGCATATGCTCCCGCCAGTGCCGCGTCGATACCGGCATATGTGAACTGCGTTCCGTGATCGTCCGTGATCGTAAAGCTCTGCGGTCCTACCGGAACGCTCGCCGCGGAATCCATCGCGCGGAGCCTTCTGATTGTGACGTCCCCCTGCGCCTGCGCAAAAGAGTACGGGTCCACAGGGCTCTCCCTCGCGCCGTAGCCTGCAGGGTCGTATACATTCGGCTGCATGGCCGTATCGGCCTTTGCAAGGGCCGCCTCCACGTCTGCCGCCACATTTGCCCTCTGTACCGCAGGATATTCGATCTCGATCCCGTTCCCGCTCGCCGTCCCGTTGTAGGCCGGATAGACTTCCAGCGTCTCAGGATCCTGCACGAGGCTCAGCTTGGAAGGATCCACCGCCGCCGCGTTGATCGCTAAGCCTGTCGCCTTCGCGTCTGCCGGCGCTCCTTCGACCGAAAGAGTGTTATCTGTGACCACCACAGCGGCGCTGTAGACGCCTCCGTCCTGCCACTGCGCGCCGTCGTAGTAATACCAGTCTCCCGCCGTATAGCCCGTCTCAGAGCCCGCATAGACATATACCTTTGCGGTATTCGTCATGTCTGCTGCCGTGAGTGCCACGAGCGGCGTTCCTCCGAACGCTTCGATCTCATTTTCGACCGCTTCTTTGGCGGCAATGATCTCATCCAGGGACTCTTCCGCTTCTTCCGCTTTGGCCAGCGTCCTCGCGCAGCGTTCCTGGAGCTCGATGTACCACGCCTGCTCGATCGGTTCCGGTACGACCTCCGCACCGTTGAGACCTTCTACGACAGGATGCTCGTATTTCTGCGACTTCAATATGTAGTCGTCATCAACGAATTCGATCGAAAAGCACATCATCCCCTCGACGGTGCACGCCCCTTCCGGAACGATCCAGCCGAACCGGACCCACTCGTCATCGTATTCTGCGTCGACCACCGTATCAATGTCCGAGTAGTCTCCCGGCGACAGGAAGATCACCTGGATCTCTTTGCCCACAAGGTCGATTCCATCAAAATAGCGCTTCGTCATGAACTTGATGTACTGCGAATTTTTCTCGCCGGTGACGAGCGTCTGTTCGCGGAGTGGCTCGATCTTCTTCGTGCTATGGACGAATTCGAACGTCAGCTGTTCTGTGAAGTCGGTCTGCTCATATCCCGGTATCGGTGTCCATGTTGTTGTAGACATTTATCATTCCTCCTTACGCGACCCGCACCCACATATACACAGACAGGAACGGAGGCATGATGGTGATGGGACTCCCGCTTCCGGAATCTCCCGTCTGTCCTCCGCCTCCGTTGTTCGTCGTGAATGTATGCGTGTGCTTGCCGCCGTATTCCGTCCATCCGCCGTTCGCGTCGTCTCCTTCAATCGCATACCGCGCGGTTCCTGTAGATCCGGTCTTGCGTCTGTTGACCTGGTGCCTGTGGTTCCCGGATTCCGCTGTCGTTCCTGTATGTGTATGCGGCGTCAGCGTATGATGGTGCGCCGGGAGCTGGCTCGGTATCAGTTCCACAGTCTCCGCGCCGCCGTTCGATCCGGCCGCATGGTCAGCTGATCTTCCGAGCAGGAATTTCCCTTGAATCTCTTCCCATGTCCCGCCGAATATCGTTCCCGGATTCGTCGAGTTCACCGACATGTAGATGGCGCCGACCGGGTAGTTATTGGCAAGCGCTGTTCGCACGCTGAACATCGGCGTCACGCTCTCAATGTTGACGCCCTCCTTGAGCACGCGGTACATTGAGATCTTCGCGCTTGTAGCTCCGTCCCGGATCACTGACTGCGAGATCGTCGCCGTGGCAGATGCCACTTCCTGGACGAATGTTCTGCACTTTTCTTTTGTATCCGTATCCCTGTAGAGCTCGTAGCCGATGATATAGTGCTTCGTCGCCCCCTGCGAGCCGACAGGGATGTCGAAATCGTCATAAGTGCCGACGTCATTGTGGATGCGGCGGCCCTGGACGATCGCCTCTCCGTCCGCGATCCTGACGCATGTCGCGCTTATAATAGACGCAGCCATGTTGCTGCCCACGTCCAGAACGCTGAGATCCTGGCCGAAAATACCGGCGAAGAAGTCCGCGTCCTGCTGGGCCGTGACCGGGCTGTATCCGTCCCCGTTTATCAATACTGCCATCTCATGTCTCCTTACTCGTCTTGTAATTCACCGACTCGACTCCCTGCGAGATCTTCACGATCTTCCGGACGATCGGTGTTACCACCACATTGCCTCTCAGAGCTGCCTGCACCTTGTCGCCGACTTCGATGCTTTGTCCCGCTTTCGCGCTGACCTCCACCTTTTTCGACGACGCCAGTTCTTTCAGGCGCTTTGTTCCATGCTTTTTCAGCTCATCCAGCGATTCCACCGAGCCATAGTCGTAATAGGCTTTCCTCTCCGAAAACCCGGTAAAATACTGTATCTCGCTTACCTCGCTGTCCTGGCCGACGTACAGATCCACACGCTGCCGGTTCTGCAGTTCGCCGGCACCCATGCATACCAGGTGATTGATGCCCATGTGGTCGTCGGTGATCGTGATCTCATACGGGCTGTCTTCGTTGGCTGTGCCGCCTACCGTTTCCGCTTCCACAGCTTCCACCGTCACCGCAACAGGATCGCCGGCTGCAGGTTTTTCTGCATGAATACTCAGTCTGTATCCGTATTCGGCGAGCATGTCGGAAATACCGTCCAGAAGGTTGACGTAAAGGGGGAACTGGTAGCTGTTTATCGTGCATCCCGAAACAGTGTCCGGAACGACAAAAAAGCCGCCAAGGACATTGGCAAGCAGGCTGCTCAGGACCGCGTTCGCGTCACCGCTCACGATCCTGTAGTCGCTTCCTTCCGGCGGCTCGATGATATCCTGTGACAGGAGCCCGCGCCACGTCCAGCCTTTGCGCTTCGCCGTGCTGCTCCCTGATTTTTCTGAAATGTATTCAAAGAACCCGCCATACTCTGTCCCCTCGGCGTAGAATCCCGCCGCTTCAATCGGCGGGATATTCATCTCAAAATTGTTAAGCGCCGCCGACGTCCCCACCTCAATGTCCACGTCGGTCACGAGATACCCAATCTCGTGGAGCTGCGCGTCTATTGCGATGAGTTCCAAATCGGCTCACTCCTTTCGATAAATACTGACAGATCTATTCCGTATGTCCTGGAATAGTCAATCGTCAGGATCCCTGCAGGCAGTCTTTTGAACAGCTGGTAGGAAGGCGAGCGGTAATCGAACACGTTCGCCACCGAGCCGTCAGACTTCAGCACATAGGCTTCGCCCTTGTACATGCCTTTCTGTCTGCTGTCTATGATCATGGCCTCGGCGGCCGAGATCTCGTATTCCACGCGGTATATGTTGCCGCTGATATTGACGTTAAATAACGAGAACGGCCCGTATGCCACTATGCGGAAGTCACTTTCCGCATAGTGCTTCGTGTCGAATCTCACCCTCTGGTCGAGCATTCCGACGTATGAGTAATCGTACTGATAGTCGTATGCCTTATCCGTCTCGAGGATCTCCGGCGTGTGAGCGAAAATAGAGATCTTCTTTTCCTGTACCCAGAAGGGCCTGGGGCAATAGAATTTCACCGTGTTCTTCGCATCCGGCTTGGTGTCACCCGGCTCAGTCGATGAATAGTATGCGAACGTGTCGATGCTGCAGTCTCCCCATGTCAGCTTCCCGGGCGTATTGTTAAGAATATCCCGCTCGAAATCAGCATGGAGCCGTTCGAGCATTTCCTTGTTGCTTTCATAGCTTCCGTCGAAGATCAGCACGGCCTGATAGGTCGCCGGGTCCCTGGTGAACCTGTCCACCGTCACGCCGTACTGTTGCTTCGTGACGTCCATCTTCCACTCATAGGTATGAAAATTGGCCGTTTTTGTACGGATCAGTCCTTTGGTCTTGAGGTCGTAGACATTGCCGGATGATCCTGTGTATGTCAGCACTACAGATTTCATGCAAATACTACCCCCATATCTCTGAGTACCCTGCCGAGCTCCCTGTCCCCGATCTGCAATGTGATCGATGAGGCGCCGGCGCGGACTGCTTCATAGATCCTCTCAGGATCCAGCCCGCCTAACGGGCTGACGCTGATGCTCTGCTGTATTGTTTCTGATAGCGACCTTTTCCCGGATACCGAAACAGGATCCGTGTACGTGGGAACATTGGCCTCCGCCGCCAGCTCCAGCGCCGCCGCTTTGACGGTTGCTTTGCCGGCGATCATCGCGTCGGCAAAGTTCTGGGCTAAATGCAGGCCCCATACATCGTCGTGCATCAGAGGACCTTCTTTGGGCGTTGAGTGCTTCAGCGGATCGGCCGCTGCCGATGCAAGCGCTTCCGCTGCCTTCTTTACCGCGTCGTATTTATCCCAGATGCCGTCTGCAAGGTTCTGGCCAAGGTGCTGGCCCCATTCTTTCGCGCTGGCTGTGCTGACAGCGTTGATGCCGTCTTTCCCTGCCTGCGCGACTCCCTTTCCGGCTTCTTTTACCGTTTCCTTTTTGGAGGTTATGCCGTCCGCGTATGTTTTTCCAAGCGCCTCGCCGGCGCCCTTTACCGTTTCTTTCTGTGCGTTGGATTCGACAGCTATGTTCCGGCCTTCATGGCCTACCGCTTTTGCGTTCGAAGTAACAGTCTCTTTTGTCCCTTTGATCGCTTCAGCAAATGTGACGCCCAACGACCTGCCCGCAGTTGAAACCATCGTCTTCTGAGAGTTCGCGCCTGCTACAAGCTGTTTGCCGCCTTCAATTCCCGTCGCTTTTCCTGCGTTTGCGACCTGCGGTTTTGTATTCTCTATGGACTCCGCCGATGCCGTGACGAGCTCCCTGGAAGCGCTCGATGCCATCGCTTTATTGATCAGAATCGCGTGGAAGAATTCGCTCGCGCCGCCGTTTGCGGTCGATTTTGCCGCTGACTTGAATTTGCCTTGCCCGCTGCTGATTCCCGACGCCGCCGATGCAGGGAGCTCTTTTGCCCGGCTTTCGGTTGTTTTTGCCGCCGCCGCGAAGCTGTCTCCGAATGCAGTTTCCAGTCCTTCGAGGCCGTATTCTGCCGCCGTCACAGCGTCAGCTGTCGTTGTCGCCACGTCATCCGCAAGCCTCGACATCGTTCCGTAGTCTTCCGTGATCGCCGTAAGCGACTCGTCTCCGCTCTGATATGCGTCTACGATCGCCTGGAGCTCCGGCGACATGCTCTGGCCGGCTGAGACGACATAATTGACCATGTTGCGAAAGTTCTCGTTCGTTGAGTATTCCGTTCTTCCCATTAGGAACGTGGCATTTTCGTTCCAGCTCCTATAGGACTCGATCTGTTTTTCAAGGTTTTCGCGCATCTGCTCAATGCTGGTCGTCGCTTTCTCGCTCAGCTCATCGAAGATGCTCCCCTGTTCCATGACCGATTCCCTGGCGGACTCGTACGCTTTCTCCCACGACTTCTGAATTTCTTCCGTCGCTTCGTCGATCGCGCCTGCTGCTCCGTCAGCTGCTTCGCCCGTCGCTGTGATCGCATCGGACATTCCATCCGCCGCACCCGCGGCGCCGGTCATGGAGTCGACCATCTTGTCGGCTTCTGCGCTGAGCTCTGTGATCTTCTGCACATTCGTGTCGATGCCTTCGTTCAGGCCGGCCGCAGCCTCTTCTCCCTCCCTGATCGTCTGGTCGAGAGTCGACATCGTAGACTCCGCGGTCCTTTGCGCGTCAGCCGCGTCGAACATTGCCTGCGTTACGTCGACCATGGTCCCGTTCAGGTTGACCATGCCGTCGTTTACTGCCGCGCCTGCTTCCTGCATTCTTGCTTCCGCTGCCGCGATTTCTTCCGCTGTCGCACCTTCTTTTTTGAGGACTTCGTCAAGCGCTTTCGTAGCTTCAGCGAGTTCTTCCTGCTCAGCCTTGAGCGCCGCCTGTATTTCATCCTGCCTCTTTGCCGCTTCCGCGCTCTTTTCAAACGCTTCCGACTTTTTGGTCTCGGCTTCAACAACTTTGGTCTCAACTTCGACGAGCTTTTTCATCTGCTCTGTCATATAGTCCTGATACGCCGCGATCTTCATCTGGATCTTCATCTGCTCGATGTTGGCCTTCAGCGCATCTGTGGACATATTCAGTTTTCCGGTCGTTTCGTCAATGCTCAGGTTGAGATTCGGATAGATCTTATTGAGCTTCGAGACGATGACCTGCATCTTCGCCTGGTCAGCTGATGTCTTCGTTGTCTTCTTGTCGAGCTCCGCCAGTTCATCGGCATATCTTCCCGCAAGATTCGCGGCCGCCTCTGTTTTCGCAAGCGCATTGTCGTTTTCCGCAGCAAGATCCTTGATCCCGTCGACAGCTTTATCGAGTGAGGATTTTGTCAGGTCAGAACTCCTTTGGAGCTCCGACATCTGGGAGCTGAGATTTACCATGCTCCCCTGCGTGCCGTCCGCATCTTTGCTGAGCTTGTACACGATCGCCGCCAGCGCCGCGATTCCTGCAATGGCTCCAACTACCGGAAGCGCTGCCATCGCTCCGCCGAGAAGGCCTACGCCCGCGGCTCCCGCTTCCGCCGCGGCTCCCGCGCCGGAAAGGAGCGTGATCAACTGCCCGCCGGTCGTGATCAGCGCGCCGCCTGTTGAGATAAGCTTCCCGCCGATCGTGAGGACCGGGCCCGCTGCCGCTGCGATCGCAGCCAGCTTGACGATCTGTTCCTTTTCGGAGTCGTCGAGCGAATTGAATGCATCGACCGTATTCTGGACCACTTCTACAGCTTTCCGGATATGCGGAACGAGGATATCTCCGAACGAGATGCCCAGTTCCTGGACCTGCGATTTAAGAATTGTAATCTGTCCAGAAAGATTGTCCTGCATGATCTCAGCCATGCGCTTTGCTGTTCCGGAAGAGTTGTCGATCGCGCTCGTCAGCTTTTCGAAGTCGTCATCAGAACCATTGATGACCGCGAGCCATCCGGCATAGGCATTTGCGCCAAAGATTGCCTTCGCCGCCGCCGTCTGTTCCGTCTCCGAGAGCTGCGACATCTTCTTTCGAAGCGACTGCATCGTCTCCCGCAGATTTACGGATCCGTCGGCATTTGTCTTGACTGCGATGTTGTATTTCTCCATCGCTTCCTTGGACTGCTTAGTCGGTCCGACCATCCTGGAAAGGCCCGTCCGCAGAGCTGTGCCCGCATTCGATGCCTTGATCCCGGCATTGGCCATGAGGCCGACCGCGACAGCCGTGTCTTCCATCGATATGCCAAGGGCTCCGGCGACAGGCGCGGCGTATTTGAACGTCTCGCCCATCATCGCCACATTGGTATTTGCATTGGATGACGCCGCCGCCATGATGTCTGCCATCCTTCCGGAATCCTTTGCGGATTTGCCGAATGCTGTCAGCGCATCCGTCACGATGTCGGACGTTGTCGCGAGATCTTCGCCGGAGGCTGCAGCCAGGCTCATGATGCCCTCGACGCCGCTCAGCATGTCTTCTGTCTTCCAGCCCGCCATCGCCATGTAGTTCATCGCGTCGGCTGCTTCAGACGCCGAGAACTTCGTCTGGGCGCCCATCTCGCGGGCCTTGGCTCTCAGCGCCTCGAACTGTGATCCAGTCGCCCCGGACACCGCCCTGACCTTGCTCATGGAAGCGTCAAAGTCTGCAGTCGTTTTAACCGCCGCCGTGCCAAGCGCCACCACCGGCGCCGTCACAGCTTTTGTGAGCGTCGCGCCCACTTTGCTGACCGCTTTCCCGACTGCCTCCGCTTTCTTTCCAGCCGCCTGCATGTCCTGTCCGAACGCCTGGAGCTGGCTCGGTGTCTTTTTGAGCTCAGCATTCAGGCGCGCAAGCTCTGCTTCCGACTCGGCGACCACCTGCTGCCACTTCTGCGCCTGAGCGCTGTTCTCGCCGTGTGCTTCCTTCGCTTTCGCAAGCATGGTCCTCTGTGTGTCCAGCTTGTTCTTCTGCAGCTCAATTTCGCGGGCAAGTGCCTTTGTCTGATTTGCCGCCTTGACCTGTGCGGAGGTGCTATCGTCATATGCGGCCGACACTTTCTTCGTCTCCGCCTGGAGAGTCTTGGTCTGCGTGATTATACTGTTAATCTGCGCACGATATTCCTTTTCCCCATCTATTCCTATACGGATAGTCGAGGCCCAATATCATAGGCCACTCAGATCACCTCCTTCCACGCGGTGATAATCACCTCATCGCGAAGAATTCATCAAAGGACTGTTCTTCCTTTTCTTCCGCTCCGCCATTATAAATTGAAAGGCAGGCGATCATGTCCAGCATCTCGCCATAGCGAGTAGACATAACCTCCTGCCTATCCATTCCCATCTGCCTGCCGTAAAAGATAAACCATGAGCGGTTCAGCTTTCTTTTACGGCCTCTTCTTTTCCCGGTTTTACACTCACTGTCGTCTCGCTGTCTACCTTGATCTGGATATCGACTTCGCTGACGATGGCGTCAAGGTCGAGGTCTCCTTTCTTGAGGGTATACATATCCTCCATTCTGAGTCCCTTCCCTTTGATGCCGTTCGCTTTGTTGTATTCACGGTTCATAAAGCATGCGAGCTGCATGCTCCCCCTGTAAAGATTCACATCAGGGTTATTGAGGAGATAATCCTGATAGTCCAGGTATGCTTCGACCGTATATAAGAGGCCGTATTCTTTGCCGTTGATCACTAATGCCATTTTTCTTCTCCTTTGTCATCGGTTCAGCCCGATGTCGTGATGCCGAGTTTCGCCTGCAGAGCTGCCTCTGCGGCTGCCTCGGTCGACACCCTGTCGCCAATCCAGCGCCATGTGTGCTTCGCATCTTCCGCGCGGTCGATCTTTCCGGAAAGCTCCGTCGTCTGCCAGTCGATGGTCTCCTCCTGTGTGTTTGCCGAAACAGGGATCTGATTGAACGTCACGCGCGCAAGCACATAGGGAATGTAATAATCCACTCCCGCCTCGCGAGTTCTGCGAATAAATCCTACGCCCACTTCCGGGATCGCCTGGTCATCATCGTAAGACGCCCAGCCGTCTGTATCCGGATCCGGAATCCCCATGATCATCTTCTCAGCCGCGATCTTCAGGCCGTCAACAGTAAGAGTCAGCGTGCCGGTCGAGAACTTCCCCGCATCTTTCTCAGCGACGATGTTGTCGCCATAGAAATTGTTGTCATCAGAAGTTTCCGGCTCAACATTTACGTTGACGCCGCGCGCAAGGACCATTCCGCCGGTGTACGTGATGGCGCCGTTGCTGATGCTGTAGAGCGCTACATAGGGCTTCGAAAAGCCTGTCGTAACCTGTCCTGCTGCCATTTCTTTTCTCCTTTAACTCATCTGTTTTTTGATCTCTTCGTCGAACTTAGCGGCCATGGCCGCAACAGCCGCAGCGCGCGCCCCGTTTACGGACTTGCGCATGAACGGCTGTTTCTTCATCCAGCTGGCCCCCGACTCGCAGGAACGGGCCACGACTGCGTTCGGCACGCCATTCGGGAAGCTCGGCGTCTGGTGGCGCCCGTACCCGTCAAAGCCCGCCTTCGTGTTAACGTAGCCGTTGTCGTCCCGCATCGGTGACAAACCGAATGACGCGATCATGTCTGCCTTTTCCTGCGGCGTGGGCCCGGGCGCCATTCCGCTGTCGTAGAATTTGCCCGGTACCCTTGTCTGGATCCCGTTCATCGAGCTTTTGATTGAATCAGCGATGACCTTCGCGCCTACATAGACGCTCTTCTCGATCGTCACCATTCCGTCGCCCTTCATCTTGTAGAGCTCTTCCAGGTACCTGTCGAGCCCCTTGAACGTAATCTTAGCCATTGACGTGATTCCTCACTCTGAAAAGCCACTCGTAATGGATATAGCGGGTCTCATCCTCGTACTGGACCGAATTGAGCATCCACCCGATGCCGGCAGCGTTGAACGCTTCCTGGAACGCATCCGGGTTGTCGTCATCGTCGTCGCGGGTATAGTAATCTACCGTGCCTTCGACGACCTGCTCGGCCTTTTTGTTGTCGGAATCGAGATTTCCTGACTCGCGTTCTTCCGCCCAGACGCAGTACTTGTCGAGCTTCTCCGCAGCCTCGTAGTGATACGAATCCTGCGTCACTGACAGGCACGCGTTCTTGACGATATCAAGACACGAAAGCATAGATATCACCTATCCTTTCCAGTGAGATCCTCGTGATCTTCAGCCCGTCTTCGTCGTAGGTCTTCTGGACCTGTCTGATCCGGTGCTGCGAATCGTCTTCCATCACCGCAATCTGTCTGTCAGGCCGGATGTCTTGCCAGTCAGGGATGTGGATCACGTCGCTGATCCTTTGGTCCGCCTGCAGCGCCTTATAATAGCGGTCAACGCCCACTGTCTCGAAACCGAAACAGTGGGTATCATACTCTCCGAGCGCTTCTTTCGGTTTCGCGCCGGGCGCCGCAATATTCGTGATCTGATAGATCTTCACATCTCCGTCATCAAACGTCATCCTGTGCCGCCTTTATCTTTTGAGAGGTCAAAATATTGTTAAGCTGCCACCGCAGGTGGCGGGGCATGCCGGTATCCTTGTCCCGCTTCCGGAAGAGATACGCGGCGTAGTCGATCACGCAGTTTTCGTAATCGGCCGTGCCGTCGTCAACGATCCCTTCGCGGTTGACGGCCGCCTCGCCCGCCTGCAACAGGTGTGTCAGCAGCACATCATTCGCCGTCGTATGCGGGCGCTGAATATTGTGTTTCAAAATGGTGAGCCGCTGTTCCTGTGTCATCTTCTACTCCTCAGCTCGCCGCTGCGCAGGTGATCGTGCAGGTCGCCTCTGCAAGGCCGCAGGATGCGGTGATCGTGCAGGATCCGCTGGATGCTACGCCTGTTACGACGCCCTTGTTGTCAACAGTCGCTTTGGTCTCGTCGGAAGATGTCCATGTGATCTTCGCGTCGACATCCGGCTCCAGATTGGCCTTCAGTGCAAGAGTCGCACCCGCCTTGACAGTCGCCGCCGCTTTGCTGAGAATAATGCCGGTCACGGTATTAGCCTCATCCGGAACAAAGGTCATATCAGCGTCAGGCGTGACGTTGTTGATACCGATCGCTACGAAGCCTTCCGGAACGACGGGCTTACCATCATATCTTCCGGTGCCCTTGATCGCGGTCGCGTCGTCGATGAAATATACATGCTCGGACTTCTTGATCTCGACGCCCTTGCGTTCGCCCATCGTGTAGAGCCTGTCATAGCCTGCGATGATGACGTTGTCAGGGATAAAGTCCAGGGTCTCGAATGCGCCGCCGATCACGGGCATTGTGCCACCGTCGGGATTGATCTGAGAATAGATATTCCCGGCGGAGTTGATGTTCATCGCCTCGACAAGGAGCTTGTTCAGTGTGGTGTCGTTCATCGCCCAGAAGCGGCCGCCGCGGCTGAAGTTGTTCCTGGCCTTACCGAACGCGGTGAGCAGATTCTGGAACAGGGTGATGCCTGTGGAATTTGCCGCGGAGATCGTGATGATGTTCCTGGTGTGCAGGTCGACCCACGGTCTCGCCTTTGCAGGATAGTCTGCGGGGGCCGCAGTCTGTGCGAGACGGGTCACGATGCCGAGAGGCATTTTGACGCCCGTGCCGTACAGTACAGCCTTGTCATACGCATAGCCGATGCCGCGGCCGAGCTTCGTTGTGACGTCCTGGAGCAGATTGAAGTCGGAGTCTTCGATCAGTGCATCCGGGAGCTTGAAGAAGCCACCCAGCTTGTAGCCGTCGAGCTCGACTTCAAAATAGCTGAGATCCAGCCTGTTCAGCCTCGCATATGCCTCGGTCCAGATTGCTTCAGCAAATCCACCGTCGACCGGCTGCCTGGATGTGCCGGATACAGGAACATGGTTGACGTGTTTCTTGAGCTTGGAGTTCTCGTCGATGATCTGCGCCAGATAAGGCAGGATTGTCTCAGGGATCAGCACGTCTTCGTTGCTGACGCTTCCCGCCTGTCTGATGTTGCGGACCTTCTGGATAAATGTTTTTACCTGCTCATCTTCAAGCAGCGCGTGGCGCTCCATGATGTTCAGGTCACGAAGTCTTTTTGCAGTGTACATAACTGCCTCCCTCCCTTCAATGTTGTTGCCGTCTGCAGGAACACGCGCCGGCGTCGCGGGCGGCGTCGCGCTTCTCTGCTTATCTTCTTCTGTGGCAAGATCTCCTTCCAGCTGCGCGATCTCCGCTTCGAGATCTGTGATCGCCGTGTCATTCGCCTCGCGTTCTGCGGTGAGCGAATCGACTTCGCCTTCCACAGTGGCCATCTCTTCCTCTGTGGACGCTTCGCCGATCGCGGTCTCCAGCTCCGCCTCGCGTGTCTGGAATTCCTCTGCTTTCTGTCTCAGGGCTTCGAGGTCCGCATTCTTGGCGTCAATCTTCTTCCTGAGCATCAGGGCCTTCAGTGCCATGGTCTTCTCCTTTCAGCTTTGCGAGCGCTTTCGCGCGGCGGGCGTCGAGCCGTCTTTTGACCGCTTCGTCGCGCTGCCTTTCGCGTGCGCTAATGTTGGTAGCTTCATACGCCGGGAAAGTGCAGACTGTCACTTCCCACAGCTCCACGTCCTTAATGGTCCAATGGACGCTGCCATCATCGCGGAACTCGATTTCCTCGTTGGTGACGTCGAATCCGATGGAGCACTGCGACACGTCCCCGCGTTTGACGCGCTCGTAAGCATCTACGGCGGCAGAGTCTTTCGGATTGATCACTATCCTGCCGTAGAGCCCGTGCGAATCCTCGCGCAGCTTCAGCGTGTGTGCCACAGCAGTCCTTCCGAGGACCAGTGTCGTGTCGTGGTTAACAAGCGCTCTGACATCCCTTCCCATCGAACTGGCAAAGGCACCAGGCGCAATGCTCTCGCTTAATCCGGGCGCAATTTCATAGTCGGAATTAAAAACGGCAAAATAGCCTTCAATGACCATTTCGCCGTTATCTTCCCTCGTCTGAAATTCGCAGGGCAGGCTTCTTGTCTGCCTCATAGTAAGATCTCTATTCATCATCAGCCTCCTCCCGGCGCTTTCTCTTGCGCCGGCGCAAGTCATTCTTCACTCTGGACCAGCTTTTTCTGCTTCCCTGACATGTCTGTCGGGATGTAGTTTTCGAGCACTCTGTAATCTTTCAGCCCGGCCGGCGCAAGATTCACGCGGTCTCGCCACTCATCGCCATTCACGAATCCGCGATCGGAGCCTGCGAGCAGTACATCGGACACAGATTTGAGGTCGTAGTCCAGAAGCGACCAGTAGTTGAACTTCAGGTACCACTTCGGGTTGATGATCAGCTTCTTGGTCAGTTCTGCCGTAATGGACTTTGCGATGGACATGATCGTCGTCTGGACGAACATATTCCACTCGTCCTTTTTGTACTCGCCTACACCCACCACATATGCCGGAACGCCGAACAGCGCCGCCACCATGCGTTTATCCAGCGTGACCGCTTCATTGATCGCCAGGTCCTGTAAAGACAAAGGTTTGACCTCGCGGACATCGAACTGTTCCGCCGGTATGATCCACGGCGCGCCTTTTTTCGCAGGTTTCAGGTAATCGTCGATGATCGTCTGCCTTCCTTTCGGTGTCGAGAGCTCTTCCGACATGGAGTCAACCTTCACGATCAGCGACGGCTTGTACTCCGACGACATGAATGCTTTCTCAGTCGCCCGCGCCTGGTTGATGTTCTGCAGGACGTCCCTGAGCGCCACTTTCACACCGGCGCCCTTCCACGGATAGTATTTATCCGGATTGAACACGAAGTGGACCAGGTCCGCGGGATCGTATGGAATGCCATCGATCCTGACTTTGTAGTCCGCGGAGCTGATCTGGTCAAACGTCACTCTGTATGCGGGTATGGGCTCCAGCTTCTGCAGGTAGCCATCCTGTGTGTGCGGCACGACAATCGCATTGCCGTGACCATACAGAAGCATCGTCATGATGCATGATTCCATCCAGGTGCTCCGCGTCATGTTCGGCATGGGGTTGATGTCGATCAGGCGGCTCAACTCGTTCACGATCCTTTCATCGCCGTTTTTTGTGTTGGCCATGAGATGGATCGTCGCAGAGCCAATGAGCTGTGCGATCTTCCGCGCGCAGGACACGACTTCCGGAAGCTGGTCGAGCGGCGTATAATTTGCCTGGATCATCTCATTGAAGACTTCCGAGGCCGTAAACACCATTGTGTTCTTCGTTCCCCTGCTCTGTGTAGGTTCTCTTTTTCTCATGCGCTGCTTCTTACTCATTCACTTTCTTCCTCTTCCTTGCCGAACCACTTCCTGGTCTTCTTTGACTTTTCCGATGCTTCCAGACACTTCACGCATGCAAAAACGGACGCGTCGAAAAGGTCGATGCGCATATTCGGCTCGATCTTTTCGTACTGGATCATGTCGTCCGTTTTTTCAATGGCTTTTACATTGCTTATGCAGTATTCGTACGCCTCCGAATGCAGGTAATATAATTTGCCGTCGAGCGCCGATTTTTCTATCCTGCGGAATCCTCTGCTCTTGACGTGATATAGCTGTGGCTGATCCACCACTTTGAATCCCGCTTTTTTCATTTCCGGGAAATACTCTTCGCCGGCAAACTTCCGGTCGTGGCCGACCTGTGCGATCTTGAATCCTTTGGCCCGCATGTCGATGAACCACTGGACGATCTCCGCAATGTTGACCGTCTCGTGATTTGACATCGTCAGCCATCCGTCGTCTTCCCATCCGAACAGAGGAATCGCATCTTCGTCCGCTTTTGCCGCCGCCTGTGTCCGCGGGAAGAATCCGTGCGTGATGATGATGTCGACGTCTTTGTATTGGCCAAACAGCGCCGCTGCCGTCAGGTCGTAAACTCTCGACAGGTCCGCGCCGCCGTACCAGCTGATCGGGAGCTTCGCCAGCTCTTCGAGCGTCCAGTCGTATTTCGCGTCGGACGCTTTTACTTTCTTGATATCGAACCACGCCTTCATGGAACTCGTGTAGATGTTCCCGCGGCGGGAGAGAAAGTCCTTTCTTTGCTGCGGGTCATTGAGCGCCTGCAGCGAGGCGTCGCGAATCTCGGAGGGCCTGATCGTCACGCCGTAGTTCGGATTCGCCTTCTGGTGCTGGATGGGATTCGTGAAATCGACGTTCCCTTTCTCGTCCTGGTCCATCTGCGCGATGAAAGAAAAAAGGCTGTCATCCTTGATCAGCCCGGATGCAACCTTCTTTGCATATTCCATTCGGCGATAGCCAAATGACTGTATGTTGTCGCCGGCAGTCGTGATGCCGATCATCAGGCGGTTCGTGTAGGCCGCCTGGGCCTCCTTGAACCTGTTGTACTGTGCAGGCTTCTTATAGGCAGCGACTTCGTCGGCGATCGCAAAATTGCAGTTGAAAGAATCCTGCGCATCCGGATTCGACGCCATGATCTGGATGTCGATCGTGCCGTCCGGCACGCCGTTCTTCATGAATGTCCGCTTGATCGAGTGCTCAAAGCTGTTGTCGTGGACCTCGAAGTCTTTCAACTTCCTGTACTTGATGGAGAAGTCCAGGAAGTTGAAAGACTCGAGCGCCTGCTTCAAGGCTGCCGCCACGACATATACGGTCGATCCGGATCGGCGCTGGAGGATAGATACTGCGAAGGAAAGCGCCGCGATGAATGACGTCTTGCCGTTCTTCCGGCCGACCATGATCATAGCTTCTTTGTATCTCCGCTCATTGGTCCCTACGTAGAAGAACCCGAGCAGGTTGTAAACGATGAAGATCTCCCATCCTTCGAGTACCAGCGGTTTGCCAAGAAGAGGCGTGCCGTCCAACATCTCGCCTTTGCGGTGGACGCATAATGTTTCCATCAGCGTACATACCGTATCGGGATCCTCTTCCCGGAACTCCAGGTCATCACGTTCGAGGTCGGCCAAAAACCTTTTGCAGGAATGGACCACGTCCTCGCCTATGATGATCACCCTGTCTACTACGTCGCGCGCATATTGTATCGCTCTTTCCGCATAGTGCTTTGCCCTCATAATCCAAGCTCACCCAGGACGTCGTCCACTGCGTCGCCCCTGCCTTCTGCGTCCATAGTTCCCATCATCTGTTTGTAAGATTTGCTGGTCAGTCCAAGCTCTTTCCAGTATGCGAGCGCCTGCGAGTGGCACTCCATCACCACCACGAGCGCAGGATTCTTGACCATATTCACCGAGCCGTTCTTGTTCGTGTACTCGACCACCGTCTCGCCGCCGCCGGCGTAGAATTTGTCGAGTGCGGTGTCCCGCAGCTCCATGAGCTGGGCCAGCGTCTCGATCGTGTGGACGAAGAATGGCTTATAAGTGCCGGCCTCTTCGCAGGCCTTCTTGATCTTCCTCTTCCAGGATGCCTTTTTCATGCTCCCCTCCGATTCCGGCCTGCTCAAAAAAGTGCCGTTTTTGCATCAAAATCTCATGCGCGCGCATGCGCGCGTTATAATGAATATTCAGACATCTTTTCCCGATTTTCCCCTTTTGTCAAAAAAACGCCTCGTGTGTATAAAAGGCTACCCGGCTCATTAAGGCCGCCCGGAATCCGGGGCCCGGGGGCCGGGGGGGATGCTGAATTTCATCATTGCGCATACTGTTCAGGAATCTTAATTCCGTTCTTCCTTGCCGTCCTTCGAAGGAGCTCTATGCCTTCTTTTGTCAGCTCATCCGTCGATCGCACATGCAGTTTATTGTGCGCCGACTTCGTGACGCTGATCAGGTTCCACATGCACCACTGGTATTCAGGGAACTCTTCGCGAGGGAAGATGTGGTGCACCAGCTCTGCCGGTTCCCTGTGTCCGTACCTGATCGAGACCCGGCACAGGTATCCATCCCTACGCAAGACTGCGGCTCTGACTCTTTTCCATCTCGTTGATTCATACCAGTTACTCTTTGCCATTGTATCTCCTAACAAAAGAGCCGAGGCGCTATCGCCCCGGCTCTCCGGAAGTGTATGGGTCGGTACACTGGGAAGAACAGCTGCAACAGCAATGGCGGGTCCTTCGACCCGCCTGCCA
>Ga0326513_10000438_pt1 | contig 35153 bp, 36 predicted proteins | sample 2_2465_0518_D_FD_203654 | JGI IMG/M metagenome (GOLD analysis project Ga0326513, IMG submission 203654) | Bovine rumen microbial communities from UC Davis, California, United States - 2_2465_0518 | ecosystem: Host-associated > Mammals > Digestive system > Stomach > Rumen | place: USA...
CAGCTGTAATCGTTCACGTCGTACTGGCATTCCCACAACGGGCAGGCCGAGGTTGCCGTTCCGATCATCAGCGCAATAGCAGCCATTGCAGTCAGTAAGATAGCTTTGTTCTTTCTCATTTTTGTCCTTCCTCTCATATCGTTTTTCTCATTGTCAGTCTGTGTCTCCTTCTGTCCGATGCCTGTGAATCCGAGACATCGTCCAGCCACATCCGGATCGTTTCGCTCCGGTTTCTCTCAAGCCGTTCCTGCATGATTTTGATTTTTTCTTCCTGCTCCTGTGCCCATTCCTGTCCTTTTTCCTCCTGCATTGCTTTTCCAATGTGCATGCAGCACATCTCGATCAGGATGAAATTCGCTGCGATCGAGCACGTCGCCAGGATGATGGCCACAATCCCCATGACGGCCCTAAATTCCAAATTTGCCATTTTCTCCCCTTTGGGTTCCCCTTTCTTTTCCCCGACTTATGCGTTGCCCGGATATATGCTGATATATGCCGTATTCATTGCTATCTCTTCCGGGTTGTACGGCTTTGCATATCTTGCCGTTGTTCCTCCTCTGAGGAGCTGTCTGTTTGCCATGTAGTCTATAAATGCCAGGCGGTTTACCAGGACCGTCCCTCCATCCCTGATCACAGCTACCCTTGGATATCTCTTCGGGATCCACTCTTCCATCTCCTTCAGGAGGGTGTCTGTTTTTGTTCGGCCCATGCCGTATACTCTGCAGATTCCATCCGGTTTCAGCATGATCTGGGAGAGATCTTCTGTTTTTCTGGACATTTCTCCTCCTTTCATTGTGTTCCCTGTTTTATGCCGGGGGCGGCCGCCCCCGGTCCCCCCATCAGGCCTTAAAAAGGAGACGGGAGCCGAGGAAGCAGTCCGAGTACGAAGCCGTGAGGTTCGCGTAGAAGTAGAAGAGCCCGCAGCCGTCGAACGAGAAGTAGCTGCCGCCGACAAAGGCGGGGCGGAGCGAAGAGTACGAGCTCGCGTAATCCGGAACCCATCTCGCATCCCTGTAATCGCTATCTTCAGGAATAAACGCCCAGGGAACAGCATCTGAAAATGCTTTGATGTATCCATCGTCAGGCAGCGCCGCTCCGGTTTTCTCGAGGCCTTCTGTTTCTCCCGCGAAGTCGTCGTTGTTCAGGCCGACATATACTTTCTCTGTGCTTCCCGCGAATCCATCGATCCATGTGCGCACATTGCTGAATGGGTCCTCTATCCATCTGTACTGGTTGTGTGCTCCTGAGGCTTTGATTGTGTGGTACTGCGCAAAATCCGTTCCTCCTGTGATGCCGGCTTCTCCAGCAACCCATCCTCTTCCGAGCGTCATCTGAGAATCAAAATCTGCGAATTCGATCAAATAAAGCATCTGGATGGCTGCCCAGGACGCAAGGTCCAGCATATACCAGCCTTCTCCTTTGGCTTTGCTGTATTTTCTGAACTCTGTCTGGCTCATGTTGGCCAACGGCTTCGCTCCTGATCTCGAGTAGAACCATTCTTTTCCGCCTGATGTGTGGTATCTCCCGACGTATCTACCGGATCCAGGGTGTTTCGCATATCCTTCCAACTTCGTTGCTGAAATCGCCCACAGCTGCTTGTCGCTCTCCGGATCCTTGTATGTGGTGTAGTAAAACTCTGGAATATAGACCACTGTGTCGTAGTCCTCCATGTCGAACTGCCAGTCTTCTTCCGAATGGACAACTTTCCCATCGAGGATGTTGTATTTTTTCATTCCTGCCCACGGCATGATCTGGTCAAACGGGCTATGGCCGCCACTTGTTGTACTTACCGCAGGGACGGGATCGTTGAACAGCTGCGCCAGTCCCTTTCTCGTAAGCCTCGAACCTCCGGCAGATCCGTCCCACTCTACTCCGTATGCTCCGTCTGCTGTTTTTGCCGTCGGTATTACAGTATCCTTCGTCTTATCCGCAAACCTCTCTGACGCTGCGGTTTCTTCCAGGATGCGGATAATCTCTTCTGTGTTCTTTTTTATCTTTTCCAGCTTTTCATGGATTTCCTTTGTGCTCTGCATAATCCCCTCTTTTCGCGATTCTCTCACTGTGCTTTTTAGTATTTTTTGTTTGATTCTGTGATTGTTTTGCGCTTTCCTTGATTCCATGCAGCCCACTCCTTTATAATTGTATCCAGGCCACTGCCATGGCTGAGTACAAAGGAAAGGAGGGGTTGCTATGGCTCATGGTGTGATCACTGCTTCTCTGTTGAGATGTGCCAACGGCTACGAGGTCGACGTTCATAAATTTCTCTCTGAACATCACGACTCTCAAAGCCTGCGCAACGATCTGCACAAGCTTCAGGTTATGGGGTATATCGACGTGGATTATGGCGATAACCGCATTGACTCCATAACGCTTTCTGACAAGCTCTTAGATCTCGCATAATCTCGCTTACGGAAGTGCGTCAATCGACACAGGGGCTTTGTCTTCGTAGGCAAAGCCCTCTTCCCGCAAAGACGATGGCCCGCCTTCCCACAGGGTTTCGTTGCTCCCTCTTCCAGGCAGAAAATTCTTTGCATAGCTCGCATTTGATGTGTGCCGGCATGGTCCGCCGTTTTTATAGCAGCTTGTTTTTGTGCACTCCGGAACTTCTCCGTCGCACAGATAAAACACTTTCTTCATTTCTTTCCTCCTTTGTAGTGTGTTATTCCACAGATCGGCGGAGCTTGTTGGCCTTTTTCAAGAGGCGGACCAGCTCCGCTGATTCTTTCTTCAATTTTTTGAGTTTCTTGCGCATTTTCTTTGCTCCGCGCATCTTTACGTGGAGGACGCATTCCTTCTGCTCGCTGTTTACGTTGTTCATGGTTGTGATTTTCTCCTTCCGTTTTCTATTTGCTCCACTATCCTTTCCCGATCCGGAGGGCAGCGTTCCTTCTTCATCGGCATCACTCCTCTCGTAGCAATGTTTCACTCTGCATATGGCAACGGAAATCCGCCGGCCGGCCTCCAGATATGCAGGCAGTTTTTCTGCAGATTTACATAGTCTGACTTTTTTGGATGGAACTGGACGGCCTCTTCCTCGTCCTCGAAGAAAATATCCTTTACTTCGCACATTTCGTCCCAGGTCGGTGTATGGCCAAGGTCATAAGGCGATACGCTTACATGCTCCCACACGGTTCCGTTGTCGGCTCTATCCACCGACCACACAACGGAGCCTGCCCAGCCGTTCAGCGTTATCTCGGCGCTCCCCATGTTGCAGCTGCCTTCTGCTTTGCTGATCCTGGGATTCCTCCGGATTTCTCTCATTCTTCTCATTGGATCCTCGCTTATCTTTGCTGTCGCATAATCTCCAGTGTTTCGATTGCTTCGATTGCGCCCATGACCTCTTCCATGTGCGCCTCTGCCTTCGAGTGTTCTTTGATCGCATTGACATGCTCGCTCTCGTTCTCCGGCTTCATCGCCGCCTCTCCCTTCAGATCGAGGAGCTTCTCTGTTTTCTCCAGAGCTACCAACGCGGACATCCTTTCTTTTTTCATAGTCTCGTAGATCGTCAGCATGTTGGCGAATGTCATTCAGTCACCTTCCTTCCTTGCTACTGGCTGTCTCCGATCTTGATCGTTTTCAGGCTGTCAGCAAATTCGAAGCCGTACAATTCGGTCGCCGTCTTTGTCAGCCTAGCCAGTTCGTCGACGGCTCCCGGCATGCCCAGCTTATGTTCAAGCAGTGTCAGGCGGTAAAGCTCTGACAAATATTTCTCGCTCATCGCTGTATCTCCTCACTGTCCATTTTTTCGTGGCGCTTCTCTCCGTATCGTGGTATAATCTAACCGGCCGCACCCTTCAGCGGTCACCTGAGCCTTCCCGGTGTTTTTCATCAGATCTCCTTTCCGGGCGGGCTCTTTCTTTTGGAAATCTTGGTTCGCCTCCTTTCTCCTGATGCCGGATCAGGCTGCACTGTCTTCGCCTTTCCCTTTTTCTTCTTTTCTTCTCTGTTCCTCCATCTGCTCCGCATGGCCAAGGAGTCGTCCTTTTTCAAAATCGGACAGCTTCGGAATTGCTTCCATGATCTTCTCGAGCGCTTCTCTCTGTTTTTCTGACATCTTATCGCCTCCCTTCAGTCTGAATTTGTATCTTGCCTTTACAATATATTCTCTTTAAGATATCTTGTCAACAGTTTTTTGTATCTTGCCGATATTTTTACCTTGACCCCGTTTTTCGGCTGTGCTATATTCGTCTTAGAAAGGAGATGAGTAATCAATGTCAGATATCGGAAAAAGAGTAAGGGAACTTCGCAAATCCGATAGGGTTCATATGACTCTGGAGGAATTCGGGAAAAAATTAGGTGTCCAAAGAGCTGCTATTTCTAAGTTGGAGCTCGGTGACACCAACCTCACTGATCGCATGAAGGATCAGATATGTAAAACTTTTCACGCAAATCCTATCTGGCTAGAGACCGGAGAGGGAGAAATGTTTGTTCGGACGAGTGTTGAAGATGATATTGCAGAAATGATCTCTCAGATCCAGGACGAGCCAGATGCTTCCTTTAAGCGAAGGTTGCTGACAGTCCTGGCCGGGTTGTCGGAGGATCAGTGGAAGCTCCTGGCGGATATTGCCGAGCGTCTTGCTCAGCCCGAGGTGATGGAGATCAAAGAAGATATTCCAGATGATGACGATTCGATCGATGCCAAGGTTGCGGCGTATCGCCGGGCCTTGGAATTAGAGGAGGAAGCAAAGGAAAAATCAGAAGCTATCTAGTATATGTTCAGAATCTCAAATTCAAGCCAAAATAACAGCTGTGAAAGTGCGGTCTTTGGCCGCAGATGCTGCATTTCTGAATAGTATATGGAGGAAAAAAGACATGAGAGTGAGAACGTCATTTGCCGTTATCGCAATGTGTATGGTTTTGTCGACATCGATGGTAGCCAGCGCCCAGAATAATCCGCCTATGCCTAGTTCGGTGATTCAGGAAAAGAAGCTGGAATCAGAGTTGGAGGAGGCGAATAAAGAAATAGAAAGACTGAGTTCTGAGCTGGAAACGGTTCAGGCAGAAAGAGACAAGTTCAAATCCAAATGCAGGAGTTATAGAAAGAAGTATGAAAAAGAGTCATCAAGGGTAAAGGAGCTTGAAGCGGAAATTCGTTCTCTTCGGCAGTCATCGAGCAGCTCTGCCAGTGTTCCTTCTAATAATGGTTCTGCTTCGACATCCGACGGATCCTCCGAGAAAACTAAGGTGGTATCTAATCCGGGTAAAACGCTGAAAATAGACGAAAGCGATCTCATTCGGATCTCTATAGATTCTCATGTATCATCTGAGTATGACAAAACCTCAGTTGATCGTATAACCATAAACGATGATTATGGAAAAGGTTCCGGGTATATAGCTCTCGTCTATCTCACCTGGAATGTCCAAAATCGTGCTGAAACGACAAAGAAAATGCTGCGAATGTATTCCGACGATCTTGCTGCTACTATTGCCAAAGAATATTCTTCCGTAAACGAAATTGCTATATTCTGGACAGTCCCGTATCTCACTAATAATACAAGCAAATGGGCATATTCTTGTGAAGGTGGAGGCGCGTATTGCACAGATATCGTAACAGCCTTTTGACAAAATAAAAGCCTCCCCTGTTGGCGCAGGGGAGGTTTAAACAGTTGAACCACCGGTGAGGTTGAGTTCCATAAGCATATTGATCATATCTCAACTTCTCCGGCATCGCAATAGCGGAGGAGAAAAAATGTATACAGAAAAGACGAAAGACGGCCGTGTGAAATATCTGGAACGATATCTGGATCCGCTCACCGGTAAGTATCGGCGCGTTTCTATCGTTATGGACAAAGACAACAGGCCGAACCGGAAGATCGCCGAGGTTCTCCTTCGGGAGAAGGCTGAAAAAAGTCTGGTATCATCCTCCAGGGAATACTCTCTTCGCGATCTCATTGAGCTCTATTATCAATCTCAGCTCAAGGAAAAAGCCGTCAGCACTGCCATCAGAAATCGCGGGGTTCTGACCAGACTGCTGCCTGTGCTCGGCGCCGACGTGCTGGTCAGTCGGCTTACCGCCGGTTATATCAATGAAAAGCTTCTCACTTCCGAGAAGCCGCCAGTTACTCTGAATGAACAGCTTAAGCGCATCAAGGCTTTCCTGCGCTGGGCCTATGAGAACGACTATGTGCAGGACATCTCGTATCTCGGTAAGCTCCGGAATTACAAAGAGCCTCCCCACAAAGCCAAGATCCAGGATAAGTATCTGGAAAAGGATGAGCTGAGGGCTGTTGTCGCTGCAATGGATGCCTATCCTGTCTGGCAGCTCCTCACAAAGCTCCTGGCTTACTCCGGCCTTCGCTTTGGCGAGGCCTGCGCTCTGCTGAAATCTGACATCGACTTTTCTTCGCTCTCGATCCACGTCACTAAGACCTATGATTCAAACAACGAAATTGTGAGCCCCGCCAAGTCTTTCGATTCTGTCCGGGATGTCCATATGCAGCCGGAGCTGGAGGAGGTCTGCAGGCAGATCAATACTCAGATGCTCCGCCGCCGGCTGGCCTGCGGGATCGGGGATGTTGATCTATTTCTCTTCGGTGAGGATGGGGAGCACATTGAGTATTATGCTTTTAATAAGTATCTGAAAGGGAAATGCAAGGCCATCACCGGGAAGGTCATCACTCCGCACGCGCTGCGGCATACTCACGCATCTCTCCTTTATGAGGCCGGGTTTACCATCGACGAGGTGGCTCGCAGACTTGGCCACGCGGACAGCCGGATCACCAGGGAGATCTATACGCATGTGACAAAGAAGCTCCGCGAGAAGGACAACGAGCGCCTGGACCGTGTTTCCTTCTCCTGACTCGAGTGTAAAAAAAGTGTAAAAAGTGTCACGACCATACGGTACGACGCGGGAAATAAGAAATCCCGGAAGCCTTTATTTTCAGGGCTTCCGGGATGATACGCGATGAGAAGAGATGATTTGCAATTCCCACTGCCGGCATTTAACTCATTTTCTGGGAGCCCCTATTTTCAGGGGCTCCCGTTCTATTTTTGGGTTCCGCATTTTTAAAAAGTGTAAAATAAGTGTAAAAAGATAGAATGCTTGTAACCAACAGCAACTCCTGGCTCGGCCGGACTCGAGTCAAGGGCTGCTGTTTTTATACTGTTACGCGATTCAATCTGCCATGAACGACCTTATGATTATACAGCCCCGATTCCATATGGTCAAATAAAAATGCTCTCCTTTACCCGTAGCGTTAGGGCCAGATCTGTTCTCCTGCCGTCTTGCCGATCCTCTTTTAAATGATCGTCCCATCTTCGTATTCAAACCTAACCACCCACTTGTTTCCGAGGATAGCGGCGATTTTCTCCATATCCTCCATGGTCAACGTGTTCCGATTCACTTTTTGATTGAGATTAGACGGACTGGTTTTGAGCCTTCTCGCCAGTTCCGCCTGGCTCATGCCTGCCTTTGCCAGTGCCATACTCAGTTTTTCCTTGATGATCATTGTAAGCACCCCCTTTTGTGTGCATTATACTGCATTTAATTTTTGTTGTCAATTATTCGCATCATTTTATAAAGGAAATAATGCATAAATGATTGACACTATCAAGCGATTGCTGTATAATAGGTATCAGAAAGGAGGACCACCCACAACAAGAAAGTCAACCCAATAAGTCCAACCGGCACACAGATCCTTGAAAAATGATTCCCGCCCCGGAGGATACGAGGGCGAACCAAATTATGGAGTGTAACGAAATGATTCAATATTCTGTGATCTTGAAACGCTATGAAGGCTCGTCTAGACCTGATGTGGTCATATTCCAGGATGAAGATCGAGAAAAGGCAATTTCTGAAATGAGGAAATATGTTAAAGCAAATGGCTTTACAGTGTATGACCGGGACGGCAGATTTACCATCGAGACAGTTGCGCTGGAGGAAAAAGAGCCTATTGCAGGATCGCCGGTGCTCAGCCTGATTCCTTATCACAAGCTATTCGACCATCTTGATAATCGCCTTCCTGAGGAATGATCAAATCCCGCCACGGAGGTCACGAAGGCAAACACCACCAACAATCCCCCTACCAAAGAAAGGAGAACAAAACCATGGCAAAAGCAATCATCACAGAGGTCTACACAGACGGCTTTAACAAGTATCACGTAGTCTACGCATCCGGCAGAGAGCGGGTATACAACTGGAGAGCGGACCTGCCCGAAACCGCACGGAAATGGCTGAAGGCTCATGAGGAGCCGGAACCGGAAAAGGTCGGGCACATCACCGTAACGGAACCGGATCCGGATGAATACCGCAAGATCCAGGACAGCATGACAGAATCCTTCTACGAGTTCTGCACCGGTGATCCGATCCCGGAGAACTGGAAGGAGGTTGTCGCAGAGGAGAATGAAAGGCTGGACTCCACTCAGCCCATTCCCGACTTGCCCCCGACTGGTTCCCGGGTTGTTCCCGACTTGTTCCCGGTTCCCTCACAGATCATTCTACCGGCTCTTATCAAATCCGGCCCATCCGCTGTGGAAGCGATAGGCTTCGGTATCTGCATGGCGCTGGCTTACACGGCATGGATCGCCAAGGGAGCCGCTGAGCTCCTGATCCTTGCTTTGCAGGTGCTCTATATCACCCTGTCTCCGATCGTCTGTGAGGCATCAGAGAGGCTCTGGATAGCATGGGTGAAGATTTACCCGGAGATTGTCCCAACAGCCCGCAAAACCGCCAAAATCACGGCGAAACAGGTTGCTATGATGCTGTGGTGGCTGTGGATAGTGATTGCATAAGAAAGGAGAAAGAGTCATGAGAAACACAGAAATTAAAATCAGGAATCTCGTCAATCCCGATCAGGAGTGGTTTCCGATCGCCACCGGCTGCAAGCCCGGTCAGGAGGTTGCTGACGGCTACGGATACCGCAAGGCCCCGGAAAGTGAAGGCGAATGGGATCTTTACCAGATCGCTGAAGATGGCCAGCACGTACAGTTTGTCTGGCTGAATAACGCTTGACTCTATACTTACACAAGTATATATTATTACATAGGAGGATAAAATCATGGCGAAAGCAGTGGCAACGTGCATATGCAAGACATGCGGCAATGAGTTTCAGGTGTCGACCATCAAAAGGAATCGCTCCGAAGCAGATTCCTGGGAATCCTGGGCGGCCGCAAATTTTGACGAGTGTCCGGAATGCAGGAAAGCTCGGATCGAGGCCGAACGTAAACAGGCAGCGATAGAGGCGGCGGAGCTTGCTAAAGAGAAGGGCCTCCCGGAGCTGACAGGAACCCCGAAGCAAGTCTCCTGGGCAGAACAGGTCCGTGCAGAGATCATAGATAGATTTCAGGAGTACCTTGCAAAGAAAAAAGCCCGTGCGGAGAAGCTTCCGAGGGCGAAAAAGGATTATGAGGAAGGCACTCGTTTTCTTGAATGGATCTCGACGAAATCCCAGGCGGCATGGTGGATTGATAATCAGAGAGCTCTGTACGATCCGAGCCTTGCCTCTTTTGAGCTGGAAGACGCTTTTAAGGCTGAGTACATCCCGGAGGATGTCAAAGCCGAAAAGGAACAGGAGGCAGCGGCGCAGACCGAATCCTGGACGCTGGAGCCTGAGACCAAGGCCAGCTCCACAGTTTGTGAACTGTCCGTTGCTGTCAATGCGGTGGTTATGCGGTCCGCAAAGGATCAGGGCGTGATTGATACTGTCAAGAAAGCGGGCATGAAATGGAACAGCTCATGCTGGGAGAAGAAGCTTGATGTCACAACCGGTCCTGCGGATGAACGCCTGATCGAGATCGGAAACCGGCTCCTCTGTGCCGGATATCCGGTCAAATGTGACCCAAAATATCACGACCGGATCGTTCGCGGCGAATACGTTCCGCAAACATATCGCTGGATCTCGTGGGGAATGGCTTCAAAGATGCTCCTGATCCAGACCGAGAAGGACAACGAAACCTTGGTTCGGAAGGCTAGAGCTATAACGGGAGCCTCCAGATACGGATACCCTGTTAAAGCCCCCGTTGCATCGTGGGAAGAAGTTTTAGACTTCGCTAGGGCAAACGACTTCAAGTTGAGTCCCGGGGCGGAGCAGGAAATAGCCGCTTATAGAGAAACCATCCTCAAGGTATCTCCTGTCAGCGGTGCGGATGCGGAATACAGTGAAGAGAACATCGCGGATATTATGGATTCTAGCCGCGATGTCCTGGAGGATCTCCGGGATGAGGATTGAGACTGATCTCCTCCCCTACCAAAAGGATGCAGTCAACAAGCTGGCCCGGCTTAAGGTCGGTGCCCTGTACATGGAGCAGGGCACCGGCAAGACCCGGACGACGCTGTCCCTGGTCGCTCCCCGGCTGGATGCCGGCAAGGTGGACGTCGTCCTCTGGCTGTGCCCCTGCAGCGTCAAGCGCAACCTCCGGGAGGATCTCACGTATCACTGCGGGTGCATGCCTGAGGAGATTGTAGTGAGGGGCATTGAGAGTCTGTCGTCCTCCGACCGTCTCTATTTACAGCTCATGAGGCTCGTCCAGTCCCACAAGGTCTTTTTAGTGGTGGATGAGAGTAACCTGGTTAAGAACAAAATGGCGATCCGCACCGAACGGATCATTGAGCTGTCAAAGCACTGCAGATATAAGCTGATCCTTAACGGCACTCCGATCAGCAAAAATGAAGCTGACCTTTTCGCTCAGTGGTATATACTGGACTGGCGAATTCTCGGCTACCAGAGTTTCTGGAGCTTCGCAGCGAATCACCTGGAGTATTACACCATCAAGTTGCCGAATGGCCGGGAGATCATCGACAAGAGCCGGATCAAGCGTGTGCTGAATGTTGATTATCTGTCAGAGAAGATTGCGCCCTATACTTATCAGATCAAAAAGTCCGACTGCCTGGATCTGCCTCCGAAGTCCTATAGTAAGAGGTATTTTTATCTGACCGATGATCAGTGTGAGCTCTACCAGGACGTCAAGGATGAATATCTTCTCAATATAGATGAGTTCCGGAGCGATACGATCTATAAGTTCTTCGCCGCCCTGCAGCACGTCGTCTCCGGCCGCAGGGTGCTCACCCCTCCGTACAAGCGGATGCAGACCTCGCAGATATTCGAACGCCCACAGGACAATCCCCGGATCAGAGCCCTGCTGCAGGAGCTCGAAGGAAATGATGAAAAATGCATCATTTTCTGCAAATACCAGTCCGAAGTATCAGACCTGGTTGGCCTGCTTCCAGGCGCGGTGGAATTTACCGGCCGGCTCCCGCAGAAGAAGCGGCAGGAAAACCGGGAACGGTTCCGTCATGATGCGCAGTATCTTATTGCCAATAAGTCGTGCGGGGCCTACGGCCTTAACCTGCAGTTCTGTCATAAGATCATTTTTTACAACAATGATTTCGACTTGGCCACCAGGCTTCAGGCCGAGGACCGCGTGCACCGGATCGGACAGGCACATACCGTGGAGATTGTGGATATCTGTGCTGATGATACTATCGATGATTTCATAACAGACTGCCTGACTCGTAAAGAAAATCTTGCAGAGGCATTTAAGAGGGAGGTGAAGAAACAGCAGGATGGAAAAGATTTACCAGACAAAAAACGTGTACGAGGCGGCCCGGGAGCGGCTCGAGTACATCTTTGCGGAATTTGACAATATCTGTATAGCCTTTTCTGGAGGCAAGGACAGCGGTCTACTCTACAATCTGGTCCTGCAGTATATGCAGGATAATCACATTGACAGGTCCATCGGCCTGATGCACCAGGACTTTGAAGCTGAATATAAAGCTACGGCTGAGTATGTAGAGAAGGTCTTTACCACTGCTCCCGAATGGGTTGAAAAATACTGGCTCTGCCTGCCGATGCAGGTCCGCAATGCCATGAGCCAGACAGACCCGTGGTGGTATCCATGGGCGCCGGAGGCCCGGGATATATGGGTAAGGGATATGCCGGAATATCCGTATGTGATATCAGAGGCTCCATGGTTTGACCGCAGGCTCCTGGACCATGAGACGCAGAACCGATTCGGTATGTGGTATCGTGATCAGCACCCAGGGAAGGCCATCATGCTCCTGGGGCTGAGAGCCGATGAGAGCCTGAGCCGGTACAGCGCCATTGTAAATAAGCGATATGCGTACAATGGTCGGATGTGGATCACCCAAAACCGTAAAGATCTGTATTCTGCCTGTCCTCTATATGATTGGTCTGTGGAGGATGTATGGACGGCAAACGCAAAGTTCGGCTTTGAGTACAACCATCTGTATGATTTGTACTATAAGGCCGGCTGCCCGCTCAGCGATATGCGCGTGGCTTCGCCTTTCATCGAATGGGCCGCTGCGAACCTGAATCTGTACCGTGTCATAGAACCTGAGACCTGGAGTAAAGTTGTCGGAAGGGTCAACGGCGCGAACTTCGGGAATATCTACGGAGGCACGAAGGCTATGGGATATAAGGAGATCACCCTGCCGAAGGGCCACACCTGGGAAAGCTACACTAAGTTTCTGCTGTCTACTCTCCCGCCCAACATCCGGCAGCACTATGAGCGGATCTTCGGAGTGTCAGAAAAATTCTGGCACACGACAGGGGGCGGCTTCGCTCCGGAAGTGATCGAAGAAATCAGGAGCCGCGGATATAAGATCCGGGAAAATGGTGTCTCCAACTTTTCCAAAGATGGAAAGACCAGAATTGTTTTTGACCAGAAAATCCCGGATAATACAGATAATGTGGAAAGCACCAAAGATATCCCGTCCTGGAAGCGGATGTGCTTCTGCATTCTGAAGAATGATTATATGTGCAGGTTTATGGGATTTGGTCCTACAAAAGAAGAACAGACCAAAATTAACGCGATCAAAAAGAAATACGCTGCAATCGCAGGAACAGGGAGGAGGAAAAATTGACAAGTCCAGTATACGGAGTCAGGGCGGTGCCAGTGGAAAAGATCCGTGCCAACGAGTACAATCCGAATTCAGTGGCGCCCCCGGAGATGAGGCTGCTTTACGACAGTATAAAAGAGGACGGATACACCATGCCGATCGTGTGCTATTACAATGCCGAAGATGATATGTATGAGATTGTAGACGGTTTTCACCGGTACAGGATCATTTTGGAGCACAAGGACATCTATGAACGTGAGAACGGGTGCCTTCCAGTATCCGTCATTGACAAACCGATCGATGAGCGCATGGCGTCTACTATCCGGCACAACAGGGCCAGAGGAAGCCACGACATCGATCTGATGAGCAATATCGTAGCAGAACTGCACAAGATAGGTAGATCCGACGCATGGCTTGCGAAGCATCTCGGCATGGACGCCGAAGAGATAACCAGGCTCAAGCAGCTTACCGGGCTTGCCGAGCTATTTAAGGACGCTGAATTTGGTAGATCATGGGAGCCAGGAGGAGATATATCATGAGAAAAAGTCTTGAAGATTTGAGTCCAAGTATGGTGAGGAAGGTCGATGACTATGTCGGCCTGCCGGAGGAACTTAAAGAATACTGCTATTACATAGCTGATGCAGGTTATTCCATTATGGCCATTCCGGAAGTCTTTTTGAAAGAGCATTTCGGCAGTATGGATCTGTGGGAATACGAAATTCCAATGCCGGTAAAGTATGTTTTGGAGAAGGGATACAGATTTTTTGAGGAGTACGTGATTGTCCAGGCAGATTATGATAATGAGACTGGACTGATCGTAGATGAAAAATATGAAGAATTTTAAGAAGGGCGATTCCGCCACAAGAGCGAAGGCGAAATATAATGCTAAAGCGTACGACATTTTCCAGATTGTCGTGCCAAAAGGAAAGAAGGATGAGATAACAGACGCTGCTGAGAAATTAGGATACAAAAGCCGGAACGAATTCGTCTCCGAGGCGATTGATGAAAAAATAAACAGAGAAGCAAAGGGGAGCCCGTGAGGCTCCCCCGTTTTTTATGCATATATGGTATCGCTTTGAGAATCAGTATAAATCTTCAGGTTCGTCCCCATCCCATTCCGCTATCGAGTGGATCGCGTACAAAGGCAATCCTATAGTTATCAGTAGTCCCACCAATCCTATAACGCCTTTCCACATTTTTCTCCTCTCCTGTCGATTGTCAGGATCTTCTGACCTTTGCCAGTTCTATCCAGCCGGCCTGTCCTTTCAGTTTGCCGAAGCCGTTTTTCTCTTTTACGATCCTGGCTTCCCCTTTCTTGCAGCAGCGGTCGAACTGAGCATATTCCTTTCCTGGGCCCGCATAGATCTTTACTCTTGTCGAAACGACCATGTACGATGTCACCTTGAGCTCTTCTGCCCTGGAGTCGTCGAATCTCCTGGAAAGCCCCCATTTCTTTTCCAGTGCGCATAACGTCCCGTCGTCTCCGAGGATTTTCGCCGCTTCGTCGAAGCTTTTGCATTTCCCGATTCCCGGATAAAGCAGCGGGCCTTTGTTCTTTCTGCCCGCGTTCGCTTTTTTCAGAGCTGCTCCATCTGGTTTTTCCATCTTTCCTGCCAAAATCAATGCCAGGCTCACTGATGCAAGCACTCCGGTTTCGTTCATGTCCTCTATACACTCCGGAGCATATACTTTGATCTTTTCCGCGTCCGTCATGCCGATCTCCCCTTTATGAGGTATCCTTTTTTCTTTCTGTCTCCGGTTACTACTTTGAGCCACCTGGCCGACTGGCCTTTGATGTAGATAAAATCTCCTGCTCTCAGCCTTGCGACGATATCTCCTTTTCCTGATGCCTTTTTTCGTATGATTCCTGGCGTCTTTGTTATCCTCTGTACTATCCCGCAAAGCTTCCCCCATGTCAGGGGGCCGGCGATCCCATCCGCTTCCAGATTGTTTTTGGACTGGAATTTTATAAGCGCATCCTGCGTCAGCGGCCCGAAGATCCCGTCCGCCTCCAGTCCGAATTTTCCCCAGACATTCAGCCTTTCCTGGAGTTCTACCACGTCTCCTCCCCTGGATCCCCGCCGTACAGTCTCCCTCTGTGTCTGCGGGATTTCTACTGCCGTCCCGGCTGCAAGATCATATCTCGGCATGCCGTATCCCGCAATAGTCCCATCTCCAATGCTGTACTGCCTGCGCCGTACAGCATTGGATGAGTTGCCCTCGATTGTGTATACATATCCGTCCGCCGCTTTTGTGACTATTCCTGTGTGGCAGATGCCGGAATAGTTCTGGAAGAAAATCTGGTGCCCTGCAGCGGGAATTGTTGTCCATCTGCCCTGCTGCTTGTAATAATTGGCCGAGTATACTGTATAATCATCAAAATCCCCGCACAATACTTTGCGTGCCACTGCGGCCCCAAAGCATTTATACATCAGCCAGTCGACGAAGGCATCGCACCATGCGGCCGGGTAATCCATATTGGATGGCTGCAGGTTGTGCAGCTCGTATCCGTATTTCTGGTAATTGTTGTCTCCGGGATTGGCTGTTTTATCATACAGGCCTGCTCCGGATGCTTTTTCCAGATATCCTACTTCCTGTTCGGCAAGAGCCAGAACTGCATTTCTGGCTTCGTCAGCATTTTTGTATGTTGTCTCCATGGCTGCTCCTTGTTTTTGCGCCGGCGCAATCGTTTCTTCGTGGTTCTCCCAGATAAACGGTATTCCATCATCTGTCATATATGTCTTCAGGGAATCATAGACCATTTTCTGTCTGGCACGGTATGCTCCCACCTGGTTCCCGATGTCGCTCAGGGTGGCCTCGTATAGATGGTCCAGCGTGTACGGCCGCTTCGTTTTCCCGATCACGCGTTTCATCGCTCCATATCCACCCTGGTGGCGGAAATTGGCGCACATCGCCTGTGCGTCAGCATCGACGACTCCCAGGCTTTCTGCTTCCCTCACATATGTTTCCATTTGCTCGTCCAGGAGTCTATCCTGACAGTTCTTTCCGATCGCGGTTGTGATCACGGTTGTGATTGTCCTTGCCAGTCCGGAGGATCTGGAAATTCTGAAATTGTCCCATGATCCCTGCATGGCCGAAAGAAGCTCCTGTGTAAACCCTCCCCCTCCGGCCTGTCTTATTGTTTCCAGCAGGCGCAGTGCTTCCGGCCCATACCACTGGCCCGCGCCGATGGTTATTGCATGTTCCGCGCTGCTATTGGTATATGCTTCTGTAAACGCCGCATAGTCCGCCTGCCCATATATCTGGCCTCCTGTTTCCACTGCATAGATGATCTTGCGGAGGACTTCCTTCTGCTGTTCTGTCATGGCATCTCCTCCATTTACTGAGAGTCACTCTTTTGGTTCCCGCCCTCTCCGTCGATTTTTTCTTTGAGTGCTGCGATATATTTGCGAAGCCAGTCTGGGATTGGTGCGCCCATGCGCCCTGCATTTTCTATGATCGAGAGCAGTTCATTCAGGATATACCATACTGTGACCAACAGCGCGAATGCTGCTGTCGCCGGCGGCACTCCAATTCCCAAGCTTCCTGCCACTTGTACTATAATGTAGTCGATCACGATTGCCACTGTGATCATGCAAATGTATCCCACCTTTTTGATGATGCCCTGTGCCCCTTTCTTTGAGCTCCACCCATAAGCAGGATCGTCCGGGTGATCTGCTCCTTCGATCTTGCTCGCCAGGAGTCCGGTAATGTAATCCAGTGTCATGACGATCAGCAGTATGACCAGCAGCGGTCCAAGAATTCCAAGTTTGGCCGAAACGTATGCCAGGGCGGCTGACGCAGCTGCCAGTGATGTTGTATATTTGTCCATTGTCAATTCCTCCTTCAGTTCAGTCTTTTCGATCTTCAGTTTCCGGAAATTCCAGATCTTCCAGTTCTATGTATGGTCTCAATCTGTATTCGAGCGCATCCAAGTCCAGCTCGATCTCTTCCAGCGTCTTGTTGGATTGTCCCTTGTTATACAGCAGAAGGTCGTAAGCAGCCGACCATAATTTTGCCGTTATTCTCAGCAGTTCTTTGAGCAGCTCTTTGTCGTACAATGCTTTTCAGCTCCTTTGTCAGTCCGTCGAAGTATTTCTGCCTGATATTTGTGCCGTTGCAATGCTTCAGCTGTCCCGCTCGTGATAAGAGTCCTGCGGCTGTTCGGAATGATATTTTCCTTTTGCCTGCGATCAGCTTCCGCGCTTTCCGGCACTGTCTTGTGAATTTCAGGAAGTTTCTCCGTCGCATTATAACCTTGTGGTGGTAAAAGCGGTATCCAACGAAATCTACTCCTCTTGCGTCCGTCGGGAAGACTTGCCAGTTTCCCTTCAGCTCCAATTTCATCCTTGTGAGAAATTCCCTGATTCTTTCGACCGCTTTGTGGAGTTTTCTTTTGTTCGGGCCGAAAATAATCATGTCGTCCATGTTTCTGACGTAATGCTTTACTCCGTCCTGTCTGCAGATAAATCCGTCCAGCGGTTCGAGCAGAAAGTTGGCCAGCCACTGGTTGATGTAATATCCTATAGCCAGTCCTCCTCCAGGATTCGAGCTAATAATCGCATATATGAGCTTTAGAAACTTTTTATCCTTTATTTTCCGTGCCAGGCTCCATATCAGGATCTTTGGAGAAATGCTCGGATAATAGTGATGGATATCGAGTTTTGCGCAATACTTGGTCCCCTTTCTGTCCTTCTTCATGCATCGCTTTACATATTTGATCGCGTGCATATTCCCTCGTCCAGGAATAGAGGCGCAGCTCCAGTGATACATCCCGCGCATCAGTACAGGTCTCATTACTTCCACACATAATTGATGCATGATTCCATCCGGATAATATGGTACTATGCTGATTTCTCTTTCTTTTCCACTGCTTGCATCTTTGATCTTTACTGTTTTCGGAATTGTTGGCACGAAGGATTCTTCTGTTAGTAAGTTATAGATTTTATCGACATGTGCTTCGATATCGTCCATTACTATCTTTACGTCGTGTCTTTTCTTCTTTCCGATGCTTCCTTTTATGATTGCTTTTCTTATTGTGTCCTTGTCGCACATTTTCTGATAAAGATATCCTGTTCTTTTCGGCATTGTTATCCTTTCTGTTCGCCACAAGGTCTTTCGAGAGGCCTACTAAACCCTGCCTGTTTTGGCGATATTTTTACCGAGTGGTAAGGTCTTACCTGCGCATCGAATATTTGTCCAGGAGACGGGAGCCGAGGTTGCCGTTCGAGTTCGAAGCCGTGTTGTTCGCGTTGAAGTAGAAGAGCCCGTAGTTGTCGTTCGAGTTGTAGCTGCCGCCGACATAGGCGGGGCGGAGCGAAGAGTTCGAGTTCGCGCCCAGATCTAACCCCGGCCACCGCGCAGGTAATACCAGTTTTTAATGTTTGTGTTGCAATCGTGTGTTATCTGTTTCTGTTTTACGTACTATCCGTTCTACGCCGGGGGGTTACACCCCCGGTCCCCCATCAGGCCTTAAAAAGGAGACGGGAGCCGAGGCTGCCGTTCGAGGCCGAAGCCGTGCCGTACGCGCTGAAGTAGAAGAGCCCGTAGTTGCCGTCCGAGCCGCAGCAGCCGCCGACACAGGCGGGGCGGAGCGAAGAGTACGAGAGCGCGTAATCTGTCACGTATGTAGTTGCGGTTCCGCCTGTCGTGTCGGGCAGGAATGCCCAGGCTGCATATTTCGAGTATCCAAATCCTTTTATATAATTGCTTGATGGCAGTTTTATCCCGGTTCTTGTGAGTGTGCTTGGGTCTCCGTTGAATGCGGCATTGTTTGTTCCTGCATATACTTCTTGTGTACTTCCCACGAATCCATCAATCCAGTCATACACATTGCTGAATGGATCTTCGATCCATCTGTACTGGTTGTGCGCCCTGGATGCTTTGATGGTGTGGTATGTGGCTGCGTCTGTACCTCCCATCGATGCAATGGATCCTGTGTTCCATCCTGTTCCAAGCATTGACTGGCTGTTGAAATTAGCAAATTCCACGATGTACAGCATCTGGACAGCTGCCCAGGATGCAAGATCCAGCATGTACCATCCTGCTCCCTTGTTTTTGCTGTATGCTCTGAAGTTTGTCTGGTTTGTATTTACAAGCGGCGATGCTCCAGATTTTGAGTATACTGCTGACGAAGATCCGGATGTGTGGTACCTTCCGACATACCTTCCGGAACCCGGATGTTTAACATATCCCTCTTTTTCTGTCGGTGAGATCGCCCAAAGCCATTTCTGGTTTTCCGTGTCTTTGTAAGCCGTGAAATAAAATTCTGGTATGTACACCATTGTGTCGTTGTCTGTCATGCTGAATCCGGCATCCCCTTTATGCAGGATTGTGCCGTCAGGCTTGACATTGACAACCTCCATGTCTTTCCACGGTGCAATATTGTCAAACGGACTGCTGCCTGTTCCGGAAACGCTTGTTGCGGGAGATGGATTTGTGAACGACGCCGCCAGGCCTTTCCTAGTCAATGTAGTGGCTGAATTTGCGTAATTCCACTCCACTCCATACGCACCATCTGCCGTAGTGGCCGTCGGAGCTCCGGAGTCAAACTCCGCATGGACATCGAGGTTTGACTGAATATTGGTGAGCGCTTTGTCCCATCCGATAAACTCGTGTCCTTCTCCGCTCGGATCCACGGGAGTAGAGCCTGTGTACACTGCGTTCTTTCCCTGTTCCACCTTGCTTGTCTGTGCAAGGGTGCTTCCAATGTAGAAGCGTACCGTATAAATCGGGAGATACGTCGTTGTATATGTCGTCGGGCCCGTGATCGTCCCCGGCGTTGGCGTCCAGCCTGTCGCTGTCTGCCCCTCGCTGTTCGTCGGCATCGCTCCGCTCCATGCTGCGGTTTCTCCGTAGTTCTTCGTTTCGGTCTTCACCGTTTCTGAACCATTTACCCACTTAACTGTATAGCTCCTGACCGTTGCGGTATATGCCGCGTACACCGTTCGGTTTGCAGTCACTGCTTTCAGTGCATCCGGATCCGATACGCCGTTGGGAGAAAGAGCCCATCCGTTCGGCGTATAGCTGTACTGTGCCGTCTGTTCTCTGGCGGTGGTGTTTGTCTTCGTTCCGTCGGCTCCATCAATGATGGTCTCTGTATCAATGATCGTCTCCCCGTCGTATGTCTTATAGGTCAGGATCGTGGCTGTGTGGTCCGCCCTTACCTCGATATACGGATACTGCGCCCTAAGTGCCTCAATCTCCTCTCCTGTGGCGCTCGGTACGTGGATGTATCCGATTACCTGTGCTTTTTCGGTATTTCCACCCTGCTCGTCCAAACCTCTGAATCGGTTAAGAACATCGTAGAGCTGTGTCTGCGCCTGCGTACAATTATCAAACTCCCATCCGAATCCGACCAGCCGGACTCTCGCCCGGTCCGGCATGCTGCTCATGATTGTGATCGGATTGAACGCTGAAGAAACATTTTCGAGTCTCAGCGTTTCGGGGGACGTGTCGCTCGGCATAACAACTTCTCTGACTTTTTTCTGTCCGATTACGGTGAGGTTTTTCATCGTATTCGGCAGGTGGAGTACTTCCAGCATTCCTCCTTCCGGCAGGATCAGGCCTGTAATGGCTGTCCCATCAAAATACACCTCTTTGAGGTCTGCGCATTTGCTCAGATCAGGTGCACCCGTCAAATTCGGGCAGTTCCTGACGTCCAGTACAAGAAGAAGGTTGAGGTTTCCGATATATAGCGTTTTCAGGTTTGGATTGCTGTAATTCGGATCTTCGTCACCCAGTTTGATGTATGTCAGCTTTGCGCCGTTTACAAAGCTTGCATATCCTACTTTCAGTCCGGACAGATCTCCTATCGATGCCAGTCGAGATGCTGAGTAGATGATAATTTCTGTGTCGTTTACGTTTTCCAGAGGGCACTCCAGAATCGTCTCCACATTCTCCATTACCCGCTTCTGTATCAGGTAGGAGCCGTATTTTACCGTTGCATAAATGGCTGCGTATGGTTTTACGGTAATGTTCGACTTCGCGTAGCCTCTGAGTACAATCGTATCTGTCAGGGCGTCGCCTGCGTTGTACTTACTCATCAGGTACGGGAAACGGTCGCTCATGAACTGCTTTCTTTGTTCTGTTTTGCTGCCCTGGCACATCGCAAGATATTCGGCAGTCGCTTCTTTTCCCTGGTCCGGATCAAGCAGTGGCTTGATATATTTAAAATACGCGTCCTCATTTCTCAGCGATTCCGGCCATTTTGACTGATGCTCTTCGAAGGCCGCTTCAAACTTCTCGTAGCTCCACGCTCCGGTGGAAACGAGCTCCTGAAACATCGCTTTTAATTCCTTCGGAAAAGCTTCTCTGACAAGCTTCCAGAAAACAGAGTTCTGCCCATTATATACATCTGCTCCGTCTATCTTATCTGTATCTTCCACCCAGTACGGAAATACAAGCTGCCCCTCGTTATTGATTCCCAGCATTGTGTCATAATCGTACGGCCTGATGCCTGCCAGTTTTTTCTGTTTTCTCATTTATCCGATCACCTCTTTCCCCCAGAAGGTCAGGAACATATTCTTTGCTCTGTTGTCCACCATCAACATCAGCTCTGTGAAGAGGTAGTTGAAGAGAACCTGCTCTTTCATGAAGTACTGATCCATCTCGTTTCTGAATCTGGCCACCCTGTACTCCTCTGTATCTGTTGTGTAGACGACTCCCTCGTAGGTCTTTGCTTCCGGCAGTTCATTTCCTGTTGCAGTGTCCGGATTGCACGATACGACGAACGAATAGACTTCCTGCATCTGTGTTGGATCATTCAGATCCTCCGGGTTGCTCCACTCAAAGTCATCAAGGTATGACTCGTCCGAAAAATCATCACTGAGGAAAAGGCATCGTGCCGAGGTGTTGTTCTTATACTCAATGGATTCATCTTTGCCGAGCCCATACACCTCCGGAGTTCCTTTGTCGTTGTTGAAATTGTATTTTCCGATGAATGTGATTTCTTCTCCGTCGTCTTCGAATAATACACACGGATATCCTTCGATTCCCTGGCGAACCCTGGCGTCGAGTTCCTGGGCAGGCGTTTTGTACGGGCAGGTGTCGTTATACAGCTTCGCGCCGACGGTGTTGTTCGCGCCTTCTGAAGACGCAACGTCAGCTTTAAATGTGAAAGTGTTTGTTGGGATGGAGCTTTCGGTGAAGGCGTATGCCCCGCTCAGTTTCCCTTCGATCAGGAATCCGCCCTTGAATTTCCCCTTATAGTTTTTTCTTTCGTAGAACTGGGACGACGTTCCCTGCACATCAAACTGTGCCTTTGTAAACGTGAAGGATTTCTCCGGATGGAGCGGATCCACGTAATATCCGGAAAGTGTTACTTTGTCTCCTTTGTACTGTGGGAGATGCAACCCCTGCGTCTGGAGGACTACATAAGGCAGTGTCTTCGGCAGCTTATCGATCACAACATTGCCATATACATCATAGATGTTGCATCTGTCGAATCTTGCCAGCATTTCGTCGGCGTCCTGCGTGTCTGCGATCCAGTTTTCCGTCATCTGCTGCCTGGTGAGCGCAACGTCGTAAGCGCGAATGCAGTAAATGTCCGTCGTGCAGTCGTTTGATCCGATCGAGATGCCGACAGGATTCATCTGTGAGAAGTCGTCGTCCGTCGGATACTGCACTGCCTGCGAGATCTCTCCGTTGATGTAGATGTAGAGCATGCGCCCCTCTGTCCTCGGCGTGACGACCATTCCTACGCGGATGTGCTCACCCTCTTTATACTGCATGGCCACTTTCTCCTGTGATGACTGCATGCGCACATCGCGAGCCGTCACTCTGAAACCACGGTTTCCTGAGTAGCAGCTGATGATTTCTGCATCATAATTTCGCACTCGCCTTGTGGCAAATTCCAGCTCGATGGTTTTTCCTGTTCCTCTGGCGTCTTTCTCGAAGAGCATCGCGGGTACATATACCCTCCCGTCTCCAGACACCCTCAGGGCTGTGTAATTCTTTTCGTCTTTTTGCCATCCATCAGAGACGAAATTAAAGTTGGTCAGCTGTGCGCTGATGTCTTCGTATTCCCAGACTTCCGGATGCTCCTCTCCGTTATTTCTTCCGCCGGCGGTAAGATGGAGAGTCAGTCCTTCCGTTACCGGTTCGATTGTGATTGCGCTCTTCTCGACCGTAACCGTGAAACGCCTTGTCGTTGTCCGGCAGGTGATCTCCATCTCTAGCTCGCCTTCTTCCAGGGCGCGATATGTCCACAGCTGCGATGTCCTGCCTACTGTGATCTGTGATACCGTTTCTCCGTTTACTTTCAGTGCCACTGCGGCCGTCGCATTCAGCGGATCATAGATCTGGTACGGGATAACTACCGTCTCGTACTGCGTCACTGTCGTTTCTGCGTCATATGTGCTGCTGATAACAGGATCTGTGCTTCCTGCTGCGATTGCCATGAACTCGAAATAAAGATGATTCGATTCGACTTCGACGCCATCCACGTCCGCAACAAACCATACTTCGAGCTTGTGTGTGCCGTGTTCCTGGGCCGGAATCGTTTTTGTCATCTGGCGTCCCGACAGCTCTACGATCTCCGGATCCAGTTCCGCAGCGTCCAGGAGGAAATGGACCGTTTTTGTCATATTCCCTCTCGGTGTATACGGGAATGCTATAGGACCGCTGTAGCTGGACGTTGCGTCGAAAGACGATTCCAGGCTAATCGCCTCTACCGTGATGGTAAACACCAGGAAAGCAACGGAGCCATAAACATCTGTGATACGGATCGTTACGGAGTTTGCTGTTCCGGCCGACAGGAACGACCTGAGGTTCAGTGTGTTCGCCCCCTGAGGGACTCCCCTCGGCGCTCCCTTCGCTGCGCCGTTGACGTAGACCTGCAGTGTACCGTCTCCCGTCGGGAGATCGTCCTTTACTGAGCTCCAGGAGTAAGAGATGACCACATCTGTGTTTTCCGCGAAGGATTTGGTTGCCCATCCTGTTGTGTTGTTCATGTCGATCTGAGACGCGGATCCGCCCCCACCTCCGCCGCCTCCGGATCCACCTCCGTCTCCGGCAAACGGTCCCAGCGGTCCGGCCAGTAGCTTCCCGCCGATCCGGTCGAAGATATACAGGCACTTGTCCACTTCTCCCACCAAGGCATAGCCGAATTTCCCCTCGATTGCTGCCTGGGCCGTTGTAAGCTGCTGCCTGATCGCCGAAATGTCCGCATCGATTGCGTTCTGGTTTGACTGCAGTGTTGCCAGGGTCGTTTTGATTGCCAGCAGCGCCGTTTCGTCTGTGAGCTGTTTTACATCCGAGTTCGCGTCAAACGTCGGATCGCTTCCGTCTTTTGTGGAGACAAAAATCTTTTTTGAGTCCGTTGTGACAGCGATCTCTCCCTTTCTAAGCTTCTTCGGATCAAAATCCGCTTCCAGACCTGTCCTGGCAACTATATACTTAGTTTCCATCCTCTTCCCCCTCTCCTTCGTCTTCCTTCCAGTCGTCAAAGGTTCCGCCGCTGATCCCGGCTTTGATGTCTGCCATGTCTGTGATCAGCGATTCGAGCTGTGCTGCCTGTTCCGGGGAGGCTCCTGTAACGATGCCGTTATCTTCGCAGTAGTCCGCCACCGCAGCGTAAGCCACAGAAACAGCATCCTGCACTACTTTGGCCAGGCCGGTGAAATCGTTATTGCTCTCTACCATGTCGTCCGTTATGATGCACGGTTCAACCTTTGCTCTGATCAGGTACGAGTTAAGTGTCTCCCCCTCTACTGCAATGTGGATCTGCAGTTTATGCTCTCCGCTTTCCGCGAATGTCTGGGCTGTCGGATTCACCGTTACTGAGTTCGTCTCCGTGTCGATGATCCCTTCGTCCACGGCTACCATCCCGGATGGTTTTTTTGTGATCATCAGCGCCGTTGCGGCTGCAGGGATGACGAAGTCGTCAATCGTAAAGGTCAGCGGAATCATAGTCGTTCCCTGGACATAATTGATTTTCGTTTCCGCTGCGTCTTTGACGATGATGCGTTTCGTTATTTTTTCCATTTATGCACCTCCATAGTATGGATGGATATTCATGCGGATTCTGTTGGAATAGAGTCTTTTTCCGTCTCTGGCGATGCGGATCTGGCCTTGCGTCTCGCCTGCTGACGGAAAGCAGCCTGCAGGAATATCGAACTCAATGTTGCCTTTCTGAAGGTCCTTTATCGCTTCTATGGATTTCAGATCATCTTTTCCCTGGATATATAGCTTCACCTCATCCGTGTCCGCCAGCTTAAAGTCTCTCAGTACAAAGCCAAGTTTCAAAGCGTCCGTCATGCAGGTGTAACTGATCTGCAGGTTTTTCTCCTCGTCAATGAGGCCGATTTCTTTTTCAATGCTATTCACTCCCTTGTCACCTCCCCTCAAGCTTCTCCAGGCGGCATTCCAGTTCCTTCACCGTTTTTTCCAGTGCGGTAATCCTCTCCTCCTGCTCCTGGATGGTTTTCACCAGATACGGCGTCATATTGATGTAGTCAATCATGAGATGCCCATCGCCACCGGTCTTGACGAGCTCCGGGTATACTTCCTGCAGTTCCTGGGCGACCAGGCCGGCAGGCACATGCCCGCTTCCGTCCTTCCAGTCAAACGAGTGCACTTTTAACCGTTTGACATTATCCGTTTGCTTTTCGGCGTTCCTGATGTTCTTTTTCAGTGCCCGGTCGGATGACGTGTTCCACGGAGGATTGGGTATTCTCAGTTCATTGCACGACACATATCCGTTGGTATGTACGTGGTCTGCTGCCTCTAAGTAATTCGATGCGTACAGATAACCGCTCACGCTCGTATTGGATTTGATCTGGATAGTCCGGGATCCGGCATCGAGTTCAATCGTTCCGCTGCCGCCCGCAATCAGTTTTATGCCCTTGCTTTGTGAAGTCGTTTCCAGTACCAGCCAGATTTCGGTTGCTCCGCCTGTACCGGCGTAGTTTGCACACATATCGATATAGTTGTACAGAACAGACCCCACAAAACCTTTGATTATGTTCTCATTTATTTTGATATTCTCTCCGGCCCATCCTGTGGTCGTACAATATTTAGCACCATCTTTATCGATCGACGCGATCTCGTTTCCGTCCGCATCGTAAACCTCAAACTTTCCGTTGGAATTGTTTGGCCCTCCAAGCTTCAGCGTGCCTCCCTGTGCGTATGAGAAGTTGAGGTATATTTTTTTGTTCTGCAGGAAGATCCCCTGTGCCTGTCCGTTGTTTGTCAACAGGTCAAAAACCTTCTGCTGGGTCAGATCGTCTGCGGGATCATAATCGTCTATGGCACCCTTCGCTGCGGCCGCGCCCGCCGATGAAGCCGCCTCTATAACGTCTGTCCCTTTCAGCGAGAAGCTTACGGCGTTGATTCTCAATTCCCCGGTTGCTGAGTTAAGGTAAAATGTTTCTTCATCTCTTGCATTTTTTGCTGTTATAACTACGTGACCGTTCTGCGCGTCAACGCTGACTGTATCTCCGATTTTCATCGCGCCGGTTTGCATGTCCCAGTAGTTCCAGCCCGATGCGTCCGCCAGGAGGCCCACTATGACAGCCGGCGCAAAAATCCCGTTTGCGGTTGCTGCCGTCGTCCAGTTCCATGCCTTTCCGTCTGCCGTCCTTGTTTTCGCGATCTGGAGCCCCTGCGTCCCGATTCCCATAGCTCCATACAGCGGTGATTCGGTGTCGAGATTTTCGAAGAGGATTGCCATGACGTCTTGTCGTTCTGCCGCGTTATACTGTGCCTGCAGAGCAACATTCATTCCGTTCAGGATGCCTCTGATTCTTTCCGCCATAAGCGATCCGTCGGCGTTGAAATTCGAAAGCACATCCTCCAGCCCTCTGGTGATCGAGTCCATTTCAGATGTATCGCGGAAATAGTCATACCCAAAGGCTCCAAGGGTGACTCCTGAGATTCTGTCCATTGTGCAGTCCCATCGGATCCCGACAACCTTCGCATCAGACACGATTCCCAACTTTGAATGTTTGCAGTGGACAGTGTCCCCCAGACCGATCCGCTCCAGGACCGCAAATTCCGAATACTCCTCTGTAGCTTCCAGTGCGATCATGTCGATGTTCATGGATATCTTTGGTTTATCCTGCCCTTCGGCATAGATTGCTTTGCAGGCGGCTTCCAGGGCATCATCGAGCTCTTCCTGTGTGCTGCATATGGTTATTGATTCGTCTTCTGCGTCGTCATCTGAGGCATCCTCTGCGAGTTTGATATTTTCGAACTGTACTGCCCTTATGAAGATTTTTGGATATGAGCGTATGTGTTCTGAGTCCACCCACGGATCGGTGCCGCTCATCATTCTGCCGTTGTAGGCGTACGGGATTAGTCTGGTGACTACATCCGTCATGTCTATTTCGTACTCCACTCCTGTGATGTTTTTCCCATACTCTACTGTGACGCCATAGTCTCCACCTGCAGACTGGTTGATGATCACCTGGTTGTTGTCGTATAAAAATTCCCCTCCCCATTTTTCGCGGAACTTGTTTAACGCCTCCAGCAGGCTGCAGTCCTGGAAAGTCTCTGAATCTCTTGTGATGAGATTTGTGCTATAGCTGTACTTGGCCGGCGCTCCGGCAAAAAGCAGCTCGAGCATCTGCGATGATGTTTTATTGAGTCCTCTGACATCAAATATGTATGCATCATCTCCGCTGTCGTAAAAGACAGGATAGGCCAGTGCGGTCACTTCCGTGTCTGTCTTTCTCACAGTCTTGATCCGATACCTCTGGAGCTTGGTTGCCATCCACGTCGGAACCATCAGTACAGCGTTTTCTTCGATCTTTTTCCATCTGTTCTCTTCGTCAAGAGGATGTGTCAGGGTAAGGGACCATGGACCGTTCAGCTCGGCCGAGATTTCAGATACTGCGTCTTTCAGGACGTGGTCTCCGTTGTGCTCGTAGTCCGTGTTGGATGGGCTGTAAATCTGGATCATAGGCGCCTCCAGTTCGGCACGATCTGCAGGGCGTATCCCGAGGTGATGCCGATGTTATTGCTGCCCCGCGGCAGCCAGAAGTCTTTGTAGTCAAGATTCCCCATGATCAGTGCCGTATTCATGATGATTTTGTTGTCTGTTCTGTATGCCATCATCAGATCGGTGTCGATTGTCAGGTTCTGCGCAATCGTCGCTTTCAGTGTTTTGCCATTGACTGTCAGCGAGCACGTCCCGTCGTAAGCCGCCGAAATCCTGTACAGTGGGTGTGACTTCGCCCACTGATTGTTCAGATTGAAGAGATTCCCCTGTGAAATCGGTTCCAGGCCGGAGTCGAGATACTGATACCCTTCGCAGGTGAAATATGCTGAAAACGTCCCTATTTTCTTCAGTTGCCGGAGGTTATCTGATACTTCGACGCTTTTTACCTTATAAAAGATTCCTGCGAGATCGGAGAAACGCAGTGTTGCGCTGCTATGCCCCAGCAGCCAGTCTCTTGCTGCATATGCAATGTCCTGCCATGCGTCCGGATAGGCCGTGTAAGAAAAATCCACCTGGATTACGATGTCCTCTACGGTTCCATCTTTGATTGTGAGCGTGCCGTCCCTGCCCGGTACGGTGAAATACTGGATGTTTTCTCTGGCTGCCGGGATCGGCGGCCGTGTCGTAGCGTGCACGCCGACTGTTGTGTCAGTGATCCCGTTGTACGTCACGTGGAATCCTGCGTAGAGTGATTCCTTGCCCACCTGATCACCGTCCTTTCGCTACTTTTGCTGCCCGCATTTCGTTGTTAATCGTGTCTCTTACCGCTTTTACGGTGATATCTTTCACTTCCTTGTCGCCAAAATAGGCTGTCATCTTGATTGTTGCTCCTTTTTCGACAGCTCTCGAAATGTCATCCAGCTTGCTTCTGATGCCCGATGTGAGCGCCCGGATCGATGATACCGCCTCCATGGTTTTGTTCATCGACTCTTTCAGTGTCTGTAACGCTCCATCCGTCAGTGACGGCAGTGATGAAAGCGCCGTTGTGTTGCTGTAGCCGGCGGATGATTTTTTATTTTTCGATTCAGTCAGTTTAGAGATCTCTCTTTCTACTTCTTCAGCTGACGTATTCCGGTATGTGTCTACTGCTGTTCTGAGCTCGTCCGCGAGGCGATATCTCGATGCCGTGGCTGCCTGTGATCTCATGGCTGCCATTGCGCTCGATATATCGTCATTTGCCTGGATTTTCTGGGCCTGGAACTTTGCTGCCAACTTTTCGTATTTTTCGCTCAGTTTCGTTTTGACGTCGGCCAACCTCAACAGGTTCTGCGCTCTCGCGGTATAGATCTCCATCGCCGCCCTGGTTTTCTGCGCGTCTTCTTCCAGTGAGCTGCGTACCGATGATGTGTCGATCGGCTGTGCCTGTTCTGGCGCGTCGCTGGTAAAGGCTTCCGCATCTTCGCCTACAAAGGTTACCTCGCCGCTTACGAATTGGACGCCTTTTGCTCTTGCAACTGCAGCGGTCGCGGAATCCGCGGCTTTTTTCGTCTTTGACAGGGAATCTTCCATCTTCGACGCGCTGTCAGAGACTCCTCTTGCCATGGTTCGGATCGCCTGCTCGGCTTTGTCCGTTCCGTCCGCTATGGTTTCCCATGGGCCGGCCTGTATTCTTACTCTGGACAGTTCATCGGAAATTGTCTTGCTGATCTGCTTCGCGGCATTTCCGACGCTGCCTGTCTCTCTCTCCAGGCGATCCCTGAGTTTCTGTGCTGCGCTGGATGCGACTTTTTCTGCAGCTTCATCGGAAAGCTTTTTTCTCTCCAGGATTCCTATCGCCTGGCCCTCCGTGAAGAAACGGCCTGTTTTAATCGTCTCTTTTGCGGGAGACGATACACCCAGCGCTGCATTGGCTGCATTCAGTGCAGAGACTGCCATGTTCACGGCTGCGTTGACTGCGGTTCCTGCGTTGGCGTTGATGCCATTTGCAAAGCCTATAGCTGCGTTGGCTCCGGAGTTATGGAATCCAATTACGCTATTTCCTGCTGCATTGGCTGCGTCGTTGGCCATATCTCCAGCAGCGTTCGCCGCCACGCTTTGTACATGGCTTATTCCCGCGCCGTACTGCTTCGCGCTTTCGGATCCTGCGTTGACGAAGTCGCTTTGGTGGTTTGTCACTGCGTCTGCGGATTCCTTTCCCATGCCATCTGCTGCGGTTACGGCGCTGCTTTTCTGCTGCTTCATGCCCTTGGCAAACTGCTGAGGCGCCAGCTGGCCAGCTACATCGAATTGGGCAGCAATATTACTTGCCGCATCTTTCGCTTCGTTGGCCATTTCTTCCGTCGCCTGGGATACCTCTCCTTTGCCCTGCTCAATTGCTCCTGCCATCGCGGCTGTCGCCTGTGCTCCGGCATCCCCTGTTTCCTGAGCCTTGGTGGATGCTGTGGCTTCTGTCTCTTCCCAGACAGCCCCCATCGCTTCCGAGATCATCGGGCCGTTTTCCGTAACCGCTGATCCGGTTTGGTTCATGGTTTCTGCCACAGACTCCGGCAAACCGGCAAGGCCATCGGCGAAAGCATTATGTGCTTCCGCTGCCGCTGACGAGAATTGTGCCACTGCATTTCCCTGGCTTATGGCGCTGACAATATTATTCTCGTATTCCTGCCCGATCTCCCAGAACTCTCCGCTTCCGTTCCGGTATCCTTCCGCCAGAAGGGCGACATTCTCTGCTGCCTTCTCCGGCCCTTGCTGCAGCAGGCTGTCGTATAAGTTCTGTGACCATCCTTCGCCCACCGCCTGAGCCAACGTCTGCATGTTGGAGGACCACTCCATGGCCTTCTGCGCCTGTTCTCGCAGATGTTGGAGCATGTTGCTCAGGGATTTATTGCCCTCTTCATCTGCGGCGTTCAGCTCCGTCACCATGGCTTCCAGACTATCTGTCACCTTCCCGGTAAGATCGTCGTACGCCTCGATGATTTCTTTTGCTTCCTTGACCCGGTTTTCGCACCACTCCGGGAAGTCTTCCCCTGCTGCCGCGAAAGCAGCTTGGAGATCCTCCAGGCCTTCCGGGGCAACCTCAAACAACTTCGCGTAGGTATCGATTGATTCCTGTTGCTTTTCTGTCAGCTTGTCTGTGGCTTCGGTCAGGGTGTCTGTAGCAGCTGCGGCGTCCTCTTCTGACTCCGTCATTCCCTTGGCGGCAGCGGCAGCATCCTCGACATATACACCCGTACTGCTTACTGCTTCGCCTGCTGCCCCCGCTGCCTCTCCGGTCTGAAAATATGCGTCAGTCAATCCCCCCAGTGCTTCTCCCGTTGAGGTCAGCTCGGCAGATGTTGATTTGAATGTGGCTTCGCATTCATCCAGCTGCAGCTTCGCTGCTAAAACGGCCTGGCCAGCTTTGTCGAAACGGTCGTAGAGTGCTCCTGTTCCTTCCTGCAATTCCTCCCAGGTTTTAAACTCCGTCCCGTTTTCTTTATTGAATTCTTCGACGGCTTTATTGACTCCCGCCTGCGCTTTTGCGACATTGATCAGTGCATCCGCTCTTGCGGAGTAAAGCTCCGTCATTGCAGACTGCAGGGCATCCTGCATAGCAGCTTCCTGGGCGGCGTCGATCCAGCTCAGAATCTCTTCTTTATTGCCTCTGATAGTTCCCGTGGAGGAATCCCATGCTTCATCAAGACCCTCTATGGAATCTCCCAGTGCTTTTACGATCGCGTCAACCTTGGACTTCGTGAGCTCATCCCGGATTACCAAAACCGGATCACTGATCTCCTTCAGCGAATCTATGATTGGGGTGACGTCAACCGGTTTCCCCATCTCGTCCAGGCGTGTGCGGAACTCTCTGACGGTTCCGCTGCCTTCTTCGACAGCTGTAACCAGTACCGTTACCGGCTCTGTGATTTCGTCTGTTTTCAGGACCACATTCCCGGCGTTGTCTACCTCGGTCTGGTAATCGGCCACCTTCTCTCCCGCGTCGGTGAAGCACTGGACAATCGCGGCCGTCCCGGCTGCTACTCCTTCTGTCTGGATTGTGACGTTCCCAGCGTTTTCGATTGCCTGACGGAAGGTAAGGAGCTTGTCTTCGGAAAACATGGAGAGTAAACTTTCCAGGCTGCTTTCCGTCCCGCTCATGTCGATCTGGATGTTGCCCAGTTCGTCTATCTTTCCCTCGAATTTACCGATCTTATCCCCGGCCGTATTAAAGAGCTCGACGATTCGTTCTGTGCCTTCTTCGATTCCCAGCCCGGATGTAGGAATCTGGACATTCCCTGTTTCTGAGACATCCGTTTTAAAGGTCTCTACATGTTTTCCTGCGTCGTCGAAGTATGTGACGACGGCGTCCATCTGCTCAAAAATAGCCGGAGTGTCTCCGATTCCTTCGCTTCCGAATCCTTCAAGTGCGTCGTTCGCCGAGTCAACTGCTGTGGTGACGGGCTCGAAGCCTTCCGCGATTATTGCTCCTGTGGCATCCAGGATCTGATATCGTCCCTCGCCCAGATCAATCCGGTTAAACTCTCCGCATCCGTTCAGCAGGTCACTCAGGAAAGTTTTCGCCGTTTCAATCTCTGCTTTCTTCAGCTCGGCGTTCTCAACAGTGCTTCTTGCATGCTCGATGGAGTCTTCTACCTGCTTGTTGGCATAATCAATGTCAGATATAAACTGCTCCAGCTCTGTTTTTGGAGGAGCGATAAGTTTTGTCAGTCCTCCGACGACTCCGGTAAAAAAATACACGACCGACTGCAGCGGCCCGGAGATCATGTTGTATAATGCAAGTGACAACCCTTCTACTGCACTTTTAAAAATCTCCAGTTTGCCCGCCAGATTATCCTGCATGGTCTCGGACATTTCTTCGGCTTTTCCGTCACATGACGCAAGTGCTCCCTCCAGCTTAGCAATGTCCTCCGGCGCTGCATTCATCAGGGCCAGGAATCCTGACATAGCGTTTTTTCCGGCGATTGTTTCTGCAGCTCCAACTTTTTCCGCTTCAGACAGACCTGAGAACGCCTTCCTGCAGTCCGCCAGGATGTCTCCAAGATTCCTCATGGTTCCATCCGCGTTTGCTGTTTCTACCGTTACAGTCCCGAGATTCTCTCCCGCGATTTCGATCGGTCCCGCCATCTCCGTAAAGATTCTGCGCAGCGACGTTCCAGCCTGGGAAGCCTTGATTCCAGAGTTTGCCATGAGACCGATCGCCTCGGCAGTATCCTCGATCGAGAAGCCATATGCTCCGGCCAGCGGAGCCGCGTACTTGAATGTTTCTCCCATCATGGAGACATTCGTGTTTGCGCTGCTCGAAGCTGCTGCCAGCACATCAGCAAAATGGCCCGAGTCTTCTGCTTTCAGCCCGAACGCGGTCAGCGCGTCCGTGACAATATCCGAAGTCGTTCCCAGATCTTCTCCAGACGCTGCAGCGAGGTACATGACGCCTTCCAGGCCGTCCAGCATGTCTTCCGTCTTCCAGCCGGCCATTGCCATGTATTCCAATGCTTCGCCTGCCTGGGTGGCCGTGAACTTTGTGCTGGCTCCCATCTCCTGCGCTTTTCTTGTCAGCGCGTCAAGGTCTCCTCCCGTTGCTCCGGAGATGGCGGATACCTTGTCCATCTGAGCCTCGAAGCTGCTCCCGACCTCCACGACGTACTTTGCTGCTTCTATCGCTTTCTGCCCAAGGTTTCGGAGAGCGTCTCCCGCCATGTCGATCAGCTTGTTCTTGACCATATCGGAAAGAGATATGTTAAGCTTTGCGGATTCTTCAGCAGCTTCTCCGACCTCTTTTCCGTATTCGTCGATGCTGTGCGCGCATCCATCTGCTGACTGTCTCGCCTCTTCCAGATATCTGTCGTTTTCCTGGATTTCTTTGTTGATTTCTTCCAGGCCGGCATTGGCGTTTCTCAGCTCTTTTCTCCAGGTGCTGACCGCGTTTTCCGCTTTTGCCTGGATTTCTGTATGCTCTTTTACTTCTTCGGTGAGTTTGTCGACAAGGACCGTCTGCTCTTTGTATGCCTCAGACCCTTTTCCCTGCTCTTTTTCTACTTTCTCCAGGGCCTCTCTCGCGTCGTCCAGCTTATTTCGCAGCTCTTCCAGCTGTTTGGCATGATCCCTTTCGTTTTGCTTCGCGTTTTTCAGGCCCTCTTCCGCGGCCTTGACGCGTTTGGTGTATGCTTCCTGCGCTTCGCTCAGCTTTAGCTGCTTGGCCTGCAGTGCCTCCATTGTGTTGGCATTCGATTTGTACTTCTCCTGCAGGTCTTTCATTTCGGTGCCGAGGAGGTTCGTTTCTTTCTTGGCGGCCCGCATGGCTGCCAGGAACTCCTTCTCGCCATTCAGGGCGATCTTAAGGGCTATTGTTTTGGTCGATGCCATGTCTTTCGCCTCTCATAATGACACGGCCAGCTGTGATGTGCCGGCCGTGTCAGGGCAGATCATCGATAGTCCCTCCTGTCGTGCTTCTGCCTCCGTGATAATCAATGTATGTGCTGAGCATGACCTCGAACTTTCTCGGAGTCATGTAGAGTATTTCCCTTTCCGTGTAGTGCAGCTTGTCCATCCCGATCAGGACTGTGCGGGGGACGTCGAGCCAGAGCCCTGTTCCGTCCCCCTCTGCGCGTTTGGGTTCTCTTCCTCGCCTCCTTCAGCTTCCGGAAGAGATGTTGCCCACGCCTTAATGATTGCCATTACAATTTCGTCTGCATTGGCCTGGTCCATAAGCCATCCCACTTCCTGGCGGGAAAAGCTCTTCAGTTCCTTCCCGTTGAAAAACCTCTCTCTTTCCGTTTCGTCCAGCAGGAGTCTGTGTACCAGATCAATCAGCACCGTCCCCTTATACTCTCCCGGGGATCTCTTTTCGAGGAAGAGTTCATTGATAACCGAGAGGACGTCAGAGTCATATTCTTCCTGAATATCCGCGATCACTGCGTAATCAAAGTAGATATGTCTCTCCTCTGCTCCGATCTTAATCGGGATCCCCTGCCAGTTCAGGGCGCTCATCCTTCAATCCCGACAAGGTTGTTAAGATACGCCTTTGCCTGGGCAAATGTGGGGAAGACCTTGCTCTTCTTCCAGCTGCCATCCTCCGGAATCATAAGGTCCCCTTCCAGTGTCAGGTGGTTGTGCTGGATCGTCTCCGTTCTCGTTGTGTTCTCGTCGTTCGGCTCATGGAATTTCACCTGTTTGTAGAACCGGACCTTCCATTTCCCGTCGGACCGCCCGATCGCTCCTGTTCCTACGATTGGCGCCTCGTCGTTGGAGTTGTAATCAATCTCGCCATCGTCCGCCTGTGTGTGGCCCAGAAGGAATGTGTAGATCTCATCCTGGTCTCTGTTGAACTCGACGGTGATCGCTCCGCCGGCTACGTAGCTCTCCGCGTCAAGGGCGCGATTATCTCCATGATCCGATCCGGATGCAACATTCGGGTTCCCGTTGTAGTTGACTACCGGGGAAATGTATCGCCCATCCGTGTATGATCCATCGTCGTTGTACTTC
>Ga0326513_10000439_pt1 | contig 35139 bp, 56 predicted proteins | sample 2_2465_0518_D_FD_203654 | JGI IMG/M metagenome (GOLD analysis project Ga0326513, IMG submission 203654) | Bovine rumen microbial communities from UC Davis, California, United States - 2_2465_0518 | ecosystem: Host-associated > Mammals > Digestive system > Stomach > Rumen | place: USA...
CCTGCGCCGCGGCGGCTCCGGCCCCCGATCAGGGGGGATCCGCCGGCGTTACGTTTCCGTCTTTGTCTACTGTCCAGCGCTTTTGCTTTCGGTGCACTATCATGTGGCAATCTTTGCATAATGCTATCAAGTTTGCCCAGTTTAATGCTATCTCCGGCCTGTTGATGTTCTCCGGTGTCAGGTGTATTTTGTGGTGCACTTCTTCCGCCGGAATGATCAGGCCGTTCTTTCTGCATCTTTCGCAAAGCCCGCCGACGGATGCTCTGTATCCTCTCGCGCATCGTTTCCATGCCGGTGATGCATAAAAAGCATTTGAAAAACGTTTTTCTTTTCCGCGGCTGTCCACGGTATCATTTTCTTTTGTTCTCATGGCTAATTCAATATAATTTGGCTATTCGCTCTTTTTCTTTTCGGCATTGCCAATTCATCCACCACCATGTTCCGGCGCTGGTTCACCCATTGCCTGCTCATGTCCATCGCTTCCGCTATCTCGTATTCGCTTTCGCCCTCCACGTAATATCTCCGGATGATCACGCGGTCTTTCCTTGCCCGGATCCTGTCGATCACGCCTTCCGCCCGGTTGATGATCGTTATGTTTTCTTCCCGTTTACGGATCAGGCGCTCAATCAGCCCCTCCAGCTTCTGCAGCTGGCCTGCTGTCGCATTGTTCGTCTTCCGGTCTCCCGCCGGTTCCAGCGCCTGGCTCCCGATATCTCGTGGCCCCATAATCAGTTCCAGCCGGTGAATCTGTTTTGAGATGGCCTGCTCCTCCATCGTTGCCAGCCTGCATTCCTGAAGAACCTCCACATCCGTCATCTTCCCGGCCCCCTTCCTGGCTGTTTCCTCATCACGCAGCGGATGTATGCCCCGTCCACCGCGTCGCTATATCTCAGCGTTGTTTTCACATGCGTATATCCCGGATAGAGCTTTTCCATGATCTCTTTTGCCTCATTCGGAAAATCCATCGCCAGCCGTCGCACTCTCGCATTGCTCACCTTGCTGTCGCTGGTTCTTTGTTTCGGCTGTTTCAGGTTCCGGCTCCGGCACCACTTCCGCCTGTTCTTCTGCTGCTTTGTGATGTATCTCGCGATCGCTTCCAGCCCGTTCTCATTCGGCTGCAGCCTGTCCGCGTTCGCATATCCCCGCGCCCAGATCTGTTCCAGCTCCTCCCGGTCGATCCCGCCGCTCATCAGCATGTGCACGTGGATCCGCTCCCGCGTTCCGTCATCGTCTCCCTCGATTGTGTAAATATATTTCAGCGGACTCATTCCGCGCTGCTCCCGCTTCCGTTTCACCGTGCGTAGGAAGTTCTTCACGTCCCGCTGGGCCTGCTCATATTTCGGTGCTTGCCTGTAGGTCAGCGTCAGGTGGATGTCCTGTTCCCCGAAGTTCGCGTCCGCCAGCTGCACCAGCCGTCTCCGGCTCCGTTCCTCATTCAGGCGCTGCACTGCCTCCGGCGTCACGTTCTGCTTTGCGGCTCTGGCCCGTCCGACATCCTCTCGCCCGAACAGCGGATATATTTCCACTTCCAGCCGCGGCCCGGCCTTTATCGTTCGCGTCCGGTACCCCATGCTGCCCACGCGGATCCGCGTCGGGATGTCCCGCCAGAATCCATCCGTTCCCCATTCGCCGTCCAGCAGGCTTGCGCTCCCGCCCGGTTCTCTGTCAAACAGCGCCTCAAACTCCCAGCTCATGGTTTCCACCCTTCCCCGTCTTACCCGCTGCTATACGGTCAGGGACAACAGAGCGCCTTCTGCTTCCGGCATCCGTCTGCCCGTCCTGGCGCTCCGTTTTCCCCGACACCCCTTTCACCTCTCTGACCGCCATCAGCCTTTTCTGTCCGCCGGTCTCCAACTGACTTTTTGTTCTTTTGTTAATACTCCATACAAGCCTCTGATTGAGGAGCCTATCCCTCGGTTTCGGAGGCTGTCCCTCCGCAGGCGTTGACAACTTCCCCAGGGCGACGACTTGCACGTCCGGTTGTCAGCCGGTTGCTGCTGCTCTCCCCTTATCCTTTGGCGCGTGTTTTTTCATCGCACCGCCAATATTGGCACGGGCGAGGATCTGCACCTCGCAATGTACGGGACGTTGGGTCTGGTCGTACTACCTCCCCGCCGCTTAGTCCTGCGTCTACCTTTTCCGCCACCGTGCATGATGCCGGATTCCTCCGGCGTGTTTCTTCATATTTAATGCGTCAAATGATAGGCCATTATATAAAGCGCTGCCGCTATGGCCATCAGCTCCACAATCTGATCAAAGCTCATCTTTCATCACCGCCTTTTCCCTTATTCAACAATCTTTCCCATCTTTTCATCGCCCAGGTCTTGATCGGATCCTCGATCTCCCCTGTAATCCAATGGATCATATCCGGATAAAAATCTATATCTCTCGGATCATCTTCGTGTCCTACCGTGTCCGCCCATGGAGGACGCTCTGGAAACTCTTCATTTCTGGATTCCACAAAAAACGCCCTGCATGCTTCCGATCTCTTCGGGTGATATGTCATCACCGTTCTGTAAAAGTGCCATTTGTAATGTCCATCCCTGAAAAGATTCTGAGCGATAATTACAACGCTTCCCTCTGTGTATTCCATGTTTTTCAGTTTCAGGCGATCGATGCGCTCATATTTATCATCCAGCCTGGCCTTGATCGCATCCGTCTCCCGTTTTTCGCGTTCCAGCTCGTATCGATCCAGATCCGCCAGTGCGGCATCCATGGCCATCTGCTTCAACTTCATTTTTTCTCTTCCTCCACGGCATCGTAAGCCATCTTGATAACACCTGTGATTTTGTAGCAATAGTCCCGTATCCACGGTTCTTCTTTCTGGAAGTTATGCGGATATCCAATATCAAGCAATGAAAAGACAATATCCTTATACCCTTCAAGCTCATGTATCAGTTCAATGGCATCCTTCGCCGCCTGATTCATTTCCGCAAGTTCCTGCTGATTCTCGCTGAATTTTTTGTAAAGATTGTGGCAATGTCTGAGTGTAGCGTTCAGTCCTGCCGTCGTCTTTTTGAGTTCAGTCATCCTGTTCCACCTCATCCTCATAAAAGCTGACTTCCAGATACATCCGCTTTTTCTTATGGTTCGTAACACTTCCGCTTAATCTCGCATTACCGCTGATGATATCCTTTATAATCTCGGTAAGTAACGCATCTCCAAGCCTATGCGGATATGGCTTTTCTTCCTGCTCCTTAACAAAATTCAGAAGGTCTTTCTGCAATTCCATATCAATCTGTTCAAGCAGACCCATAATTTCATCTTCCTTCTATCTGTACCCCGGCGCCCTGGTTCTTGGCTTCCGGTTTCTGAATTGTCCTCCCTCCGGGCAGGTGGCAAAGTGGCTCACATAGCATTCCACCACATTGGCGTCCGGATCATCGTCCCATGCGTCGCCGATCCTCCGCCCCGTCACCAGGCTGCCGTCCGGCATCACGTAGCTGTCTCCGCCGGTCTCCGGCAGCACCCATACTGGTTCCGGGTCTGCCGGCATTTTCTTTCCCATGCTGGTGCGGATCCAGATCACCTCCGCCCCGCATCCCCTGCACCTTCCTTCTCTCATTCCTCCGTCTCCTCTTTCTCGATGCTGATAAACATGCTCCCGTCATCGTTGATCGTCAGCGAAAAGCCCGAAAACTCCGCATTGTCCGGTATCGTCTTCATCAAAAACAGAATCAGTTTCTCTTTTGCGCTCATTTCGTCACCTTCTCCCACTGCAGCGCCTGCCCGCATTTCCTGCAAAAGCTGTCCTTCTGTTCCACCTCTCCCCGGCATCCCGGGCAGTCAAACCACCACACGTTCCCGCTGCCTTCCAGCTCCGGCTCCCGCGGCGTGCTCCGCTTGAGCATCTTCACCGCGTTCTTCATTTCCTCCGCCAGCTCAAAATCCGCAAAGCTCTTTTCCGGTTTCTTTCCCCGCTGGTTCGTCGCGCTCTCCATCAGCCGCGCCGCTGCCCTGTCCAGCATCCCGATCGCATGGTCAAACCCCTTCACGTCCATTTGCTCCACTCCCTTCCTTATTCCACGGCCCGGCCTTCCTGCATCAATCGCACCACGCCTCCGTATTTCCGTGCCGCCCTGCAGGCCGCGTCATGCGTCGTAAACACCCGCGCCGTCTGAATCTCCCGGCTCCAAAATGCCCCGCTCGCGTCAGGTCTCGCGCTCTTGCATCCCTTCCGGGCCAGATATCGGTCTCCCCGCTTCACTATCAGGCCGTTCATCATCTCAGCGCACCTCCGCCAGCTGCCGTTCTCCCCTGTATGCTTCCGGCTCGTCTTCCATCAGCTCGTCCATGGTCACCTGCCCGTTTATCAGCTTCCACCCTTCCGCGTTCTCCATCAGCTTGCTGTTCTCCGCGATCGTCGCGTCCACGCTTTCCTTCATCGGCACATTAAACCCGGCTTTATACTTAAACAGCGGCATTCTTTGCAGCTCTCCGCTTTCCTGGTTCATCGCCGTCATAATTTCAAAGCTGATCTTCAGCGTCGCGCTGCCCTCATCGCTCCCGGTTCCGATGGCCTTCGTCACCGCCGCCCGCAGGCATGTATCAAATGCGTCCTTTGCGCCCTTCATCATCACGTGATCGATGGATATATCAAACCTGTCCCGTTTCATTTTTTCCCATCCTCCTCTCTGGCTCTCAGCATCACCGCTGTGTCTTCCACTCTGTATTCCCCGGCTTCCTCGTGCGCTTTCCCGGCCCTCCGCCGGCACTCGTGATTCTCCGTCAGTATCATGCCGTAAATCCTGCAGTACACGCTCCCCGGCGCGTATCTCCGCCCCTCCGGGCACCGCCTGCAGGTCATGTTCCCACCCCGCAGGTTTTCCGGTGCTGCCGGTATGCCGGTTCTGCTCCGATCGTCCCTGTTTCCGCTACCACGGCCTTCACCTTGCTGCCGTCAATCCGCACGTAATCCTCCCCGTGCGCATCCGCCACCACCCACACCGCGTCCGCGTCCACAATGCTTTTCCGAAAAGCGCCCCAGGTGATCTCCGCCACCGGTTTTCCGCATTTCCGGCATATGCTCACTCCGTTTTTCATTTCTTGTTCCTCCTCCGCGCCGGCTGGTTCACGTAGCCCTGTTTCCATTTGCGGATGATTTTGATGCTCTCCACAAACGGTGCCGGCTGATCCACCCGCAGGTCGTATATCGCTGTCGATCCGTCGCTGAAGCTCACCCGGATCTGATCCGGAATCCTGCTGCTCTCCCGCTCGTATTTCGGCAGCGGCTTGCCCAGCATCGCCGGTCTTTCCCGTTTCTTCTGCTTTGCCTTCTCAGGCTCCCACATTGTTCTCTTCGGCCCGATCAAAATGCATTCATTACACGGCTTTTCATCTATATCCAAATCTCCGTATCTGCAGTTGTTGCAGTTCCCTGTTTCCTGTTTCTCCTCCGCCGGCTCCCAATTGAGCAGGTTCCCTTTGGAGCAATCCAGGCATCTTTTCTCGCTCTTTTTGTCATTCCTGTATTTGCACGTCTCGCAATAATTGATCATCTTTTCTCCTCCTGTCCGCTCTCTCATTTTTCGCATGCTTCCAGATAATCGCTCATAATGTATCCCCGGTTCGTCAGCGCCCAGCCTCCGCCCATGGCGTACACCTTCACCCGGCTGCCGCGCTTTACCCAGCCCTGCCGCGGCCCCCATGCCCATTTCCGGCAGGCCACCCGGCCCCTGGCTGTCACCTGATAAAGCTCCCCGTCCATCTGAACAGGCATCTCATCCACAATGTACCCGCCGTATATCCACCCTTCCGTCTCCTCCATGCTCAGGCCGATCACGTGCACCCATTTCCCGCGGATCCATCCGTCGGTAATCACCCGGTCTCCGCTTTCCAGGTATCCCAGCTTCTCGTACCGCTTCCCCGGCCCCGTGCGCACGTGCAGAAAATCTCCGGCCTTCAGCATCACAAACGCCTCCGCCGGCTGTTCCGTTTTCTCCGCCATGGCCCGCCCGGCCAGAAACGCTCCGGCCAGCAGCACCGCCATCGCAATCAGCACCGCCGCGGCCCGCCGGCCCTTCCTCTCCATCTCCGGCCCCCGTCCCCGCAGGCCGTACCCGCAGACCATCCCTGTACTTTCATCCACTTTTGTGATATACTCATTTCGTTGGATCATTTTGTATCCATCCCTTTCTCCCGGCAGGTTCCCGCAAAGATCCCTGCCGGGTCTCTTTTTTTGTCTTTTATGCCCATATGCTTTTCCGCGCCTTCCCGGCCACCGGGTTAAACAGCCAAAGCTCCCCGCCGGTTTTCCCGGCCACCAGCTCCGCGTTTTCCCGGCTCCGCGTTCTCCATGCGTCCCATGGACTCAAACTCCACCGCAGTTCTGTGCTGTAGATAATTCTGCCCATCAGGTATTCGTTTCCGCGCCTGATCACCAGCGCCGTCTTCTCCCTGATGTCCACGCTTCCCACTCCTCTCCGCCTTCCACTCCTGGTATGCTCTTTCGTTATCCGGATCCCTGTAAAACTCCCGGCACCGTTCCAGCAGCGCCGCAGCCGTCATCCTGTATTTCGGTTCCGTCTTCACCGCTCTTGCCGTAATTTCCAGCGTTTTCATCCCGCCGCCACCTTCTCTTTCAGGTTCGCCAGCTCCACCTTCATCTTCACGGCCTTGTCCCATACATCGTCCAGCAGCTCGCTCAGCTCGTACTGCTCTTCCATGGTGGTCTGCTTCGTGTTGTAGAGGAATTCAAACACCGCCCGCATGTAGTCCATGCGCTTCTCGATCTCCGCCTGCGGCTCTCCATCCTGGATGTCGCATACCAGATAGAGAAACTGTCCGCTGATCTCCTCGTATTCCTCCATGCTCAGGTTGCAGTGCTCCGTGAAGATCTCCCGCAGCTTCCTTCCGGTGTCGTAATGAAACGGAAAAAATTCTTTCATGCTTTCCATGGTATCCACTCCTTCTGAATATTACGTTTCGTGTTATGCTGTCGCAAAAAAAATTGTCTCCACAGGCATGTCGAAATGCTCCGCGATTTTGATTTTGATTTCGTCCCGCGGCACACGCTGTCCACCTTCATACATGCCGATCGCGCTGTTGCTTACCCCGATGCTTTTCGCCACGTCCTCCACTGATTCTCCCCTTTCCATTCTCATTGTTCTCAGCCTGGTTCCGATTTTTACACTGTCGATTTTCTCGTATGCCATTGTTTCCGTCCCTCCTTTGTATCACGTACTGTGGTAATAATAACAAAACGTGATTTCGTTTGTCAACACATTTCGTAATATTTTATTCAGTACAGTTCGTAATTATTTAATTGCGCCTTTTCACATTTCGTGATATTATAATGTCACCCTATATAAAGGAGTTTGTCTTATGGCCAGCTCAAAATTTATCGGCCAGCGCATCCGAACCATGCGCCTCAGTCGTGGAATGACCCAGGCCGATCTTGCCAAAGCCATCAATCAATCTCAGTCTTCCATCACCATGTACGAAACCGGAAAGCGTGAACCCGATTTTGAAACGCTGGAGGCTCTCGCTGATGTCTTCAATGTCCCTCTTGTTTCCTTTGTGGATGGTGGTGGTGTGGTTTCTGTCAGCCATCCATCTGAAGAGCCAAAGAACGAAGATATCCGCCTTCTGATCCGCGGCCTGAACCGGCTCTCTCCCGCGCAGGTTGAACAGGCAAAAAACATGATGCGCGTCATGTTTTCTGAATATTCCGATTTATTTGAAAGCAGAAAGGAAGATGATGAATGACCCCAGATTATCAAACCGCCGCCATCAAAGCCGCCGAAACCCTGATCCGTCACAATATCAGAACGGCTCCGGTTCTTTCGCTGCCGATGCTGAAAAACACCCCCGGCGTCCTCGTCTTTTCGTTTGAGGCGCTTGCCCATCAGGTGGAAAAAGACCGCCGCTGTGTCATCGATACCTTTGGAGACCGGAATCAGGATGCCTTCACCACCGTGCTCATGCGCGACGGCCCTCCGCAGTATATCGTAACGTATAACCAGCTGCTCCCCCATGTGCTTATCCAGCGTGCGCTGGCCCGCGAGCTTGGTCATATCGTGCTCGGCCATGACGGCAACTGCCCGGAGTCCGTTGCTACAGACGAAGCCAAATGCTTTGCTCAGCATTTGCTGGTTCCCCGTCCTCTGATCTATGCCATCCAGGCTGCCGGCATCCGTCTCACGGTGGACGTGCTGAAGAACCTCACCGGCTGCAGCGATCGCTGCATCGCCTGCATGCGCCGTCTGCCCGGTGTCTCTGTTCCTGCGGCTCTGAACCGCGCTATCCGCGATCAGTTTATGCCCTATTTTTTAAACTTTTTCGAGTACCAGCGGAATGCTTCTTTCCGCGATCCTTCCGCCCTGGCGGATCTCGGTTCCTTCATGGACGGTTATGAAGAATAAGGAGGCCACACCATGAACACACGTAAAATTCTGACCAACGGTCTTCTGATCGGCATCATCATTGTCATCATCGCCTGCGTGCCGGATGGTTTTGAGCGTGTCGCGTCCTGGTTCTTTCCGCCCCGGCTCTACATTGCCATCGCTGCTGTCATCATCGTGATCCTTTTGAAGATCCTTTTTGAGCTTCGCAATCGTAATAACGGGAATGGTGATGGTCAGTGAAAAAGCCCGTCTCCCCTTCCTGCTCTCCCCGCACGGCTGTCGCTTATGCCCGCTATTCCTCCGCCGGCCAGCGCGATGTCTCGATCGAGCAGCAGCTTGCGGATATCCGGCTCTTTGCCCTGCGCGAAGGCTACACCATCGTGCACGAATATGCGGATCATGCACGTTCCGGCTTTAAAAACTCCTCCGCCCGCACCGCATTCCAGACCATGCTCTCCGCCGCGGAGAAGGGAAACTTTGACACCGTCATCAGCTGGAAGGTTGACCGCTTCGGTCGCAATCGCGAGGAGTCCGCCATCTACAAAGGCAAGCTCCGAAAGTTCGGCGTCAAAGTGCTTTATGCCATGGAGCCGATCCCGGAAGGCTCCGCCGGCGTTCTGCTTGAGGGAATGCTGGAGGCCACCGCGGAGTGGTATTCCCGCCAGCTGTCCGAAAACGTCACCCGCGGTATGACGGATAATGCCCACCGCTGCCTGTACAACGGCACAAAGATCCTTGGCTATTTCCGCGGCGCTGACGGTCGTTATGCCCTTCAGCCGGAGGAGGCCGCCGTTGTCCGCAATATCTTTGATCTGTATATCTCCGGTTTCTCCGCTGCCAGAATTGCCCGGCAGCTCAACAGCCAGGGAGTCAAAACGGCCCGCGGCTTCCCGTTCGCTCCGGAAGGGATCCTCCGCATCATCTCAAACGAGCGTTATACCGGCGTTTATATCTGGGGAGACATCCGCGTTCCGGACGGAATGCCCGCCATTATCGATCTGAAAACTTTTGAGGAGGCGCAGTGCATGAAAAAGAAAACGGCCCGCCATGTGGAGCAGGGCGCTGTTGATTACCTGCTCACCGGCAAAGCCTTTTGCGGTCATTGCGGTGCTGCTGTCATCGGCGATTCCGGCACTTCAAAAGACGGAACCCGCCATTATTATTATACTTGTCAGGCCCGCAAGGCCCGGAAGGGCTGCCGTAAAAAAACGCTTACAAAGGATTATCTGGAGTCCCGCGTGGTCGATTTTGTTCTGGATGTTGTCCTCTCCGATGAGCAGATCGAAAAAACCGCTTCCGCCATTCTGGCCCTGCAGGCAGAGGAGCTGAAGTCTTCCCCGCTTGCCGCCATGGAAGCGGAATATTCCGAAACCCTGAAAAAGATTGCTAACATCAATAACGCCATCGCCGCCGGCATCTGGAATTCTTCCACCTCCGCCATGCTGAAAACTCTGGAGGATTCCGCGGAGCAGCTCCGCCAGTCTGTCGAGATGTTGCGTTATTCTCAGACTCAACTGCTGGATCACGACCGCGTCATCTTCTTCCTTCACCGGTTTACAAAAGGCGACCGGAACGATCCGCTCCTCCGCCGCCATATCATCGATACCTTTATCAATGCTGTTTATGTCTTTGACGATCATCTGGATATCGTCACCAATAATTGCGAAGGGAACCAGCGCTTCCCGCTGGAATCTCTCCCCGATCCCTCCGACGAATGTTCGGATTGTGATTCGTCTGGTGTACCAACCGTGTTACATCCGAACACGCAGGTCACAATCTTCCGGGTTGCGATCTGAGCCGGATGAAAAAAGGCCACCGTCAGGTGGCTTTTTCTTTTTCCTTTTCCATGTCCTCCCGGATCAGCCGCTTTATGTACCCCTGTATGTTTTCCTGCTCCTCTATCCATTCCAGCAGCTCCGGCTCCGTCTTCCGGTTGATCTTCAGCCGGATCTGCCGGATGTTTTCTTTTTCATACTGGTTCAAATATTCCATGTTTGCCATCAGCAGCACCTCCGCCGTAATTCTATCGTTTTGGGTTCCCTATGTCAAACGCTCTTTTTCCCGTCTTCCGATCCGTTCCAGTATTTATCTCCCAGGCTGGCCATCTTCTCTCCGTCTTTCAGCCCCAGCCTGTATGCGTCTTCCAGCATCACCTGAATGCTGGCGATCTCGATTTCCGGGAAGTCCTCCCGGTCGTTGTGCCTCATGTCAATTCCTCCGCGCTCGCTCAGCGTCCAGCTTGCGATCATGGCGATCTTTTCCAGCTCCGCCAGTTTCTTTGCCGTCAAGCTCGTGTAATACTTCTTCATTTTCTTCCCCTCCTCTTATCGGCTCTGGATGATTGTAATCTGGTATTCGGTTCCGTCCGGCAGGCTGATCACCAGGCCCTTGTCGCTGGTCATCACCCCTGCTTCTTCGTATGTCTGCACCCGCAGGTTCTCCCAGCAGATTTCCTCCGGGTCGTACTCCCCTTCGATCAGTGCCTTCAGCCCATTCTGCATGGTTTCGTCTGTAAATCCGTTCATCGTCTTTCCCTCCTCACTTTCTCTCGGGCTTGCCGTTCCTGTAGTAGGTCAGCCCGAATTCTTCGCTCTCGATGATCAGCGTTTCTTCGTCGCTGATCCCCGTCTGTCCCTTCAGCCAAGCCAGCGCCTTCCTGTAGGCTTCTCCGCCGATCAGCTCTCTCAGCTCCGTGATCGTGTAGGTCGTTGTCTTTTTCATCCTTCTTCCCTCCTGTCCTTATTTCCCGTAATTTATGATCTCCGCCAGTTTTCCGTTTTTATACTGCAGGTTTACCAGGAATCCGTTTACTTTGTAAAAGTTGTTTTCCCATTCCCCGTTCTGGCTCTTTGTCTTGTTGATCAGCTGTCCTTCTTTCCGGATCCTTGCTGCTTTTTCGTTTTTGCTTTCCTTCATCGTCTTTCCCTCCGTTCGTTTCCGTTCCCTTATCGGGTACCCTAATTATATACTAATAGGGTACCCAAGTCAACCCCTAAAACCTCAAAAACCCCATATTTTTCAACATTTCCAGCCATTCCGGCAAAAGAAAAACCCGCCTTTTCAGGCGGGAAAGGTTCCCCTTTTTTACCGCTGATTGTCCATCTTGTCCATCAGCTTTTTGATTTCCATCCTGGTCATTTCGTCCGGCGCTTCGTCCATCATCTGGCGCAGCTGCTCGGCCATATCCCCGGCCCGGCTGTAGCCGTCCCTGTAGCTGTTCCGGTTTTCGCGGCTGTATCTGTTTCGGCTGTAACCGCCGTAGTTCCCGCCACCGGCCCGACTGTATTCACGGCTCTCGCGGTTTTCCCGTCCGTCATATCCGTATCTGATGCCCGGATTCCACATCGGCGCATATCGTTCGCTGTATCCGCCGTCTTCTTCCGCTTCCAGCATGGCGCAGGTCGTTACCAGGCTTTTCAGGCTGTGGCTGAGTTCATCGATCATCTCGATATCGTCGTTCTCGATGTCTCCGCCGTTCGCCTTGATCTTTTTGTTCGCCTGAGCGATTTTGTGCCCGACCGTCTCTTTCAGGTCGTACACTTCTTTGAGCAGATCCATGTTCTTCCTCCTTACTGTCTGACCCCGGCGAAGTCAAAAACGATATTTGCGTTTTGCACCTGTATCGCCTGTGTGCTCACGTTCCGGATGCTCACGCCGGAGCACCTGCAGATGCATGGCACCGCCACGATAACATCCGCGCCCACGTTTCCCAGCTCCTCCGCCGCCGCCGGTGTGAAGGTCATGATGCTGGATGGATCCACTTCCCCATCAATCACCACGGCCAGGCTGATCGGCTCCACCGTGCCTTCCGCCGGTATCTGGATGTTCGCGTGAAACGTCACCTGATAGTTTGCTGTCGGAAAGTCTCCGCAGCAGCACCTCCGCCTGCAGCAGTTTCCCATCGCCACCGGCGAGGCGAGGCGAAACGCCCCGCTTTCATCCCGGTGATAGATGAGTCCCCTGTTGCACGGCACCGGGCTTTCGGTAAAGATTACGCTGCCGCCGGCGGCGACCGTCTGGATGGCATTCGCGCTGTATTCAGCTGGCATTTGTCATCCTCCTCCCGTCAGGCCGCAAAGCCGTTTCCGCAGCCGCACCCGCAGCTGTTCTGCTGGCAGGTGAAAATCGGAGTCCTGCCGTACACAGGCGTGCTGGGCACCGGGCAGTTGTTCAGCCTGTTGTAAAGCGCATCCACCTCATCGGAGAAGCCCTGCTGAATAAACGCGTTCTGCGCCGTCTGGCTTTCCCGCAGCGTTGCCATGTTCAGCTGGCTCCGCAGCTGATCATTTTCCCGCTTGTAGCCGTCCAGTTCCAGGGCGCACAGCTTGTCCATGATCGTCTGGATTCCGCGGGTCTGGCTGTCGATGATATCCCTGGTGTTGTTTGCGCTTGCGCTTCTGGTCGCGCATTCCTCCGTAGCGATCGTATACTTCAGATCCGCGCTGGCCATCCGGTTGTCGCAGCAGCACTGTGCCAGCTGTCCGCCCAGCTGATTGAATCCCTGCGCCTGTGCGGTCTGAGCAGCAAATGCCTGCTGCATGTTCGCCATCTGTCTTCCGTTCGCCGCGATCTCCGCGCCTGCAAAGCCGTTATTGATCGCCGCGGTGATGCCGTTGCCGGTCTGGCAGATGTTCTGGTTGATGCCCGCAATGCCCAGCTGCACATCACCGAAGCCGCTGGTCACGCTGTTCTGCAGATTTCCGATTGTGCTTTGCAGCTGCTGATCCCGGAAGCCGTCGTTGATGTGCTCCGAGTTGTTCAGCCACGGATACAGATAATCCAGGCCAAAGCCTCCGCCCAGGCCGCCCATCATCATGGGCCACATCATGTTTCCGCCCATGCCGCCGAAGCCGCCCCACATGCCGTTGCCGCAAAGCAGCAGCAGAAGGATAATCCACCATCCGTCTCCGCCCAGGTTGCCGAAGCCGTTACCGCCTCCGCCGTACGCCGCGGGAGCCACCGGCATGAAAAAACCGTTGCCGCCGTTCCCTTCGTTCAGAATACCCATTGTTCTTTTCCTCCGTTGCTTGTTATATTTCATCTCCGCCCCGTGCACTGAGCGCCGATGTCTTCTATTTTCCTCCGCCCATCCTGGCAATCATCGGGCTGATCATCTTCATCATCGGCCCGCCGATCTGCCCCGTCCGGATCATGTGCATCACGGCCTTTTTCGGATCGTTCGCCGCTTCCTCCGGCACCTTGTACCCCGCCGCCCGGATCATCTCCGCAGGGTTCCCCTGCAGCTGCTTCATGGCCTCCTCAAACGTGACCCCACTCCGGTCTCCGTTTCCGCTGTTTTTCTTTCCCAGGCTGTCAAAAAAGCTCATCCCCGTTTTCCTCCCGTTGCGCTCCGTGTCCGCTGCACTGTCCGCTGCACTGTCCGCGGTTCCGGTTCTTCATATTCCGGTTCTTCTTCCTCCGGCTCCACCACCCGCAGCGCCGGCCTCACCCTCTCCGGCGGCCTCTGTTCCTCCGCCGCCATGCGGATCATCTCCGCCAGCCGCTTCTCAAACTCCGCCCGCGTCACGTATTCCGGCTCCGGCGCCTTCTGCTTTTTCGGCTGCTTCCTGTAGATTTCCAGCGTGCTTTCCCCGTTCGCCAGCATGCTTTTCACGCCGATCACCGTCTCATCTCTGGTAATCATCATCTGGCTGGTTCCCGCGTCCACCGGCTGCTTTTCCATCGCTTCCTCATCCGCCACCTGCAGAATGTCCGCGTGCACCGTCGGCAGCGTCATCTGCGGGCTTGCCGCCGCTGCTCCCGGCTGCGGCCCCGGCTGCATCATCTGCGGCTGCTGGTATTGCGGCCAGTATCCTCCGTTCTGGTATCCGTTCATTCCCGGCGCGTATGTCGCCGGATAATTTCCGATGTATGCATTCCGTCCTGTGATTCCCGCCATGGTTCATCCCTCCTCAGCTGATCTTCCAGAAGTATGCCGGCACGGTCTCCCCGCTGTTCCAGCTGTCATACCAGTCCCCGCCGATCACGGCCACCGCATGATCTCCCGTGCCGATCACGTACACGCCTTCCGGATATCTTTCCGCAAAGGCCCGCACCGTCAGGCATTCCGGGCAGCTCTCCGGCAGCAGAAACTGCTTTCCGCCTTTTTCTTTCAGGTACAATCCCCACACCATGTTGCTGTTCGGCAGGTCTCCCTCCGTTTCGCCCATCCGGCAAAGATCCCGGTATGTCTCACGCCAGCTCTGGTTCGTCGCTATTGCGATGGCCCGTATCACGCAGTCCCCTGTTTCCCGTCCCAGAGGGTTCGGGTTGCACCTCACCCACATGCTTCTTTCCTCCGCTTTTTTCTGCTTTCATTTTGCAATAAAAAAAGCCGACCGCGAGTTCGCGATCGGCTCATGTTCGTGGTTTATTCAGTTCATTTTCGGTTCGCTTTCGGGTCGCTCTCCGGCAGATACCGGTAGATGTAGCTGTTCCGGTTGATGGCCCGCTTCACGGTGGATACGTCCACCTCGCATTCCTCCGCGATCCTTTCCAGGCTTCCCGGATGGTTTGTCAGGTAGATGGTCATAATCTCCCGGTCTTTCCGCCTGTGTACGTATTCCTCCAATACTTCAAGGATCCGCGTTTTGCTGTCCATCTGCCACCTCCGCGGTGCTGGATCTGTATATCTCCTTAATCGTTTCCTGCCACATCTCCTCCCGCTTCGTCTGGTTCGTCGCAAAGATAAACACCACAATAATCATCGTTACGCAAACAGCAATCAGGCTGATCATGCTCCGCCGGTTGACCCAGTTATAATGCATCATCGTGTTCTGGTGGTCAAAAAACGGTATGCATTTTTCCTGCTCGCTGCAGTTGCCGCAGTTCCTCTTTTCTTCCATGGTTTTCCACTCCTTTGTGCCGGTTCGGTTATTCTTCTTTGGGTTCCGGCTTTTCCTCCGGTACCTCTCCCTTTTTCCGCATTATTTCCAGCGCCTGCATCAGCACCTTCGGGATCGGGATCCCCATCGCCGCCGCGTTCTCGAGTATGGAGAACCCCTCGCTTGCAATAAACCACAGGCACGTTGCCCCGGCTACCGCTTCAAACTGCACCCCGGTTCCCATTGTCACGGCCTTGTCCAGCAGTGCGGCCAGCAGCACCACCAGCAGAATCAGCGCCTTTTTGAGCAAGCCCCGGAAGGCCATCTTGCTGCTGACTCCTCCGTTTTCGGTGTTCGGGCTTTTGCCCATCAGGCCGCAGATGATCCCGGTGATGTAGTCGATGCTCATCACCGCAATCAGCACCCAGATAATCGGCGGCAGTCCGCAGAAAAAACTCGCGATCGCCCCGCCGATCGCCGCCAGCACCTCAGTGATTGTCTTTGCCTTTTCCATGGTTTTCTGTCCTTTCCTTTTTTCGCCCCGCGTAGCACGGGCACCACACACAGAGGGTTTTCAGTTTCCGCCCTCCGGCTCCCAGGCACATTTCCGCCCGGTTTTCCTCAAAGTTCAAACACCAGCGGATCTCCGTCATTTTCCGTCCATGCTAACCCTCCGCCCTCATGGTCGCTCCGGCATACTGGTTCACCAGCGCCTGGGCCTGCGGCTGCTGCAGGTGCGGTATGCTCACCGTGTACAGCGTCCGGCTGGTATCCTTTTCCAGCGCCTCCCACGTTTTCGCCCCGCACACGCCGTCCGCCGTCAGTCCGTTGTCCTGCTGAAACTGTTTCACGGCTTTCACCGTCTCCGCGCCGTAGTCTCCGTCCGCGCCGTATTTCGGCAGCTCGTATCCCCGCTGCAAAAGCTCCGTCTGCAGCAGTTTCACATATTCGCCGCGGCTTCCCTTCCGCAGCGTCGGTTTGATCACCTTGTCCGGATCAAAGTCCTCCGCCGTTCCCTTCGGGATCGCCCAGTGTGTCCACTTCTGCTTCATTTGCTCAAAATACTGCACGCCCACGGAGCACTCGCAGGTCGCTCCGTTAAATCCGAACCCGGTGTGGGCCATCTTGCTGCTGTCCTTTTTGTCCCGGTAAAACAGGCACACCAGCTGGTCTTTCGGGATGCCGTCCGCCACCAGCCCCTGCGCCAGCCACAGCTTTTTCTTGTTCCACTGACTGGTGGCTCCGGCGGCCCGGATGTCCACGCCAAACTGCAAAAGGCACCATTCGGTAAATCCCTGGCAGTCAAACTTGCGCACCGTCACGCCGTCCTTCACGGTCAGCTGTCCTTCCGCGCCGAAAACATACGGCCAGCCCACACAGGCCCGGGCCGTGTTCCATACGGCTTTTTTAATCGGCAGCCGCTCCGCTTTGTATTTTTCAACCAGCGCCGCTACCTCTTCCGCGCTTTTCACGTTTTGCCGCCTCCCTTCTCTTCCGCTCTTTTGCCTCCTCCGCAAGGATCATTGCCTCCTCATCCGGACTGATCGCCGTCCCGACGCTCACCAGTGCAAACAGAATCACCAGGAAGAACATCACCACAAGCGCCACGATCAGCCAGCCATAGATGCCCATATTTTCACCTCTTCACAGATTCTAATTATCCGTTTATGATCCTATCAAGCCCAAGGAATACCATGTGCTGATACAGCATGATGCCGATGGCGTTATGCCCATATGTATTCGGGTGAATGCCATCTGCGAGCAACTGAGGCGGTACAAGCCCTGCATCTATTGCTTCCGTATCTTCCGCTGTCGGTGTAAGTCCGTTGATCCCGAGGCCGTTTTCCACAAGCATTTTCCTTGTGTTAAAGAAATGGCTTCCGAAATTATCCCGCATGGCCTGCTCGTATTCCGGGCTGTTCGCCTTGTATATTCCCATAACAACATAATTTTTGTCCGGGAGTTTTTCCACCATCGCCCGGATGTACGGGATGCTTTCCAGCGGGTTTTCGTCAGACCAGTCATTGGTTCCTGCAAAAATAACAGCCACCTTAAAGCCAAGCCTTGACCCGGGGAAAACAAGCGGTGTATCGCACTGAAGAGTTGTATTGATTCCGGAGATGGTATAATCATCATTCCCGACTCTGCCAAGCTCACCAGACATCCCGTTAAGCTCTATGATCCTTGTGTATGGCGGGCCGTTCCCCACAAGATATCCGCCTACAAGAGGCCGCACCGGGTTCCCATTCTCGTCTTTCAGTTCGTAGTGCGATCCATACACCGCTCCGGCAGGAATATACACCACCGTGCCGCCCTGTCTCGCCGCAATCGTCCATGATGTTTCCCCACCGCAACCTGCGTTTGTGTAGCGATCCGTGCCCAGCAGTTCGCAGCATTTCTGCACAAAGTTTTGATCACCGGAGCCTGCTCCGGCTCCCTGTGTGATACTGTCACCCCAAAAGACAATATCCTGATAGCTGGTATCTTTGAGGCGGTCTGCCTCCGCAGCCTTTTCGCTGTGCGCTGAATTGATGGCGAATACTTCCACAGGCGTATCAAAGGAGTTATTTGCCTGTCGGGATACATAGAAGTCGAAATCATACACTCCGGCCCGCAGGAACCGGAGCAATACGTAGCGCATTCCCGATGCCTGTTCGGATGTAATGTCGAGCCATGTGATACCTTTTTCCAGTGTCATCTCGGCAATGATATTTGCGTTCGATCCCCAATAGTTGTTTGCGTATGCCGTATAGACTCTGAGGCTGGGGATTTCCTCGCTGTTCGCCTTGAAGGCCAGACGGAATGCCGTTGCGGAAATCGGGAATGCAACGGTATATTCTCCCTCTGTCGAAGCCACCACGCAGTGAACAGATCCCCTGTTTTTCTGGTATGTAATGCTTCCAAGGCCATAGGTTCCTTCCGGCGTTGGCATGTCCTTTGCGGGTGTGGTTCCGATGATATCCGTGTAGTGGTCGGCGTTGATTCTGTTCACGCAATTTACGTGAAACTTAAAACTTCCGGCCTTCGCCACGGCTCCCGTCGGCACATATACCGAAACGCTTGTCACATCACTGTCTGCTCTGAAGAGCTGCCCCCTGTTCAGAATGAAAATGCTTCCCTTCTGAACACCGCCAAGATACACAATGCACGTAGTATCGTTTGTGATCATCCCTTCCGTGATGTTCTCGATATAGATTTCAACGAGATCACCATTGTGGACAAAAATGTCCTTCGCAACAACCGAACCAACAAATGCGTTGTCATATGTAAATGTTTTTTCGTATTTTCCGGTCTTATCGTAATTGTTCAATGCTATCTTCAGGTCAGTAAATTCAGCCTCTCTCGCTGTTGCTTCTTCCGTGTCCGCTGCCGCTCTTGCTGTCGCTTCATCCGTGATAGCCGTCTGTCTTGCTGTCGCTTCCGCCGTGATAGCCGTCTGTCTTGCTGTCGCTTCCGCCGTGTCCGCTGCCGCTCTGGCTGTCGCTTCTTCCGTGATGGCTGTTCTGGCTTCCTTATCCATCACATTAAATGTTCCGCTTCCGGAATTGCTCATCTGTGTTACATAATTCGTCGGCATTTGTATTCCCTCCGTTTCAATCTGCGTGTAATACAAGGGTGTATTCGTTGTCCTGAGTGTTTACAAATTCGCATTTTGTGGATACATTCATCTGATACTCGTTCCCTGAAATCTGCACAAACTCAATCGATACCATCCCGATATTGTCCCGGGCCTGCGTTCTTTGCGCTGATGTCAGTTCCTGCTCAATGTCATACCGGATGCTTCCTTGGATAACCGCTTCTGCTTCTTCTATCAGTTCAAGCAGATCGTTAATATCCGGAATGACTTCCCCCGGGTCAATCACTGTGTCGGTTGTAGTATTTGCCACAATGCCGTCAACAATCCGCACGGTGCTTGTTATATCTCCTCCGGCGAGCTTGATTGCAAGGCTAAACTGTCCTTCGGTTGCGTAACACGTTTGCGGCAGCGTAACATACGCCGTGTTATCGCTCACCGTACCGGGGATGATTACGGTTTCGCCTGTTGCTTTGATGAAATACCCGGTGCACACCGCAGCGCCAAGGTTCTCAGATGCTCCGTTCCTGAACGCTCTTATCCCGAACCTGTTAGCGTTTTTATCTGCTTCTCCGATTGAATGATTCATAAAACTTCTATGTATGGTTCCGCTTCCCAGCTCAATGTCCACAAGATCCTCAAGATATATTGCCATTGTCTGATTCCCTCCTTTCCGTTACATTTCTCTGATTGCCACGGCCTCGATAAAGGCTACAAGCGCTGACGATGTAACAATCTTCACCGTATCGCCGTTATCAACAAAAGAAGATATAAAGTTGGAATTATTATTCTGTATGTGCAGATATCCATTGTGGCGCTTGATAAAAAACACCTCCATCGCCAAAATAGAGCTTGAATAGTATTGCGAAACAGCACATACACCTAAAAAGTTTTCGTTGAAAATGTTAATTGTAAATTCTGTTCCGCTCGTTTTCTGATCTTTTGTATATTTGATTCTTGAGCTTAGTATTCTACCCTGATTGGCGCTCAGGGCATCCGTTGCGCTCTGGCTGTTCAGGTTGTCCACCACCGCCGGCGCCGGGTTTGCCGGCATGGTCACGTGCAGATCGTTCCCCTGCACGCTGCCGACCTTGCTGCGGGTTCCCCAGCTCAGTGTCGGATCGCTGTCCACCACGGTGACCGTCGCCGGTCTGCTGGCCTGCGGATCCGCGTATTCCGGGATAATGTCCCGCACCTGGGTCAGGATCTCATCGGATACGCTGTCCTGCAGCTTCTCGCTGCCGATCGACTTACTCTGCACGTTGTAGCCGGTCACGTTGCCCTTCACATAGTCGGTGGTGTTCACCAGCTTCACCGCGGTGATTTTCTTCCGGATCGCGTCCCATTCCCATTCGCTCACATAAAGCGAAACCGTCAGGCCGATCTCCTCATTCTCCACCTTCACGGTGTCGTATAGCAGAATCTGCTCCATTCCCTTCAGCTGCCGGTATTCCTCCGTGTCTCCCAGCTGCTCAAAGTCCACCGTCACCGTCACGGATATCTGATCGGCCTCATCCACCGTGAAGCGCTCCTCCGCCTTTGTCCGCATCTCATCCAGCAGATCGCTCAGCGTCCATGTGCTGTCATCGCCCAGGCCCTTGTCTTTTCCTACCTGCCCCTTTACGGTCAGCCGCTCCATCTTGATCACCGGGTAGTCGCCGATCCGCGGCGAGTCCACCCATTGTTCCGGCAGGTACAGATCTCCGCCTTCTTCGTCCTTTGCTACCGGCACCACCCGCGTCACCAGGTTGCTTGAGTCCTGTGTCCAGTTCACCCCCAGCATGTTCTTCCGGTACTTGATCCGGTATCCTCTGTCCGTCTCCTCTTTCGCCATCACAAACAGATCCCAGTTGTCCCGCCGGAATGCCGCGTTGTATTTCGCCACAATTCCGGTGTCAGGATCCAGCAGTGCGTAGATGCCGTTTTTGCCCTTGATCTCTCCGGTGTAGGTTCCGTTGTCCTCGCTGGTCAGGTTCGTCGCGATGGTTCCGGCGTAGTCCATCATGAATCCCTCAACAATCCGGCCCAGCGCCATCGCCGGCGATGCCTGTGCGATGCTCACGTCTTTAATCAATACTCCGTTCAGGTCGTAGCTCGCGTGTTTCGCGTTCACGGTCACCGTCCGGCTTTTTGTGTCCACCGTCGGCTTTTCAATCCGGAACAGCTGCTCCGTAATAATCCGCGGCTTTGTTTCGCTGGGAGACAGATGCCGGTCAAACACCAGATCCTCCGCCTTGATGTAGCCCTCCACACCGTAGTAGGTGCTCATCTTGTACCATGTACCATCCACATCTTCCACAAAGTACAAATCTGTTCCCGGTGCCAGCGTCACCAGCACCGGAGCGCCGCTTGTGGTGTCGGCGATCGCCTTCCACCAGCTGCTGTTGTACGGCGGCACCTGAGCGTATCCGCTGCCCACATCGTAGTAGGTGCATATGTAGTTTTTGTGTCCTACGTTTGCGCTGCACTTCACCTTGCTTCCTACCTGGTAGTTCCCTCCGGCCACCCATTCCGGGTAGTTGATGGTGGTCGGCTCGATCGGTTCCTCCCGCAGCTCCCCCTGCCCGATGGTTTTATACACATCCGCTTCATACCCGGCAAAGGCGTTTTCGATTTCCTCCCGCGGTATCGGTGCGCGTATCATGGCTCCCGGCACCAGGTGTTTCCATTTCCCCGTCGCGTCCATCGGATGCGTCATCGTCAGGTCGTAGTTTCCGCCGGCAATGTTTTTGATATCGCATTTGGTCGGCTGCAGCACCGCGTCCCCGTTTCCTGTGTAGTTTTCGTTCCCGATGTCATACACGCAGATCAAACGTACCGCTCCCTTTTCTCAATCTCCACGCTGGCCCAGTTGCTCCCGGTCACTGTGTTTGCTCCCTCAAGCAGCACCGGCCATTCTCCCGTGCTGTTTTTTGTCAGCAGCTCCGTTTTGTCGCTGTTGAAAACTTCCATGGTCTTGCTGTCTAACCAGATCACGTCCCCGCCGCTCAGGCTGGTCACCGCTATTGTGTTCCCTCCCGCCGTCAGGCTGATGCTTGTTTTTCCGCTGGCCACCGTCACCTTCCACATCGGTTTGCAGGTCACGTCTCCGTTGTTCCGCACGCTTCCGGCGGCTGTCAGCGTCACTTTTTCCTCCCGCAGCAGTTCTTTGAACGGCTGACAGTAAAACTGAACCTCACCGGCCCAGTGATCCATGTTCCGGCTCACCCGGTTCAGGGTAATCGCGCCAATTACCCGCGCTTTTTGCTTCCTGTCCGGTTCGCCTGAAAACGTCACATAGCCCGCGCCCCGCAGCCACCTGTAAATACTCCGCACGTTTTGCGCTCCGCGCACGCTGATGCTTGCCGTCTGGATGTAGCTGTTATAAATGTTGTCCCCTTCCGTTTCCGTCAGGTCACCTGCGTCCCCCGGCAGCTCCACATGCTTCACCCGTTCCTCCGCCCGCACAATCGGCGCAGGCCCGCGCATGATCACGCCCTTGCTCCGGCAGTCGATCCCGTTCCAGATAAAGTATGATTGTGCCATGTTTTCAGCTCCCGTATCCGCTCATTGTCCGCCTCTGTGCCGCCGCCATCGCTGCCGCCAGCCCATCCGCGTCCTGTCCGTTGTTCATGTACATGCTTTCCACGTAGAGATTGCTGGAGAAGTTCCTGGTGTTGCTCACTTCCCGCGCAGGCATCACCCGCTCCCCCTTGTGCAGCAGCGCCGGATACCCGTCAAAAGGCACCGACCACAATCCGTTGGCCCGCCCCGGAATGCTCCCCATCGGCATTCCGCCCGGCAGCATCGGGTTAAACTGCACCGCCACCTTCAGCGTCATCTGGTTCAGCGCTCCCTGCAGGATCTCTTCCGCGTTGTCCGGCAGCTCCGGCTCCACTTCCATTTCTTCCTGCTCCCAGGGCCGTTTCGGTTGCGGTGTCCTCGCCTTCCGGATCACCTCGCCCTCCCACCTTGGGATGTCCGCTTTTCCTTCAAACGTAGGCTCCGGAGTCAGCTCGCTGTCCTGTATCACCTTTTTGTACCCCAGCGCTTCCAGGGCTTTGATCATCCCGGCCTCATCGCCGTTCCCGGTGGCCCATTTCGCCACCTGCGTCATGGCGTTTACGTCTCCCAGGATCCGGCCCAGATCCCCGAATATCTCCCCGACATGGCTCAGGCTGTCCTCCCAGCCTTCCGGGTTGTTGTACAGACTTGCCCATCCCGCGCTTGTAAGCTGCCCCGTTTTTGTGTCGAACAGATCATCATTTCCTTGTGGCTTAATTGCGTTTTCTCCCAACACCAACAGCCCGGCCAGCCACGGGGCCGCCGCCAGCACCGCGCTTGCAAACGCTCCACCCCAGCTGGCCCCTGCCGCCGCTCCGGTCGCTGCTGCCGTCCCTGCACCCAGCCCGCTGATGCCGCTGATCAGCTCCGCAATCTTCAGCGCTCCGCCGGTAAGCTTCAGTGCCGCCCAGCCGCCCACAATCGCCTTCATCGCTCCGATCACGGTCTCGCTGTTTTCGCTCAGCCACTGTAATCCTTTTACAATATCATCAAATACTTGCTTGAAACCCTGCACGGTTTTTTCCGGGTCAAATTCTGCTATATCCCCGAACAGCCCCTCCAGCGCCTTGCCCATATCATCCAGGGCCTGCTTTCCTTCCGGCGTTTCCAGATAATCCAGCAGCTTTGTCAGCATCCCGTCGATGGCTTCTGCCGCTTTCGTGAGCACCGGAGTAAACCCGCTGAGCAGTTCCTGTTCCAGCGCCGCAAGGGTTGCTTTCACCTTTGTCAGTTCGTCCGCGTATTCTGCGTTCTTTTTCAGCGCTTCTTCCGAGGCTGTCGCCTGTTTGTCCAGCGCTTCCGTGAATCCGTCCTTTCCCAGATCAAATATCGGTTTCAGCTCCGCGAATCCGCGACCGAAGATGGCGTTTGCATAGGTGTCCGCCAGATCCTGCGTCATTTCGCCGCTTTCCACTTTTTGCCGCAGCGTCTCTCCGATATCCCAGAATACTTCCTCAAAATTCCGCGCCGCGCCCTGCACTACCCCGTTTTTCCCGGCCAGCATCTCGTGCGTGTTGATGCCAAGCAATCCGAGAATGTCCGTCTGATCCTGCGTCGGGTCGTGGATTGCCTTCTGAACCTTCAGCTTTGCCTTTTGCCATTCCTGAACGGAAAGCTCACCGATGGTGTCAAAAACACCTTTATACTGCTGGTATTGTTCCGGCGTCATGTCCAGAATCATGGCCTGCGTCAGGATATTGTCCGCGTTTGCCGCCACGCTGTTCACGCCGGCCAGCAGGTTTTGACCAAGTTCCAGTGCTTTTTTCGCCCCGGCTTCCAGCCCGCTGGTAATGCTCCCGATGGCGCTTTGCACCTGCTGCAGGCTCACCTTCCGGTTCAATCCGCTCAGGCTGTCCGCCAGCTTGTCTGCTTTCCCGCTTGCCTCCGAGCTTTCCGCTCCCAGGTTGTTTATCTCGTTTTGCGTGTCCAGCACAGCGCTCTTTGCGTTCAGCAGCGCCGTTTCCATTTTCTGATAGGATGCGCTCAGCGGATCCACGCCGCTGTCCTTCATCGTTTTCAGCGCCTGCTCCGCGTTTTTCACAGCGGTCTGCTGTGCCTGCAGTTTGCTGTTCAGCTGAGTCGTTTTGGTCTGCATGTACGTTTCAGCGTCTCCGGTCGCCCGGTATTGCTTTTCGTTCAGTTTCAGCGCCGCATCAATGCTTTTCACGCTGGCCTGTGCCTGCGCCATCCCCTGTTTGAATTGCGATACTCCGCTGACCCCCATCTTGACGCTAACGTCCGCCATGCTTATTCACTCCCTTTTAATTCCGTGCTGCTCATCATCATAGGCTCTCCGCCAAATGTAGCAGTCCACAATCATCCCCGGAGACATATCTCCCATTTCCGTATAGGTGAGTCCGGCGACCAGCCCCCAGTGAATCACTCGCCGGTATGTGAATTCACGGGATCTTTTTTTGCTTCTATTTCCTCCAGCACCAGATCCCGTTCCTTATCTTCCGCTTCTTCCTTTGCCGCTTCGCTTTCGCTGTCTTTGCTCAATGCGCCGATCACCGCCAGCTGGTATGCCATCAGCGCATGTGGATCCATGTTTTCCGTCAGCCATTCAAAGGTCAGATCATCCTTTTCTTTCGCGTGCTTCAGCCCGGCATTGCCCAGAATCTGAATCACCTTAATCAGGTTCCGCAGCCGGTTCCGTCCCTTCAGGATCATCTCCCGAACCTCGCCCAGGTTTCCCACTTCTTCCTCAATCTCGATAAACTGATTCATCTTAAACCGCAGCGGTATCTCCCGCTCCCCGATTTTGATTGTAAATCCTTCCATGTTTTCCACTCCTTTTCTGTTTTACCAAAAACCCGAAAAAGGGCACCCTTTCGGGTGCCCGGTTTCCGTTGTCAGGTCACGCCGCCCTGGCTGTTGATCCAGGTGTTCGCCGCGGACTCCGTGTCAAACTCCATCCAGTTGAAGTATTTTGCCTTGCCGCTGGAGTCGATATACACGCCGATGCCGCTTCCCTCCATGGTGGGATGGTTCCATGTGATCTGCCGTTCCTTCGTGCTGGCGTTTTCTCCGCCGTCCGAAAACTGAAGCGCATGGAAAAAGAACGCCTCATACTTCCGCACGCCCTTGAACATCTTCACCCGGATGTAGCTCAGGCCGCCCTCCGGAGGCGCATCGTCCGTCACCTCGTAGTGGGTCACGGTGGTTCCCACGGCCTTCCATCCCAGGCAGGCCGCCCGCGCCGCCGCGCTCACGTCGTTGGTTTCCAGCGTAATGCTGTAGCCGTTCACGCCCTTGTCGTTGTCGATGATCACGTCGTCGCCGTAGTCCGGGTTGTCCGCCGTGTCAAAGCTCACCTGTGCACTTACCGCCGGGCCGATTACAACCGGTGTCCCGTAGGTGATCGGGCTTCCGTCCACCCGCGGCGTGCTGATCGGCCAGAATTTCGGAGTCCTCATTCCGATAAAAGCCATAGTCTTTTCCTCCCGTTATCCTTTGATTATTTCTTCAAACATTGTTTCCGCTTTGGCCACAACGGCAGCCTCCGCCGCTTTGGTGCTTTTGCTTTTCGCCTTTCTGAACACCGGCTGTTTCACCATGAAGCTGGTTCCGCTGTTGATGCTTCTCGCAATCAGCCGCACCGCTTTGGGTGTTCCGGCCACGTCCGCATATCCGGCGCTTCCGCTGATGCCGATCACGGTATCCACCTCGCTGCCGTTCTTCCGGAATCTGGCCACGCCGCTTTTTCCCAGCAGCGCCGCCTTTTCTTCCGGGCTTGGCAGCCTGGTTTCCCCCGGTCTGGCATATTTGAACGGAGCCGTCCGGATGCTGTTTACTGCATCCGTGAATGCGTCCGCCACCACGCCCGCGCCGTCAAAAAGAGCGCCGGATGCCACATCCTGCGCTCTGTCTCCCAGCCGTGTCAGCATCTCGCTGACCTCCGTCAGGCCCTCCGTGTTTATCGTCATGGCCATCCGGATCACCTCGCTTCAATCTGAAACACGTACTCCCGGTGAATCAGCCCGGTCTCCCGTTCATACTGTTCGCTGTTCAGATACCAGCTCGCTTCGCACACCGTTTCCAGCGCCGTTTCCACCGCGGAGGCAATCATCCACTGCTTCCCGTGTGTGTACAAGTCCACGCTGCCCTCCCAGGCCCTGTCCTGTTTCACATCGTCGCCGGTGTCATCCTCCGCCTCAAAATCCAGCTGAACGGTTCCGAAGTTTCCCGCCGGTCTGGTTTTCCATTCGTATTCCGCAAACTGTACGCCCTCGATGGCCTGCAGCTGCCGCACCAGTTCATCAAAGATCACGGATCATCACCGCCTTGTTCCGCATCCTCAATCGTCGCGTCTGCTCCGCTGTTCGCGTTCGCTCCGCTCGTTTCGGATGACTCGTTCGGGTCGCTATCGCCTTCCGGATCGTTTCCGCTTCCCGCGTCCCCCGGTTCGGTCTCTGCCGATTCCCCGGTCTCTGCCGTGTCAGCCGGTGCCGCGTTCCCGCGTACCCTTTCCAGTGTCAGCTCCGCGCCGTATACCTTTTCATCGGTGTAGTCCCGCAGTATCGCGTACCGCTCCCCCTTGTACTCACAAAGGGTCTCCCCTTTGTATTCAAAGTTCTGCGGCAGCTTCAGGCGGATGGTCGGTGCGTGCCCGCTGGCCCGTGCCTGGTATGTTTCATTCATGCTCAGGCTCTTTTCCTCGCAGTAGGTCTTGCGCCGCGTTTCCGTCACCGCGTCCAGCACGCCCCTGGCTTCCGGCTGCTCCGTGATCAGGTAAACAATTCCCACCCGCTTCATGTTCCCGCCTCCCCCGGGCCCGGGTCATCCCAGAAATCCAGCTCCGGCTCCTCCGTCCCGGTCGTCGTTTCCTCCGTCCCGTCCGTCTGCTCCGGCCCCGGTTCCGGTTCCAGAAAATCGGTGTACCCCGTCGCGTTGGCCAGCTGCCGCCTCTGCAGGTCGTAGCTCGCGTCCAGCTTCACCCGTTCTTCCGCGCTCGCGTATTCTCCCCGCGCTCCGCAGTAGGTGATCATGGCTGTCAGCACCAGATCATCCGTGATGGTGCTGTTGTCCGCCGCGGTAATCGCCCCGGTCTCCGGGTCTTCCGTGATCGTCACGTCAATCACGCCTTCAATCTGCACCCCGGCAATTTCCAGGTCTCTTTTCCCGGCTTTCAGCAGCCGCAGGATGTCCGGCGCGTATTCCATGTCCGTCACTCTCAGCGCCAGCATGGCCTCTCTCAGCATGGTTTCCCCTCATTTCCTCAAAAGTAAACCCGGCAGGCGGAGTGGATGCCTGCCGGGCGGCGGTGTATCACAACGTCTTACGACGCGGTGACCGTGATGGAATAGGTCGTATAGACCTCGCCCTCGTAGCCGTTTGTCACCTTAACGGTCAGCGTGTTCTCGCCCTCCGCCCAGGTGATCTCGTACTTGCCGTCTGTCCCGGCGCTGATAGCGGTGTCGCCCAGCTTCACGGTGACGGTGGCGTTCGGATCCTTGGTCGTGACGGCCAGTTTGTCCTTCGCGTTGGTGGTCGCGGCTTCGTAGCTTGTGGTGTCGCTGTCAAATTCCGGATCCAGTTCCAGCTCGCCCAGCGTCATGGCGCTCAGGCTGCTCGGATACAGGTCTTCCAGGATTTCAGCGATAATGTTGGCCTTTGTGGTCTGATGCAAGGTCAGCCCATATTCGGCGGCGAGTTCCTTGAGCTGGGCCAGCGTCAAGGCGGTGAGTTCAGCCTCGGACAGGATGTCATCGTCCGGGTTGTTGTCAGCCGCGCCGCCGATTACTGAAAAGTTACTTTCACAAAGGACAGCGGATTCTCAAGGCCCGCATCAAACAGGCTGTAGCCCGCGATGATGTCCTCGAAGGTCTTGGGATCCATCGCCCGGTTGATGAACAGGCTTTCGAAATCGTTTGCCAGGATCTTCCCGGGTGCGCCGGCATAAATCACCTTGTTGCTCAGGTTGTTGTCTTCCTTCACGGTGTATCCGTAGACAACGCCCTTGGTCACCGGATCAGCCTGGGGAGAAGGAATGAAAGCCTTGTTGCCTGCGCCGTCATTGATGCCCGCCAGAATGTTCCAGATGGTGTATGCGTTCGCGTACAGCACCTTCGCGCCGGTTCCGCGAACCTTCGCCAGCCATGCGCGGATGTTCGCGTCGGTGGCCTCCACGCCGGTGCCGATGTTGGCGGCGGCAATGCCGTAGGTGGCATCCGCCAGCTGCGCGAGAATCCGGGTTTCCTTGGCCACGCCGATCCGCTCTGCAATGTGGCTGACGACCCAGTCTTCAAAGGCGCTGATGCTCTGCCACTTCATCTTGCGGCTGATGACGATGTGCTTTTTGATTTCCACGCCGGAAAGCGGCAGGTAATCAAAGGTGTCCTGTTCGTCGCTGTTCGCTGCGCCTTCGTTCACGGCGGCAGCGTCACCTGCGGCGATGGCAGTGTGGCGCGGAATCTGGAATCCGCTCACCATGGCGCTCTTCGCGGCGTCGTTATACATGGGATGTTCGCTTTCCACCAGCTCGATGATGCGGTTCATGACGGCGGTGGGAACCACGGCTCCGGTGTTGGCGGTGGTGTGGGTATAGGCCCGGCTCTCCGCTTCGGTCAGTTCACCGAACAGGGCCACGCCGTCCCGCACGGCCATTTTCTTCAGCCATGCGTTGCGGTATTCCTGGCTGTCCGCGCCCAGCTCCCGCTGTTCCGCGGCGGGCTGACGGGCCAGAACATTCATGCCCGGAGCGGTTCCGGCTGCGACGGCATCCCGGCGCAGCTGGTCACGTGCGGCAGCGGCGCGGCGTTCCGCCAGTTCCTCATCAATGGCGGTGCGTTCCTCCGCCAGCTGTTCCAGTTCCTCCACGGAGCGGTTTTCCGGATTCTCTCCGATTCCCTTCAGTTCCGCGGCTCTGGCCTGCAGTTCCGCAACGGTCATTTTCTTCAGCTTTTCCTTCATGGTTTTTTACCTCCTCAAAATTTCGAGCGCCTTGTTCCTGCGCTCATCGTTGTGTTTGGCATCCCGGACTTCCTGCAGTTCACGTTTCAGTGCGCTCTCCAGCGGATCTTCTGCGCCCTCCGGCGAGAGATCTTTTCCCGCGGCCTGCAGTTTCGTCTCATCGTATGCCGGGAAGGCGACCGCGCTGACCTCGAAAACCTTTTCGATGTGCACGATCCGGCGCAGCGGGTTGTCGCTGTCCTCGTCTTCCCACATGCTTTTATTCACCGTGAACATGAAGCTCATCCCTGTGATATCGCCCCGTTTCACGGCTGAATACAGTTTTTTCGCGTCCTGGTTGTTCTCCGTGTCCAGATCCACCCGGATCTCGAGTCCATTTTCGACGCGTTTCAGCTGCATGGTGCTGTTTTCGTTGTTGTTCCGGCTCCGTGCCAGCGGCACCATGCTGGTATTGTGCCCGATCAGAAACGGCACGTCCGTCAGGTCGGTGTTTTCGTCCACCGCCCCCGGATCGATGACTTCCCGCCGCCATCCGTACTGGATCACCTGCCCGTAAACGATCGGCAGGCCGATCAGGTGTGTTCCGTGCTGTTCATTTTCTGCCGCCCGAACCTCGAAGGTCATCTGGCGGATTTCCCGTTTATTCGGCATCGTCTTTCCCTCCGCGTCATTCGTTTCTTGCGATCGCCGCATTTGCCCACATGATCGATTCTTCCAGCTTTGTAAATGCAAGGCTTTTTTCTCTGCTTTCCGGACATTTCTGATCAATCAGGATTGCAAACTCTTTTGCCTTTTCCCTGAGTGCCGTATATCTTTCCGGTTGTCCTGCTTTCGGTGCATGATATGTGAAGTTTTTTTCGATGTCCATTTTCATCCCTCTTTTCCGTCTTTTTCGTCCGGCCTTCCCTGGTCGACCATGTAATACTCGCCCCGGATCGGCGCATGCTGTCCTGCCCCGTCCGGAAGCGGAGGATAATTGAACAGATCCCGGATCTCATCAATCAGCAGAGCGCCCCGGTCTCCCAGCTGCTGGCTCATGCTCACCTTGTCCGGCACGCTCATGTACTGCAGCCGGTTCGCCGTCAGCAGCGCCCGGTTCCCGGTAGTCATCTCCCGGTCGGTGTAGATCATTCCGCTCATGCCGTCGCTCATCTTGATGGCGAAAGGCTCCACCTCGCCATCGTAGAAGGTGGACAGTTTCTCCGGTGTCGCGGTGTTCATGATGACCTCTTCAGAAACCCCGAAGTATCGCCACACGTTCCGCTCGATCAGTTCCTGCTGATCCTTGTCCACCAGGTTCTTTGCCGCTTCCAGCTGTTTAACGTTCGTCACGTTGTTGTTGAACAGCAGCAGCCCTCCGCCGCCTTCCTGGAAGTTCAGCTTGTCAAACCGTTTCCGTTCTTTCGCCAGATCCTCATCGAACATGTAGTTGGTCACCTGGGCCATGAACCGGTAGCTGGCTGCATTCTTTACGCCCTCCATGATGGATTGCTCAAACGTATTGATCAGCTCCATCGTCGGCGTCAGGCATGCGTTGTTCTCCCCGAAAAAGTCATTTTTCAGCTGATGCTTTCGGACGATGCAGCACTTGCTTAGTTCCATGGCCCGTGTCTGTCCGCTGATCATCTGGAAAACCAGAAACGGCACCCCGCTGCTTTCCTTCACCTCGCACCCGCTGGGATACACCGGCCAGAATCCTCTCGTCTGCCCGTATTCATCCAGCACCGGCACAATAATCAGGTTGTTCTGTGTTTCGTATATGGCGTTGCATCGTTCCAGAAAATCCGGCCATGTGCTCCATGGATTGGGCCTGATCTTCACCGCGTTATAAAGCTCCCGGTGTGCGCTGCCCCGCATATCAAAGCGCAGCTTCATGATATGCCGTCCCTTTGCGTAGATGGCTTCCCGCACCAGTGCGCTCTCATAAAGCTGCCCGCCCCAGCTGGTAAACACCGGCGCATATGCCGTGAATGTCTCCATGCTTGTCAGCGGCTTTCTTTCCGGTTTCCGCTTCCCGAAGATCTTTTCAATCAGTCCCATTTTCGTTTCCTCTTTCGTCCGTCATCCCAGCGGAACGAAGGGACGGTTCTATTCCGTCTTCACTTGTGAAACGGTAGAACCGTCCCTGCGTTCCGCCCCTTCTGCTATCTCTCGTTCCTCAGCAGGTGCTCCATCTCGGTGTAATAATTCCGCCGCATCGTCATGGCATCCAGCAGGGCCGCCATGCCGTCAATGTGGGCCGTGCTGCTCACCTTCACCAGCCTCCGCCGGTTGTCCTCATAAATCTGCAGGGCGCTGTCCATCATGTGAATCTTCATCAGGTTATTGTCCTCCGCGCTTTTCAGCGTGCCGTCCTTGATCATGCCCTCCGCGTCGATGATCACGCCCGTCAGGTTGCTGCCCTGGCTCACGCTCTCCATGTGGAAGCCTTCCCCTTCCAGATCCTGAATCAGGAAGGCTGCGCTGTACCGGTCGTACCCGTTCTTCTGCGGCAGGATTTCATATTTTCGTACCAGGTCGTGGTAGAAATCCTCCACGTTGTGGTAATCCACCACGTTCTCCCCGCTCAAAATCAGATATCCCTGCTCCACGTATTTTCTGTACGGGATCCCGTCCCGTGCCGTCGCCTCTTCCAGCTTGTTCGCCGGCATGTAGAACCTGGCAAAAAACCACACCGTGTCGCCCTTCTGAATCAGGATCAGCACGGCGGTCAGGTCTGTCGTCATGGAAAGGTCAATTCCGGCCAGCGCGTATGTGTGCCTGAAATCATCCAGCGTCTTCCCGGTGTCGCTGAAGCACTTGTTCACATCCGCTGCCGTCAGCCATGCGGTTGTTGCGTTCTGCTTGATGTTGCAGTACTTTGTCAGAAACTCCGCCTTTTTGCTCAGGCTCTGTTCCGCGATTGCGATTTCTTCCAGGAAAAAGTCCACCGTCACGCTGACGCCCATGTTCGGGTTTGCTTTCGCCAGTTCGTTGATGTCGTTCCATTTTTCCTGTTCGTCGATCATATACAAAAACGGAGCCAGCCGTGTTTCCCGGCTCGTTCCGTTAATGACCGCCGTGCTTCGATTGATCAGTTCGTCGTATATGCCTTCACTGACATATCCGGCGGTGGTGATGTTCACCAGCATCGGCTGCTTCCGTGCGCCCAGTGCGCTTTTCAGAACCTCGTACTGGCGCAGCGAATTTTCCGGCGGACTCCATGCCCCGATTTCGTCACATGTGACGGCGTTTGGGTTGAGTCCGTCACTTTTCTTTTCTGAAAATGCGATCGGTTGTGCACTTGTATTCGTCTCCGCGATGTACAGATCCGTCCGTCGCTTTTGCGTGATCTCCGCCAGTTCCGGTTCCTTGAGGATCATCTGGTACAGCGCATTGAAGCATAGCCGCGCCTGATCCAGTTTCGGCGCAACCATGTAAATCCGCTTTCCGTAGTCAGGATCCAGATACATGATCAGCGCATTGATCGCCGCTGCCAGCAGCGTCTTTCCGTTCTTTCGTCCGATCAGGATGAAGATCTCCCGGAACACCCGGATTCCGTCTTCATCCACGATGCCGAAGATCACGGAAATCATGGCCTTTTGCCAAAGTTCCAGCCGGATCCGTCCCGGTGCCAGTTCGCCCTCATGGTGTCTGCAGAACGTCTGAATAAACCGGATCGCCATCAGCGCCTTTTTCTGACTGAAAACCCAGCGCCGTTCCTGCAATCCGTTCACGATCAGCCGATACCATTCCCGGATCCAGTGCCCCACGGTCACGCTCCCGTCCGTGATCGCCTGGTAATATTCCAGGATATAATTTCGCGGTTCCTCTTTTCCCTGCTTTTTCGCCTCCGTCTTTTCCCTGGCGCTTTTCTTCACCCTCGCCGGATCAGCTGCGCCCGACCCTCCGCCCGTTTTTGCCTTATTCATCGCCCATCTCTTCCATCAGCTTAAACAGCTTGCTTTCCCGCACCTGTTCCTCGCTCAGCTTGTCGATGATCTGGATCAACGTCGCCACGGTGCTGTTTGCCGCGGTGCTGGTCTTGTTGTACTCCGCGATCGCCGGGTTTGTGCAGATGTTTTCCCGGCCCTTCACGTAGGTCTTTGTCACGGTGGTTCCGGTTCTCTGAATCTCTTTTTCCAGCTCCGTCAGTATTTTCATCTGCACCTGGTACCGCTTGAATGTGGTCACGAAAAAGAAGTTGCTGCTGACTCCCTTCTCCGTTGCCCGCCGCAGGATCTCCTCCGCCTGTTCCTGCAGCGTCATGTTCTTTACGATCCGCTTCCGCGCCATCGTCTCTCACTCCTTTACGCTGCTTGTGTTACGCGGTCTTTAAGTACCCCCCCCCGATGGTGTAACCGCTGACCAGTTCCGCCTTTTCCCCGGTCATTTTCTCCCACCGGTCGACAATCACATCCGCGTAGTGCGGGTCAAATTCCATCATGAAGCACCGCCTGTCCATCTGCTCGCAGGCCATCATGGTGGTTCCGCTTCCGCCGAATAAATCCAGCACCTTTTCGCCCGGCTGGCTGCTGTTCCGGATCTGCCGCGCAATCAGCTTGATCGGTTTCATGGTCGGATGCAGCTCGCTCACATTCGGTTTCGCCTCGCGGATCACGTCGGTGGCGATTTCCTCCGCGTAGATCTCTTTCAGCAGCGCCTCCATCTCCGCCTTTTTCATGTTTGCCAGATCCGGCATCAGATCCTCGATTACCGTGCTCTGCTTCCGGTTGTCGATGAAATAATGCGCTGCGCCTTCCTTCCAGCCATACAGGCACGGCTCGTGCTGCCATTGGTAATCCTGCCGGCCCAGTGTGAAATGGCTTTTGACCCAGATCAGGATCTGCTTTACTTCCAGCCCGGCCTTCCGCAGCCCTTCCAGAAACTGCTCTGTCGTTCTCGTCGCGTACCACACGTAAAACGCACCGCCCTCCCGCAGTGCGTCTTTTGCGTTTGTCATCGCTTTGGTCAGGAATTCCACAAATTCCTTTTCGCCCAGGTTGTCGTTCAGCAGGAAAGCTCCGTCATCCTGCTTCTTCCGGCGCTTGCTCATCTCATCCGTGCTTTGAGCGGCTCCGCTTTCGTCTCCGCCCAGGCCGATGTTGTACGGCGGATCCGTCACCAGCAGGTCTGCCTTTTCGCCGTCCATCAGCGCAGCCACCATCTCTGGATCCGTGCTGTCTCCGCACATCAGCCGGTGGTTCCCCAGCCGGTAGATGTCGCCGATCCGGCTCCGCGGTTCCTCCGCCAGCGGTTCCTCCGTCTCCGTCCATCCGTCATCCGTGATCTGGGCCATGGAGTCATCAAACCGCAGATCCGGATCAAACCCCGTCAGGCTGATGTCAAAGTCCTCCTCCGCCAGTGCGGCCAGTTCCTGCTGCACCAGCGCCATATCCCAGTCGCCCATCTCCGTCAGCCGGTTGTCGGCGAGGATATAGGCTTTCCGCTGTTCCTCCGTCAGGCCCTCGATGAAAACGCATGGCACCGCCGTCCACCCGGCTTCTTTCGCGGCCAGGATCCTTCCGTGCCCCGCGATCACGTTGTATTCCTGGTCGATCAGGCACGGGCTGATGAATCCCATCTCCCGGATGCTCCTGGCGATCTTCTCCACCTGTTCTTTGCCGTGCTGTTTCGCGTTCCGCTCGTAAGGCTTGAGCGCCGCGATCTCCACTTCCCGCAGCTCCACCGCTTTTCCCATTTTCCACTCCTCCGAATCAATCACTAAGTTTCTCCGCCCGGTCTCCTGCTCGGCCTCCTCCGAATCAGTTACTAAGTTTCTCCCGTTCCGGCGCTCCTCCGCCGAAGTCTCCCCGGCCTCCGCCGAAGTCTGCAAAAGTCCATCAAAAAACCGGCCCTCCGCCGCCTCCGGAAGCCCGATTTTTTTGTTCAAAATATGCCGCCTGGTTCCCCCGTCAAAATCCAAAAACCACGCGCACACGCACGAGCGGTTTTTCTCGTG
>Ga0326513_10000440_pt1 | contig 35138 bp, 32 predicted proteins | sample 2_2465_0518_D_FD_203654 | JGI IMG/M metagenome (GOLD analysis project Ga0326513, IMG submission 203654) | Bovine rumen microbial communities from UC Davis, California, United States - 2_2465_0518 | ecosystem: Host-associated > Mammals > Digestive system > Stomach > Rumen | place: USA...
GACTTATGCGTCACCACATGCAACTCACACAACTTGCCAAGATCACGTGCCAGTAGTTGCATGTATGCACCTACGCCACCAGATGTCTCGTCTATAGATGGGATGTAATGGAGAATCTTCATACTTTTAGTTTGTTGTAGAAATAGTTTGCAACCGCATCTCCGTGAATATGCTTCCTGCTCCAGGAAATTCTCTCAGGTACACCTTCTCTGATGCTGTTAATTTCATCTATACATTTTAGTAGGGTGGACTTTAGTTCAAGTATGTTGTTGCTTGAAAAAACAGATCCGTTTTCATGGTTTTTCAGCAAGTACTTTGCACCACAGTGGTTTGAACAAATGACGTATAGTCCCAACATGAGAGCTTCATTGACAACAGCCCCCCAACCATCATGGAGCGAAGGAAGTACCAAGACATCATATTGTTCCATTATGTGGGGAATTTTTTCCATAGGTATTGTGCCGAAGAACAGAATAGCAGAATGAGACGAACCTGCTAGTTGCTCTAAACGTGGCCTCTGCTCACCATCGCCAACTATACCTATTTCAATATTATTTTGTTCCTCTTTGTTAAGCAACAGGTTTGCCTTCAGTAAACATTCAACATTCTTTCGATGGGAGAGATTACCCACATAAAGTATCTTCAACTTGTTCCCTTTTCTTTCGGTCATGGCAGATCGTTCCCGCCATTCTGTGCAATACATAAATGGTATCACTTCCCAGTGTTTGCTCCAGAATTTATAGTACATAAGGTAATCATCTCCCATAACAAATACCTTATCTATATCTTTCACATATATCCAATCCTTCAGCGCAAAGCGAAGGGAGTGTTGCCAAAGGGGATGTTTATAAACGTAGGGGGGCTCTGTGATAATCCCTCGCTTTACCTTATATTTTAGAGAGGAACGAAACCATGGCACCACCATAGGAAAAGCATTGATTCCTGAGAACAAGCACCAAGTATTATCTTTTTCATATTTCCGAAACAGCTCTTCCACATATTGTTTCGACGGAGCCACGACAAAGTTTACCCCTTTTGTTTGTAACCATTTGTTTGCATCCCATCCAAGTGAGTCCCTTTCCCCAAGGTTCACTTCTGGCACGATAACCACAACATCTTGTACTCCCTCCAACGTAGGCAAATGCTGTATATACGGCATTTGATGAGGTGAAACGATATTTTGGAAAAAGAGGATGTTCATAGAGCAAATACTTCTTTTCAAAGCCAGAACCATGGTAATGTCCATCGTATGAATTGGCGAACAAACAATTTTGTTCTCACTGCCAAAGAGTCGTTGTTGGTACTGTGGAAAAAGGAACTGCCACGACCTAACGAGTGTCCTCCGCTACCGGTGAAACGTGCCTGCTTACGATAGCGGCAATGTACTCCGGATTCATGTTTCGTTTTCCGGATTACACTAAGAATTAGGTTCTCTACGATATGGCCTTCATAGTCGTTCATTTCTATATATCGTCCTCTAAAGTGCTTGTCCCAGAAGTCTGTACTGACGGCATAGTAACGACTCTCCCCCACATGTCCGTTGATATCAACACCAAGCCAATCGAATATATTATGATCTTTGCAGTCACCATAAAAGTGTATTCCACCATGCTTCATACCCCATATTTCGGCTTCGGAAACTAGGTCTAAAGCATTAAGGATAGGAAAGCGTCCAGTCAGTTTGAAGAAACATCTAGCCTCCTTAATAAATTTAGATTGCTCAATGGCTCGATCCATCATAAGCAATTCATTATAACTTTTTCCCTTTTCCTGCATAAATCCCTTTGAACCAAGTGCAATATATTCGATATGGGTAAAATTCGATGTATGTAGTTTTGATAAAATAGACTCTTTGGGCCAACCAGAATTTTCTGCAAAAACTAATTTGCCTGATGTTTTGGTTCTCTCGAACTCATGTATATAGTAGTTCAGTGTGTCAACATACATTTGCTCACGTTCAGAGGAAGCAAACATAGCCCCCTGCATGCCGCGAGTGTCCACACTGGCTGTTAAAAGAAAAGGTATCATGATGTATTAATCCTTCAAAGCAACTATCCTGCGCAAAGATAGCGTCCCAGCAAAGTGGAATGTTTCTTAATAAATTTATCAAGATAGTAGCCTACGTAATATATTGGAATTGGAAAAATTAAGTATAGTAATTCATAAAAGAGAGTCAAATCGAGGGAGAGAGTGGACAATTTCGTATAATATATTTTTAGATATACTTCAATAAAAAATGGATGATAAGCAAAAATGAAATAAGAACATTTACCAAATTTGTTCAAATAGTCTAATTGTAAGTCTTTAGTTAGAAGAAATACTGCTAACATCGTAACAGCCGAACAGAGGAAATCTTCTTCCCAGGCATTCCACTCTGTTAACCTGAAAATCTTAGTAATAATCCAAAATGCTGTTATAATGAAAACGATGACTTTTATATACTTGCCTGAAAGCCATGGTGTGATAGAAGTGCCATACAAAGCAAGGAAAATACCTATACTAAAGAAGAAAAAGGCAGAGGTGGGAATCGTTACAAATATTTGAAAAATAAAGATTACCAATAATCCCCATGGTGATATACGTATAATTAGATAAAGTATTGGCGAGATAAGAAAAGTTATTATCAAATCTCTAACATACCACATAGGATATAAATAAGGAAATGTTTTTATTTGTAAGCCATCAATATTGTCGAAACCTACATAAATATTTAAGAGCCCTTTTTCGTTAAATAGTTCAAATAGTCCTTTATGGTACAAAAAACAAACCAATAAAACATAGAGCGTTGACCATAGCAGATAAGAAGGAATATATAATAGGCACCTCTTCTTTATTTTTTTGGAAATGACTTCAAAATCCCATTTTACTATATTTCTGAAAAATAGGAAACCTGATATTACGAAGAATCCTCGCATGCTTACAGTTGCTAGGAAAACCAAGAAATTGTTCAGAGCTTGGAGAGAAAGCAACAGCGTATTGCATTGTTCTCCATAATTCATAGTAAGCTTACCTGGTGCATGGGCATACACTACAAGAAAAGCCATCGGAAATTTGATGAAGTCAATAAATGAAATATGTTTCATAATAATGAAAAATACTATTTACTTCTTCGTTTTTAAGTTATTTTCAATAAGAAGTTCAATGTGGGAATAAGCATCCACCCACGTCTGAGACAGCAAACGTTGTCCCTTTCATTCCATGAGAATTTACATTGTCACTGAAAAATGAAATATTCATAGTAATCTCAGTCTCTATCCCCTATTGCCTGTCAATAATGATAGTGTTTTGGGGAAGAACCTACCCATTATAAGGAAACATGCATAAGAGACGCAAATAGCTATAATAGCTAAAGAGAAATAAGCAATAATCCACAAATATTCATTACCTACAGGAAGTAATTTTGTTAAAAGAAATCCTATTGTAGGCACAATAATTGTTCCATGCGAAGCAAAGATAAAAAAAGAGCTGTTTGATAGCGATTTGTTGATCTTTATTAATTCCCTTTCCAACATGATTTTCGTAATACCAATTAATAGAATTGATCCAACAATGAGAAACAGACGAGTGAATAAGAAACAAACACTCTCATTGTCTTTATTGGTAACAAGAATGCCTATCAGTAATGGTATTGCTATGAGTGTGGCGTATTTCCAGTTTTGTGCAAAAAGATCCGCAAAACTATATTTGTTGAGAGAAAACCATCCTCCTACAGAAAAGAAAAAAATGCCAAATATTTCAAATCCAGGTATTTCTATAGGCAATCCTATAATGTAAACCAACATAAGTACTAGTATTCCAAAGATTTTCAGTTTTTTTATATAAAAATATATGAAAAAGCCTAACAAATTCAGCACCATCAGATTTCTAATAAACCACAATGGACCATTATAAGGTAATCCTCCCCTACCATGCCAGAATGAGCTGATTCCAATATCTTCAATTGCTGTCCATTCCGAAAACTTTGGCATTAGTTCAATGGATCCACCATCGAAAAAGAAATATTTTATATAGTGCATAGCACATCCAAACATAATAGCAATAACATTCCAAATAATATAAGGGACAAGTAATGAGCTAACTCTCCTTTTTAGTTTATTGAAGTAGGCTGATTGATTCCAAGTCTCTAATTTTATGAAGAATAAATAACCTGAGATGAAAAAAAACACAGGAACACCTACTTGTGCCAATCCTTTGGAGAAGAGAATGACGAAGGAATCAAATAGTTCAAAGTCTTGAGGGCTACTATCATATCCGTTTGGCACAAATCCACCAGAATGTGCTAACACTATCAATGCAGCACAAAAGAACCTCAGCCATTCTATGACTTTAGACTCAATGGAAATGTCTTTCGTATTCATTCGAATCGTGTATTATAATTATTCTTGAATAGGTAATCTGTTCATTTTATGAATTTGCGAATAATAAGTGCTTTGTAATTTGTTATTTTTTCATAACAAGAACAAATTACCCCCCAAGGGAATGGAGGCCTTTCATAAATCTCAAAAGAAGCAATACACACATCTTGAGATAATTCATTTAATATTCTGTCAGAAACCAACCTCCCTTGTATAAGGGCAGCTTTTCTGAAACTAGGTAACTGACGTTCTTTATATTTATTTGGATGATGTACTTTACAATATGAACCATAGGTCTCAAATTCAGAAAAGGCATTGGCACTTATTGTTTCTGGAACGATAGAATTGAGTATTTTTTCATACCACGTATTGCCAGAAACATTTGACTTGTTAATCGCTTCTATCAACTCCATCATTATTCCCCTATTAAACATCATGTGTTCTGCAATATAGGATTTCGTGTTTGTTTTTTTGATGTTAAGTAACTTCTCCAAAGAGTCGAAATAAGGTTTGTGATATTCAGTTTTCATTGTAAAGAACGGTAGCCCAGTTTCATCAAAAAAATCTATGTTCTTTAATAGAATAGTATCAGCATCCCATGACAAGTAATAATCTTCATCACAATAAGAACTTAAGGCAAATCCCATTTTGAGAAATTGTTGAAAATACCATCCTGCTTTACTATATTTCCTTCCTTGAGATTTTAATATTCCATCAACAGCCTGATAAGTAAGTCCTTCCAATAAACGATTTTCATCAATGACCTCACATAAGGTGTTGTCTTTTATGTCATTCGGTAAATAACGAGACATTCTTATGTCTGTAATGATAAATATCTTTTTGGGTTTCAAGTATTTACAGAGGGAACGAATCGTTAATTTCAAAAAAGAATAGTCCTTATAAACGACTGGAAGAATAATATTGTACATAATGGAGAATTATTAACGGCTGATTTTGGATTTTAATAGGATATTAGCTAAATGTTTTTGTCCTTTCTCATTGAAATGAATAGCATCATGGTACATATCTGGTTTCTCGGACGCCAAACCTTGAATGAGTCTTACTCCTGCAGTGTCACACCAATGGATGATATCCTTTCCCATATCGTTGTAGGCACCATCAATTAACTCTCCTTTCTCTGCATGGAGATAGATAACAAATGGTATATGACATGAGTCGGCAATTTGTCTTAGAGCATTAAAGCCAGGGTTGAATGTAAACCCTTTTTGCACGACTTGGCGATTGGCGGCTTTACGTTCAACAAGGACATCAGGATCAACATATTGTCGGTTGACAGATGTTGGGTTAATCCAACCTAAAAATTTGTTGTTTATCAAAGGGATTAGATACCTGTCAATAATTTCCCATAAGGCAGATGGGTATTGCCGACTTGGATATTCCTTGAATTTTCCGACGACAGGTGTAAATGTCATAACGTCGTATGCATCGTGGCTGCTACAAACTAATATCATGGCCGAGGCGTTAAATGTTCCGTGTTTACGTAGAAATGCAGAACAATTGTCTGGTCCCCAACTTCCGGCACTGATATTAAGCATTTGAATGCCAGGAACTGCTGAAAATTGCGTTGTTGCAAGAGAGTCCTGATCCATCCAAGTTCCGCCATAAATGACGGAATCACCTAAACCTAAGACTATCTTTTTTGTGCTGTCGGGCTCTTCACTCCTCATTCCGTATGAGTTTGTTCGATAATGGCAAAGAAACCTATAGCGGTTTTGATAGGGTTGAGGGATATACTCGTAATCGTTATCGACCTGGTAGAGTGGTGCATCACAAAAACCAAATACAAATCGCAAAACCAACTCAAGCGCTATAACGGTCGCAAAAAGGATTAGTATACAACGGCGCCAAAACAAGAATGGTTTTTTCATTGCTTAAATAGCCTATGGGCAAACAAATAGAGAGGAATACAATAATTGATGAGTCGGTATTTTAATTGGTTCCGCCAATTCCCTTCGTGGCTAATATCTAATGGATAATAAGACTTCCCCTTGTATTCTGTAATCGGGAAGGCCTCTTTTGTGTAGTTACGGAGAGACTGTGAAAAAGCAAAGTTTATCTTTCCAACCATCACTTGATATGCATCAGAATTTTCTTCAATATTTTTTTTCATAAATGCATATAGAGAATCACAAATGATAAGTAGGTCTTTGGCTTTCTTGATATGACTTTCTTTAGAAATGGAAGTTTGTCTGCTATCAGGTCTTACCCAATAGTTATAGGCTGCCAAAGGAATGTATGCTGCTTTTTTTGCAGAGCAATAGACTCTTGGCGTAAATTCATAGTCTTCATGAGAAATTCCTTCGATAAAGTTCAAATTGTTTGCCTGTAGGAAAGCTTTTCTGAATAGGGCTACACAAGCAGAGGGCGGCATGGCTACATCGTGAAAGAAAGTCAAGCCATCATATACTAGTTTGTCTTTATCGGCATGATGAGGATAAGTGATTGTGATTTTGTCTTTCTCAATCACGTTAATGTCGAAGCCCAGGATATCAACAGCTTTACTTATAGCTGTTTCTGAAAGACGCTTGAGCGTATTTTCCTGGATGTCGTCATCACCATCAATGAACCAAAGGTATTCTCCTTTGGCTTCTAAGATTCCCCTGTTTCGAGCTACACTTGGGCCAGCATTCGTTTGCTCAATATAACGGATGTTACAATATTGGTGAGCATATTGCCTCACAATGGTCATTGAGTCATCTTGACTCCCGTCATCAATGATGAGCAGTTCGTACTCATTGATTGGAATATCTTGTTTAAGACAAGATTCAATACACCGTCCTATATATTTCTCTATATTATAGACAGGAATGATGATGCTTAATTTAATCATCCTTTGACATATTTTAGTTCACCTTCTTTTAGATAAGTTTTTGATGGTTGCTGTCCTACTAAGCTGTAGGGCTTCACCTTCTTATTGACTACAGTCCCTGCAGATACAAGCGACATTTCCCCTAATTCACAGCCAGGAAGAAAAATGCATCCCACTGCACTTGCCGAACCTCTGCAAAATCTGATAGTGCTACATTTGCCCTCACGGCTTACGATCCTTTCTCCATTAGGCGTGAAAGGATGAAAACCAGTGACTACCGTACACCGAGTGCCTAAAACTGAATTATCTTCAAAGATGACCTTGCTTCCTTCGTTAATGATAATCAGAGATTGATGGCCAAAGAACACATTGTTGCCGATTTCTATTTCACCAATCCCCTGTATTTTGAATCCTTGAAAAAATTCTACATTTTTACCGACTTTAACACCAGCCCATCGCAAGATGCGTGATTTTAGTCCTTGACATCCACTATTGGGTAATATTTCCAATAAAATATTGGCAAGATACATTTTCTTGCTGTCTATCATATATATCAGTTTTTTGTTACACTATTTGTTTTCTAAATCCTCGTATTCTTCCTCACCGTCTTCCTCATCGTCTTCTTCAAATTCTTCTTCTCCGAACAATGTGTTCTCTAATTCTGGTACAGGACCAAAGGTCTTGTAGTCATCTAGAATACCGACCAATAGCCAGAATACAAAACACATATACCAACCTACTTGAAACATGTAGGCTTCAAATAGGGAATGAAGGCCTAAGAATAATAGCACTGCTTCTAATAGTGCCGCAGTACTGTCTGCTCGCAAGTTCTTCTTAGGCAATCTCGCTTTCATGAAAAGAAGTATAACCAAAGTAAATCCAATGATACCAGTTTGTGCAAGAGCCGTCAACCAGCCAGAACCTGTCTCTGTACTTTGGTTTCGAATATATTCTTCTGGTCCCTCTTTGATAATGCCAAAGCCGACACCCCAAATTGGTGAAGACGCAAATTCAGAAAGACGGGCAGCCCAGAGTAGAGTACGAGAACTGTGACCACTTTCATCAACTAGATTGAGGCCACCTTGTTTCCTACTGAATTGTACGTTGTCGGTCACCATGGATGGAATTGTCATTAGTCCAACCAGTATGATGGGTATTAGGATTTTTTTCTTTTGTGTTGCACTTTCAAATGCGGTAAGTATCAAGAATAAACAGCAAAGGACAGAAATACCACTCGCAGAACGCGATCCACCCTGCATGGTTGTCCATATAGAAGCTAAGGCAGCAATACCATAAAGAAATGTTGCTCTTTTACGTCCTCGCTTATACATGACTATCATTGCATATACGAAGAAAATAGTTCCGATTCCACAAGCTGCACTAAGCCACATAGGGTGACACGTATAACCGGAGAACTCGCCCGAAGATGTTCCCCAAGTACTCATTAGCACAGCATCGTAAAAGTTCACTCCTGCATGTTTTGCATAAAAGTTGATAACAGACGTGAATGCATATGCCATCAAACTGATGTACATAAACGTAAACTTAAATCTGTAAAACTCTTCAGAACTATACGCCAAAGTGACTAAAAGGAGGAAACACATTGACAAAGATCTGGCATTCAATGTGCCAGCTATCAACGAAGACATTAGCACAGCACCAATCAAGGCAAAGGATAAAATGGTACGTTGGATTTGGTAACAGCGATATTTTCTCAAACCATATGCCATACCCACAACGGATAAATAATACAAATATGAAGGCAAAATGGTTGGATACAGATTGGAAAACATACAGATAGTCAGTATGAGTTCATACCTGTATAGAAGAATAAAATATTTCAAATGTTGTATCATTCTTTATATATTTACTTTTTCAGTATCCATTTTATACATTCTTTGAACCAGAACCAAGACTTATGCTTGGACTGAATCTTTAGGATTTCTTTCTTTGTTTGTCGCAGATGAGTAAAGGTAGTACTTCCTTCCATCTGAAAGTCTGCCACAACTCGGTCTACGCAGAGAAATGCATCGGTTCCTTTTTCGAAATATAGATTGTAGAACAAATGGTAGTCAGCTGCAATTTTGAATCGTGTATCGAAGCTACAATTATCAAGCCTGACAAAGGTTGCTTGATGGCAGAAAGGCATCCACAATGGAATTAGGCTGAAATCATCAACTTTCTTGAGTACTTTTCTGTCCTTAAAGCATTGGTTGAAATGCCCAACTATCACTCTTCTGTTATTTGCGATAGACCGATGGAATACATCACTGACAACTGTCTCGTCTGAGAATCGGTCGCCAACATTCATAAAATTTACCCAAGCCCTTTCGCCACTATTAACATACTGCTTCGCTATTTTTATTCCTTTATTCATAGCGTCATATATACCTTTGTCGGGTTCGCTAACCCATGCAACAAGGCGATGGCTGTACTTTTGGATAATATCGAGGGAGCCATCAGTTGAACCGCCATCAATAATAATATAATGTAGATTGTTGTATGTCTGATCCAACACCGATTGTATGGTGAACTCAAGCAAGGTGCTAGCATTCCTGCAAACAGTAATAACAAATACCTTATCCATGATTTAAGAGGTTGTTGAAAAGGGCATTCCAATCAGCCATGACTTTTTCTTTGTCAAACTTATTAACTGAGGAGAGGGCATGCTCTGCTAACTCCCACCTTTTTTCTTCGTTGGTCATAAGCAGACGTAGTCTTTGGGCGAAACATTGAATGTGGCCAAATGGAACAACTACACCATCAGTCCCGTCATCAATAATGTCATGAACACCTACGTATTCGAAAGCAATCACTGGTATTCCATTAGCCATAGCTTCTATCAAAACAATGCCAAAACCTTCATATTCGCTGGTTAAGCAAAGAATATCCGAGTTCTGAAGTTCTTTGGTTACGTCTTGTACTTCACCAGGTAACTGGAAAGACTCCTGTAAGCCCAATTTTTTAATTTTCTCTTCCAATTGAGGCCTTTGGTGTCCTTCGCCAAGTACCTTCACGTGCCATCCAGGGAAATCCGTTGCTAACTGTGCCCAAATGTCAATCATAAGGTCTATTCGCTTTTGAGGCATCAGTCGGGCAAGTAGAATAAGCTGTTTGTGTACTTCCTTCTTTGGAATAGTGGGTAAGACCTTAAAGTTATGAAAATTTGGGATAACCACGCTATTTTTACATTTCCATGCGTCCTCATCACCATGTGTCAGCACGACGAAACGATCATAAATACTATATATCCAACGGGTGGAATGTCGGTGAATCCAACGCATCATTGGAGACATGAACTGGCGGTCGAACACCTCCAACCCTTGACGACTTTGGTGCATCTCCACTATCTTTGGAATATCCTTGTACACAAAGGGCAGAATCCAAGTCACCAACTGGCAATGTGCATTGACGATGACATCTGGCTGTACACTCCGTATCACTTCTTTCGTCCGTCGTATAGCTCCCAACACCCCTGTTGTACGTGTAATAAGTCCTCCTGGTGTTGTTTGTATGTTGCCACGTATCAGTTCTACTCGTGGATCTATAGGATATGCAGGGTGAACGTCCAACGGCTCAATGTTACAAAGCGATACTTCATAGCCGTGTGCTACCAACCAGTTGATTTTATCGATAACAATTCGGGCCAAACCTCCCACCATGTTGATTTGAATGGTGAAATAGAGTAGTTTCATTGTGACAATTTCTTTCAGAAGACGTTTAGTGAAAGGTTGAAGCCATAAAAATATTCAACGTCTTATTTTCCTCGCTAACTTTGCCAATTCAACGATCATAGTCATATAGAAAAAACCGACTTTCAGCGGTATAGACTTGCTGTAATGAAAATCTCTTGCCCAAATTGCTATTCGTGTGCTTTTCTTCATTTTACGTGGTAAAGGCAAAAGTAAAGTACGTAGTTCTTTATAATATTCTACCCTTGACGGAACGTCCATACATGCTTGAGAATCTATAAAACAATTACGTTTTGTCATTTCCAAAATATAATACAAGTGCTGCCAACCATATTCATGGGCATGTTCTTTAGCTGTCTTTATCCATCCTGTCATAACAATGTTCATCGCTTTTATTTTTCTCGCCAAATCATTCGCAACCATGATAGAATCCTCTCTTTGAAGGAAATAGTAGTTATAGGTTTTATCATGAATTACATACATCGAATTTGCTAAACAGGCCAGCTTAAATGTCCACAATTCGTCTTCTCTAATAATACCTTCCTTGAAGTATAATGAATTCGACTTGACAAATTCCGTTGAAATGAGTTTGTTCGTTGCCATGGCAAACCATTGGGTATGGTATGAATTCACAATACTTTCATTGCCTAAATATTCGCCTTCTTCCATAGCCATGACAGGGGCAGGGTCTGATGTTCCAGTCAATCGATAATTGGCTGTAACAAAATCATATTTCTTTCGGGAAAGTGGTGCAGTCAAAAGTCTGATAGTAGAGGACTCTATGGTGTCATCACTATCTAGGAAATAAAGATAATCTCCTGTTGCAGCATCAATTCCTGTATTCCGTGCAGCTGAAAGACCTCTATTCTTTTGATGATGTAGAATGGTATAGGATGTTGTTCCACTCGTGATCTTTGAAACATAATTTTCAACAAGATCCATACTGTTGTCCTTCCCACAATCATCAATTAATAGACATTCTATTTCTCCATCATAGTCTTGTCTCTTCACGGATTCTAAACAGCCTATGATATATTTTTCAACTTGATATACTGGTATTATTATTGAAATTTTCATGTAATAAACAATAATAGTTTGAATAATCAAATACCTCCCTTAATTGGGATGAATAATCTTTAGGTAAAGCTTATTTAGGAGAAAATAAACCTTCACATTCCGCTCTGCCAATTTGTATTTCTTGACATTTGCAAACGGAAATCCTGTTTTTCTATAGTCTGTGATGATACGTCTAATTTGATTCTGAAATACGTCAATATCAAGACCTTGAATTTGCGAAGCGTGATAAAGTAGGTTTTGAATCATTTTCATAAGTCTAAAATCCAACCATGCCTCTGGCTTTATTTGGTATTTTTGAATCCATATTAGCAAATTGTTAAAGACCAGAGGCAGATCTTCCACGGTCACTTTTTGATAGCTCGCGTTTTGAGTTGCGGAATTTCCGCGAATTCTATAGTAATAGAGTAAAGCATCAAACTTTACGGGATGTTGACATAGCATGCAGTATTTATACATCAGCTCCAAGTCTTCTGACACACGAATTCCATAGGTGAACCGAAATTGAGAGGACTTACGATACCATACTTGTTGGTGATTGTAAGTTATATAACGGAGGAAAAAATCGTTTCTCCCCAACTCCGAAATGGGAGGTAATGATGGTGTGTCATGTGGCGAGGAAGGCTTTTCTTTACCATCTTTGAATGTATTCAAATCGAACATGACAAAATCTGCTTCTTTATGGCTTTTTAACCATGTAACAATGTCTGCAACAAAATGCATGTCAACCATGTCGTCAGAGTCAACAAACCACACCCATTCTCCCTTTGCCATGTCTAATCCTGCGTTTCGTGCTGCTGCAACTCCGGAATTTTTCTGGTGTATGACTCGAAAACGATGATCCCTTGCAGCATAATCGTTACATATTGTCGGACAATTGTCCGGCGAGCCATCATCAACGAGAATCGCTTCCCAGCAATCCGATGGGGAAACAATAATGCTATCTAGACATTCCTTTAGAAAATGTTCTACTTTGTAGATAGGGATAATAATGGAAATAAATGGCATTATGTAAAAGATCTCGTAGTGATTACGATTGACGTTTGCATTTCCGGTTAAATTATTCCATGTCTGTGTAGCTGTTGTCTTAACCAATGCAATTGTTTAAAGTACCAGGCGAAATGCTTGCATTGCATGTCACGATAAAAATCTATGTTTTCCGAATCTCCCTGCCACCAAGCTATCTCTTGTTCAATGTTGTTGTAAAGTAAAGCTCGTTCCAAAACAGATGTTTTTTCTTTGGCAAGAATTTCTGGAATAAAATAGGCCATTTCACATTCTTTGGTATGAGAAGACCCGCTTAGGCCTGTTGTGGTTTGATTGTACTTTGCTGCTAAGTGAGAGGAAAAAGCCATCCTTTGATGTTTGATGATTCTTCTTGCGAAGTCGAAATCTTCCCAAAAGCTAATCCTCGTATCAAATCCACATGCTTGTTGATAGAGACTTTTCTTGAAGCAGTAATTCCCAGGGCATGGGAAGCACAAAAAAAGCCAAAGGGCAAGAAAGGGATGTTGAGTTTCGTATGCAGTTTTGTATCTGAACAATAGATTTTTCAAAAAGCCAGATTTGTCATAAAGGTCTTGCCGTTGAACAAGTACTGAAGCCCGAGGGTATTTGAGCATCAAAGATTCATATGTGCTGATTGTGTTAGGAAATAGTTCGTCATCAGCGTCCAAGAGTAGAATCCAATCACCTTTAGCCTCTTGTATGCCTTTGTTTCGAGCAGACGATACGCCTCCATTCTCTTTATAAATATACTTAACGTTTTTGTCTTTATAGTTTTTCACATAGAGTGCACTATCATCCGTTGATCCGTCATCAACAACAACAATCTCAATGTCATTAAACCCTTGAAGTAAAATAGAATCAATGGCATTCTTCACCTTTTTACCTTTGTTGTAAAGCGGGATTATTACACTATATTTCATTTCCTTCTTGTTGAAATCCTTTTATTGCTCTTTACTATTTTGAGAAGAATGTTTTTCTTTAACAAAAGATGCTATAATAGGTACATTCCAAACCATTTCTTATAGACGAATATCCCTAGCAGAGCGGGCAATTGATAATGGAGTCGCATTTTGTCCCATCCTTTTGAGGGTAGGTTTCTCCTAATGACTTTATAAATCTGCCGTTGTTGTGACATTGTACCCTGATTACATGTGATTCCAAAGAACAATGCTTTCTGACATTCAAACCACCATCGGAATTCGGAATCCTCGGCCCTACCATACTTATTCGCTACATCAGCGTAATATTTTAATAGGAAACAATAGGCTTTAAAATGCTTCGAAAAGTTTCTGTCTGTCTGGATGCTGTTATTGCGGACAAGGTAATTGTATGTTTCTTCAAACACGAAAGAAACTTTTTTCAAATGACATGCCATTATGAAGCTCCAAGCACAATCTTCATGAATCAGTCCCTCTACAAAAGTAATATGATTCTTTTCCAAGAAGTTTCTTTTCACTAATTTGTTCCATGCCATCATGTAATATTGCCCCTGTAAATAATCATGGAAGCAATCCGTCGACAGGTGACAGTCAGATTTTAGTTTTGGGATCCATTTGTCTTCACCTATAACATGAATATTGCCTATGACCATTTCGGCATCTGTTCGTATGGATTCTCCAATAAGTTTTTCAAGTGTATTGGGGAGTATTGTGTCATCGCTGTCAAGATATAAAATATACTCACCTTTGGCAGCTTTTGTTCCTGTGTTTCGCGCAGCCGATAATCCACGATTCTCATCATGACGAATGATATGAAATTTGGCTGCAAAAGGCGAATCTTTTAGAAATTCATTGACAAGTTTCATACTTCTGTCAGTACCACAGTCATCGACAAGTACCACTTCGTAGTCGTTGTAAGTCTGTGCAACTACAGATTGTAGGCAAGATACAATAAATTCTTCTACGTTATATATAGGAATTATTATTGATATCATGTTCTTAACATCTTCTTAACCTCCCAAATAATACTATTAAATTAGAGAAGTGCATCTTATGGAATATGTTCTTAATTAATAATCTTCCTTTTCTCAGTCTCTTCTCCCGTTCGCTATAACGTTTGCCCCAGAAGTCACGATTATATCTTTGTGCTTTTTCTGATGGCTGTTCAATGATATGGTTTAAAAAATTGCTCATGACTGTCATCTGAGCCTTGGCGCTATATAAATCTGGGTAAAGAAAAGGTGGCTCCTTGAGCATAGAGATATAGGCATTCTCATCAGAATCCAATTCTTGGACTCTTTCAACAACTGCATCAAGTGAAGGAAAGTCAAGTACATTGATGAATGCCTTGGGATTGAAAATCTTACAAATATCAGGATCCCCCCAATAGATTGGAATCACATTGGCAGCGAATGTTTCAATTATTTTTTCTGTTGAATAGCCTGGATGGCTACTGTTTTCACACGTAATGGCGAACTTATGTCCAGACTCGAAGGCAATCTTATCTTTCACAGGCCCTCCTACATTGTTCATCCACCTGCCACCGCTGTCCACTTTTTTATATTTTGACAAGTGATCAAACAATTGTTTGCGAATGGGATTTCCGTTAGCATTGCTGACAACAAAACTACAGAAGTCTCGATGCGCCAATTGGTGTAATACCTCTGGTGACAGCAAATGTGTTTTCCTGTTTTCAATCTTTGACAATGCTTTTTCATGATGTGGCTCAGGGGCGACGTAGTAATTGGGCATTCGCAAATACCGATCTCCTAAAGTGAGCCACTCGAAACCGATGGCATAGTCACATGTGTTGAAATCAGGAAAAAAATTCTCACCTGTATAAAATATTTTAATTTTGTCTTCAGGTATGAAAAAATGCTCATCGCCAAAGACAGAGAAAAACACATAGTCTGCATCTTGGGTTTTTTCCATTATCTCCACGTCATAGCTTTCGCGAAGAACGCGAGTACAGATAAATCTTTCTCTGTCGAATCCCGTCCAGAAATTAACAAAGCCTATTTTGACTTTCTTTTTCATATGATTGCTATATTCTCCAGTTGTTAGTCCACAACAACATTCTACTTTTCTAGAACTCGGAATTTAGGGAATGGGTGTATTTCCACTGATTTTCTTGAACCAAGATTAATGCAACTTTGAAAGGACCTTTTCCTTCAGCAAATCTTTCCAAGTTTTTTCCCCCTGTATTACCAATTTTTTCTCTCTTTCAAGATAGCGTTGTCCCCAGAATTCTCGATTATATCTTTGAGCCGTGTTTAAAGGCTGTTCTACAATGTGTTGCATAAAGGCAACCATTTTCTCCATCTGCGTCTTCAGGCTAAATTCGTTTGGAAGTAACAGGGCAGGCTCTTGAAGCATAGTCATATATGCCTTATCGTCGTTGTCAAGTTCCACGACACGCTGCACTACGGCATCTATTGAGGAATAGTCCATAACATTAATAAATGCTTTTGGATTGAATACCTTTACAATTTTAGGATCTCCCCAGTAAATAGGAATAGTACGGGCGGCAAAAGCCTCCACTATCTTCTCTGTAGTATATCCAGGATGGCTACTGTTTTCGCAGGCAATGGAAAATTTATGTTGTGCTTCGAATGCAATTTTATCATCAACAGCACCTCCTACATTATTCATCCATCGACCACCACTATCTACTTTTTTGTATTTAGTCAAAGCTTCGAACAGTTCTCTGCGGACAGGATTACCATCTACATTACTGACAACAAAACTACAAAACCTACGTTCGTTGGATAGTTGGAGAAGATCTTTGGAAGAAAGTTGTTGTTGGTATCTTTCCTCAAACTTAGTAGTTTGTCCACGATAGTATGGCGTTGTGTAATAGTTGGGTAGGCGGATATAACGATCACCAAAGTCAAGCCATTCGAATCCTATAGCATAATCACAAGCATTGAAATCTGGACAGATATTTTCACCCGTATAAAATATTTTGATGGCCTTGGAGGGTAAGAACCAATGTTCGTCATCCATAACGGAATAAAAAACGTAATCAGCATCTCTGGCATCATCCATGATTTCAACCTCATAGTTTTGTCTTAATGCACAAATGCCAATAAATTCTTCCTTGACAAAATGGCTCCAAAATCCAACAAACCCTACTTTTATTTTCTTCATAGAATGCAGTTTAAATATGAGTATGTAGTATCACCAACTGGGAAATACCTCTAATGGAGATGTACAACTGAGTGAAGAGCACTTATCACATTTTTCATCTGCGCCTCTTCTTTGTAAATATTTACCATCTTCCTCTTCGCATTTTTCCCCAGTTCCATTCGTAATTGGTCATTTGAGCAAAGTTTATACAATGCTTCTGCAAGTGCATTCAAATCCATATATGGTACTAAGATGCCACATTCATCCTTTATCCATTCTGCAGCACCAGTAGCACCTTCAAAACCAACGATGGGCTTGCCCATAACGGCAGCTTCTTCAGCTACTAATGAGAAACTTTCCTCACGAGAATGCAGAAGCAGGACATCAAATTGGGAATAGCAGTCCAGCGGATCATTCACTTGACCGGCTAATGTCACCTTGTCTTGCAGGTGCATCTTCTCCAAATCGTACTCGATATGATAGTAAGTGTCGCTTTCTTTGCTAATCCCCACAACCATGAATTTGCATTTAATATGAGGAAATTTTTTATAGAATAAGTCTGCCACTAATGTAATAAGTTCAGGTGCTTTAGGCCAGGTCCCGTTACAAATTGTGCCAATAGTCAATTCTGCCTTTTTTTCACCAGATATTCCTTCTATATTGTTCTCAATGACATTCATTACCCAAGGAGAGAATGGATATTGTATATACACTTTATCAGGACTTACTCCATATTTTTCTATGAGAATATTCTTACATAATCCACTTACTGTAATGAAGCTATCAACGTCACATAAATAGTTTTTAGATCTTGCGTAACTATTCAAGTAACTTTCTGATTCATGTACGTGAAGAATCAGTGGAATATTAGAGTTCTTTTTTAAAATAAGACCTACATCAAGAGAAACAATGGAATTGCAATAGATACAGTCTATGGAATAATACTTCAAGAATAACCTTTCTAATCGACACTTAATGATAATCCTGAGTATCATGTCATGCCAACCTACGGTAGGGTATGATTTTTGAAAGTCTTTTTTTATTGCCCCACCTTCCAACAGCATTACAATAGGCTGTATATCACTGCCATGTTGAAGTGCTTCCAGTTCTTGAAAGAGAGCATAGGGCGCTCCCGAACGATTAGCTTGATGTGAGATAAACAGAACTCTCATGGTTTAATTGAAAAGATCTTTGATTCTTGTCCTTATTGCGATTCGGCATCTGATTGTACTGATGATGTCATGGAATAGAGAACATGTTTTTCTTATCTTCTTGTTGGATCTCTTTTTTGCTGAAATATAATATGGGATAGTGAATATTCTATATTTTATCATGTGTTTAAACAAACCAAATTTCAAATTAGCATCATTCTCCTGTGCTTTCTTCGTAAGAAGGTCAACTTCTTGTCTTGCTATGGCTTGTATTATTTCTTTAGGAACTTGAAATCGTTTTGCAAAGAAAAAACTGACATCAAAAGAATCCAAATAGAAATTACGAATATGATCAAATGCATTGAAATGACTGGCTGAAGACTCAAGTTTCCGATATACTCCTGTTACTTCTGGAAGAAACTTTGCTTTTGCTTGCGTCATAGAATACAGCCAAAGAGGGTAATCTCCCATTTGCCATTTCCTTTCTCGCACTATGGGCTTGATTTCTTTATTGTAGTCTCTTAGAATTTGTGTTCTAATAAGAATGGTTAATGTACAAACACGATTGTGAATGAGCATATCGTTGAAATCAGCTTGACGACTGTATTTCCATTCGATAAATTTTTGCTCTTTTTGACTGTAGGTTAGGAAATCTGTGTATATTAGACCATAGTCGGGATGTGATTCCAAAAAATCAACCTGCATTTGCAGTTTCTTAGGATGTGTCCAGTAGTCGTCTCCTTCGCAATATGCTTGGTATTTAGCTTGTGACCATGAAACGTAGTAAGGAGGTTTCTCTTTTTTTCGGAAATGATTATATTTAAGAAACAAAACCCCAAAATAACAGTTGGAATTATTCTTGTGTTGGGCAAATGTCAACACATAGTCTTCTGTTTCCTCATTTCTGACCAAAGATTGGTTATTTAAGTCAAAGTTTTGTTCAAGATAGTTCTGAATGACTTCTTGCTCCCCATCCGTACTGGCATCATCAACAATAACGCATACAAATGGAAATTGGGTGTCCTGCATGCAGAAACCATCCATCGTGTTCACGATGAAATCAGCCTGATTATAGGTCATACACGTTACACGAACAGTATATTCCATAGACATATTGCTTGCAGTAGTCAACTCCATATTATTCTCGTCCCTATTACTCCATTTTGGTTTCTGTGCAAGGGAAGTGAGGCGTAATGTCCCCCGGCTCTTTACCCATCCAACTACCGATGGCTAATTCTCTGTTAGATAAAGTGAAAGATACGATATCTTCTTCAATGATAAATGCCCGACTTTGACTCACAACAAATAAGTCTAATGAATAGTTTCCCCAATTAAAGAAATTCGCAGGTAGAGTGTAAATTTGTTCGTAAGTTCCTTTGGTATGCTTTGAATTAACTTGTTTTCCTGAGCTAAATGAGAAAATCTTCTGTCCCTGTTCATTTTTCATGTGGAATGTAAGGTGTATGGCCTCATATGGTTCCGTAATTCGGTAGCGAATGATAAGTTCTGTCTCATTGTCAACGCGCATCGTTTTGTTCCAGTCACCCCCTTTCGCTCTTACACCAATTTCCAATAGTTCAAATCCCTCTTTTTTTATCTCAGGTTCATCCCACCGTCTATAGTTGTCTATGGCATTTCCTTGCCTAAGATAATGGGCTACAATGTCATCTGTGTTGCCGATCTCTTTCAACATTCCGTTCTCAAGAAGTACGCCTTTGTGACACAGGCTCTTTACTGCGGTCATGTTATGACTTACAAATAACACTGTCCTGCCCCCTCCCTGGCTTACATCCTTCATTTTTCCAATGGCTTTTCTCTGGAATTCCGCATCGCCAACGGCAAGAACCTCATCCACTACAAGGATGTCTGGCTCCAAGTGGGCAGCTACGGAGAATCCAAGACGAACAGTCATTCCACTACTGTAGCGTTTTACGGGTGTATCGATATATCGTTCGATACCCGCAAAATTAACTATTTCGTCGATTTTCCTATCTATCTCATGTTTGGTCATACCCATGATGCTACCATTCATGTAGATGTTTTCACGGCCTGTGAGCTCAGGATGGAATCCAGTTCCAACTTCCAGTAAAGAAGCAATACGACCATGGGCTCTTATGCAACCTGTGCTTGGTGCCGTGATGCGACTCAGCAATTTCAACAGTGTACTTTTACCTGCACCGTTCTTTCCTACGATGCCCACCACGTCACCTTTTTCAACATCGAAAGTAATGTCTTGCAATGCATAGACAATGTCGCTATCACCTTTAGTACTACGGTCGTTGGTTTGACCAATTTTCAAATAAGGGTCACCTTTCTTCAGTACATCGCGCACCCACCAACGGTGAATGTCTTGTGACAATGTACCTGTACCAACGACACCTAATCGGTACAATTTACTTACATGTTCAAATGATATGGCTATATTGTTGTTCATATTTGATATATCTAATTAAATAGTATCCATAAATGTACGTTCCTGGCGGTTGAAAACAATGACGCCTAAGAATAGGATAGTGATGGTAAATATGGCAGTATAAAGTAATCCCGTCCAGTCCATGCAGCCCATGCCTGTAATCATATAGCGGCAGTCTGTAAAAACACTTTGCAAGGGATTTAGTTTCAACACCATGGATAATTTAGGATTACTTGTGATGTCAACAGGATAAATGACAGGTGTGGCATACATCCAAAGTTGTAGACCAAATGCCACTAAATTGTTTAAGTCACGATATTTTACCGTCAACGATGACACAATAAGGCCTATGCCAAGTCCCATCATGGCAATCAGTAGAATGATGACCGGCAGCAACAATGCTTCCCAAGTGAAATGTAAGGGAACTCCCTGTGAAACATAATAGCCATATATAAAGACAAGTGGCAATATCTGTATCATAGTCTTAATGAAACTGGAAGTAATGCCTGAAAGGGGCGCTACAAGTCGGGGGAAATAAACCTTGCTGAATACACCTTGGTTGGAGAGGAATGCATTCTGACCGGTAGAGAAACAGGCTGCGAAATAGCCCCAAAGAATGTTACCACTCATATAGAACACTGCTGGTGGTATATCTCCTGTGCTGATACCAGCAAGCGTGTTGAAAACGAACATATACATTATGGTCGTAAAAATGGGCGAGAAGAAAAACCACAATGGTCCAAAGATGGTCTGTTTATAGACCGTCACAATGTCGCGCTTGACATATTGCTTATACAAGTCCCTGTAGCGCCATATTTCAGCAAAATCTATGCTGAGCAATTTCTTTTTGGGCTCAATGACGAGATCCCACTCATTTGATTGTTGAGTCATTTCATTTATTGTTGTTTATATTATATGAATTCAAAGAAAAGATATTAACCTCCAAAAAGGAATCTTACCTTTGGAAAGTTGTAAAACAAATCAGAAAGATACATGATGACAATTAATACGATTGCCATAAGAAAGTAATGTATGGAGGTATCTAAAGAGGATAGAACTCCCACTTTGCTAAAGTGTACAAAAATCATTATTGGTGTAAAGTGGACTAAATAATAAACCATAGACCTCTTACCAATGTGAGTAAGTAATATGATTTCTTTATCCAGAAAATACTTAAATAGATTATTTAATACAATACAACCTCCAACTCCGTACATAATTGCAATCAGATAATAGCCATACACTTCATTTTTTCGAACATCTATTCCTGATGGAATGAAGAACTTTAGGATAAAAGCACAAATAGCAAGAGCAAAAATCCATTTGTTGTATTGCCAATCTTTTATTGAGTAGCCGAGTGCATAGAACGCGAGCCCTAAAGAGATGTTTCCAAGATAGAATGGAAGAGTAAACGACATACCGGCAAGTACTATAGGGGAAGTTCCATTCAAATAAAGAAGGTAAGCAAACAATACTCCTCCTACAATAAGGATTCCTGGTTTTACTTTGTCGTGTAAAAGTTGAAAGATAATCCTAACGATGAATAAAGATAGCAAATACCAACATGCTAAACTTGCAGGAACACTCTGATAATCCCTAATAAGTGTTAATTCGAAGGTAAAAAAATTCAAATGCAGATTTTCTCCTGCTGAGTAAGCTACATATAATTCCCAAACAATGCCTATCAGATTGAAAACACAGAAAGGAATTAATAATCGAATCACTCCTGTTTTTAAGCATTTCCATAAAGGCTTGCTTTTAAAAACCATCCCACCTTTAAAAAAGAACCACAGCATGAAGAATGACAGAGTATCAGACACAAATTGAATGAGAAACGGACGATAGCCGACATAGTATGCTAAGTGGGTCATGAATATCATGTTTAGCATAAGTAGTCCGCAGACATTGTCAAGATAAAGCTCTCGTTTCATTTTGCATTCTTTATTCTGTATAGTAATTCTCCAATACTATATCATATTTTTTAGTCTTTCTACAAATCGTTCTGATGCGTGGCCATCGTCAAAACTACCATAAATTTTATAGAATTCTGATAGTTTTGGTAGATAGCTATCATTATCGAAATTCTGGATAGCTGTTTCCAGTTCATCGTTGGTCTTGCTCAGTGAGAATGGATATTTGAAGTACATTTCTTTCAAGCCGCGCATACGTTTGTATTCATCAATGTCCGAAGCATAGAGGAATACAGGGCGACGGGTGTTGCTGAAGTCAAGGGCCACACTTGAGTAGTCTGTTATGGTAGCATCTACGACCAACATCAGTTCGTGAATATCAGTATAATCAGACATGTTCCAAATGAACTCACCAAAATCATATATGGGCTTCTTATACCAAAAGAAATTGGGATGCAAGGTTATGAAGAACATCCACTTGCTACCTGTCTTCTGTTCCAATGCAGCCAGCGTTCTATGCAAGTCAAGGTTGTAAGCTTCTGTTTTGTTGTTATCCCGAAATGTCGGTGCATAAAGAGCTATTTTATAACCTTCGGGAATATTCAGCTTTTTTCGAATCTCTTGTTGTTTTTGTATGGTGTCATGATAAAACATGTCGTTTCGAGGGAAGCCACATTCCCATATCTCTGCATTGGTGGGTACCCAGAAATTATCTTTGATGACCTGCGTATGATAACTGCTCATCGAAACAAACACATCCGTTTGTTCCGAATGTTTTATACTTAGTCTCTCAAATTCTCCTTGTTGCTTTCTGTCTGCTCCATCGCATTTGGCCCCTGGTTGTCCGTGTGGAATATAGATGAATTTCTGTGTAGGCTTCTTTTTTACTCGGTAAGGTATCTTGGCATTGTTGATAAAAATATGTGCGGTTGCCAGTTCAAACACAGCTCTAACACTGTTGAGGCTGACCTTACGGATTTCACTTGGCATTTCTTCCGACAGATCGTTCACTAACCAAACCATGTCGTATGGCAAGTGTTGACGAATAATCTCCTGAGCTATATATTTTAGATTGCAGGCATATCCTTTACCATTATCCTTGATGAAAACAATTTTGTTCTTCTTGGTGGGAAGATGGTAAAACCATAAGACACACCTGCCTAAAAGCCATTCGTGGAATTTTCCTATTCTTTTCTGTATCCTGTGCGGAATTCTCATTTTTTTACAGTTATGGATGCTTGTACGCAATATGTTCAAAGAGTCAAACGTCTTGTTTACATACTAACAGACAATACCTTCATATAGCTGAAGAATAGTCTCATCATCCAATCCAATGGGGTTGTTTTTCAGCCTGATTGGATTTACTGAGGAAGCAGGAAGATGGATGTCTAATGATGGATCGTTAGATGCTGGTCTATGAATGTCCATTTTGTCAAGCATGGAAACAAATGCCTCTATTGTCCTAAGCGACTAATACATTGCAATAATCAACAAAGACCTACTCTTAATAGCCAGTCGTCATTACAACTTCTTTGATTCCAAAAGATACAAGTTGTCTTAATTGACGGCTCAATATCGTATTCCTATGCGATATCTCAGTCATACACTTAGGGCGTTCTTTCGTTATCACACCCATTCGATGGCCCAGCCCACTGTTAAGTATTAATGCTTTCATAATGAGTTGTCCCTATTTTTTTCTTTGTTTATTGCCTGGCTTTGTTTTTCCATGCCAGTTTAAGCCTGAAAAGATAGAAGTTGCTTTCAAAGAAACGGACAGATGCCTTGTTCCAACCAACAAGAGGCCAAAAGGTGGAATTACTCTTTTTCATGAGTCTCAAGAAAGTATTGTATCCTTCTTTTTTCCCCAGCAAGGCATTTTGACGCAACCGATAGTGTATGTTTTTTACCGTGAAACCAAATACGATTTCTTTCAAATAGTCTTCCTTGTCAGAAAAGAAAGATTCAATCACCTTCACTGAAGCAAGTCCCTGCAACTGAACATCAATTTTATCCCAAATGTTGTTCATGATGGAATCGTTGCTAGAGCGGTCGTAATGATAAAGGCAAGTGTCAATTCCAGTCACTTTTTTTGCATAGTAGATGAGACGAGGGAGCACCTGAAAGTCCTCTCCACCACTTCCTTTTTCATCACACATAATACCATGCTCAGTATACAGACTCCTACGAATCAGTCGACACCAGATGGTTGAACTTATCTTAAAGGCCAATATGCTGGTCAGTAACTCCTTTTTCTCCAAATCCCATCCACGGTTAGAATATTTGTTAACTTGCCCGTTTTTGTGGAGGAAAGCAGCAGGGGTAACAATATCTGCATTTGTTTCTTGCTGCTTTTTGACCAACACCTCAACAGCATTAGGTTCCAGCCAGTCATCTGAGTCAATATGGAGAAGGAACTGTCCGCTACAAGCCTCTACGGCCGTATTTCTTGCAGCTGCCAGTCCCCGGTTTTGCTCATGGTGAATTACTTTCACCGAATTCTTACGATTGGGGTAGTCTGCTAAGACATTCTTGAGTGTTGAGATACTTGAGTCCTGTGTTTTGTCGTCTACAAAAATGTATTCAATATTAGGGTAAGTCTGTTCAAACACACTCCGTGCACATCGTTCGATATAATTTTCTACTTGGTAGACAGGAACTAAAATACTGACCACTGGCAAAAATCTCTTCACCATATATGTAGAATGTTGGCTGGCAGATTCCTCCATGCTGAATCCTAAACGTAAATAAGATTCTTTGGCTGGTATATTATTATTCTCAACCTCAAGGCGAATTTCAGAAAAGCCTTTTATCCTGACGTAATCTATCGTTGTATTTAGCATCAAGGAGAAAAGCCCCTGTCGCCTATAAGAAGGAGAGACATACACATGGGGTACATAGGCAAAATCGGCTCCTTGACCATTGGCATAAAAGGCAATCATGCCAGCCAATTTGTCTTTATCCCGACAAAGGCAAAACTCTGCATGGCTGTGGAGTTTTGCGGCAAAGCCTTTCAACTTTTCTTCATTCTTTAATGAAGGAAAGGATTCTTCGGCTTGTAGACGCATATAGTCAATCAGCTCGTCAAAACTGATTGATTCTATATTGCAGGTAATGTTGTTTGTCATGGTGGAGATAGGAGGCCCTCGGAAGATTATTCCGTCACCATGACATGCACATAGTCATCCATGTGCTCTATGATGTCATTCATCTGCTCTGTGCTATCATACTTGAGCAACAGTTCACCGATGCAGTCCTGAGCATCACGGTATTTATGGACAGGATCTCCTTCCTTGATGTCAGTCACAAAGTCAACCAGATGATTTTTATGAAAAACTTCGTCGTACGTTATGCCTGCATAGTGTCCAGTTTCATTGGCGTGAGCCATATAGTTGCTCCAGAAGCCTTTTACAGGAGCCATTTTCAAATCAGAGCAATCTTCTCCAAGGGCGGCCTTGATGACGTAAGGCACCATATCTACACCTGTAGCTAAAGCCGTTATCTGCGGGATAAGAGAACCACCACTACGAGCGCCGAGTTCAAGGATATAAACCTTACCGTCTACGCCGTAGATGGCTTCCACATTGTAAGCATTGCTCTTCATGCCAAGGGATGTAATCAGACGCTGCAAGTCAATGGTAAGTGCGTCTATCACCGATTGAGGCATCACCGTGGGCCAACATTCACCCAATGGGGCGAAGTCCTTGTCAACCTTTGTGCTATAGAATTCGTTTCCTAAGCAGTGGAACACCAATTTCCCATCCACGGAGAAAGCATCACCAGAAATCTGTGGACCATTCTTCACGATGAACTCCTCTATCAAGAATATTTTATCGCGAGAATAGGAAAGAGCATCCTCCACAAAAGCTTTCAACTGAGACTTGTCGGTCATTTTGTTGATGCCTTTGCTGCCTGAGGAGTCAACAGGCTTTACCATGACTGGTAAAGTGAAACCATCAATCTCTGACGCAGCCTCCTCGTATGTCTTGTAGCTTTTTGCTTTCGGGACATTGAACCCATGTTCTGTCAGATATTGACGGAAAAGATGTTTTTTCGATAAGATTTCAACAGACTTGTAGGGGCTGGTAGGCAGACCAAGCTTCTCGCATACATAGGCAGCCGTTGGAGCTGCAGGGTCTGAAGCGTATGCGACAATCCCGTCCACATTTAGCTTCCTTGCCAGTTCAAGTACCGCTTCTTTGTCTGTTGTACTCACATTATGGTATTCATGGGCAAATTGATGTCCTGGGTTACCTGGCAAATAGTCGCAGGTTATCACATAATGCCCTTGACGAACAGCCTCTTTAATGGCATAAGATTGATAGATGCTGCCACCGAGCATAAGTATTTTTTTCTTCATATCAACTTGGAATCCTTGAATTTGCACATTTATTATAAGTATGCTTCAAAGAGTCTTTTCGACGCGAAATGATTATTTCATTTCGTCAAGCATTTTATTAATATAAAACAGTGTCGTTTCTTTATAGGATTGAAATGAAACTCCATTGTATTGTTCTGCAAGGGCATTTTTCACCTTTATTGATATATTATTCACATCATTGGGCGCTATAAGCCAATATGGCCTGCTAATATTCCTAAAAACTCGTCCATCTTTCTGTCCCATGACAAACATAAAGATGGTATTTTTAAAGAAAAGCAGCTGATAGAAGTATGAAGCCTCGAACTTATCACTAATGAGAATTGTGACAAGAAAGAGAGAAATGCTTTTCCGCTTCTCGTGTTGTCGTCCAACAGGAACATCTCTGATGGAATGATATATTTCCTTGCAAAAGAATTCGCATAATTATGGTCGACGGCGGGACCATTTATAAAGAAATTACATTTGAACCCCAAATCTGTTAATTCAGAATAGATTTTGAAGTATGTTTCACTGACATCGAAGACCGAATTTCCAAAATAAGAGAACGCAAATTTGTTGATAAGATTTATTCCAATAATGTTATCTTGATTTACCAGAGATGAATCTACGCCAAATAATTCTCGTGCCCAAACAGCAGTGTCACAGCAATATGAGAATTCTTTTTCTCCATTTAACAGGTATGCGATGTCATCTTTACGCTCTCTTACAGAAATCCACTTGACATTAGGAGACAATAATGCTTTCCTAATAATCATTCCTTTCTCATTGTCAACCTCGTTACCGAAGAATCCAACCGAATTAAATGCAACAGGAATGTTCTTTTCTCTTGCAATAGATATTATTGTGTTTATATCCTCAGCAGTATATTCGGAAAGAACATCTAATAAGGCTCCGCCTGCAAATATCAGTAAGTCACAATCAGACAGGTTTTCTTGAAAATGGGAAATAAACTCATTCCTGTTGGACCTAATATGATCTGAATGTTGTCGTTTAATGATGCGAATCTCTTCGTCATCATTTTCATTGATTTTAATGCGCCCATTAATATCGACCATTCTAACAGAATGGCCTTTTTCCGATAGAATTTTACAGAGGCACTCTGTTAATATTTTATCGCCTATATTAGTTACAGCATAATGAGATACTAATACTATTCGCATCTTGATAGATCAGACATGAAGTGGGCAATTCTTCGAATACCTTCGCGTATTTTGTCCTCGTCGAGCGTAAAGGCAATACGTACATATTTGTCGCAGCTCTGACCATAGGCAATGCCTGGTACTAGTGCAACATGTACAGCTTTCAATAAGGACACAGCGAATTGCTCTGAGTTCATACCTGTTTGCGAAATATTCACCATCAGGTAGAATGTGGCTTCGGGTGCATTACATTTCAAGCCAGGTATCTCACTGATACCTTGCACTAATAGATCGCGACGTTGGCGGAATATCTCAACCATGTGCGAGGAATAGTCTCCCTTACCACTTAAAGCTTCTATGGCTGCATATTGTGAAGGAAGAGGGGCGCATGCACAAACATTTTCTTGCAACTTAGTCATCGTTGCAATGACCACTTGTGGAGCTAATACATATCCGATACGCCAACCGGTCATGCAAAATTCTTTCGACAGGCTATTTATCAAGATAGTGCGTTCCCGCATACCGTCTATAGTGACAATACTGCGGAAAGGTTCATTGCCATAGATAAGACATTTATAGACCTCGTCGCTTATTACGAGAAGGTCATGTTTCTTGGCAATCTCAGCTAATGCCTCAATCTTTGCCCAAGGGATCAACTTTGCAGAAGGATTGGCAGGCGTATTGATGATGATGGCTTTTGTCTTCGGAGTAATTGCAGCCTCTATATCTTCTATGTTGAAACTCAGTTCCTCACTTTGTGATCGTTCTTCAGCAGGGCGGTCAACTATCACAGGAACACCATGACAGAGATAAACCATCTGCACATAGTTGACGTAGTAAGGAGCAGGAATGATAACTTCATCGCCTGGGTTTATCAGCGATAGCAGTGACAGGTAGAGCCCTTCCATAGCCCCCACGGTGACTATCACCTCACCATCGGCTTGGTAGCTTAGGCCTTCTTTACGTTGGTAATACTCACTAATGGCCTGACGCAGCGCCAGTAATCCTGCATTTTGCGAATAGCGGGTTTTGCCTTGTTGAATGGCTGCGCATCCAGCATTCTTGATGGCCTGATGGGGTTGTACGTCCGGGTCGCCAAGTGTGAAGTCGATGACATCATCGAACTCCTTGGCCATGTTGAACAATTTGCGCGTCAAAGAAGGTTTTACCCGTTCAGAAACAACAGATGGTTGAATCATATTTTTTTCTCGATAATGCAATTTAGAATTCTATCAGTATCCTCATTGCTCAGTGCATGGTGCATTGGCAGGCAAATCACACTCTCAGCCATGCGAGTGGCCACGGGGAGATTCTCCTTATTGGCACTTGGCAGGCCACGATAGGTGGTGAAGTCACTGATTAATGGATAAAAATACCTACGTCCTAAGACTCCGTTCTCCTTCATTTTGAAATAGAGTTCGTCTCGTGTCATGCCATAGTTGCTGTGCACAAAGATGGGGAAGTAGCTGTAGTTGTGCCTGACGTTTGGCAGGTCATCCCAAAACTCAATACCTTCGACGTTGCGAAGAGCCTCACGATATTTGATAGCCACTCGATGACGCGCTTCGATAGCGGCGTCCACTTGCTTCAGATTTAGCAAACCGTATGCACTACGCATTTCGTCCATCTTCGAGTTAATGCCAGGAGCTACTATCTCAGTTTCTCCAGCAAAGCCAAAGTTCTTGAGGTAGTCTATTCGCTTTTTTGTCTTCTCGTCGTGCATCACCATGGCTCCACCTTCAATAGTGTTATATACCTTGGTGGCGTGAAAACTGAGCGTTGACATATCACCAGCGTTCAGCACACTCTCACCATTGACCTGTACACCGAAGGCATGTGCTGCGTCGTAGATCACCCTCAGACCATATTTGTCGGCTATCTCCTGAATGGCCTTCGTGTCGCAAGGCTTTCCATAGACATGCACAGGCATAATGGCTGTGGTTTTTGGGGTAATGGCAGCTTCTATCTTATTTGGATCAATACATCCAGTTTTCCAGTCAATGTCAACAAACACCGGCTTGATGCCATTCCACCAGAGAGCATGAGTCGTTGCCACAAAACTGTACGGGGTGGTAATCACCTCTCCAGTAATGCGCAATGCCTGCAAAGCAGTGATTAATGGCAGCGTTCCGTTCGTGAAAAGACTGACGTAAGGAACTTTCAGATATTCTGCTAATGCTTGTTCCAGCCGTCGATGGTATTCTCCGTTGTTGGTAATCCATTTTTTCTTCCAGATATCCTTGAGTAGTTGATGGAACTCATCCAGGTCAGGCAGCAGCGGAGAGGTAACGGTAATAATGTTTTTTTCCTCCATATAGGAATTTCAGAAATGTAACTTATGCGTTTTGGCTTAAAAACTTAGCTTTTTTTGCTGCCATAGTAGTCTTTGCCGGCACCACCATAACCATAGTGACCATAACCATAGCCATAGCGATGGTATCCATAGTGGTGTTGGGCATCGGTACCATTGAGTAGCAGAGCCATGTTCTTGTATTTTTTTGCCTCGTAGTTCTTCTGAAGCTCGGGAAGCATGTCACGCTCCATCAACCCGGCACGGATAATGAACAGGACGACGTCAGCTTCCTTGTTGATAATAGTGGCATCGGCCACAATCTCCACAGGGGGACAGTCAATGAAGATATAGTCGTATTGCTGTCGCAGTTCCTGAAGCATGACTTTCAGATTTTGAGAATAGAGCAATTCCGTAGGATTGGGGGGCATTTTGCCCATTGGCAGGAAGTCGAGTGTCGATGCTTTTGACGACTTGTCATCCTCCGTTCCTTCTTCAAATTTGTGGTGGACGATGAGTGATTTATAATCATTTACCTGACCACTTAGGTAATTAGTAAGTCCCTGTTTGGGAGAATCAACAAATTGGGACAGTGAACCTCGGCGTAAGTCAAGGTCAATACAAATCACCTTACTGCCACGGATGCAGAATGACGTTGCGAGGTTACCGCAGATGAAGGTCTTTCCAGAGCCGGGGTTGAACGAGGTAAGCATGATAATCTTGCTCTCTTTTTCCATGTTGGTCATAAACTCCAGATTGGTACGCACAACGCGGAAAGCCTCATTGACAATGTCTCGTTTATGGTGCTGCACCACAAACTGGTATTCTTTCTCCTTCTTTTCTTTCTTGCTTTTCTTTTCGCCCCACAATGGCAGTTCGCCCACGTAGGGAATGGTGAGGTTCTCCAGATCCTTCCGACCGCGAACCTTGCTGTTCAAATTCTCACGGACGATGAAGAAAGATGCAGGAATGGCCAGTGCGAGGGCAAAAGCCATCAAGAGGATGCGGTTCTGTTCGGGTGCGGTAGGCTGGCTGCTGCCCCAGGGGGCGGCAATGATGCGAGTGTTATAGGCTGTGAAAGCCTGGCTCAACTCGTTCTCCTCACGCTTCTGAAGGAGGAAGAGGTACAGGCTCTCCTTCACTTTCTGCTGGCGCTCAAACGACAATAGGTGATTCTGTTGTTGGGGTGCAGCAGATAGTTTGCTGAGTGCTCGTGCATTAGCAGCCCTTACGGTGTTAAGTTGAGCATTGAGTGTTGCCTCTGTATTGTCAAGTGAAGTCAAGATGGCATTTCGAAGGTTACCCAATGTGATGTCAAGGTCACCAACAAGTGGGTTCTGCTCACTACTATTCGAAACTAAGTTGTTGCGCTGTAAGATATATCTGTTGTATTCAGCAATCTGATTCTCAACAGCCGTACTGCCTATGCCAGTACTGGCAGGTAGCAGTTGCTTGATATGAGTAGGATCGGCCACGTAGTTGCGTACATAGCGAATCATATAGAGCTGATTGGCTATAGTCTGATGTTGTTGGTCGGATGCGGATTCCTGTCCAATGGCCTGACTAGCTACCTGTTCGACAGAAAGCATAGCATTAGAACTCTTATAAGCCGCGATGCTCGACTCCACTCCACCAAGTTCCTCTTCGATGACGGCAAGTCGTTCCTTGATGAACTCATTGGTAGAGATACTCACTTGGTTTCGGTTCTTCACCCAGTTTTCATTGTATATGCTGACTATGGTCTTCAGAATATTCTCAGCTCGTGGAATGGAATTATCGTTACAAGTGATATCTATGATATTTCTCGTACCAGGTTGTAGAGATGCCTCGATGAGGCTACCATAATGTGAAGCTGCGGCATAATAGCCCATTCGCTGTACTATGATGTCGCCTTGTGTTCCTTCATTATAATATAATGTGGGCTTGACTATAATTTTGCCAAAGGGCAACTGATACTCTTTGTTAATGCGAATGCTGAAAATCTCTTCGTAGGTCTCACCTTGAAAATTGATGTCTGTAATAGTGGCAGTGCTGTCTCCGTTCAAGGTTAGCAGGAAACCAGTGGTTGTATTGTCGTCCAGATCAGGCAGTTCTACTTCAACAGGGAGTGTCTCAGCGTAAAGGGGGTCGTTACGGAAAAATCCAGGTTGGAAATAACTGAAATCGAGGTGCAGGCGCTTGACTAAGTCAAATACCACAGCAGGGGAATGGATAGCAGCAATTTCGTCAGAAATGTTTGACGAGATGTTGTTAACACCCAAATCCTCTATCAGTTTGATGTCATTCGATTTGTCTCCACTACTTTTCACCAAAATGGAAGTAGTGCGGGTATACACTTTCGGGGTGGAGAGCAAATAAAGGGTTGCTCCCCCCAAGCACACGAAGATGGAAAGGATGAACCAAGGCCAGTGGCGAAGGCATATCATCAGCATGTCCATCATGCTTAACGAGTCGTCGGCCTGTTGGCGACGAATGGCTGAAGTTATCTTTGATGTTGCCATATTTATAATGACTATTTAACTAAATTCCAAATGAGAAGTCCCATAGACATCACTGATGAGAACATGCTAAGCCAGAAGGTTGGCTGATAGGCACTGCTGCCCATGACCGTACTTGATCTTTTTGCCATGTCGTTGGGTTCTACGTAAATGATATCATGTTGACGAATGTAATAGACGGGGGAGTTATAGATGCTTTCAGCCGATGTCAAGTCAACGCGATAGGGCACCTGGTTGTTGTCCTCTTGACGCATAACCAACACGTTTTTGCGCAGGCCATTGATGTTTAGTTCACCCATGGCAATTGCTTCTAAAAGTGTGATGCGATCCTTGGTAATTGTTTTCACGCCAGTCCCTGCGTTGCCTAATATTGAGAATGACATGTTGAAGAAAGCTACAGTAACAATAGGATCCTTACAAAGACTATTGCTGATAAGTTGTTCTTGAATCATTTTCTGAACTTCCTCACGAGTTAGTCCTTCAATCCTAATGTTACCCAATACAGGGAATTCAATATATCCCTTGTCGTTGACGGTATAGGGGGCATAGTTCTGTCCTGCTCCCGTCATGGCGGTAGCGCCATTGCGGCCAGCAATGTTGAATAGCTCCATCAGCTGATCGTCTCGGCTATGCACGAAAATGCTGAGCTTGTCACCTGGCATGAAGCGAATGTAACCGTCATCCTGGGTTTTGATGGGGACTCTCTCTTTGACGTCCTGCAAATAAGCAATGTTCTGGGGGGTCTTGCATGAGGTCAGCAGAGCCAAGCTCAGAACAAACAGGTATAAAAAATTCTTCATAAATTAATCTATGTTTATTCCTAATTTATTATGTAATTATTTGTTAATATCTCAATGGTAGGGTAGGGCATATTACCTTACACCTTCTTTCCTTTTCGCATGAGTCTGACGAATTTACGGAGTTTTGCCGACTTGGGATTGGCTGTCCGTATGTATTCCTTGCAGGCATCGCGGTAGTTGGGGTCATCTGTACATATATATAATGCAATCCACAGATAGGCCCGAATATCTGTGGAAGCCTTCGATTCGCTCCGTTTGTTGATTTCAGCCAACAAGCGGAGCACCTCCTCCTTGAGGGAAGCCTCGTCGTTTACGTTCTTGCGTAAACGGGCACATATCAGCATCAGTGCGGTGAAATGCACCTTAGCTGCAAAGTTCTCGACCTGATAATAACGGTAGTGGCTTAGACGGTTCAGAATTTGCAGATCTTTCTTCCGTGTTTCCTTGTCGTTGACAGTGTTGACACGGTGGCTATAGATGGTAAGAATCTTTTCCTGCGTGTACTCAATAAAATCATTTCGAATGGCGTCAGTCGGCTGTCTGTCGAGAATGACGACTTGATTGGCTTTCACATCGGACATCTTGATATACATCAATCCCGTGACCAATTCAATAGCCAGCTGAAGATTCAGTTCCCCCTTGGAATGACGAACGCTCACCACCAAAGCCTGGTGGCCAGCGAAAGGTCCTTGCTTGATTTCCACACGGTCTTTTGCCTCAATACCGTCAATGGAGGGAATCAGCTCGAATCGACCGCGATATTTGACACAATGAGTGAAGAATTCGTTCATCAACTTCTCCGAGATGGTGGCGGGTTTGTGGGTCATGGTGTCATAGAAGTAGCGTAATCGAACATAAAACGCTTGGTTCCATTTGTCATCGATCAGTTCCTTGATGTCGTCCTCTTTAGCCTTGAGAAAGACAATGCCATGAAATTCCCTATAAGCCTCCTGTCCCGACTCTCGACGTCCCTTTAGGAAGTCGTAGGGGTAGAATGACTCAATAATGGAACACCCCTTGTCGATACGAGCAAGGTTCATAGCGTCAAACCAACTCTTGAACCTATCCATCTCAAGGTGCCTCATTATATACCAAACAGGACTTTCCGTCTTGTCTGTTTTGCCTTCTGTTCCTGGAGTCATTTAATTCCTCTCCTTGCCTGCACGGCTGGTGACCGTTCAGGCTAATTTGTTAATAATCAGGTGGTTATCCAATGTGATGATAGGCCTAAAGCCTGCCAAATTCCGAAAGAAGCCTTACAGCCCCCTTCTTTGGCCCATTGTTGAACCTGTCTATACGTATCGGTTCGTCTACTTCGAGATGTTGTATTTTATTTTGACAATCTAAAAGATAATGACCTCCGAATTTCGGCTGCAAAATTATAAAATTTATATGGAATAATATCTACTTGTGACGGAATTAACATCATTTAATAGAATTAAAAAATTTACATCAAGAACAGTTCCTTGCACATGAGTTAACTCAAATCACCAATCGAGTTAACAAGCGGAAACTCATGCCCTTTTTCACAAG
>Ga0326513_10000441_pt1 | contig 35129 bp, 52 predicted proteins | sample 2_2465_0518_D_FD_203654 | JGI IMG/M metagenome (GOLD analysis project Ga0326513, IMG submission 203654) | Bovine rumen microbial communities from UC Davis, California, United States - 2_2465_0518 | ecosystem: Host-associated > Mammals > Digestive system > Stomach > Rumen | place: USA...
CGCAAAAAGCAAACTAAAAAAACATATGGGTCAAATATGGGTCAAGAGAGTTTCAGAATCCGCATAAACACTGAGCAAATCGGGATTTTAACCCCGCCTTCGTAATCAGTAGGTCGTGGGTTCAAGCCCCATCTTCAGCTCCACCCCAAAAACCGCATTGGAAAGCCATTTCTCGGTGTTTCTGGTGCGGTTTTATTTTTCCTTAAAATCATTAAAATACAGTAAAATACAGTAAAATACAGTGAAAGTATGGGCCAGATATGGGTCAAAAAAAGCCCCGAAGCTTTTTAAACCTCGGGTTTCTTTTTTCTCCAGTTGATATATTTGCCGTCTTTAATTCTGCCGTCCGTATTCGGTGTATCTTCTTCAATAAACCAGTCACGACCGATTTTGACCGCGGGGAGCGTTCCCCTGTTTGCCTTTTGGCGAGCATTGTCGGGATTTAACCCGACTTGCTCCGCCCATTGTTTTAATGTTATCAGCATTGTATCACCCTACCTTTGATTAATATGTATGTGTTCCGTCTGCTTTTAATATTCTCAATGTTGCTGTGGGGTACTTCACCATAAGCTTCATCATTTCTGCAACTGCGTCATCGTAGGTATTGTGCTTAGTGTATTTCCTCCACCTGCCAGTCACTTTGCTTTGAACCATAACCCATACATAATCACGTTCCATTTTTCTTTCGGCTGTGTTTGTCATAATAATTCTCCTTTCTTATTCGTGGTATGTTGCATATTTAACGTCTGAGCCGAAGCCTTTATAAACGTCTACCGTCACGCCATTGTCTTTGCGCCACATTTTGTTTGCCCAATTACTGAGTGCCTTTTCGGTACAAAAAAATCTTGTTTTGCAAGTATCGTCCGAAAATATCGCTTGTGCCGTGAACTTAATGTTTTGGATTTTCATAATCTTTCCTTTCTGGTTTTTAAGTCTGCCCTTGACTTATCTTTGTCTATATTATAATGCTTTAACGTATTATTGTCAATACTTTTTCAAAAACTTTTTAAGAAAATAATGCACAAAGAATAGGTTGATTTTTTATTTAAAATAGCAAAGCCCCGAAGCTCAACACTTCGGGGATGATTTCGTTTATTCAATTATTCGGCAAGCCTCGCGAAAGTTTCACGCTCTGCAATTCCAGTTACTGGCAAACCTTTGACGGTTTGAAAAGTTTTAACTGCACTCTCGGTGCGTGCTCCAAAATCACCGTCAAATCCGCCTGTGTCGTAGCCGCGACAAACCAAAAACGCTTGAAGGATTGAAGGGTAGCCGCCGTAAGCTCCACGCTTCAATGGTCTGACCGCCGCTTTAGTCGCTTTGCCGAAGATACCATCAACGACTAAGCCCGCCTTGAATTTGACGTTTAGAACATTCTGCAAGCCCTTGATTATAGCTGTACAGGTTTTCACGCCGTAGATGTTATCAACCACCAAACCGCAGTTATAAACCTTGTTGAGCCATCTTTGAACCGTTGCCGTGTCTGCCAGATTGACTGTGGGAGATATTCCCGAACCGTCAATGATAGAAGTGTTCTCGATAACATTCATATCTACGTTGCCGTTAACGCCGTTCACGCTTCCGGTTTCGCTATACTGCCAAATATCGCAAGCGATAGAATGACTGCTCGCCCATTGTGCAAGCCAAATCGAATATTTATTGCGGAGCGTTGAATAATTAAGACACTGACTGAACCAGTACGCATTTGCATATACACCCGTCCGATAACCGTGTTTTTTGATTGTATCGCAAAATTTTTCGGCGATCGTGGTTAAAGTCGCTCTACCGAATGACTGTTGCCACGGCTCTTCAAGATCATAATAAACAGGCAAGTCGAGCTTGCGACCGTTCAAACAGGCTAAACAAGCGTTCGCTTCATTGACCGCGTCGCTTATGCTGTCAGCGTAACTGTACCAGTAGACACCGACTTTCAGCCCTGCAGCTTTTGCACCGCGATAATGGTTCTCGAATTGACTGTCTTTTTGACTTGCTTCTCTGCCAAATCCTGCGCGAATTAGAACAATGTTTATTCCTGAGCTTTTAACCTTGTTGTAGTCTACGCCGACTTGCCAACAGGAAACATCAATAGCCTTCATTTAATAAACCCCATTTGCGTTAAATACTCGCGTTCGGTCTTAACGTGCGCTTGCGGTATTGCTTTAACATCTCGCTCGTCAACGTCCATAACCTCGGCTATTTCTTTAGGTGTTTTGCCGTACGCAAGAGCTTTTACGCACTCGCGGTATATGTCATTTGATAACATAGTTTACTCCTTTATTTCATCCCAACCATAAACACCGGGTTCATAGATATTATTATCATATGTACAAATCCAATGTTTTCCATTGTGAGAGCATTTAGCACCCAATTTATAAGCGTCGTGTGCTCCTGCCGGCTGTTTCCATTTAGGGAACTCCTCAAGAGAAATTTCCACGAACAGACTAACCGCCACATCGGGAGTCCAGTCAAGCTGTGATGTATGAGCTAAGATTACACGATACACTTTATCGTTGTAACGAACTATATCATCGACAACATATTTCACGCTATTGCCGTTCCAAAAAGGAAAAGCAGTCTTGTTATCTATGATTGTTTCGTCTGTTTGATTTTTCGCAAATGTGTTTATCGCCTTGCGAACTTTCTTCATTTCTTCAAGATACGGGTTACTCATTCTCTGATTCCCCCTCTCCATTGATTAAATAATCATATGCTTCGGCTTTTTGTTGAATATCGGTTTCGGGCTGCGGGTCTATATCTGACTCAGCAGGTATATCCGTTTCAGTATAGGTATAAGTTGCATTTTCAACGTCTATAGCTTCGTCGTATAGTACGCCTGTTTGGTCTTGACGGATTTTGAATTTAGGCGGCCAAAATTCGCCTGTTTTCTCATTTTTGATATTCGGTACAGCAAATCGAAATAGTTTAACGCCGTCCGAACGTGTCATATAAAATACGCCTGTTACTTTATCACCTTTTGCCATTTATATCACCCCACTCGGTTTAATTTGGAAACGGCTTGCGTATGTGCTCCAATTCGTAGCTGCCGCCCATTCGTCAAGTTGTTGCTGGTCACGAAAATAGAATGGGAAAGTTGTATTATCAAAAGCGTGTGCCCCTAATGTCGGTATTTGTGTAAAACCAGAAAAATCTAAATACGGAATTGAAGTACAAGAATAAAGAGAATACCGCTCAATAGATGTAACACCGTTAGGCAAACTTGTTAAAGCTAAATTTGTACAATTCTGAAAAGCTTGATACCGTATTCTTGTAACACCGTTAGGCAAACTTGTTAAAGCTAAATTTGTACAATTCATAAAAGCGGCGGTCCCAATAGATGTAACACCGTTAGGCAAACTTGTTAAAGCTAAATTTGTACAATTCTGAAAAGCTCCATCGCCTATACTTATAACGTTTGGCATTATAACATTTGCTAATTTTCTTTTACTTTGAAATAAGTAACCTTGAATAGATGTTGCACTCGGAATATTAGCGACTACTAATGTATCTACACAATATTCATCAAGTGTGTTTTTATCAGGTACACCAACTGTCACAACATCATATCCGTCAGCATTATCATCAGTTGCGTTATATACGCCATTTTCGGTTATTGTTTTACCTGTCAAAATTGCCGTAGCTGCCGCTGACCCGTCAGCATAACCCTTTTGATATACACCGCCGATCGCTGAAGGCATTTCAGGGAGCTTATAAGTTTCCGACGTGCCGTTTTTTATTACTGACGCGGGCGTTTCTGTCCAAAAACCGCCGAGCCGCATATAAGCAACGCCTGTTGTTTTAACGGAAATCGAGGTCAATTTCTGAGGTGACGAACTGTCCCACGTTAATTCAGTCGCTGGGATTAAAGAAATAAAATTGAAATTGCTGTCATAATAAGCACAATTACTTAAATAACCAGAAGATTTTTCAATCCCATCAACTAAAAATCTATCACCGTTACTGCAAGCTATAAAACCAGTTACAGTTTGCTTGCTTGAAAAAGCATCATCGGCTACGGCGTTACCGCTTGAATTAATACGGTAGTCTGATTTATAGCCCGTGCCGTTATAGGTCGTTGAGTCGGTATCGATTGACGTAGGGATAAGATTATTCTGTGTTGCGTAAGTGCGGAGTTTATTTGCGATTGCCGTAATTAAATTATCCGATATAGTATGCTTGCCGTCCATTACCAGTCCACCTCATCTCCGTCAGGATATGCGCTTCCGCTTTCAGACCATATACCCGCTCTTTTTGCAAATATTTTAATAACGCCCGCCATTTCCTGATAATCTGCTCTTAAAATCTTCGAGTCGTGCATAGGCAGCGTATAACGAATTCGTCTATTCATTTCAAACATAGCGCCGCCGTTCGTACAGTTAGCGATCGCGTAAGAGGACGGCTTACTGTATGAGTCAGGATCACAATCTGTTGAATGAGTTAAAAACATTTGATATTTACCCCAAAGCTCGGCTGTAAGAGCTTTGAAGTTTTCGTCATCTGAAATATTCTCAGATTGGATTATCATAGAACCTTGTGACTGTTCTGTTGTCGGCATGCAATGAATTGCGAAACCAAGGGTTGATCCGTACATTGTGTCCATTAAATATTGAGTTTCGATTTCCGATCCGCCATAATTGGCATTTCTTGTAATCGCCTGAGCTTCTGTTTCGGTTGACCCTTCTCCCGAATACGTCCATCCTTTTGTGTCAAAATTTCTGTGGAAGTTTCTACCGTTGTAGTTCATATATGAACTTGACCTGTTATAACGATTAACAAGGCTGTGTTTCTTAGTGTTAAAACCCCAAGGATTGGCAACGGGGACGAAAACGACTTTACAAGAACGGAGAAAATGTATGAATTCATCCCCGCCGGTCTCACACATCTTTTTCATTATACGACAACAAATTATAGCGGGCTCTGCCGGGTCATAATCGGGGCCGTGTTCATTGGCTATTATAGCAATCGTATTCGGACTTTCGGTCAGTGAATTCGTGTCATAGAAAGGTTGCCTTGTGAAATTTCCTGCTGAACCGTCGCCATATGTAATCACTTGCTGTCCCTGCGAATCTGTCGCACTGGTTGCAATAGAGCCGACACGCACATTGCTTGAATTGTATAATGAACTGCCGACAATGCCGGGCATTTTTCCGTAAGCGTCCGGAACACTCTTGCAAAACAACAATGTCGGTTCAACATCAGATGTCTTGTCGCGAGTATAAACCGTGCCGCCGATGGTTCGGCTTTCGTTTGCGTTGTCTACTGCCGAGACAGTGCCAGCTGATGTACCAATGTATGTTGTTGAATAAAAAATATCGCCAATTCTTGGGCTGACAGACGTTGAATAGATTACCGTTGATCCGTTTTTCCACGCATACATCTTTGGATAGTTTTCTTTTTCGTAGGCGAGGTATTGACCGCTGAAAAGCACATAACGGTTAACGTCATAATTTCCGCTTGAGTCCTTACCAAGAATATCCTTGCTGATATAGTTTGGATATTCTTCGATCAACTCATCAAGATAGTCATAGATATCGTCAGAATCAATGATCTCAGCATTAAAATCAGCCTGCGCGGTTCCATCGGCGGGCTTATCAAAACCCTTGCCGCTTACGTCAACCATACCCGCGATCTCTGCTTTGTCCTGTGCGGTTAGAACATAATCATCACCCTGTGGACCGATAACGCTTGAGCCGCTTGTTGTAAACGTGTTCCCATCACTGTCTGTGAATGTGATAGTTCCGTTTGCATTGACAACACCTGAAACAATTTGAGAATCACCGCCCTCGGCAGATATAACATTATCGTCTGAAATAGTGATGTTTTCGCCTGCGGTCAGCTTGTCTTGCTTTGAGCTAATCGCTTCCGTCGCTTCTTCGATGGTGTCCGTCGCCGTTTCAATGGTTTCAGTTGCTTCTTTGACGATTTCTTCAAGCCCTTTAATAATCTTATCCGCATCCGCAGGTGGGATAATTTCGTTTTCTTCATCGGGTACAGGGTGAATCATAACGATAACGCCGTTGGTTTTGCCGATAACGGTTTCTTCATCGTCGGTCATTAAAACATACGCATAGAACGCTTGCACTTTAGATGTTATACTTGTGCTGACCGTTGCCGTTGCTTTCAAAGTTTTGCCCGAACTGTCAACGGTTAAAATCTTTGTCGAATAACCGCCGTCGGAGTCCACAAAGTGCATAACATAGTTTAATTCAGTTGCCGTGTGACCGTCGATATTATCGGGCAAATTTACAACAATATCATTGAAGTCTTTTTCGCCCTTAAAGACCGAGCTGCCGGAAGGGTCGGAAAGTACCTTTCGTTCATTTAGATTGAAAATCATAATTAATCATCCTCAAAATGTTTTGCGTGTTTGGCGTCGGTTTCTTCTTTCAGCTCGGGGAGTCCGCCGAGTGAAGTCAACAGCGACAGGATCGCCGCCAGCAATGCGGTCGAGCCAACCGCCCACCAGTTGACATCTTCCATAAACGCAGAAACGCCGATCATCGCCGCGGCTGTTTGCGCCGCTGTTTTTAGCGCACGGATTCCCGCCGCTTTGAGCCAGTTCAAAAAATTCTTTTTCATTGTGATTCCTACCTTTCTTTATTATCTTCAAGGTCTGTAATTCTGTGATTGGCGATCTTGATTTTTTCATCGAGAATACCTATGTTTTCCTCCACTTTGAACATTCGCTCAATAAGATTGTTATGTTTATCAACCTTCTTCTCGAGCTGTTCAAGGCGGTAATTCGTCAATTTTGATGTTGCCAGAATACCGCCGAAAGTTCCGCCAAGTGTACCAATAAGGCTGAGCAAAGCGATAATGATTGTTTCAGACATTGGAATCGCCGCCTAACCGTTCAACGCCGCCGCGATCGCCGCGTCTACGTAGTTTTTAACCGCAAGTGCGGAAGGATATTCTGTATCAGTGGATAAGCTTGATATAGTTATTACCTTGTTTGTGGTATCTTCCGCCCAACCCTCGACTTCCGTTGCTAAATCATCAACACAATTTTTGACCGCTTTTGCTGTCGGGATTTCGTTGTCACTTGCGCTCAGAGTAACAGAGGCAACAACACCGAGTGCGGTTTTGAGCTCCGACGCGGTAATATCATCTTGTAAATCTATGCCTGCGATCTTGCGAGTTTTTTGTACAAAGTCGGTAACCATTCTCGCGTAATGCGGTACAAAAGTCCACGCGCTCCACGTTGAGCCGTTAAATGTTCTTGAAATGATATAGCCGTCCTTCGAAAAACCATACTGAGCTATTGTATTTCCGATTGGAGCCGAGCAAATCAAAAGCAAATAGCCAGTTGTAACAACGCCCGAATTTACATACACTCGGTAGATTGTATTCGCGTCCGTGCAGCTGTCGGCGTTGTTTTCGGCGGTATATGGCACATCAACAATGTGCAGAGTTCCGTTGATAACTTCATCCGTTACATCTTTGATTCCCTGCTCAATGTGGTTGAGATTTTCCGCATTGATCGCAGGTGTGCTGTTATCAATCCAAGCAGTTTTTGTATAACCGTTCATCTTATCGCTGTCCTTTCACTTCGATTTCGTCTGTTAAGGCTTGAATCCCTGTTAATGTGCGTTTGAATACATAGGTATTGATATATTCTTTAACGAATTGACCGCCTTCTTCAACGTATGAACCATCGGGATTTTTTTTATTTGCTATTATCGTTATAGGCTTGCCAATGAGTTGTTTGGGGATTCCTTCGACTGTTGCGGTCAAGGGTCTGAATGTATCAAAAGCACAATCGCCGTTTTCGGAGTTCATCGCTATTCTATACCCGATTGATGTTGTCATTATTAGCCTGTCAAAAGCCGTAGATGTTCGGGATTGACCTGAGCCAGATGATGGGTCATAGATTGTTGGATTTTTTGTAAAATCATAAGTTTTGTCAACAGCGTTGTCTGTTGCCATCGGGAAGCCGCTTATCGCTGAAGCTGTCTTGCCACTTGAATTGCCTTCGGTCAAAAAAGAATAATCGGTGTAGCCTGTTGAAATGTATTCTTCCGGCTGTAATTTTTCGTAGTATTGATAAACAATGGGATTGCCTTTTAGTGTTATCATCTTAAACGAGCCTTTGCCACTATCGGGAACTATTATTCCAAAAGCCGCCAAATCTTCACAACAATACTTTAATAGCTCGCCATATGAAATAGTTGACGAACTTTGCCGCCAAGCGTCGTTTTTTATAAAATAATCTCTGACATATTGGAACGGCGGTCTCCCGTCCCCGTCGCGGTCAAATGATTCTTTAGTGATTCCATCTTCCCAGTTATCACCGCTATACTTTGGGATTTGAATTTTGCCGTTATTCTGTAAAGCGTAGTCATAAGCGACTCCAATTGTAAACGCACTTGATTGCGCTAATTGCTGAAATACATAATTTGTCGCGTCCGTTGCGTAAAGAATCGCCATCGCGTCATAAGCTATGATTGTGCGCACGTTCAAATCTTCTTTACTCTGCGGCGCGCTGTCAATCCTGCCGCTAAAAAGATAATGAACATTTGAATCAAACTCGTTGCCGGGGTATAGAGTTGCGCCCGGTGTTAGTTCGCTTGACGGTAACAACGGATTTCCTGAGTCTGTACGCTCAATCAGTTTTACCGAGATCCACCGCCCCACAAGGCTGTCCGTGAATTTCCTGCTATCTGTATTCAACAAATCAATAGAAAACTGAGCCGCTATGCAGCCGCCGAATTTCAAGTAATTTTCATCATTAATTGACTGCGTGAGCTTCATCGACTCCTCGACGATATTATCAGCGGTAATGTCAGCTTCAAGGGGAACGCCTTGCTCGCCGTTGTCGGTGAATGTAATTATCAATTCATTGTATTTTTCGCCTGCCATATCAACACCGCCTTAAAATTCTTCAAAATAGAATTGAATTGAACTATACTTTATATCGTTTGTTTTTATGGTTTTAATCGGAAATGTTATATCCGACATCTCAAACCACGCCGTTCGATAATCGAGCAGAGTATCATCCCAATATTCGAGCTGAACTCTTTTGATCTGATCGTTTTCCATCGCCGCATTGATTGCCGCCCTGAGCTCTTGCCATTGTGATAACGTCAAATCATAGGTTGAAAACTCAATTTTCGTTTTGTAATTTGGAGAAACAACAACGTGCTTTTCGTTGTTATTGTCGCGGTATTCTTTTAGCTTACTACGTTGCAACGGCGTTGATTTATATGTATCTTTCAAAATAAGCGAATGCGGAAACAGTGAATTTGTCTTAACGAATTTAATTAAATAACCTTGAAAACTCAATTTTATTCACCCCTTAAAATGCGCTTACGCCGTGCATTGTTTTATACTGATTGTTCTTTTTAACAAGGAAGCTGAACCAAGTATCACCGTCAACATTCAGATTAATGACCGTCTGACCGTCGCCGTCGCGCTCGTTTAGAGCTTCGAGCAGTGCTTGCTTCATTTGCGATATAGGCGAAACAATTTCGGGTTCACGCTTGTTATCGCCAAGCACCGCGAGAAATTCACCGTAATTTGCGGGAACAACCGTGCCAGTCGCCAAGCGTGGGATCTCAGGAATATCAAAACCGAATCTTTTGCCGCCGATAAACGGCACCCAATCAGGTACATCAATCTTGACATTGTTGAGTCCTCCGATAAGTGAGTTAATACCGTCGATTATCCAGTTAATCGGAGTTTTGATAACATTCCAAATCCCCTGCCACAAATTTGAAAACCACTGTTTGATTCCCGAAAAAGCATTTTTGATACCCGAAACAGCTTTTGAAAAAATATTCGAGAAAAATTCGCCGATTTTCGAAAAAACACCAGTGATTGAATTCCAAATGTTTTGGAAAAACGCTATAATTTTAATATATACGCCAAGTGCCCATTTTTTCAGCTCTTCGAATAAACCGCCGAGCCATTCGCCAATACCCGAAAATGCGTTTTGTAGCATTTCCCAACACTTGCCAAATATCTCACCGAACGACTCAAACAGCTTCGGACCTGCTTTTACAATCGCTTCTCCGATCGTGATAATTACTTTCGGTATAGCCTTAATCAAGCCCATTATGATTTCGGGCAAATGCGCGACTAATTCGACATTCAGCATAATCAAGCCTTCAATCAACTGCGGTATGCACTCAATAAGCCCTGTTATAATCTTTTCGATTATTGTAGGCAAGGCTTCAATAATGCCTAAAATAATCTTTGGTATAGCCTTTACAAGACCTATCACCAAAGAAATTACGCCGTCAATTAAAATCGGTAAATTCGTAATCAGCGCGTCAACTACTGAAATTATTATTTTGGGTAAATTGTCGATAATCGGCTGCAAAATATCACCGATATGCTTCATCAAATAAACCGCCATATCGATGACCGCAGAAATGACCTGAGGTATCAAGGAAGGTAGTGACTCGCTGACAATTTTGAACAGCGATGGGAGCGCACGCACGATATTAAAGAACACCTGTTTTAGCCCGTCCAACAGGCTCGGGAAAATTGATAAAACAGATTTTCCAATTTCTGGCAACGCCCGAACCAAACTTAAAATGAAGGTTTTAACGATGTTGCCCGCCGCTGAAATAATTTTGCCTAAATTACTTGAAATACCCTGAACCAAAGACGTAATAATGGTCGGCGCGATTTCAGCCGCCGCACCCACGACGGTCAAAAGCACATCAACGATACGGGGAGCGATTTTTTTCAGAGAATCAACGATTTCTTGCGTGCCTTGCTGTAACTTTTCTTTCGCACCGTCTTGCCCTGCAAGCAATTCCGACAAGCCTGTTGTGATTGAAGTAAAGCCGGGCAAAAGCTGAGAAACAATGTTATTTTTAACGCCTTCAAATGTGCGCTTTAATGTGTCCATCGAATCGGTATAGTCTACCGCCGCTTTTACGCTTTCGTCCGACATCACAAAACCAAGCTCGTGCGCTTTTTGCTTTAGTGCTTCGGTGGATTCTGCCGTTGCATTAAATAGCGGCGCAAGCTGTTGACCTGAACGTCCGAAAAGCTGATTAGCTAAAGCGGCGCGGTCGGTGTTGTCTGCAAGCCCTTGCATACCCGTTATTGCCTTTGTAAATAGCTCCTCACGCGATAACTTGTTGATATCGTCCATAGATATACCGAGCTTTGCAAATCGCTCTTGCGCGTCCTTTGAGCCTTTCTTTGCCGCGTCTATCTGGTTAGTCAGCGTTTTGAATCCTTGCCCTGCTGACTCAATATCGACACCTGATTGACTCAAAACATAATCCCACTCTTGATATGCTTCGGCTGATAAACCGAGCTTTTGACTTGATTTATCAATGGTGTCGCCTGCTGCGGCCGTATCATTTGCCATACTTGTGAGCTTTTTACCTGCCGCAACTGTTGCAGTACCGACTGCGGCAAGTGATGTTACCGTAGCGACGCCAACACCCTTTAACGCACCGCCGATTTTTGAAAACTTGCTTATTTTTTCACCGCTATCGTCGGCGGCTTTTCCTGTCTGCTGAAATTCCCGTTCAACGTCATTTAGCTCTTTTTCGCTCTGGTTGAGTTCACGTTGTAGCGTGTTATATTCGCCTTTGAGTTCGCGTGTTTCGCTTGCGTTTTTGTTTTCTTTTGTTGAAACATCGCCGTATTCTTTGCCGACTCTTTCAAGCGCGTTTTCCTGATCGTTGATTGATTTTTTTAACGAATCGTAAGCGGAACCACTTTCTTTGGCTTCGCGCTGTGAATCGTCGAATTTATCATTTACTTTATTTATAGCGTTTTCGGCGCGTGATAAGTCCGACTCGGTGGAACTGAGCGTTGACCCCATTTTGTTTAAGGCTTCGCGACTCTGGTCTGTTGCCTTTTGAGTTTTGTTTTGCGCCGTAGAAACATCATCAAATTTTGTCTTTAACTCGGAAATATCCTTTGATAAGTTCTTTGTGCCTTTGTCAAAACCTGACATATCGATTTTGGTATTAAAGACTAAATTTCCGTCAACAGCCATAAGCTCACCTTCTTATTTTTCGTATATAATTAAAGCCCGATAAGCTGATTAATATAATCTTCTTCGGCTTTTAATTCAGCTTCTTCTTCGGGGGATAATTTTTCTTTTATTACTATCATTTCTTTGTGTTTTTCGTAGTATTCCCGTTCCCACTTTTCGAGCTTTTTGCCGTTTGCAAGTTTGGAACGAATATTAATAACCTGAGAATATAAGCCGTCGCCGACTTCGTTAAAAAGCCCGAAGAACGTCCACCAGTGCATATAATCAATGGAGCGGATTTCACATCCTGCGACTTTGTTTAACGCAGGGAAAATCAAATACTCGTCTTGCTCCCAGTCCATTATTTTTTTCGGCGCGTTTTCAGATTTTGGTATATCACCGCCATCTAAAAACCAAGTTGCTTTTTTGTATGCTTCTTCGGTGTTTTCAGGTATATCTATATAAAGGCATTTAAGCACCATAGGCACGATTAATTGGCGCGGCAATGACTTATCATTGATTGCTTCAAAAATCGTCAATGCGACGCGAAAATCAGTGCGTATGGGGTGTTCTTTGCCGTCAACTTCAAGTGTAGTAGGTAAATAAAACATTATTTGAACTTTTCAGCCGCTTTGACATATTTGTTGATTTTCTTTGTTTCCGAGTTATACGCCTTTTCGATAAACGGCGCGGTCGATTCAATAAAATTCATTGCTATGAATGAGCCGTTTGTCGGCGTTAAACAGTGCCCTGCGCCGAACGCAGGCTCACTAACAGGCGCGTCATACGCTTTGTCGATTTCGGCTTTTGCTTCTTTGTCAAGCGCGGCAAGTTGTTCCGCTGTTTCTTTTGCGCTTTTTGTGGTCTTAAGCAGCTTTTTATATTTTTCAGCCTTTTCGGTCAAGCTGTCCTGCAACTTTGCAATTCTGTCCCACAAATTCAAGTCTGTTACCCTGAACCGAACTATGCGGCTTTCATCGCCGTTCACTGAAAATTCTTTATAGCCTTCATCGAATGATAAGTTTGCAATTTTTGACATTTCAATTCTCCTAAAATTAATAAAAAATATAGGAGCGGTTTTTTACGCCGCCCCTTTTTGTTTTACTCTGTCGGTGAGAACGAAGGAACCCTTGCCGAGCCTGTGCCGGTAAATGTAACTGTTCCCTGTACGCGATTACCGTCAAATGAAATGTTATACGGGATATTCACGCCGCCCTGCGCACCACCGTATGACTGCGGCTTAACGATACAATCTTCCTGCCAAGCACTGTGAGTTTTGCCATCGGTGTCGATAACGACTTCGAGCACTTTTGTCTTGCAGTCGTCGCCGGTCAAGCGGTTCATTGAAATATCCTTAATCTGCTCATAGATAGCGTCGCCGGTGTCAGCGTAGTATGTTTCGGCTGAAATAGCCGGTTCATATCCGTTGTCATTTGTGACGGTTTCATCCCAAATGTTTTTAACGACTTCGGTATCAGGGTTAAGCTCTACGCTCATATCGCTGATATGTTTACCGATTAAAAACCAGTTCGCGGTCTGACCGCCGAATGAAGCGTCGATAAAGTGAAGCAGATAACTTCTTTTGAGTTTTCCGATGGGAGTGGGAGTAGGATCAGACATCTTTATTCCTGCCTTTCATTAAAATTAAAATTCAATAAAATAATCCGCGGTTATTTGTAGTTGATACCGAACCGCGGAATTTAAGTTTTCATCGGGTATGTTGAATAGCATACCGTTTGCGCACGTTATTTTCGTCAACGTGCCTGTGTATTCTTCGCCGTCGATCGTCGTTGTCACTTCCTGATTATCGGCGTACCGTTCAAGCCATTGTTGCAGCTCCAACAGCGTGCCGCTATTCATTAAGCGGTCATAATCATTAAATGATTGAAAATCGGCGTAAAGAATAAAAGTGTGACTACGCTCTTGATTCCCGACTATATCTTCATTGACAAGCCTGTCGCCTGTGGGATATAAACCGAACGAATCGGGAGCGTTTTCGTTATAGTCAATGTGCAAGTCGTTTATTTTAGGGAATGACTCTAAAATTGACTGCATTAATTCAATGATGTTCATTTAGAAATACCCCCTAAAATCTTCGCCGCGCCTGCGGCTATTTCTTTAGCGTGGTCTGCTTTCATACGTTCAAACCACATCTTGCCCGCCTGCGCGTGCGTGCGCGTGTTGTAATGGAGCGGCTCGCCTGTCGGATGTTTTTTAACGCCTTTCGGGCTGAAAAACGCGACTGGTTCGGGATTGCCCTTTTCAAAAATGGGTATGTTCGGACCGTATATTTCGCCGTAATACAAATAGCGTGCATATGGAGCTTGATATTTCAATGTACCACTGCCTATTTTCGTACCAAGCTTCACGCTCCGCATTAATGTGCCTGTGTTCATCGGCGTGTATGGAATCATCAACCGTATGCACTCGCTATCAATAAACGCTTGTGCTTTGTTGAAGCTCTCAGCCATACCTTTGCCGGAGTTAGAATCCCACGAAAAATTGAACGAACCATCCGCGCCCGTAACATTGTTCGGCTGATTTATAATAACCATAAAATCACCTTGCCGAGATTTTGAAATGCTTTAGCTCGTCCGAGCCGTATAACAAGCGGTCAATGTTCATAATCGTGTGAACGTCATAATCTGCGTTTAGCTGTTTAAGGCTTGCAGACGCGCTCTGCGGCGTTGAATTATTAAAAGTAAAATTACATTCACCTTTAACAATCAAGTCTTGTGCGGCGTTTTTGCGGCTTTTAAGCACGGTTTTAAGTTCATCGCTCATATCTTTAACAAAAGAATAAACCGTGATACCATCCGCGTTTTGCAATCCGCTTTTTAAGACGTTCGACGCTTTGCTTTCCTGCCAGTGACATTTAGGCACATAGTACCGCTCGAAGCCGTTGCCGTTTTTAACGAAAATCGTGCAGTTATCGTCCGTTAACATAGCGACACCCCACGATATAACAAGCCCGAATCGGCAAGCCACAAGCGCAGAATAGAATTGACTTTTGAAGTCGTCGGCATAACCTGCCCCGAGCTGTCCGCGCTTGCATAGCTCACCGAAACATCGCCTACCTTTTCGTTTGTTATACCTTTGCTTATCGGGCTACTGTCCGACTTGTACAACATCTCTGCGAGTTCGCAACAACACATCTTGACAACACCGGGGATATTCTCAGGCTCAACGCCGTTGAGATTATCGAAGGTGTTATTGTCAATAATTCGACTTGCCTTGTTTGCGTAGTGCGCAAAATCATTGAACGGAATGACCGCTTTTGCGCCTACCAAATATTTACTTGTATAAAATCCGATATCTGCATAAGCAGCCATTCAAATCACTCCAATAATTGATTTACTTTGCCTTTTTAGGCTCTTTTGCCGCTTTCGGCTCTTTAGGTTGTTTAACCTTTTTGTCGAATGTCAAACCGATTGTTTTCATAACGCTCAACCACCTTTAAGCCTTATGGCTGAGATAGATACCAGCGACCTTGTTCTCGTAAGCGTCGACAAGTCCGTACTTGCGATACTTGAGAATATAAGAATCGCTGTTCGGGTTATTTGCCGGAGCGATGATGTCATTTGCAACGTGCTTGTCATACTTGATGATAGCGGGCTTGTGGATAATCATAAAGTTGATGTCCTTGCCGCCATCTGCCTTGACATAGTGACCCGCTTCCTCGCCGCTTGTCTTGCCGTCGAGCAGGTCGATTGCGGTATAAAAACGCGACTGGGGAACTTTCTGAGTTTTTGCAAACTTCGCGAGAACTTCACGCGACTTTGTTGTGTCAAGACCCATAACGCTGTTAAGGAGCGAAGGTGTCGCGTAAAGGTAACGATCCTCTTCGGGAACCTCGTCCTCGTCCATTGTGTTGACCGCTGTGATAAGCGCAGCCAAGAAGTCGGAAGCGTCTGAATAAGTCGCCGCTGTTGCCTTTGAAATTCCTGTCAAGCCTGCAAGCGTTGCAAATGTGAACGCGTCGGCTTCGGGAGCAACTCTTGTGCGAACAAGCTCCGCACCTGCCTTGCCGAACGCAAGGTTGAAGCTCTCCTGATCGTCCATAGCGTCAACGCTGATTTTTGTACCGCGGTCATAATTGTACTGAACCGTCTCCCAGTCGAGCGTTACCGAGCCGTTTGTGTAGCCGCTGTTGCGGTCGTAGTCGCCAAGACCTGTTACTGTCATTTTGGGGTAACAAATCTCGTTGACATTTACGCCAGCTCTAACCATTGTTGAATCTGAAACCAGATCCGCTGTGACCGAAGCTTTTTTGTAAACTTCGTCGAGTAAGTCTGTGTAATTTTTGGGTAAAACAAAATTATTTGCCATTTTTTTAACCTTCTTTCGTTATTCTTTCTCAGGCGATAAACCCATAACCGCCCGCATTGAGTCGAATGTTTTTGAGGAATTGCTGTTTGTCTGTCCTACGATTTTGCCGTTGTCGAGCGGCTCATCAGAGTCAAACAAATAGCCATTTTCTTCTTTTGTTTTGCCGATTGCCGCGTCTATATCATCCTTGCGGTTTTTACTTTCGCGGAGCGCGTCAAGGTCGAGCAACGCTTTGACCGCCTTCGCATTTTTCGCTTTAGCTCTTGCCAATGCGCTGTCAACATCTGAGTTAAACTCGTTTTCGGCAATTTGCTTTTCAAAATCCTTTTTCTGCGTGTCGAGTTGCGCGGTCAAATCCGTGATTTTGCCCTGCAAGTCTTTAACGTCCACGCCTTCAAATTCTTTGAGCGTGGTCGTCGCAGTGTCAAGCTGTGACTTGTAATTATCCCTTGACTCGCGCAGCTTGTTGACTTCGGCAACGGTTTTGTAGTTTTCCGTTACCACCTTATCAAAATCCGCTTTCTTATCTTCGGGAATTTCGATGTCATAGCTTTTCAAGATTTCGTGAATATTCTTCATTATTCTGTCCTTTCTGCGTGATTTGTATTCCGCTCCGCCTGCGGTATGAAAGTTAGTCAAATAAACCTTTGACTGGGTAAATTGTATAAAAAAAGCACCGTGCTTTCGCATAGTGCCTTAATTATCGTTATATGATTGCTGAGCCGATTTTCGTGTCAATACCGCCAAAAGGCGAGACATTCACGCGCTCGCGCTGTTGCGGTAAGTCCATAGCTTTAGAAAATTTTGAATACTCATCCGATAACGCGTAATATTTAGCTTTTGCCGCGTCAATGTCTTTTTCATCAACGCCGCCCTGCTCAAGCAAAGAAATTTCTTCACGTTGTATTCTCATCCGTGACTCCAAATCCCTTTGGCGTTGCGTCGCTTCATAACCTGTGTACTCTTTGCCGTCGTATTCGGTTGGCGTGTTCTCTTTTTGATTCATCTCGTCAAGTTCTTCATCGGTATATGTACGCTTTGAAATACCAGGGAAAAACAGGTTAAAGTCGTGTCTGCAATTTGCACCGAGCAAACCGTCGACTTCACCATAACCGCAAATACTTATTAGCTCGTCCATCGTGTAGACTTTACCTTGCCACTCTTGATGTTCAGGCCGTGCACCTGCGTGATATGACACTTCGTAATATTCCGCGTCAAGCTCTTTGGCGTTTTCTTCGGTGATTTTTCCTACAGCCTGATTAAAGCCCGTCATAGTTGCACGGCGTGCAGCTACATCAATTCTGTTGACGTGACCGCTTGCATATTCGACCGTGCGCAAACCGCTGTTTGACATTTCGCGAACGGTTCTTTTAAGCACTGAGTTATAGTCGTAAGTACCGCTCAAAATTTCAAATGAAGCCTTGTCGAGCGTCCGTTGGTAATAATCGGCAATAGGTAAAAAACTTGTTGTTCCGTTTGTGTTGCGCACCGAAAAACCGAGCGACTGCGTGATGTTCTTAAAAGTACCTTTTGTTTGTTCTTTAACGCCGCTGATTAGTTGCTGTAACGGCGCGTTCTTTTTGAACGGGATAAATGACTTGCCTTGTTTCTGATAAATCGGCTTATAACGGATATAATCTTCCGCTAAAGCGTTTTTATATATCTTGTCAAGCTCCGCGTTCGATAAACCGAGCGTGCGCTTAATTTCTTTATTAATGAATTGTTTTGATGTTCCAAGCTCATATAGTCGCGTGATTTGCCAATCTGCCGTGCTTGTGATTTCGCGGTTCTTTGCTATGCGCTTCACCACATCGCCCGCGATTTCCATTTGCAAATTATGGAATATTTCCATTATTCCCATTGGGATCGCTTCAAGCTCATTCGGTGTAAGCATAGCTCAACTCCGCAACTTCGGGTAGATTTTTTTCAGCTTCTTCGAGCGTTTCGTTTCTCCACCTTGCGCGATATTCTTCACGCCTGAGCGTGCCGTTTGCTAAATCCTTGCGATCTTCTTCACGCTCTGACTGATCGTCATTCAAAAAGCTGTCCTTAAATTCGCAGGAAAACTCATAGCCGGATGTCGTCAGCCTGTTAAAAAATGCAAAACCATAAACAAGACCGTCAAGGCAAACCCGCAGCTGTGATTGAATATGATTGATTGTGTTCCTTTTACGGTATTTAGAAGCATTGATTTCCGTTGCCGTCTTTTCAACGTACTGCGGATTTGACAAATCGCCGTAAGATAAACCAATGTCAAACTCAATATCGCGACGGTATTCTTCAAGCCCTGCGATAAAACCATCCTGCCGGAGCGACGGTGAAAATTCGTTGAAAAAATCTTCCTTGTCGCCGTCGACATCAATGTAAATATCGTCAAGGTGATAAGACTTGCCGCCTGCGCCGTTATCGACTTGTTTTATCATCGTTGTATCAGCGTGGATTCTGCGTCTTGCCGATTCAAACTCATAATCGAGCCGTCCGAACTGAATATCCGCCTTGCGTATCTTTTCAAGGGCTGAATCATAGATTGATACGCCCATATCGGTGCCATCAACAGTGTTGTCGTTCGGATTGCGGTAATAACCAAAAATCATTCTGTCAACAGGGAATACGACCGCGGGAACATAGTTGCTCCATTCTTCGACCAAATCAAGCGGAATTTCACGTCCGAGATTTGCTTCGCTGTCGGAAACATATGCTTTGTTAGTTATGGTTAAGCCGCCGTTTGTGAGCGTGTGCCTTTCAACGCGTGTATAGTATCGCTTGTTGATTGTGCGCATTTCGGGGAACGCTATATCAACGGGATTCCCGTCCGCGTCCATCTCAAATATAATAAAGCCGTTTTGCGGTATACACTGGAATTTGTCGTCGCCCAAAGGTTTAATAACCATCGCGCCGAGTGCAAGACCGCGCTGCAAGTATACGTCAAGTCGCTCACGCACTTTATTCATTAAATGCTCGAGCGTGTCGTTGCTGATATTGATTGACATCTCATTCAATGCAACATTTGCAAGCTCCCGTACCGCCGAGCTTTCAATTCGCAGGCTGATAACTTTATCGCCATCGACCCAATCAGCTTTGCCAAAATAAGACTTGCGCCAGACTTCGACCTTGCGCTGCATTTCGTCTGTCATTATCGGAGTGCGCCCGATCGCGCTCGCTATATCTTTCAGCGGAAACATACGTCTATACACTCCTTTCATAAAATTTATAATTCCCATTTTACACCGCCCTTATCAAGCGTTTAATATCTCTCTCGAATGTGTATTCAAAAGCGTCAAGGCTGTCGATGTCGGTTGACCCATCATCAAGCCGTGTGTCTGCTTTTGATTTCTTATCCCATACCGCGTCTGATAACGCCGTTTTCAGCGTTTCGCAGCCGTCTGTATAATAAAACCTACCTGCGCCCATTAATCGCAGTGTAGTGCGAATACGGTCGTTTATAGCGCATTTGCGCGCGCCGTGCACTCTTGTATTCGGAAAATGCTCCGCAAAAGCACGTTGTAAACCGCGCCCGAGCACCGACTCGGCGTTATCCCAATATAGATTATCAACGTGACCAAATAGATCGAAAACCGCTCGAGCAAACTCTAAAGCTATGCGGTCAATGTCATTTGGTTCACATTCTTCTAAATGTCGCTCGCTTCGTAAAGCAATGATTTCTTTATATCCGGGCGTGTGTGCCGTTGCGACAAAAGCCTGCCCTGATACTGTACCGCCGAAGTCAACGCCGATTGTTATATCTTCAAGCTGATAACGAAGGATTTGCTTATATGGTAAATCGGGACTGATTTCATCAACCACCTGACAATAAAACGCTTTTGGATTGTCCGCAAATTTGCGATAAATCGCTCCTTCGGCTCTTTTCCACTGCCCGAGAATGAATCGGTCATAGTAAACCGTGCCTTCGTATTCAGCGCATAGATTATCAATGAATGATCGTGACAAATAGTCATTATCAAAAATTGTGTATTCTTGCAGGTAAATATCTGCGTCGCTGTCGATAAATTCTTTGAGCCAGTGTGTCGGATGTTCGGGGTTTAATGAACCGTCAAAACAGCTATACGGCTTATCAAGTCTTGATTTCAGCAGGTCAAAAACTTCTTTATTCCACTTCGCGACTTCATCACCGTAAACGTATTTAGCTGAAGCACCTTGCAGCTTTGCAACTTGACTTTGCTTTTCCGCACCCAAACAGTAAACAGGCTCACCACAAACAACGGCAATATTTCGGCTGTTGATTGTACCGACCAAATCCGAGCCATACCGCTCACGCATAGGCTGGAGCACGTTGCGTTCGATTGTTTCTTTTGATACGCCAATGATAAAACACAAGCCGTCCTTGCCTGCGCGTTCTCTTATGCGAATCGGAATAACCGCCGTGACATCAACGTATGATTTGCCCGAGCGAACCGCGCCCGATTTGAAATTCCAACGATGATTTGCTTCGGCAATATAGATTTTTTGTTTAACCGTGTACGGCATCGTTTGCGCTCCTTGTAGCGTCCTTCTTTATTTCTTCGAGAATGTTGTCGAGCTTATCGAGTTGTGCAGTGTCGATTTCTTCTTTTGGAGCTGTGTAACCTGCGCGGTCTAAAATGTCCTTTGCCGCCGCGAGTTGCACTTGTTCGCTCTCTGCGTTCAATAAAGCGGCTGTCTTGTTTATCGCTCTCGGTACTAACGAGCTAATAGCAATACGGTTTCCGTCTGCAAGTTCTTTTGCAAACTCGCTGTTCTTTTTCCAATTACAAATGGTCTGTTCGGTAACTTTTAACTCTTTGGCGATTTGTGCCTGCGTTATTTCGCCCAAGAGCATAAGTTCTATGCACTTTTTTTGCTTTGTGCTAAGCACTATAATCACCCCTGTATATTAAAAAATTTTAAATTGTCTTATTGATTGATATTAAGCGCATTTTGTGATTATCATTTCCTGTGATATTGCCGATAAAACAACGCTTGCAGGAACAAAAACCGCTTCGCTTTGCCAACTGTCGCTATACTGTCTTTTGCGCTTGTATTGTTTACACCACTTAACGCCGTTTTTATTAAATGCGTTCCGTAAAAGTTGAAACGGTAAAAGATAAAATTTATCCCAATCATCAAAATCGAACGTATAAAGAATATAATCAACATTTGACCTGTCAGATAACGTCCAACCTTTTTTGCCTTTCATAGTTTCAGTAGGGCAAACACTCCATATTTCAAGTGCAAGTTCCGCTTCGCCATAATTCCAATAGCGTGAAGCTCCTTTTTCTCGAGTTTTAGCGTCAATTCCTATTTTTGCGCCGCCTTTAAGAGTTGCTATATAATCAATCCCTGTTTTGTCAGTTTCAACGTCCGTTTTCTCAACTAATATGCAAGAATTAATAGTGCTTTTTATCGTTTCAAGGTCTATTTGCTCTCTGCGTCCAAACGAAAATTCAAGTTTTTGGTTAAAATCCCATTTCATCAGCCATTTTCACCCCACATAGCCCAATTATCACGGCTTTTTCTGCCGAAAATGTCTATATAAGGTGCGTAACTGCACGTTTCAACCAACTTGTAAAATTCTTCTGGTTTTGCACTGTGTCTATCTCCTCGAGGAGCACAAAAATGAGTGCCAACATCGTGTCGCTTTAGCGGTTGACTACCTTTTACGCAAAATAAAATCTGCTCAGTATCACCGCGATAATAATTTCCAACACCGATTGACGGCTTAACCCAAGTTAAACAAGTAATATATCTAAATCCCCACGCTTCGACTAATCTAAAGGCTTTTGGTAAGCTCCGATTTGTTACCCATAAATACAAATGACAATTTTTGTCTGCTATCTTTGCTATCGGGAGCTGTTCTATTTCTTCAATCGGCATTGTTTTATAATCTGGTTTTGTGCGTCCAAATTGATTTATATCGCCTTCATCGTCCCAATCCCACGGCGGGTCAATCACTATTGTTTGAAATAGCCCTTTAGCCTCGAGCGGAGTTTGTAACTGTTCAACTTTCTTTGCGTTTTCTTGTCGCTCGCTTTCGCGCTTTTCTTCTTTTTCTTCGCGCTTTTTTTGTTTTACTTTTTCAAGCACTAATGAGCGTGATACAATATCGTCATTCTCTCGAGCTTCCGCTTTAGCTTGCTCCACAAGTTCGGGGTTTTTAGCAAGGGTTTCAAATCGGTGCGCTTGCATTTTTGAAAAACCCGCGGCTTCGATAACTTCAATTTTAGACGTTGCAGCGGTGAAATGTCTATTTTTCGCCCTATTATGAGTGTTTTGCTTTGGTATCTTCGCCATAAGCTCACCGATTTTGACTTCCGCGTCAAGTACGGCTTCGCTTATATCCTGCGCTTCTTCGAGTTTTTGCTTTCTGACTTCTTCTGCAAGCCCAACTTTGTCGATTGCTCGAATTTCAGCCCGAACGGCAACGAGCTTTTCTCTGCCTATCAAGACAAATTTTGTTAAATCTTCAATCCTTGTCGGAAGGTTGCTTTCTCTTACTGCTAAACTGTCCATTTTTGGCTTCCTTTCCGCTTCTTTTGAATAATTGATTTTATTTATTGGCATAAGAAAAAGCGCAGGAGAAGCCAACCTACGCTTTATCAGTGTTGCAATCACTGTCTTGCCATTATTAAGCCTTTCGGCAAAATAATTGAATAAAACAAAACCGCCCATCACTGGACGGTTTCGTAAAAAGGAGAATGTAAAAAAGTTGTACCACAACGGAAATATCGTTTTGCAATATCTCTATTTTATATTATAGCACCCAAAAACGTAACAACGTAACAGATTTTGAAAAATTCACCAAATATATCTGTGACACATCATCTTGACCGAATCAGGCGTTGAGCCTACTTTGGCGGCTATTTTTGCCCAGCTCATATTTCGCTTTAATCGCATATATAAGCAATTATCTTCGTACTTTTGAAGATTGAGTTTATTGATTGCGGAATCGCGCCTAAACTGCAACGCTTGTATTTCGGTGTTGATATCTGCAATTTCGGCAATAGCTTTTCCGATTTTATCGCTTGTGCCGCCGCCGGATGGTGCGTCGCTGAGTTTCGGTGTTACCGAATAAACGTCTGATTCGAGAACGCCGAGCCGTGATTGTAATCGGTGAATTTCTTTGTCGATGATTTTTACGTCTTTGTAGGTCATTAGATTCTCCTATTGTTGATAATTAAAATATTTTTTGTGATTCGTATATATAAGAGAGCCGCTCGCCTTCTGCTTCAAGGTTTTTTGCTTCAAGCTTTTTTGTAAATTGTTGAAATTCATTTATTACTTCTTCTGCTTCGGATTTGCTCTCAAAAATGGTATTTTTAAGCTTAAATTCGTCGATTATTTTATTTTTTCCACCGCTAAAACCGCATTTGTGAAACTCTATATACTTGTATGTGTATATTGTGAACCGTCCGTGATTGTTATCGCTGAGCCAATCGGTAACCTGCTGCCACGATGTCACTGTCTTTTCGGCTACACCTGTTATTATTGGATATCTGTCAGAATCATCCATTTTAGCAAGCAACACCCAAAATTTATCGCCTATATGTACAAACAAATCATCCACAACGATTTGTTCCCCTATTTGCAAATATATAATTTCATCAAAATAAAATTCTTTTTTGTTGACCTTAAATTTTCCTTCTTCTGAGTCGTATAAATAATTTATCGACGTGCTTATACAAATATTAGCTTTGTCATAATATTCGCAATCATCTATTTCATCCCATAGCAAGTTCTGATAAATGCAAATAATTTTTTCTCGTTGCATAAAAGCTCCTTTTCAAAAAACAATCAACCCCTGCCGCCCTGCGTAAAATTGTGCATTTGTGAATGAATATGTATGCTGTCATTATTGAATTGTGAGTTGCAAAACAGCAGGGGAGATTTGTGCGATGTTACTTCACTGTAACACCTTCTTTCTGATCTCGCCGCTCCGAGGTTATTTGCACGGTTAAAAATTGAATGAATGGATTTTTATTGTTCAACTGAGCGGAGTTGAATTTGACTATTAAAAAAGTCACGAATTATACGGTTTCGGTTTTTGTCGCGTGACCGTTTTCGCTTTGCGTATAAAGCTAAATGAATAGCTCTACGGTTCGGATAATTAACAAAGAAATCAACAAACTTTTTGAAAATTTCAATTATCGGGCTAAGTCTTTCCAAAATTATTGATACTGCTTGTTTAATAGCTTCAAGAATCGGTCTGATTTGTTCTAAAAGCTGTTCGATAACTTCGTTAAAATCTTGTTTGAATTGTTCAATATCAATCTGCAATTCTGAATCCAACGGTTTTGCTCCTTTCTCAAAATATCTTTATTTTCCTTAAATTCGCCCTGTATCGCATTTTGCTTCGCAGGCATATAATTTCATTACCAACTCGCTAAAACGCTGTTAGGGGCTAAATTCGGGCTAATGTGGGATATTGTCGTTTTGCTTACGCTTTGCGAGTGCCTGTTCGGCCATCTTTGCGCCACAATTTGGACAATAAAAATAATTGTTATCTGTCGGAGTACCTTCTTCTAAAACAAATCTTTCATTACAGACAGAACAACGATATATAGGGTCGCCGTACATATCTTCATCTTCAATCCATTCTGCGTGTTTCAGCTCCACAAATCGGGAGCGGTCTTTAAAGTGTTGACAATACTTTTCAATATGTTGTAACGCATATTTAGGATGATTGTATCTCTGCTTTATATCGCATAAATTATCGTGTAAGCAATCTTTACAAGTTGCCATTACTCGCTCACCTCCGCTTATGGCTTGATGATTTGGTATATTTATTTAATATCAAATGGGTGTGGTCTATGTGGAACTTCCATTTTCTCTATCTTTTTTATGTATTCGTCCCAAGGCAATTCTGCAATAGTATGTTCGTCGTTTATGATTCTATCGTCTTGATAATTAAATTCCACTTAATTCACCTCCGCTTCGATGATTGTTGGAAATGCAATATTATTGCTATTTTCATCCGCAAATCTTAACCATTCAACAACATCATTTACAGTTTCTATTGAGTTACCACAAGGATGATTATTCATCATCGAGATACTTGTTGCAGCTTTATCCGCGTCAATCAGTCTGCCGTGCGGCGTGGGAACGTTAACGAGAGGGCAATTAGGACTAATAACTTTTACATCACTGATTGTTTTTTGATTCAGGCAACACCAATCAGATTCAAAAGAGAATTTAGGATATTCTCTACAAAGACAATCTTTACACGATTTTGGCATACTCATACCCTTAATCAATAGGCTCATTTACTCAACTCCTTTTCTTTTGCCGTTGTCCTATACACCCCGCGTTTGAGGTAGTAGGTAATATTCCCTTCGCCGTCCGTGCCGGACCCTGTCACGATCCATCGCCGTCCTTGATATGTGACGAGCTGATCAATTTTGAATTTCAATTATCATCATCCTTTCCTTGAGCCGCTACCGCTACAACTGCGACTCCAAATATTGCGCCGAGCACAAGCCCAATTATGAATTGAAGCATTTTATTGTTCTCCTTTCGTTGGTGTGATTAGCTCACATCCAAACCCTGTACCGATCTGAACCACAAACCTGCACCGCTTGCAACAGTACACACAAATTTTCTTGCCGGTCTTTGAGTAGGGACAAACCCTGACCGAGCAGGAATGAAACAAGCGACCGCATTTGTCACATTTAATCAAATGGGAGGTCTTGTATCTCCGCACTGGTGAAGCTCCTTCCTGTGTTGAAGTCGATTTCTGTAAACCTTTGTTTTGCACCGTCAAAATCCATATCGAATTCACCGCAACTGCCAAACTTGTTTTTATCGAGCGTCACTATCGTTTCTTTGGAGTCAACAGCCACGTTGCTTTTGTCATTTACATAATCACGGTGGAGAAGAATAATATAATCGCTGTCCTGCTCTAAGCCGCCGCTCTCTTTCAAATCGCTCATAGTAGGCTTTTCTTTGCCTGTACGTGTAATTTGCGATAAAGCAATAATCTGTGTGCCTGTTTCTTTTGCGGTTGCTTTCAACGTTCGCGAGATATAATCAATGCGCTGTCTGCTGTTGTCGAAAACTACCTTTGTGTTGACAATCTGCATATAGTCAATCACAATCAAATCGGGCGTTTCTGCGTAAATTAAATCGCGTATATCCTCAACTGTGGTTAGGCCATCAACTACTTTCAAGTTTTTCAAACCGTCAATAACCGTTTGGATTTTGCTTGTTTCAACCTCGTGCGCTACGCATTTAGCATAATTTATATCCGCTATGTCCGCGACAATGCGGTCGTAAATCATTCCTGCCGTCATTTCCAAACTCACAAACACTACCTTGCGCTCGGGAACTGCCGTTGATATGTTAATGGCAAATGTGGTTTTGCCTGTTGACGGTCTTGCTCCTATGGTTGTAACCGTTCCGGCAACAAAACCGCCGCCGAGCTTTTCATCAAGCTGCCTGAATCCTGTTTTGATGTGCTTAACGGGCTTGTTATACTCGTCAAGATATTTCTGCGCGTTATCAACCTCGACCGTGCTCATATGCTTGGCCTGTTCGACAAGCTCCTGCAATTCTTCTTCGGTAACGCCGCCAATCGCCAAGCTGTCAATCAGGCTTTTGACTTTACGCTCGCTGTAGCTTTTCAGGAATATGCGGATATAATCGTCAAGGTGCAGGGCTTCAAGTCTCGGCGTTGTTTCCTCTGCTTTGTCAAGCCAATAGCCTTTGAATTCATCGTGAATTTTCAAGAAGAACTCGTTGCCGGGGGCTTTCTTGTCGGCTTCATAAGCTTTTAACAAAACGTCATATGTATCTTGATTGAATTGCTCTGAAAAATATTCAGGCCTAACCATACGGAAAATTTTATTTCTGCCCTGTTCAGCTTCAAGCGTGAAGCAATCGACAATCAATCTTTCTTCTGTGGTTAACATTTTTGCTCTCCCCATCGACTTTTGTATTTACCTTTGTGAAGCTCGTCAATAAATTGTTCCTGCTTTGAGCGTTCGGATGTAGCGTATAATGCATAAACCGTTTGCCAGTTTTTAGGGAACTCCGTTTTGCTGTCAACAAAGGCGTGATAAAACGTAGACGCCATATCGCCATCACCAATTCGATTAGTCACCTGATAGGTACGAATGTCTTTGAGCGATATTCCGTCTGCCTGCGCTCCCCCAAGAGCGCGAGGCAAAGACGGATTTTCTTGCGGTTTGTTTTTGTTCTCCTGTATTAAGTCTGTAGTAGATATAAATTTTGTAGAATTTATATCTACTTCTTTATTATTCTTGTATGTGTTCACTTGTTGTTCGTTTTGCTGTTCACTCGCCTGATATTTTTTCCAATTTTTGACGGTTATAAGCCGATTTTTGCTACTTGTTTGTTGTTCAATCAGTTGTTCACTTTCGAGGTCTTTCAAAACTCTCTGGACTTTGCTCTCATTCAGATCACCAAACATATCGGCGAGCTGTTTTCGCCCCGTAATAAGCTGACCGGGTTTTAGCATTATTTCCTTGCCTTTGAATAATTTAGGATATGGAGCGGAAGCGGCTCTAAGCAAAATCACGATCCATATAACAAAGTGCGCAGTGCTTTTCATAACTATTGGCTTATCTAAAACCGTGCGCATTAGTTTTATCCACCCTTTGTTAATCATTCAAGAGTCGCTCCTTCATTTCCCTATACAAAATGTCTTTTATCACCAAGCCCGACAATTCGGCAGGGCAGGGCAAATAAATACAATTATATCTGCTCATCCAAGCAAAGATACTTGCGACAAGTGCCTTTGATTTCATTTTGCTTCGATACTTGCCTTTATACGCTTTTTCGATGTCGCCGCTCTCAATCAAAAGATAAGTTTTAGCGTTTGCAGCTTTGGCGCGCTCAAATTCATTCGTGAACCGATCGCGGTTATGCGTATAGCAAGCGCAGAGTTCGTCTAATGACATCTTGCGCTCAACAACAACCTTGTCAAACAGATCGAATTTAGAGCCATCCGGCAACGTGACTCGCGCTGAGTAGTCGCCGAAGTCGAGCTTGTGCCACACCGCAGGAACACCCATAGAGCGAATACGCTTTTTGAATTTCGTGTTAGGATGTTCCCGCGTGTCAACAACAATCTCAAAAGTAGTTAAAATCCGCTTAACCTCTGAGCTTTTCATTATCAGTCAAACGGCAAATCATCATCGAGAACAGGTGCGTTGTTCTTCGGCTCGTTAATCTCGCTTTTCTTACCTCCGGTAAAAGAAGCGTTGTCAATATTGAGTTCAACGATCTTGCGCGTTGTGCCGTCGTTTGCTTCATATGTTCGTGTCTGGAGCTGACCTTCAACCGCGATCATATCGCCCTTATTAAAATATCTTGCGATAAATTCCGCGGTGCTTCTCCAAGCTACAACATCAAAAAAATCGGCTTTGCGTTCTTCTCCTGCCTTAACATAATTTCTGTCTACAGCAATAGAAAAGCTCGTTACACTCACGCCGCCGCTTGTCGTTTTAAGTTCGGGATCTTTTGTCAGCCTGCCCATAAGGACACATCTGTTGATACTCATTCTGATACCTCCTGAGTTGATTTTGATTTTTTATAGCAGTCGCCGCACATCTTGTATTTGTGCAAAATATCATTAGGCGACCAATACACACCTTTTTTGTTTGTTACACCCTGAACCGCCTTGCCACACTGTGGACAAATCACTTTTTCGGGTGCTTGCTGCCCGGCCGGGCGCTCTCGCTTTGTTATAACTGCGTATTCATCGGAGTCCGCGTCTTTGTTGTCATCAAGGTTAAACAAACCGCCGAGGGCATATTTACGCGCGTATGAGCTTGCTGTGCCTGTTATCTGCGATCCGTCCATACCTTTTTTATTTTCTTCTTCTCGGGCATATGCGTGAACCTCGATAGTTTCCTTGCCGTCCGTTAGCGTTGCAGTCGCTTTGATGTAGAACCTATCACCGACAAGCTCTATATCGTCGTTCAGGATCAGCACCGCGCCGTGCTTTTTACATATCGGCTTTGCTGCTTCAAGGATACTCTCGCAATTCCTATATTTGTATTTGCCGAAACTGTTGTACAAGTTTTTCGGCACGTTCAATTCTGACTGAATTTCAATCAACTTTGCGTAAATGCTTTTATTTTCCATTTATTTTGCTCCTTTCGCTTTTTCTGGTGGTGTGCCTATAATTTCACCTGTGAACTCAACGGGGCAGTTCTCGGGCAATTCTGGGATAAAGGGGTTATATATCATTGTGTTTGTCAGCCGACACCAAAAGCGTTTTAGATCGTTTTCGGAGCGGCAAAACGGGCAATACTGACACATAACTTTATCCTCGGGAAAATTGACTTGAATGTTTGCCGTGCCCTTTGTGAACCACAAGACTCCGTTCTTAAAATCATTTGCCATATTCAACCTCAATCACAAATATTTTTGTCAATCAAATAATCACGCAAACAGTCGTTGCACACATAATCGGTGTTGTCGTTATCGGTAAAGGCTAACCATTCTGTCGGTTCATCTTCCCACAAAAGGCAATCGCAGACTGCGCAGGTGAGATGTAATACGCCTTTTGGTTCTTCATAGTTCGGGCACATCGGATCGTGATTGTTGCCTAAACAATGGCAGTATTCACACATTAGAACCACCTTCACCATAGGCAAACTTGACCGCTTTGCTTGTTATGCGCAAAAAATCTTTGCCGTGCATTGCTCTAACAAAAGCATATTCATCGCTGTCTTGCGCGCAGGTTATTACCGACCTCACTGTGTATATAAAAACGCCTGTGTCAGCTTCTACGATAACCGTATCGCCTTCTTTCAAGTAACTGTTAAACGGTGCACCGAAAACATCAGGCTTCTGCTTAAATCCGTTCGGTGTAATCGTCGCGTCCGCTAAGACTAAATCAACATAATCTTTCATTTTTTGATCTCCTTTTTCTTAAAAAATATTGACTTTCCTTGACTAATAATCTATAATCAAATTAAGATTTATTCTTTACCGCCTGATCGGTTGCCGCCGTCAGGTGGTTTTTTACTGAACCGTTTCATCAATCAATCCGATATACGGCGAATTACACGCTTGCTCTGACCCTACGATATGATTAACCGCCGTTGCTTCTGCGTGGTATATGATCTCGGCGTTGAGCCTGCGGATGAAGCGCCTGAGCTTCTTTTTAAAGCTGAACCGTTCGGGCTTTCCGAATAGTTGAGCATCCTTGCGCTTCAACTGCTCTTTGCAGATTTCGCTTTTGAGCAATTCAAGGTGTTTGTCGCTGACGTTCTTAAACCTTGTTTTGCTAAATCCGTTCTGATAAGTGAACGTGACTTTTTCTTTCATTTTTAAAACTCCTTTCGCCGTTCATCGGCGTTTTTTTATTCCTTAAGACTTGTGCAAAAATTGTACAAGTTCGTCTTTATCAATACGCCACTGGTTAAAAACCTTGTGCGCCGGAATTTCACCCTTTTTGCATTTCCTTGTGATAACGTCAACGGTGAAGCCGAGAAGCCGCGCCGCCATCGGTACATCTATCACGATCGGAACATCATTCCAATTAGTTATGGGCTTGTCTTTCACGGTTTCACCTCGCTTTCTAAAAGTCGCTCCGAGCTTACCGAGTGCCGCGCCACTCGTTGGCAAACTACAAAATAATAAAAGGAGCAACTACTATGAAAAAATGAATCAGGGAATAACGTATATAGTCACCTGCGCGGCGGTTATGAATCAATCTTCAATAAGCTCCCAAGTAAATCTGCCCTTGCCTGAATTTCTCCATTGACCGAATCCGCGGAGCTGCCCATAATCGAGCCATTCGGTGATGATCTCGCGCCAGTCGTATTTCTTCGACGGCAGCCACTGTATTGTCAAATCAACGTATGACCCAGCTTGTACGGTTTCGGAGTGTGCCAGTGCTATGCGTTCGCCCTGCGCCGTCTGACCGCGCAACGGCCTTTGACATTCACCGACTTGTCCGTAGTTGTTAAATGGTATCTTGCGTTCTTTTACGAAAATACCGCCGTCAATTTCTTTCTTGAACGCCGTGACCTTTGACGATAAACTTCCGCTTGCTCTGCGCAACGCTCCGCAGGTGTCTTTAAAGAAGCCCTTGACTTGATAATCCCATACGAACGGAACCGAGTTACCGTCAATAATCATTCTGGGGAATACGGTCATTGACTTTTCAACGACTTCGCCAACGCCTAACGCTTCGACTTCTTCTTCGCGTGACGGTGCGTCTTTTGCCTTGCTTGCAATAAATTCATCGTGAATTTCTGGGTTGTTTGATGATGTTCCTAAAACTTCTTCAAAGAACGTCAACCTTACTTTCATTTCTTGTAGTTCAATCATTTTTTCTTTTTCCTTTCTTTTTTTGAATTTTTTTATACTAACGGTTTTCACTGTTGTATTCGGTTAGTCAATTCATTATTTGCATAGCTATTCCGCCGCAAATCAATTCGTTGCTTCGCCTTTGCTTTTTATCGCTATACGGTTCAATTCCTTCGCTGAGTCACGCTATTCTTTGCCTTTGCTGCGCGCTACTGCACCGCTCTTTGCCTTTGCAATTCGACGATATTCCTAACTAAACTTTGCCTTTGCGTTGATACTCTCAGCTATTCACCGCCTTTGCCAAGCTAATGTGTGCCACTCCGTTGCTATCCGTTGTCAAGCTGAGCCTTTGCATACATAGCGTCACCTCACCTTGCCGTTGCCAAACAACGCTTCACCATTCAAGCCTATACTATACCCTGCTTCGCCTTCGCAAATCAAATCAGTCGATACAACGCCGTTGCCAATCTGAGCAAATCTGTACGGTACAACGCCTTCGCAAAACGCTTCTCAGCCACTCTTTACCTTTGCAACTCTAAGTAGAGCTTTTCATATCCATTGCGTTCATCGCTCAACCAAGCTTTCTATTCCGTCGCTGTTCCCTGTTTAACTTTGCCTTTGCTTTACCGACTACGCAATACTATTCCAGTGCGTTGTGGGTCAGTGCCGTGCTGTGCCATAGCTCAGCGATACTGTGCCGTAGCCGTCCTACGCATAATCAAACTATGCTAAGCCGTTGCATACAAGCACATAACAGCCGATAAGGGCAACAATCAAAATCATCGTGCAGACTATCACAAATGAAAATCCGCGCGATAACCGCTCATTTTCTTTTGACAAGCATTTGACCCTTGATGTTAGAAAACTGGTTTTCATTTCAAGCGTGCTATGCAGCCGCTTCAAGTATTCGATTTCAGATCGCAGATAATCGGTGTCTTGCTTTGTTGCGGAATTGCTTGTAGTTGCGTTACCGCCGAAGCCGCCGATTTCAAGCGTTCCGTCATCGTGAAATTTTCCCAAAGTATTTTATGCTCCTTTCATTCAACGAACTTTCACTTGTTTAGTTTTCTAAACTTATGTTGCAAAAAAATAAATGGGTATATCCGCATTTGTCAACCCAAGTATTTTAATAGCCTTGAAAATCTCGCTCTGGGTAAACTCGTTCAAATTGTTTAATTTGGCTGATAGAGTGGTCTCTGCAACACCTAACATCTTTGCAAAACGCGCGTTCGTGCCGCAAATCTCTTTTATTCTTCCCCTGAGCTTACTATAATTAAATTTTAATGCGCTCATATTATCACCCCCTCTGTTTAGGTTTCTAAACCCATTATAAACTATATTTTTTGAATTGTCAATATGATTTTCTAAATTTTCTAAACTTTTTTTAATTTTTTCTTGATTTTTTCTAAACCGTGTTGTATTATAAGGTAAAGGAGTGATACTATGAAGGAGTTTAACCAACAGCTAAAAAAGGCTATGGAAATTAGAAATATAACACAAGCGGAATTATGCAAAAGAACAGGAATACCAAAATCAGCTATGAGCCAGTATATATCAGGAGCTTTTCGACCGAAACAAACGCGCACGTATTTAATTGCGGAAGCTCTCCACGTTAATATAGCGTGGTTAATGGGAGCTGATGATATTCCAATGGATAGTGAAGATAATACTATAATAGCGTTGCCGTCCGATAACATCTATATGCGCCCATTATATGAAAGCGTTGCCGCCGGTTTCGGTGCTCCCGCGGTCAATCAAATTATTTCGTATATACCCACATATATACATAATGCGTCCGAAAAGGATAAATATATTTGGGTTCGTGTTCAAGGGGATAGTATGTTTCCGAAAATTGAAGATGGTGACAAAATCCTGATAAGGCTTCAAGACAGCGTCGACAGCGGACAGATCGGCGTAGTGCTGATTGACGGGGAAGAAGCGGTCGTAAAAAAGATAAACTATGATACCGATTATGTTGAGCTTATATCTTTTAACCCGTATTATCCACCGCGCCGCTTTGAAGGCTCAGACGTTCAGCGGATCCGTGTTGTCGGTCTTGTTCGGGAAGTAAATAAAGAATTGCAGTGATTTAAAATAAAAAAAGCCGCCTTGCGCTACCAACACAAGACGGTTTTGGGAAAAAAGAAAAAGGAATAATAATTGAACAGTTATATTATAACATAGGAAGGGGGAAAAATCAATGCAAAAATTGACAAAACGTAAAGACGGTCGGTATCGAATCGGCGTTTACATCGGGCGAGATCAGAACGGCAAAAGCAAATATAAATATGTCTATGGCAAAACGCAAAAGGAAGTTAAAGAAAAGGCAAACAAGGTCAAAATCCGTGTCGGAAAAGGTCTTGATTTGCTCAACGATAAAATGACATTCGGCGAGCTGACAAACCAGTGGATAATCTATAAAACACCGTTGTTACGCAAGCAGCAATTAAACGACTATAAAACCGCTCTAAAGCCGTTTTCTCCCTTGAACGATAGAAAACTCAATACATTAATAAAAAACGATTTTCAGGCGATTATAAGCGAATATGCGGTATATAACCCACACACAGGCAAGCCCACGGCAAAAGCAACGCTAAACGGCTATAAAATGGCAGCTCGACAAGTCATTGACTACGCTATTGAAAACCGCATTTTGGAATACAATCCGCTCCAGTATGTTGTTATCCCGAAAACAGCACCCAAACAAAAACGGCGCGAATTATCCGAGATTGAGCAACAATGGATAATCAACACCGAGCACCGGGCGCAGCTTCCGGCTATGATTATGATGTTGGCAGGATTGCGGCTCGGGGAGTGCCTTGCCCTACAATGGCAAGATATAGATTTAAAAAAATCCTGCATAAGCGTTCATCAAAAACTGCTGTATAAAGAAAACCCGCCCGCGATCGTGCAGGGGGCAAAATCTGAAAACGGTATCAGGCAGGTCAATATTCCTAAGCTGCTTGTCGAATATCTAAAAGCTTATTCAGATCATAAACCAAATGATTATGTTTGTTTGACCGCGCACGGCAAGCTCTACACCGCCGAAGCGTGGAAAAGGGTATGGGATAGTTATTTGAAAACGCTGAATATAAAATACGGCGATTTCTCAATGTACGAAAAGGAATATAAAAGTAAATTTGACCCCGACGGCGTGCCATTCGTAATAGAACGGTTCACCGCGCATTATCTCAGGCACACCCACGCAACAAATCTTTTCCGTTGCGGTCGAGATATTCTATACATCCGCGATCAGCTCGGTCACGCTGACCCCGAAACAACATTGAAAATCTATACGCATTTGGTTAAAAATCATCAAATTTCAAAGACAAACAAAGTTATAAGCATTGATAAATTTCTTGAAAAAATCAGCACGCAAAAAGCAAACTAAAAAAACATATGGGTCAAATATGGGTCAAGAGAGTTTCAGAATCCGCATAAACACTGAGCAAATCGGGATTTTAACCCCGCCTTCGTAATCAGTAGGTCGTGGGTTCAAGTCCCATCTTCAGCTCCACCCCAAAAACCGCATTGGAAAGCCATTTCTCGGTATTTTCAGTGCGGTTTTATTTTTCCTTAAAATCATTAAAATACAGTA